>Ga0181520_10009993_pt1 | contig 12901 bp, 11 predicted proteins | sample PEATcosm2014_Bin_29_FD_132451 | JGI IMG/M metagenome (GOLD analysis project Ga0181520, IMG submission 132451) | Peatland microbial communities from MTU Mesocosm Facility, Houghton, MI, USA - PEATcosm2014_Bin02_30_metaG | ecosystem: Environmental > Terrestrial > Soil > Wetlands > Peat | place...
GAAGACATGCTGGGAAAAAAAATCGGCCTGCACCTCCATGAAATCATCGGGCAGCAACAGGTGGTGATCAAGAGCCTCGGCGAAGAGATGGGCGAAATTCCCGGGGTGACCGGCGGAGCGATCATGAGCGACGGCTCGGTCAGCCTGATCATCGATGTCGGCGGCATTGTCAAGTTGTCGCAATGTTGAAATAGCGCACGGTCGGCCCGCCCGGAAACGAGGCGGGGCGACGGCTTTTAGCTTTTGTTGTATAACGGGCGGATTTCCGGTTTGCCTTTTTCAGGGAGTGTTCACAATGTCCACCAGCACGCAATCGGCGACAACCGACGTGAGCGCCGCGGGCGCGAAACTCGCCGGCAAATATCTCACCTTCCGTCTCGCCGAGGAGGAGTACGGCCTTGAGATTCTCAAGGTGCAGGAGATCATCCAGATGCAGATGGTCACCAGGGTCCCGCGAACGCCCGAGTATGTCCGGGGCGTCATCAACCTCCGGGGCAAGGTGATACCGGTCGTGGACCTGCGACGCAAGTTCGCGCTGGACGCGGCGCCGGATACCGAAAAGACCTGCATCATCGTCGTCCAGACCGGATTCCTTGAGGTAAAGGTAACCATGGGAATCATCATCGATGAGGTCAAGGAGGTACTGGATATCCGCGCCGAAAATATCGAACAGACGCCGGCATTCGACGCTTCGGTAAATACCGAATTCATCCTCGGCATGGGCAAGATAGGCGGCAGCGTGAAGATACTGCTTGATATCGATAAGGTGCTTTCCGTTAAGGAACTGGCCGAAATCGGCAAGGCGGCATGAAACGGTCGCAGCGGAACCCGATCAATAACACGACAACCTCACAACCATCAAGGAGTGGCGCGATGCTCAATAAAATAAAAATCGGAACCAAATTGCAGGTAGGATTTCTCATCGTATCGGCGATCGCCTCGATAAACGCCATCCAGGCGATATACAACTTCAGGTCGCTCGACAAAGGCAATACCTACCTCTATGAAAAATGCACGCTTCCGCTTGCCCAGGTGGGAACGATTGCAACGGATTTCATGAAAGTCAGGGTATCCCTGCGCGATATGCTTCGCGGGGATGATGCGGCATCCGTTCAGGCCACCGCGGATAAAATGAAAAACGACCGGATGAATTTCGCGAAAAGCGTGGAAGATTTTAAAGCCACGGTCACCGGCGAAACCGATCAAAAAAGCTACGAAGCCTTCTGCCAGTCAACCAGTGAATTCAACGGCGTCATCGATGAGTTGGAGTCGCTCGCCCGACAGAAAAAAATCGCCGAGGCATGGAAGGTCATCGACCTCAAGGGACCAGCGGTTATCAGGGAGGAGCAGGCCCAGATCGATGCATTGACCAGGAATGTTCTCCAGAATTCAAAACTTGCGGCCGAGAATAATGCGAAGGAAACGCACGCCGCCACGGTCATGATGATCATCATCCTGCTCATCGGCTCCGGCATCGGCATCGCCATCGGCATCTTCCTCACCCGCTCCATTGCCGGGCCGCTATCGAAATGCGTGGAGATGATGCGGGAACTCGGCAAGGGGCACCTTAAGAGCCGTGTGCATATGGAGGATCGTTTTGATGAGATCGGCATCCTGTCACAGACCATGGACCGGTTCGCCGACGACCTGCAGAATCATGCCGTTGCGGATATCCGCAGAATAGGCGACGGCGACCTGACCGGCGACATCGCCGTCATGGACGATCGGGACGAAATAGGTCCCGCCATCCAGGCAACGCGGAATTCGCTCAAGCAGCTTATTGAAGATCTGGAGACGTTGAGCAGGCAACACGATTGCGGCGAGACCGACGCGGTGATCGATGTCGACAAATTCCGCGGTGCGTACCGCGAGATGGCCGAAGGAGTCAACGTGATGGTCGCCGGGCATCTCGCCGTCAACAGGAAGGCGATGGCCTGCGTGGCCGAATTCGGCAAGGGAAATTTCGAGGCCGAGCTCGAAAAATTTCCCGGCAAGCAGGCGTCCATCAATGAAACCATCGAACAGGTCCGCGACAACCTGAAGGCGCTGATCATCGATACGCGGATGCTGACAACCGCTACCCTGGAAGGAAAGCTCTGGATGCGCGCCGACGCGACGTCGCATCAGGGCGATTTCCGCGCGATCGTGCAGGGAATCAACGATACGCTTGATGCGGTGATCGGCCCGCTCAACGTGGCCGCCGAGTATGTTGACCAGATGAGCCGGGGAGAACTCCCGGACAAGATCACGGAAAATTACAGCGGCGACTTTAACAATATCAAGAACAACCTCAACCAGTGCATCGATGCGCTCGGCGGCCTTCTCAGCGCGCATGCGGAAATGCGCGAACAGCACGATCGGGGCATGACCGACGCCGTGATGCCGGAGGAGAAGTTCCAGGGCGCCTATGCCGTAATGGCGAAGGGAATCAACACGCTGGTACAGTCGCATATCGCCGACAAATTGAAGATCGTCGAAGTCGTCGGCCAGTATGCACAGGGCGACTTTTCCCCGGACATGGACCGACTGCCGGGCAAAAAGGCGGCGATCACCGAGGCAATCGATAAAGTTAAAAACCAGATGTTGTCGGTCAACCAGGAGATCATGCTCCTGGTCGAGGCGGCAAAACTCGGCAAACTTTCGGTCCGGGCGGATGAATCGCGCTTCCAGTACAGTTTCAAGGAGATGGTGAAAGGGCTGAACGAGGTCATGGACGCGGTGGTCGGGCCGTTGAACGTCGCGGCGAAATGCATCGACGATATCAGCAAGGGCTCCATCCCGGAGAATATCACCGAAACCTTCCAGGGCGATTTCAACCAGCTCATCGCCAACCTGAACACCTGCATCGATTCGGTAAACCTCCTCGCGGTCGATACCAAAATGCTGAGCAGCGCCGCGCTGGAAGGAAAGCTCTGGATGCGCGCCGATGCGACGGCACACCAGGGCGATTTCCGTACAATCATCCAGGGCATCAACGACACGCTCGACGCGGTCATCGGTCCGCTCAATGTCGCGGCCGATTACGTGGATAAGATAAGCCGCGGGGAGATCCCCGAGAAGATCACCGCAAACTACAGCGGCGATTTCAACAACATCAAGAACAATCTCAACCAGTGCATCGACGCGCTGAGCGGCATCCTTTCCGCCCGCGCCGAGATGAGCGATCAGCACGACAAAGGCATGATCGGCGCAATAATGCCGGTGACGATGTTTCAGGGCGCCTATGCGGAGATGGCGAAGGGAATCAACAGCCTTGCGCTGTCGCATATTGCGGTGACGATGAAGATCGTGGAGGTGGTCGGCCGGTATGCCCAGGGCGATTTTTCGGTTGACATGGACCGCCTGCCGGGCGAGAAGGCGATGATCACCGAGGCCGTCGATAAGGTAAAAAGCCAGATGCTTTCGGTTAACAAGGAGATCATGAATCTCGTCGACGCGGCGAAGCAGGGCAGGCTCGCGGTCCGCGCGGATACTTCGCGATTCCAATACAGCTTCAAGGATATGGTAAGCGGACTGAACGACGTCCTGGATGCCGTGGTCGGACCGCTGAACGTAGCGGCGAAAAATATCGACGACATCAGCAAAGGCGTCGTGCCGCCGAAAATTACCGAAACCTTTCAGGGCGATTTCAGCCTGCTTATCAACAATCTGAATACCTGCATCGATGCGGTCAACCTGCTGGCAACCGATACCCGCGCACTCAGCAGCGCCGCCGGGGAAGGCAGGCTCTCGGTACGCGCCGATGCTTCGAAGCACGAGGGGGATTTCCGGAAAATCGTGCAGAGCGTGAACGATACACTCGATGCGGTGATCAAGCCGGTGAATGAGGCTGCCGCCGTCCTCGAACAGATCGCCTCGCGGAATATGACGGTCCGGATGCGGGGCGATTACAAGGGAGATCTTGCAACGATCAAGCACGCGCTCAATACGGCGGTGGATAACCTCGACCAGGCGCTGACCCAGGCGGCGGAATCGGCCCAGCAGGTGGCGGGAGCCAGTTTGCAGATTTCCGCGGGAAGCCAGTCGCTTGCGCAGGGGGCGAATGAGCAGGCATCGAGCCTTGAAGAGGTATCGTCGAGTCTCGAAGAGATGTCGTCGATGACAAAACAGAATGCGGAGAATGCCCTCCAGGCAAAGAGTCTTGCCGGAGAGGCGAAATCCAACGCCGCCGGGGGAGTCGGGGCCATGGGAAGCATGGCCGCGGCAATCAACAAAATAAAGGAGTCGTCGGACCAGACCGCCAAGATTGTCAAGACGATCGACGAGATCGCCATGCAGACCAACCTGCTCGCACTGAATGCCGCGGTCGAAGCGGCGCGGGCGGGAGAGGCCGGCAGGGGATTTGCCGTGGTCGCGGAGGAGGTGCGCAACCTTGCCCAGCGTTCGGCCCAGGCGGCCAAGAACACGGCCGATATGATTACCGAATCCGTCAAGAATGCGGAGCAGGGCGTGCGCATTTCCGGTGAGGTGGCCAATTCGTTCGAATCCATCGCCGCAAGCTCCAAAAAAGTCGACGACCTGATAAGCGAAATCGCCGCCGCCTCGCAGGAGCAGTCGCAGGGGATCGATCAGCTGAATAATGCGGTCGCGCAGATGGACAAGGTAACGCAGCAGAATGCCGCGAACAGCGAAGAGTCGGCGAGCTCCGCCGAGGAGCTGAGCTCACAGGCGGAAGAACTCCAGAGCATGATTTCCCAGTTCAAGCTGAGCGTATCGACCGACAGGATAAAAGAAGGACCGCAGCAGGCATCGGCGAAGCGTCAATCGGCCGGTCGGTCGGCGGATGCGGAGCTGCAATTCGCCGGCAGGCGGTCCGGTCGCGAAAAAATTGATCCCGAGGGAGTCATCCCGCTACGGGATGAGGCGTTGAGGGAGTTTTAGTCGTTCGTTCAATCCCCTTCTCGTTCCGGAAGGGGATTACCGTAATTAAACCTGCTCGGCATGGTGCACGAGGTGCTATGAACGGCAGAATCCTCGTTATCGACGATGAGAAGGCATTCTGCTCCTTTCTCCGCTGTATATTCAACGACGCCGGCTACCATGTCGAGACGGCGCGCAACGGCCGGGAAGGTCTGCTGCTGGCCCGGGCCAGGGCATTCGAGGCGATCATCACCGACATGATCATGCCGGAACTTGATGGCATGGGCCTGATCACCCTGCTGCGCGCCGAGGGCAACGAGGTGCCGGTCGTGGCCATCACGGCCTATACCCCCTTCGAAATCAACCTCGATTCGGCGAATGCGCACGGTATCGATCAGCTGATAAAAAAACCGTTTACCGGTCATCAAATCCGGAGCGCCGTCGAAGGAGCGATTTCTTCCGCCGCCCGTCGGGAAACGCACCATTCACCAGGTCAGGGAAGTTCCTTCCTTCCATTCCGGAACCGGGGACTTTAGCGCACTTCATTTCTGGTGCATCGGACGGTGCATTGTGATATAATCTCAAACATCGGGTCGTCACGGGCGGCAGGCCGTCGCAACGACGGCGTCCCGCTCAAAAAGATGCATGCGGAGAGAACGCGTGGACGGGAAAACATTCGAAAAATTCAGGACTCTTGTTTACGAAAAAAGCGGTATTTCGATAAAACAGGATAAGATCGCCCTCGTTACTGCGCGGGTCGGGAAACGCATGCGGACGCTGGCGATCGACGATTACAAGGTCTACCTGGATCGGGTGCTCGACGACCCGACCGGTGAAGAACTGGTCTTGCTGCTCGACAGCATTTCCACCAATGTAACCAATTTTTTCAGGGAAAACCACCACTTCATCTTTCTCACCGAGAAAATACGGGAGTGGGCCCGGTCGGGAGCGGCACATTTCCGGTTCTGGTCGGCGGCTTCTTCGACCGGTGAAGAGCCGTATTCGATAGCAATGACGGCGCTCGATGCCATGGGAGATGCACCGGCCGATGTTAAAATACTCGCAACCGACATTTCGACCCGGGTACTCGGCGTATGCTCGAAGGGTATTTATTCCGTCCGGCAGATTGAACCGGTTCCCGCGGAATACCGGCAGCGTTTTTTCACGAAGAACGGCACGGGCGAATCCGCGCAATACGAAGCGGGCACGGCGCTCAAACGGATAATCCGGTTCGCCAGGCTTAACTTATCAGAAGTTCCGTTTCCGATGCGCGGTCCCTTTGATGTGGTTTTTTGCCGGAATGTCATGATTTATTTCGATAATGTCGTCCGGAGAAGGCTTCTGGAGGAGTGCTACCGTCTGTGCCGGAAGGGAGGCTATCTGTTCGTCGGCCATGCAGAGACCCTGACCGGAATTCTGAGCGAGTTCAAACCGGTTGCGCCGTCTATTTACGTTAAAGAATAAGGGGAGGAAGTAATGGAAGCTTTATGGATTAATACGTTCTGCACCACCACCATCGATGTTTTCCGAACCATGTTTTCGATTGAGGCGAAACCGGGGACTCCCCGACTGAAAGGTGAGCCCTACCCGACCGCCGACATCACCGGAATCATCGGTTTTTCCGGTGAGGCACAGGGATCGATCGCCCTGAGTTTTCCGAGCGATACGGCATTGAAAATGGTTTCGACGCTGGTCGGAGCGCCCATGACCGGGCTCGACATGGAGGTTGCCGACGGCATCGGCGAGCTGGCAAATATCGTTGCGGGCAACGCAAAAAAAGAGATCAACGGAATCGGGCTTTCGATATCCCTGCCCCAGGTGGTTATCGGCAAGAATCACGTGCTTTCGGTTCAGTCGACCATCCCGATCGTCGTCATTCCCTTTTCGACGCCGCTCGGCGATTTTGTGGTCGAGTTCTGTCTCAAAAAGAAATAACTGCGGGTAAACAGGAGGCTTTTTTATGAAAGTTCTGTTAGTAGACGACTCCGCAACGATCCGGCGCATCCTGAAAGGGCTGCTGGGTCCTCTGGGCATTTCCGACATTCTTGAAGCCGGGAACGGGGTCCAGGCGTTGAAGGTTCTGGCCGAAAATCCGGGCATCGATTACATGCTCCTCGACTGGAACATGCCCGAGTTGGATGGTCTTGGGGTATTGAAACAGGTGCGCGCAAACGATGCCTACCGCGATCTGAAAATAATCATGTGCACCTCGGAGGCGGATAAAACCAAGGTGATCGAGGCAATCAAGGCGGGAGCGAATAATTATATAGTCAAGCCGTTTACCCCTGACATTGTCAAGGAAAAGCTGGTTCTCTGACGAGTAGTGCTATGCGACATGTCATCGGCGTTGCCGATATGAAAATTTCGGCGCAGCAGGGAGACCTGCTTATCACCCATGCGCTGGGGTCGTGCGTGGGAATCACCATTCACGACGAGCAGGCGTGCGTCGGCGGGATTCTCCATTACATGCTCCCCCTGTCGGCCATTGCCGAAGATAAGGCTGCGGCCAATCCGCTGATGTTCGGCGATACCGGCATCCCGTTTTTTTTCGAGGAAGCCTACCGGAAAGGCGCCCGCAAGGAGCGGCTGCGCGTCGTCATGGCCGGGGGGGCTCAGGTGCTGGGCGATGTCGATGATACTTTTGCCATCGGCAAGCGCAATATCGTCATCGCCCGCAAGCTTTTCTGGAAAAACAACGTGCTCATCGCCGCCGAACATGTGGGCGGGACTATTCCCCGCACCCTGTCGCTCGCTATCGGTTCCGGAATGACCCATCTGTCGAGCAGGGGGGAGACGCTGCCGCTATGAAAGTACGCGACCTGCTCCTCGGCCACATCCGAAAACTCCGGCCGCTTCCCCCGACCGCGCTGCGTCTCGCCGGGCTGCTGGATTCTCCGCTTTACAGTATCGATGAATGCGTCAACGTTATACGCTACGACGAGGCACTGGCGCTCGAAGTCATGATCTATGCGAATTCGGCCTATTCGGGAGCTTCGCGCCCGATAAGCGATATCCGCGGCGCGGTCATCCGGCTGGGGGGCGGCCGCATCCTCAAGGAGATCCTGGCAAAGCACCTGAAATCGATCATGAGCGGAAACCTGAGCGCCTACGGGTATGCCGAAGTCGACCTCTGGCGGCACAGCGTCGCCGCCGCGACCGCCGTCGAATCGCTCGGGCCGTATCTCGTCAGTCCGATCGGGGGACTCGCTTTCGCGGCCGCACTCATGCACGACATCGGGAAACTTATCCTGGCGCGTGCCGCACCGAAGGCCCGGATGGACGAACTCTGGAAAAAAGTTTCGGTCGAAGCGTGCACCTGTGAACAGGCGGAAAAGGCGGTGTTCGGGTTTTCGCACGCCGATGTGGGCGCCGAGATGATGGTGGAATGGAAGATGCCCGAGGCGATCGAACGAAGCGTCCGGAACCACCACGCGGTTTGCGCGGAGGCGGATCCGATGACCGATTGCGTATCGGTAGCCAATATCGTGGCGCGATCGGTGGGCGAGGGGATAGGATTCGAGGGAATGAGTTTCGGGCATGACAGCCGTGCCGCCGGCCGCCTTGGATTGACCAGGGATATTGTTGAGAAGGTGTGCGCGCAGACGACCTGCCGGATGAAGGATGTTCTTGCCTTTTTCGGCGTATAACGGGTGCAGTGCGGAGGACGGTATGGCCTATACGGTGATGGTAGTTGATGATTCGGAAACAATCCGCTCGGTTCTTGAGCGATCGCTTACCATGACGAAGTTGCCGATTGACGCGGTCGTTCATGCCGCCAACGGCAGGGAAGCGCTCGGCAAACTCAGGGAACAATGGGTGGATATCGTCTTTTCGGACATCCATATGCCGGAAATGAACGGGATCATGCTGGTCAATGCCATGCAGGAGGATCCCGGTCTCCGCGACGTTCCGATCATCATTATTTCGACCGAAGGAAGCACCACGCGCATCGAAGAACTTAAAAAAATGGGCATCAGGGGTTATCTGCGCAAGCCGTTTACCCCTGAAGCGATCCGCGACGTTATTGTTTCCACCCTGGGGGCCTGGGATGAACCATGAAGCGATGAGTCAATCACTGAAAGCCGTCGTCGTTCGCGTGCTTGAGGATGCGGCGTTCGTGTTCAGCGACGACTTGCCCCCTGACGCGCACCCGTCGGAGGCCGACTGGAATCCGCCCGGCGTCTCGCTTACCTTCACCGGCGAGACATCCGGAACCTTCCGGTTGTGGGCGGACGAGCCGCTCCTGCGCGTACTGTCGGCAAATATGCTCGGGCTTGAACCGGGAAGCGGCAATGCCGCGGAAAAAGGGAGCGATGCGCTCAGGGAGACGGCGAATATCATCCTGGGAAATCTCCTGACCGATCATTTCGGTACGGAGGCGGTTTTCGACCTGGGCCTTCCCTCGATTGCCGATCCGGCCCGGGCGAAGTCCGATTGCCTCGATGACGCCGGCGTATGGCTTCGGGCCGAAGGGAATACCCTGCTGGCCGTCGTCGAAATCGACGGACAATAACCCCGTTCGCGAAACCTTCGGCACGATGCCCGCATCCTATGATTAACGTCCTGGTCGTCGATGATTCCGCCGTCGTCCGTCGCATTCTTTCACAGGAGCTGTCGGCCGCCGGGGATATCCGGGTCGTGGCGACCGCGCCGGACCCCTTCGTCGCACGCGATAAAATCATCGAATATCGACCGGATGTCATGACCCTCGACGTCGAGATGCCCCGTATGGACGGCATCACCTTCCTCCGTAAAGTCATGCGATACCACCCCCTGCCCACCATCATCGTGAGTTCGCTTACCGAACACGGCAGTGCCATGGCCCTCGAAGCACTGTCCGCCGGCGCCATCGACGTCATTGCCAAACCGGATTCCGCCCATACCCTCGGCGACATAGCGGACCAGATCATCGACCGGGTGCGGGCCGCCTCGATTGCCGGTTTCGAAAAAATGACGGCCCTCAGGAAGAGGCTTGACTCATCACCCGTCGATTCCTGCGCTCTTGCAAAGACGACGAACCGCATCATCGCGGTCGGCGCCTCGACCGGCGGCACGGTCGCCATCGAGTACCTTCTCAGGCAGATGCCGCCGGGAGCCCCCGGTATTGCCGTTGTGCAGCATATGCCCGAAAAATTTACCCGCGCATTCGCCGAGCGTCTCGACAACATCTGCGAAATCGAGGTACGGGAGGCGGCCGACGGCGATTCCCTGGCGCCCGGCCTTGCATTGATCGCTCCGGGAAATTTTCATATGCTCGTCACCAGGAGCGGGGCGCACTACTGCGTCCGGCTGAAGGACGGTCCGCCCGTCTACCACCAGCGCCCGAGCGTCGAAGTCCTGTTCAATTCCGCCGCCCGATACGCGGGTGCGAATGCCGTCGGGGTTTTGCTTACCGGCATGGGGGCGGACGGGGCAGCCGGTCTCCTTGCCATGAAGCAGGCGGGAGCGCGAACGATCGCCCAGGATGAAAAAACCTGCGTGGTGTTCGGTATGCCGGGCGAGGCGGTCAAACTCGGCGCCGCGGAGTATGTATTGCCGATCGATACTATTGCCGGTAAGGCCCTCGAACTATCGCAGGAGTAACCGACCGATCATGAGCAACCGTTCCTATTTTTCCCGAACGGCAAGGCCGAGGACCATCACCGCCGCATCGGCGGTGTTCATTGCCGGGCTGCTCTTTACCTTGTGGACGATTGTGCAGACCGACCGCGGCATGCGCGACGACCTGCTCGCGCAGACAAAGCTTCTGGCCCGGACAATTGATGCGGAGCGCCTCGTGGCGCTTACCGGCACGAGCGCGGACATGCAGCATCCGGAGTATCGGTGCCTTGCACGCCAGCTCGCCGAGGTTCGCTTTGCCAACCCGCTTTTCCGTTCCGTCTTTCTTCTCGGCCGCCGCAAGGAGACGGGCGGATTATTTTTCTTTCTGAACAGCGAACCGGCGGGCTCGCACGGTTTCGCTGCTCCCGGAGAGGCGGCTGGTGACGCCTTCGAAAACTCCCGGCGCGTATTCAGTACCGGCATCGGGCTTGTCGATGGGCCGACCACCGGCCGCCGGGGCGCGCGGATCTCGGGAATGGAACCGATTGTCGACCCGAAGATGGCCGCGTATGGTCTCGCCACCCCGAAGGACGCCAGGGCGATGGTGTACAAAGCCGTCGATTTTTATCGGGAAAACGGCCGCGAGCGGTTCCTGAAGGAAATCAACGATCCGCAGGGTGAATTCCGGAAGGGCGATCTTTATACATGCGTCTACGACAGCGCCATGACCATGCGGGCCCATCCGGTACGACCGGAGCTGGTCGGCCGGAATTTGCTCAATGTGAAGGAGTGGGCCGGTGGGAAATATTTTCGCCGGGAAATCCAGGCCATCGCGCGGGCCAGGGGGAGCGGATGGGTTGACTATGAATACAGGAATCCCGTCGACAATCAAATAGAACCAAAGTCCACTTTTTTCCAGCGGGTCGGCGATCTGATCGTCTGCTCGGGCGCCTACAACGGAACCGGGCTCATCCGTGCGGTGGTCGGCATCGATGTCGACAGAAGCGCCTGGAACGGGAACCTGGCCCGCGTCGCGCTGCCCCCGGGTCTTGTCACGGTGGCGTTTACCGTCCTGCTCGTTATCGGTGCCCTGCTGCTTTCGGGGCGCGGGCCGGGGGGCGTCGACCCGTCGCCCCGGATGCGCCGTCTCGACCCGGCGCTGATGGTCTCGGCCGGACTGATCCTGACCTTTTTCGCCGCGTGGATGTCCTATTCGGTCGAATTCCGCAACCGTGCCAAAGCCTTCGCGCAACTGGCGGAGAGCCTGTCGGAACCGATTGCCGAGAAACTTCGTGCCATCAGGGATGTTGAGCTGGAGAGTCTGGCGAACTACTATCAGGCGGCGCAGGGCGTTACCCCGGAGGGGTTCAGGAAATTTACCGATTATCTGACGAAGGACCGGGCGGTTTCCGCCTGGGAGTGGATCCCGATGGTGACGGCAACGGACAAAACCCGCTTCGAAACCGCGGCCCGCGCCGCGGGACAGACGGGGTATACAATCTGGCAGAGGGACGAACAGGGGAAACCGGTGCCCGTCGCTATACGCGCGGCATACTACCCGGTTTCCAGAGTTGCGCCGCTGGCCGGGAATGCAAACGCCCTGGGCTACGATCTCGGTTCGGAAACGCTTCGACGTTCCGCCCTGGAAGAGTCGATGCGAACCGGCCTTCCCGCCGGTACCGATCCCATTACCCTGGTGCAGGAAACAGGCAGCCAGAAGGGAATGTTGATCTTCCGGCCGGTATTCGACGGTAGCGATTCTCTTCACCTTCGCGGATTCACCCTGGCGGTGCTGCGGATGGGAACGCTTCTGCGCAGCAGCGTTGCGGACGCGGACGCGTCGGTGGAACTTTCGCTTATTGATAAAGGGAAGGTAACGCCGCTTGCGGCATCCCGGGATATGGCAAGCGGCCCGATCACCGGACTTTCCGTGATGCGCCCCATGTTTGCCTTCGGCAAGGTGTTTTCCGTAACGATGCACGCCGGTCCTGAATTCATCCGCAGGTACCCGGTGCGAACCCCGTGGTTCGTCTCACTGATTGGGCTTTCGTTGACTGCAATGCTGGTCGCTCTTTTCCTGGTCATCCGTCGCCGGCATGAGGAACTGGAGCGGCAGGTTGCCAAGCGGACCCGGGTACTCCAGCGAAGCGAGCAATCATACCGCAACCAATTCGCCGGGAATTCGTCCGCCATGCTCCTCGTCGATCCCGACGACGGCAGGATCATCGATGCAAACGCCGCCGCGCAGAAATTCTATGGTTACCCGCATGAAAAGCTCCTGGCGATGCGCAGCACCGACTTCACGACGTTCTCCGCGGCAGAAATCGAGAGCCGCATGGCCTCGGTGCATCCCGGATCGGGCAGGGAGTTCGAGTCCCGTCACCGCCTCGCGGACGGCTCCCTGCGGGAGGTCGCGATTTCGGCAAGCGGCATTCTGTACAACGAGCGCCCGCTGCTGCACATCATCCTCCATGATATTACCGAGCGGAAACGCGCCGAA
>Ga0181520_10009994_pt1 | contig 12901 bp, 7 predicted proteins | sample PEATcosm2014_Bin_29_FD_132451 | JGI IMG/M metagenome (GOLD analysis project Ga0181520, IMG submission 132451) | Peatland microbial communities from MTU Mesocosm Facility, Houghton, MI, USA - PEATcosm2014_Bin02_30_metaG | ecosystem: Environmental > Terrestrial > Soil > Wetlands > Peat | place...
CAGCTTTTAATCGCCGGTTAAGGCGGGATCAAATCACGGTAAAATCCCCGCCGAAAGGGCGCGTCATTTCCCTGCCCACGGTTTTCGGAACTTGGAACTCCCGCATTCCGGACATAATTGCCGCGGAAATTCACTTGTGGTGCCGACGGAGGGGGTCGAACCCACACATCCTTACGGATACCAGATTTTGAGTCTAGCGCGTCTGCCAATTCCGCCACGTCGGCACTCGAGCGTTGAATATATTTCAGCCCGCGCCGAAGTAAATCAATTTCAGCGTGCGCGAATAATTCGATTCCAGCCTGAAATCACGAGGGGAAAGTTTGACGTTGGAAAATGCAATCGCGCTTCGGCCATCCACCATTCTCCATCATCCATTTCCGCTTCGGAGGAGCATTCCGGCGCGAATTTCCCATCGCTGCAAATTCCTGCCCAGTTCGCTCGGCCAGTTTTCCCCGGTGGCGGTCATGAACACCTGGCCGCTCGTTTTGCGCGCCTGCTCCAGCAGCGGCAGGAAACCGCTTCTGCGCTTCATATCCAGTTCGCCCATCACGTCGTCAATCAGCAGAATTGGCGGCGAACCGTGAATGCCCGCGAGAAACTCCACCTGCGCCATTTTCAACGCAATCGCCAGTGCCCGCTTCTGGCCTTCGCTGCCGAACTGCGCGGCGGATTTCTCGTTGAGCAACAACCGCAAGTCGTCGCGGTGCGGGCCGACGAACGTGGAGCGGAAGGTTCGTTCGCGCGCGCGCGACTGCGCAAGTTCCACGACGAAATCGTTCTTCACGTTCGGCTGATATTCCATGCGCAATTCCTCCGCGTCGTTGGAAATGCGCCGATACGCCAGCCGCGCGAGCGGGGAAAATTTCGGCGCCAGATCGCGTCGCGCGCGGATGATTTCATTGCCAAGCTTCACGAGTTCCTGCGAAAAACTGTCCAGCGCGGCCTCGTCGCCGGAGTGCTGTTTGAGCAGCGCGTTGCGGGCGCGAACGGTGTGCATATAACGCTGAAGCAGCGGCAGGTAACCCGGCTGCGTCTGCGCCAGCAGCAAATCCAAAAAACGGCGCCGCGCCCGCGCCGCACCCTTGACCAGTTGCAAATCTTCCGTGCAAAAAACAACCGTCCGCAACACACCGAGGTAATCGGCCAGCTTTGTCACCGACCGGCCGTCCAGCGCCAGCTTGCGTTCGCGCGCCGACCAGTAGATTTTGATTTCGTGATCGCCCGCGCCGATGATTTTCCCGCCGACGAAATAGCCGCGCTGCCCGTGCCGGATCATTTGCGCGCCGCCGACGCCGCGGAACGACCGCAGCGTGGCCATGAGATAAATGGCTTCCAGGATGTTCGTCTTGCCCTGCGCGTTGTCGCCCAAAAGCAGGTGGGAGCCGGGCGCGAAATCCGCGTCCAGCCGGGCGTAATTGCGAAAATCCCGCAGCCGCAAGTGAGCCAGATGCACGCCGTTAAAATGAATTGGAAACGAAATTGCCGCGAGTCTTTTCGGCAATGCAAATCGTGCCATAATGAATCTTTTCACGACCGGCGAACTCGCTGCCGCTTTCACCAGCGGCGCGCAACGTGTGCGGGGCGTCACGGAGGCTTGAAGCGAGGCGGAGATTGATTACGGCGTCTGTGTGCTGCGCTCCCGTAGGCAGCGCGTCAGATGGCGAGGAGCAACCGCTTGATTTCCTTCAACCGCGCCTTGGCGTCCTTTTTCGTCAGACGCGGGAATTTTCCGCCGAGAGTGATGAAATCGCCGTGGCGTGTGAGCTTCAATTTGTCTTCCTCGACTTCAATGGCGGTCACGGATTTTTCGCTGGCGAGAATTTTCAGCTCGCCCACGGCCAGCAGCAGTTCCACCGGCGGCGGCAGCGGGCCGAAGCGGTCGCGCATTTCCTTCTGCAGGGCGTCGAGCGCGGACTTGTCCGTGGCTTGCGCGAGCTTGCGGTAAATTTCGATGCGATGGTGCGGCTCGGTGATGTAGCTGTGTGGCAAGCCGGCATGGTGGGGCGAGCGTCCCCGCGAGCTGTTGCGTCCGTCCGCAAGAACCGGCTCGCCAGGAGCCTCGCCCCACCGTTCGCTTTCGTTAGCTGCATTCATCGCTAAAAAATCCAGCGCGACGCGCACTTCGACGCGCGGTTTCACCTTCTCGCCTTTCAACGCGCCGATGCTTTGCTTCAGCAACTGGCAGTAAAGCTCGAAGCCCACGGCGGTGATGTGGCCGCTTTGTTCCGCGCCGAGCAGGTTGCCGGCGCCGCGAATCTCCAGGTCGCGCATGGCGATCTTGAATCCGCTGCCGAGCGTGGAGTATTGCCGGATGGCGCTGATGCGCTTGCGCACGTCGGTGAGCAGGCGCGCGTGGCGCGGCAACAGCAGATACGCGTAAGCCTGGTGCTTGTAACGCCCGACGCGCCCGCGAAGCTGATACAAATCGCTCAAGCCAAAACGGTCGGCGCGGTCAATGATGATGGTATTGGCATTGGGAATATCGAGGCCGCTTTCGATGATGGTCGTCGAAAGCAAAACGTCCGCGTCGCCGTTGACGAATCGGGTCATCACTTCTTCGAGTTCGTCCGAATCCATTTGTCCGTGGCCAACAACAATGCGCGCCGACGGAACGAGCATTTGCAATTTTGCGCGCATGGTTTCAATCGTCATCACGCGGTTGTGCAGGAAGAAGACCTGTCCGCCGCGATTGAGTTCGCGCTGGATGGCGTCACGGATGAGGCGCTCGTCGTATTGCGCCGCAATTGTCTCGACCGGCAGGCGGTCGTGCGGCGGCGTCTGGATGGTGCTCATGTCGCGCGCGCCGGTGAGCGCGAGGTAAAGCGTGCGCGGAATCGGCGTGGCGCTCAACGTCAGCACATCCACCAGCGTGCGCAGCCGCTTGAATTTTTCCTTGTGCAACACGCCGAAGCGCTGCTCCTCGTCAATCACCACGAGCCCCAGGTCCTTGAACGCAATGTCTTCCTGCACAATGCGATGCGTGCCGATGACGATGTCCACCGCGCCCGCCGCCAGGTCTTTCACGACGCGCGACTGCTCGCGCCTGGTGCGGAAACGCGAGAGCAATTCGATGCGGATCGGATAATCCGCCATGCGCTCGCGGAAATTGTTAAAATGCTGCTGCGCAAGAACCGTCGTCGGCACGAGGATGGCGGCTTGTTTTCCGTCCATCACGGCCTTGAACGCGGCGCGGATGGCGACTTCTGTTTTGCCGAAGCCGACGTCGCCGCAAATCAGACGATCCATCGGTTTGGGCCGCTCTTGATCGGCTTTGGTGTCGGCAATGGCGGTGATTTGATCCGGCGTTTCCTCGTAAATGAATGCGCCTTCAAATTCGCGCTGCCATTGCGTGTCCGGCTTGCAAGCATGACCGGCCTGCGTTTCGCGCTCGGCCTGGATGCGGAGCAATTCCGCAGCGACATCACGCACAGCTTTCTCGGCGTGCTCCCTGGCCTTGTGCCAGCGCGTGCCGCCAAGGACGTTCAGCGGCGGATGCGCCCTGCCCGCGCCGACGTATTTGCTGACGAGATGCGCCTCACTGACGGGGACGTAAAGTTTCGGCGGCTCACCGCCGGCATTGGCGGGCGCATATTCGATGACGAGACACTCTGTTTCGGATTGCCAATTGCCGATCGCCGATTGCCGGGCGCCCGCGCCCACGGGCAGGTTTTTCAAACCGAGAAAACGCCCGATGCCGTGCTGCAAATGCACGACCAGATCGCCCTCCTCCAAGTCGGTGAAATCAATGTCGAGCGCGGAACGCGCGGCCAGCGCGTGAGGCGATTTGAGCCGGCGCGGCCGCTGGATTTTGTAGCGCCCGAAAATCTCCGCGTCGGTGACGACGACCAGCCTGGCTTCATCACAAATGAAACCGCAGGCGAGCGTGCCGAGATGCAACTCAGGACAGGCGTCGCGCCTGTCTCTATTTTCTCCTTCAGAGGGAGACAGGCTGGAAGCCTGTCCGGCGAGTTCCGCCCAGATTTCCCCGAAGCGCTGCCGCTCGCCGTCGTTGTTGCAGAAGATGTGAACGGCATAATGCCGCCGCAGCCAGCGGTGAAGCTGCTGAAAAAACTCGCGCCGCCGCACCTCGGCGATTTGCGGTTCCGGCGTGCGCCCGGCCAGCGGACGGAAGGCTTCGAGCGAATCAAATTGCGGACAGGCTTCGCCGCTGCCCGTTTCTTCAACCAATTCGACCGGGGTAAATCCACGCCGTTTCAATTCAACGAGAAAATCCGGCCAGGAAACAAAAAACGGATCGCCGCCGGGGACCTGCCGGGCGCAGGCTTCGGCCTGAACGGCGAGTGATTCCGGTTCGCAAAGCAGAAAAATGGTTTCGGGCGGCAGATAATCCAGCAAGGTTGACAGTGGCTGGTCGCTGGCTGCCGATTCGGCATTCTGACTTCTGATTTCTGACTTCCCGCTCCTGTTTTTGAGAATCCCCAGTTCGCCGGCGGGAGGCAGAATGACGCGGGAAATTTCCCCGCGCGAAATCTGCGTGAGCGGGTCGAAGAAGCGCAGCGATTCCAGTTCGTCGCCGAAAAATTCCAGCCGAACCGGCCACGGATTCGTGGGCGGGAAAACGTCCAGAATGCCCCCGCGCAGGGCGATTTCGCCCTTTTGAGAAACCTGCGCTTCCGGCTCGTAGCCCTGTTCTTCGAGAAATTCAACCAGGTCGAGCGGCGCGATTTTGTCGCCGCGCGAAAGCGCCCGCGTGCGGTTTTGTATTTCACCGGGCGGAAATGTTTTTTGCAGCAGCGCCGTCACGCTGGCGACGACAATTGGGGATTTGAGATTTGAAATTTCAGATGCGGCATGCGAGAGGGCGACGAGTGTTTGCAGGCGGTCGCTGATGACGTCGGCGTGCGGAAGCCCGCCTTCGTGCGGCAGGATTTCCCAGGCGGGGAAAAAAAGCGAAGATGGAAGATGGGGGATGGAGGATGGCGTTTCGGCAACTTCGCTGGCTTTGGGCTTTGGTCCCTGGACTTTGGACTGCAACGCCAGCCATGTTTCCAAATCCTGCTGGAAGCCCTCCTGCGTCTTGAGGTCTGGCGCGACGACGACGATTGGCCGGCGCGGAAAGAGTCTTTGCAACAGCGCGGCGAAAAACGGTTGTGCGGACGCACAGATGCCGGCGCAAGACAACGCTCCGCCATTCTCCAGTCGCCGTGCAAGAGATTGCACGGCGGGAGTTTGCGCGATTTCGGCGAACAAGTTGCCTGCCGCCGACGCTGTCGCGTGTTGCGCCAAGCAGGGGAAAGTTTGCAGCGGGAAAAGGTTGCGTCAAGCAGCGTTCGCGCCATGCCATTGCAATCGGCGGCCAGTCACCTGTCCGGGAGGGTGGCGGGCGTCTGCAAAAACTCCTGGCGCTGATAAATTTCCAGGCCCGTGTCTTTCAATTTGCCATGAGCGGCGGCGTCTTCGCCCCAAAAGAACCGGGATGGATACGGCCAATGCTGCTCAACCAGCCCAACCATGGCGTAATTGGTCTTGTAATCATTCCACCACTTGAAAATGGTCACGTCCGATTGGGGCGCCTGCACCCAGGAAAAATTCTGATTCACAAAAACAATGAATTCCGGCGAGTTCGTTTCAATTTCGCGTATCATTTCGCGCTGCATCGAGCCCGCAAACGGCTGCGGCTCCATCAGCGGATAGGTGTAAATGTAACCAGTGGCCGAATGGCGGTGGGATAGAAAATAGATTTCCGGCTCGGATCCCAGCACGGCAATTTGCGCTTCCGGCTTCGAGTGTTCGCGGATGAAAGCCGCGACGGTTTCCGCCTCGGGAAAAAGCTCGGCGCCATACAATGCGTGTCCTCCCTGTGCCGCCAAAACAAACCAAACGTCGCTGGTTTTGATGATGGTCAACGCCAAGAGGAGCGCATAAACGCCGGTGGGCCACTGACTGAACCGGGTTGCGCCTGTCTTGCGACGCCACCAATGGCAGATTCCGCTCACCGCGCAACCGGCCAGCAGCCCCAGCGCCGGCAGCGTCAAAAGAAAGTAATGCGTCCGAAAATAAAAACCCGGAACCGTGGTCAGGATGGACGCCATGCTGAATCCCAGCAGCCAGCCCCGCGTCTGCCTCAGCCGTTCATCGAACCAGATCATTCCCCATCCGGCCAGGCAGGGCAGCCACAGCCAGAAATCTTCGGAAGCCATCGAGCGAATGCTCCACCAAAACTGCGAGCCGATGTCTGAAATGGATACAATCGAAATATATTGATGCGCGTAAGCAACCGTCCAAAACCAGAACGGGTTAAAAACTCCCGCGCACCAGAGCGTCAACCCGCACAGCCCCAACGGCAGCGCGGCCCCGGCTGCAAACGCCGCCGGATTCCACAGCGGGCGGATTCCCGCAGCCCGGTTTTTGCGGAGGTTGTCCCACACAAAAGTCCCGAATGCCCACATCCCGATGATGGCCGCGTGTTGTTTCATCAGCGTCGCCATGCCGCACATGAATCCGGCGGCTCCGGTCGTTTGCCACCGCGCCGTTTGCCGGGCTTTCCACATTAAACACAAACCGGCGATTGCAAAAGATGCCGCGAAGTGAGTGGCGTGGCCCGCCAATCCAAACAAGGCGGTGTTGGCCGCCAGAACGGCATAAGTGGTTGCCGCCACCATGCCCGCCGTCGGGTCGAGCATTCTTTTGCCGAGCCAATAAAGCATCAACGCCGTCAGCGTGGTGATGATCGTCACCCCGAAGTGAATGCCCGCCGGGGTCTCGCCGAACAGGAACATGATGAGCGCATACATGGCATAGGTGCCGGGAAACTTCATGTTGAAAGCCAGCTTGTAAGGCGGGATGCCCTGCAACATGAGCTGGCCGGAGTAGGCGTATTCACCCTCGTCACGCTCCAGGGGAAAATTCAAAAGATGCAGCCGGACCATCGCAATCAGCACCAGAACCGCGACCATGAACCACCATGTCCAATGCTGGTTGAAATGGCGGACGCGGGCGGGCGTTGGGGTTGCGGACGATTCCGTCATGCGCGGCCATTGTGCAAATCAATCTTCCGTGGGCAAGTGAATACGCCGCGGGTCGCCAGGGGGAATCACGGAGCAATAATCCCCTATTTTTTGAAGCTGAATTGGTTTTTCACCTCAAAGACGCACATTTCAAGCAGGGTCTTTATGTTTTGTCGCCATGTGACCCAAACCAGCGCCAGACACAACATGCAAATGGCAACGCATAACAGGCCAATGGAAATATCGTCACTTTTTCCGAAAATCAAGCCCGTGAAGTGGAGGCCATCGGCGTCCACAAGCAGGAATAGCGTTGCAGCGATCGCATACAGGATGCTGAACAGGTTCAAGTGGGTTGCGATAAAAGGCATCGGAATGGCAAGATATTGATTGACGATCGCGGGAGAAGTGCCCACCAGCAGACAGGTGTAGAGAAACAAGGATTCGACAATGTTCCTTTGCCTGAAAATAAACGCAAAGATGACAAGCAGAATGAACCATATCATCTGGCTGTCGAACATGATTTGCACGCCTGTCGGCACGAAGAAGTGGTAGAAGTATTCGTTCACACGAGAGCGATATAAAAAGACATTTTGAATGATACCGTGTTTGCCCTCGGTCCAGAAGGGAAGGAAACCTGCGGCAAAAATCGCAACGGGCACCAGAAGGATCATGAGTTTATGGAGCGCCCCTTTCTGCTTGACGGCCAGCCAAAATGGGAAGGCAAACAGCACATGTTTGGTGGCCAATGAAATTCCAAGGACGAGCAATCCAAAAAACTTTCGCCGGTTGATTGGCCTGTCAAATTCGTCCCCGATCAGCAATGCCGCCAGCAAACCCAACAGAACGGCCAGGTTGTCAAACTGGCTGTGGAAGCCGGTGATAATAACCGAGACAGGATTGAGGAAAAAGAACGAGGCCGCCAGCATCCCAAACTTCCGCCACAGTATGAAAAAAATGCCGGCATCCACCAGGCTGAGGAAACCGGACACAAGGTAACGAAAGACGGTCTGATTATGTCCGGCCAGCGCGTCCAAGGCGTGCAGGACAGGGAACCAAACCGGCCCGTAGTTGTATCGTTCCGTGCTGGCGTAGACATTGCCGCCGTGATCAACGATGCCCGCGACAATCTGCCAGGAATTCATATCGTAGTTTTGACCGCGGGTTGCCACCAGCAGTCGCGCTGCGATTCCGGCAATCATCACCGCAATGAACAACCAGATGGGCTTGGGATGGTTTTGGGACTTGTCCATTTGTTGGTTCCAGAGCGCCCGCCGCATGAATGTCATTTTGAAGATGACGGGTCAAGCGTGCGGTATTTCAAAAGTGATTATGTCATCGCCCGCATCATTGTCGTGTTGTTTTTTCAGGGGCATTGTCAACCGCTGGCACAACCAGATATACCCAAAAACACTGCGGCTTGATGCCTGTCACCGCAAAGGGCAAAGGTCCCCAGTCCGTTGAATAAAACCCTGCGCCCGCTGACGGGTCCATGGTGGCGGCAAAAGCATTCACCGCATATTTTTTTACTTCCAATAAATGCAACTGTCTGGAACTGGCCATGAAGTAATCCTCTTTTTCCTGGGCCGGAACGACAACGATATCGCCTGCCGCAAATAAAGAGGGCCCCACCTCCATCGCCTTTGCGCCGCCTTGTTCCATGTAATATTGGAACCCCCAATGCCCTTGAAACCAGAGCGTGTTCACCGTTTTTTGGCGTTGTGCCAACAGGGACTTCGCCGCGGCTTTGTTGACATTGGCCAAATCATAATCGGCCTTGACCAGAAACATGCTGACGATGCCTGCTAGAAGGGCCGGCGCGAAGAATCGCCCGAAATTCCAAAGTTTGCGTCCCGCGACAGGTTCTTCCAGCCGCCGCGCCACTAAAATGCCCAACGCGGGAATTCCGGGCAAAAGGCTGCGGCCGTTTATGGTCCAATTCAACCCTATTGTGAAAACCAACACCCCCGCCATCCACAGAAAAATAAACAGTGATGTCGTGTCGCGGTTATTCCACAAATTGGCGACGGCCAGCAAAATGATGTAAATGCCGCCAACCGTCAAAACCGCCGATTCCAGAAACACTCCCCAGTTCATCCCGCCGTCTGCTTTCCAAAGCACCCATACGAAGGCGGGCATGTGTGGGATGATCAACATGCCGGCGGCCACAAGACATGGCATCATCAATATGACCCGTCTCGACCACAAAAGGGGGATGTAAAACAAGGCCGGCAGAAAGCACCCGCCTGCAAAACCAAGCCCGATGATTATTTTCTCCCAAAGCTTGACAGTCGAATGCGCCCTGGCGTGAGAGGCATAATGTGCGGCCGACAGAAACATGTCGTGTCCATACAGCCGATAACCAAGCCAATCATAGCCCGCTGCGAACAGCAGTGGTATGATGAAAGCCATCACCCACCAGCCCGTGCGGCGAATCCGGCAACCCCCGTAAACGACCAAAAGCGGAACCAAGGCGAGGCCAAAAAATTTGGTCCACACTGCCAAACCAGCCAGACATCCGCATCCCACAAATGCGGCGATGCTGTTTTTTTGAAGTCCCCGCTCGAAAAAAAACAGCGCCCAAACCCAGAACGCCAGCAGCATGACATCGCACATCAGCGTCGTGGCGGAAATGAGAAATACGGGAGCGGACATCGCAATCAGCGCAGCCACAAACGGACGCCGGCAATAATTTTGCGCGAGAGAATAAATCCCCCAGCTTGCGGCCAAGGCGGGCAACAGAAAGGCCAGGTGCAAAACCCATTCTCTCCACCCGGCTACCGATGCCACCAAGGCAATGTAGTAGCTGGCCAGTGGCGGATTTTCAGTTGACTCTGACATCGGCAAAGTCCGGTCAAACCAGTTTATTTTAAAACCGTAGAAATCCAGGGGATGTTTTTGAATTTGTTCCGCCGCCCTTAAAAACAGCGTGTCATCAATAAAAAACGCCTTGTTGACGAAGGGCGCCAGGCAGAGAAAAACAAGGATCAAGAGCCAGACTTGCGATGGAACGGACGCCAGACGATGGCGCAACGCCGACGTCACAACCCAGATCCTCCGGACAAGCTCCGATGGAGTTGAAAACGAGATGGCGTGCCTTCGCTCCACATTTGTTTAAGTCTCCAGCCGCAAAGCTATTCGTTTTTATTCGCGCAAGACAAGTTTTTTCAGCGGCGCTGAAGTTGTGCGTGCGGGATATTACAGAGGCCACTTCCCAATGCCGCGCCCTTTGGGCTTGGCCATTTATTTTTGGACCCGCGGCATTGTAGCGTCCGGTGCATTTTGCCAGCCTTCAGCCACGCGCAAACTCAAATTCTCGGCGGGGTTCACGTTTTGATTCGTCGTGCAATACGCCTGGTAGAACTGGCGGCTGTGGTCGCTCAAAAACTGGATGGCTTGGGATGTCCAATTCTGGGTGTAACGCAGGTCGGACCCCGAATAATTCAACGGTGCCGGCGGCAGGTCGGCGGGCATCGGCGTGCCAGCCTTGGGAATGCCCATCGAGCCAACGACCCAGACCCGATGACCAGATTGCAGCGTCGCGGTGATTTGCCCGAGCACCGGCTGGATGATGCCCTTCTTTTGCATTTGTTCCCGGACCATGTCGAAGCGGTGAATGGAATGATCCTTCAGCGGCGGCAGCGTGTTCCACAGTGCCGGGCCTTTGTAATACCTGTCAAAAGTGATGCCGCAATACCACGGGCTGACGATGATGAAATCATCCGGCCCGGCTTCGTTCGCCAACCGTTGCGCCACAAGGTCAATGTTTGTGAAGCGGCAGTTCAAGTCGCCCCGCGCGGCGGGAATGGCGAGCACGATGGTCGCGGCGACAAAACCAAAAATGGCCGCGCGAAAATGCCGGCTGGCCAGCGGCAGTCCCAGTTCAAACGCTGCGGCGGTCATGGCCAGCAACGGCAGAAAATACCACGGCTCCGAGGGAAGCGCGGCATACCAGAGAAATCCGGCAAATCCCGCGAATGCCGCCAGCAATGTCGTGCCGGCAAAGACCTTCATATCATTGGCAACCGGGTTGGCGATGCCTTTTGCCATTTCAACAAGGCGGGCGGTTATGCGCGCGCCCGGAGCCGCGCGCCTTGGGGGCAAAGCGTCACACCACGCGATTGCCGCGGCCATCACCGGAAAAAAACACCAGCGCATCGCGGGCGAAGCGGCGAACCAGAAAAATCCGGCCACGGCAACCAGCGCCATCAGCAAGGCCGTCCTGCCCAACAGGGGCGCGTCTTCCGCCAAACTGTTGATGGCAAATCCGCCGGGCGTCTGTGTTCTGGCAAACAGCGACACGAAACCGCATGCAACGACCACCAGCGCAAAAAATTCCCAGACGCGGGCGTATTGCTCCATCGGGAAGCCTGCGGCGTTGTCGAAATTGATAAACACATACATTGGATTGAATCCGATTCGCAATGCCCCCGCCGCATCCGGTATGGAGACGATGCGCGCCCAATAAGGCAGCAGCGATGCCGCCGACACTGTGGCGACGACAAGAATTTTCATCGCCGTGCGCCAGTTTTTCTGCCGCGCGCAAACCGCCCAGACGCCGAAGCAGATCGCCGCGATGAGAACCGCGTTTTGATAAAGCGCCTGCACGCTCAAAACCGCCAGCGCCGCCAGACACCCCGCGCGCCGCCATGTCGGCTTTTTCAAAAAACAGCACGCGGCCGCCGTCGCAAGCAAAATCAAAACGCTGCCCAGTCCAAACGCCCGCAACGAATCGCCGAACATTATCACCGTGCTGTTAAGCGCAAGCAGCACCAGCCCCAGCACAGGTGGCGCCCGGCGGATTTTCCAAGCGGCCAGCCACAATGCGGCGGGCAGCGCCAGCCCGATCAAAGCGCCCAGCAGCCGCAGGCTCAAATCACTTTTGCCCATCCCGATGGCCGTCCAGCCGCTGACCAGCAGCGGCATCAGCACCGGAAATGAATCCTTCGACATTTCGGCCAGGGAATGGCGGCTGGACAGGTTGAGGAGATTGACTTCGTCCCGCCAGAAACCGCCGGCGTGCAGTAGAAAGAAAAAATGCAGCCATACGACCGCCAAGCTGGCGGTCAGAGCCAAAATCCATTCCGGCTGGCGCGAAATTGTTTTTGCCAGCCGTCGGAGAATTGCGGTCGCCGCCATAAAGTCGGCGTGAACATAGACATGCCTGCGCGCCGAAGCACGAAAGAAAAATCAGCAACTGTTTGCTATTTGACCGTGGCCAGATCGTCCAATTTCGGATCCACTTCAACCGTCACGTCCTTGTATTCGTCGAACAAACCCTTGTTGTGCATCTGAAAAGCGATCGGGCCGGGCTTGCCAGCTTCGGGCACATTGAAATCTTCAACTTCCACCGCCTTGCTGCCGACCGGCTGGGCGACGGCCATGCGCGCCGTTCCCTTTGAAGCATCAACGAGAAGTTCCACGCGGCTCCATTCATGCGAATCAAATTTGGGGTGCGGGTGGGATGTGAATTCCCCCTTGCCGGCGTTGTTATGACCCGGGCGATAGTCCCAGGTGTAACCGGGTGGCGGCTGGAGTTGGATGGCACCCAGGGCATCCAGCGGTTTTTTACCCTCCTCCGGTCGGGTGCCAAAAAACAGAACGCAGGCTTGATGATCCGGATCTGGTTTTGCTGCCGAAACGTGTCGCACGGTGAATATGAGCCGGTAATGACTGTAATCATTCTTCGTGTAAATGACGCCACGCCCAATGCCCTTGCTGGCCATCACGCCGTTCGTGACCATCCACGAGTTCGCCGGGATTTGAATCCAACCGTCAAGGGTCTTGCCATTGAAAAGGACAGCCGGGCTGGATATTTTTTCGGCGGCAATCGTGGAACAACCAACAACCACAAGCGCCCCAATGCATAGATGGAGAAAAATTGATTTCATGATTTTATGGAATGTTGTTTGCCGTGGAAATGTTTGTCAAGCCGC
>Ga0181520_10009996_pt1 | contig 12897 bp, 10 predicted proteins | sample PEATcosm2014_Bin_29_FD_132451 | JGI IMG/M metagenome (GOLD analysis project Ga0181520, IMG submission 132451) | Peatland microbial communities from MTU Mesocosm Facility, Houghton, MI, USA - PEATcosm2014_Bin02_30_metaG | ecosystem: Environmental > Terrestrial > Soil > Wetlands > Peat | place...
CGCCGCCTTCTCGTCGGCCGAGGCGGCTGAGGCAATGCGCTTGAATGCGTTCCAGACCGTGAGATAGCTGCAGGATTGCTTGTCCGGCGGAAAATTGCTTTCGAACATCGCGCGCTTCGCGCCGAAGCCCTCGATGCAGGTCTCGATGTAGGGTCGCCAGCCCACAGCAAGCTCCGCCGAAGACGGCGGCATGTCCCGAAGATGGAAGTCGAAGCCGAAATGCATCATGCCGAGCCCGCCCAGCTTGACCGACACGTTCGGACACGACGCAAGTTCCCGCATGTGCGTCGCCCACACCGCCATGTACTCCGCCCGGTGCCCGGCATAGGGCCCGACGCAAATCGGGCCGCCGCAATGGTTGAGCACGATCCGGGTGCCCGGCACGGCGCGCGCCAATGCGGTCAGTTCGGGAATCTGCGTGAAGTAGATCCAGACATCGAAGACGAGGTCGAGTTCACCGAGCTGCGCCACACCTTCGCGGAAGGTCGCATCCAGCATTCTCCCGGGCGCCACTTTGGTGGTGACGTACCGGCTGATTTCCTCGTGCGGATCCCACGGCATGCTGAAACGAACGCCGCGCACGAGGCCACCCCCGGCCCCGATTTCGGCCTCTAGCACCGGGCGCACCCGCGCTCCCAGGGTGAGGTCCGCATGAGCCACCATTCCCGCCGCAATGCGCGTCGGACCGTAGTTCCCCGACGCGCTCATGGCGGCGATGCCACGGACGAATTCGACCTCGCCAACCGGCCGCATCGCCTCCGGTCCGGTCGCGCGGTACATCGCTCGGCATTGTTCGAACACGGTCTTGACGATCCTGTGACCGGCAGAGAGATCGGCCAGCAGTTCGTCTAACAAATAGCGCCCGCGATCCGAATCCCAGAAATGGTGGTGCGAATCGACGATGGGCAATTCGGGTTCCAGCACTTCCTCGGGCTGCTGCAGTGCCAGCCAGGCGCCGAGCGATTCGGCATCGCGGTAATCGCCGCCTCGATAGACGTAAGCCATCCTGTCCTCCCATGCCTGTGACGTTCGCTGCTCCGGGTCCACCCGACCTAGCCAGCCAACGGTCGAGCGGTGGCGGCACCGTCGTCAGGCAGGACGATCGGGGAGTTGGGGATCACCACCAGGTACATCACCGCCGCAACCACCGCGATGACCGCACCGGTCAACAGGGCGGGGATGAAGCTGCCGGTCGCCTGGACGACGAAGCCGGTCACCGTCGGCGCCATGGCGCCGCCGAGATAACCGCCGAAATTCTGCAGTCCACCCAGGGAGGCCGTGCAATTCACGGGCGCCGTCACGGCGATCATGCCCCAGGACTGCCCGGTGGCGCACGCGGCAAAGAACAAGGTGGCGGAGATCGCGGCGACCGCCACCACGTCGGACGGCGCTTCCGCGGCCAGGACGGTGCAAGCGGCTCCCGCCAGCAGGCCGACGACCACCGGAATACGGCAACTGTTCATCGGGGACATGCCGCGGGCGATCAACCGTTCGGCGATCCAGCCGCCCGCGATCGTGCCGAGCAGCCCGAACACGTACGGAATCGCCGCCACGACGCCGACCTTGGCGACACTCATGTGCCGCTCGATTTCCAAATAACCGGGCAGCCAGGCCAGATAGATCCAGCCCAGGTAAACGATGCCGCCGTAGCCGACCAGTAGGCCCCAGGTCGCGCGGAAGGCGAACAGGCCACGCCAATCCGCGAAGCGAACGGGTTGACGGGTCGCGACGTCGCCATCTTCCGACAGGTACTGCCGTTCCTCGTCGTCCGCGCCGAAGTCGCGGACGTCGCGATAAGCCGCAAACCACACCACCGCCGCGAGTACGCCCGCAATGCCGAGGACCACGAACATCCAGCGCCAGCCGAAGGTGAGCATCAGCCATGTCAACAGCGGCGGCGCAATCAGCGGCCCGATCGAGGACGGCGCCGAACAGCAGATGCCGGTAGGGAGGCTGCGGTGTCTGATGCCGTGCCATTCGCGGATCACCCGCACGGCACTGGTGAAGGTCGGCGCCTCTCCCACGCCGAGCATCACGCGGGCCACCACGAACTGGGTCATGGTACTCACGAAGCCCACGGCGCCCTGCGCCACCGACCACACGATCAGGGCCCAGGTCAGCAGGTGACGCGGCCCGATGCGATCCACCAAGGCGCCGCCCGGCAACTGGCAGAACGCATAGGCCCACGCGAAAGCTGAGAGCAGCAGCCCCATCTCGGCGATCGACAGGCCCATGTCCTGCCGGATCAGCGGATTGGCGACCGAGAGCGCCGAGCGGTCAAGGAAGTTGACGACTCCGATGAACAACAACAGCACCACCGCCCGCAGTTGCTGCTGCCGGATCCTCGGCGGAATTCCCGACGTGCTGGACATCCTTCTCCTCCCTGGCATTTTTCATCCGGCGCGCTGACGTCAGTCCGGTATGATCAGGTCGACCAGTGGCCCATGCTGCTGTCCACCGTACATGTCACCGTCTTCCAGGTCCCCCTGTATGTAGGGGCGGGGTATCGAGATCTTGATGGCGCAGGCCGCGTCGTACTCGATGAACTTCACTTCGTTCTCAGAGACTTTATAGAGCTTTACAAAGCTCTGCCTGGTCAGCACGTTCGACGCCAGCACGCGCCGGTACGTCTTCTCGTTCGCGAACATGACATCAAAGGTCAGATTGAACGCGCCCGCATTTTTTGACCGTATCAGTTTGGCCAGTTCACCCAGGGTAGCCATGGTCAAACCTCCATCAATTTAGTGCGGAACATCTCCAGCGGGTGCTCGGGCGTTACGACGTGGTTCAGGTTGAACCGGAACACTTCGCCGATGTTGACATTCGCGGGTCCCATCGGAAAGGCCAAGCCGCTGATCAGGCCGCTCCATTCGGGGATCGGGTAGTGCAGGGCGAAGTGGGCGAATGTCTTGGCCATCGCATCCGTGGTGGATTCGTCCGGCGTGGTCAGAGTGAACAGAATGCAAACCTCGTGGCCGATCTCGTGGGCCAGCGGCTCCAGCTTGCCCATCACGCCATCCCGGCCATAGACCCGGGCGTGGATGCTGTAGTCGTTGGGACCGACACGCCCCCCGAAGATCTCCTGCACTCGGGCGGCGAAGCGACTGCGCATGGCATCGAGCCACTCGTCGAGGTGCCGCAAGATGTAGGGCTCGCGCACACCGCCGATGATGATGGCCTGGTAGCCGACGCTTTCGGTGCCTTCCAGCTTGATCGTCAAACGATCGGACTTGATGAACTGCGAGCCGTATACACGGACCGCCCGGTCGTCGATGGCCTCGTAACGGCATCCGCGGCAGTCGATCGTGCCGTCGGGCTCGGGAATCAGGAATGGGTCATCGTTCTCGTACATCGTGTGGGACGCGACGCTTTGCGGGCTGCAGCGGCTGTCCAGATCCATCGGCTCGATGTCGAAGTGGTCTTCCCGCACCCAGGCCATGATGCTGTCCGGACGCCTGCGGGTGACCACGCAGGCCGTGCCGCATTCCAGGATCTTGGCCGCGTGCCAGACCGGGCCGGCGGGGGCGCCCTTCATCAGCGGCACGGCGGCGAACAGGGCGGTATCGGTGGAACGACCACAGAGCACGATATCCGCACCCTTCTCGACCGCGTCCTCGATCGGCCCATGTCCCATCATTCCGACGATGTGTGCGGAGCGGTCGATGATCGCCTCGCTGATCGGCGGCGCCGGGTGCAGCGGCGTGATTCGCCCCTCGCGGTAACGCCGCTTCAGGTATTCCTTGTCCTGCTCGCTGCGGACCGTGGCCAGACGGAACTTCAGCCCTTCCTCCCGCGCGATCTCCTTCGTGATGTCCAGCATCCAATCCACGCCGGCGTCGCCGCCCGCGAAGCCGCAGGAGCCAACGATCAGCGGCACATTGATCTGGTTGCGCCCCAGCATCATCAGGCGCATGTCCCTTTTCACGCCCGGGCGAGAGAAATGCGGCTTGCCGCTGCCCAGGTGGATTGGTCCCGCATCGGTCGAGCCGCCGTCGCATGCGATGACATGCGGCTCGAGCGAGATGCCCCGGGCGAAAGACGATTCCATGAAGCCCGAGCCGATCTGGCCCGACGCTGACAATATTCTGATCTCGGTCACTAACGATCCTCCCTATTTGGCAAGACGGAGCGCACTTATCGTCCCGCCCGATGGGTCACAGACCCGCATGAAGCCCTTGTGGTGCGGCGCCCAAAGCGTCCTTTTGTTGGCGCTCATCGGTCGCGCCAACAGGAAACCAATGTACAAACATGTGGAGAGCCTGATGCCAGGCAAGCAAGCCCGGGCCGATCGCGGGTGTTTCGGCCAGCCACGGTGACGCTGCCCAACATTCATCGTAGTCACGTTCCCAGAGGGACTTGTGGCAATCATCAAAGGCTGTATAGTCAGGTACTGCTACTTGGGTAGCCCGTCAAGTGTCAGGCCGACAGCCCGCCCGCCCGACCGAGCCTGTCGATCCGCCCACGCCGCTGTATCAGCAAGTCCGGCGCAGCACTCGCGCCCGCATTTTCGCCGGTCCTGTGCGGGCGCTCGATATTTCCCGGCGACGTATGCACCGACGATGTGTTGGGGCAGCCCTTGCCGGCTTCCGGCTCGTCGCGAAGCGGTAGCGGGCCGCCTCCGATGAAACGAGAGGAATAAGGAGAAGTCATGGTTTATGCTCCATTCTATGCTCCTCCACAGGAGATCAAGACCGAAGTGTTTGCCCGCCTGCCGGAACACCTGCGGGTCAAGGACCGCTGGTCCGGCTGGGCATTCGGAAAAGGCAACGACTTCCTGCACTCCTTTCTCGAAGGGCCGTCGTTCGACCGCGCGGGTAACCTGCTGGTGGTTGACATTCCCTATGGTCGCATTCTGAGCATCTCGCCCAAGGGCGAATGGTCGGTCGTCACCGAGTATGACGGATGGCCGAACGGGCTGAAGATCCATCGCGACGGGCGCATTTTCATCGCTGATCATCAGCGGGGAATCATGCAACTCGACCCCGGCACCGGCACGGTCACGCCGGTCCTGGAAAAGGTGCGGCGGGAGGGGTTCAAGGGCACCAACGATCTGCTTTTCGCCGCCAACGGGGATCTCTATTTTACCGACCAGGGGCAGACCGGCCTGCAGGATCCGAGCGGCCGGGTCTATTGCCTGCGCGGCAATGGACAAGTGGATTGCCTGCTGCAGAATGTGCCGAGCCCGAACGGGCTGGCGCTCTCGCCCGATGAAAAGACCCTGTTCCTGGCCGTAACGCGCGCGAATCAGATCTGGCGCGTGCCGCTGCATCCGGATGGGTCGACATCGAAGGTGGCGGCGTTCATCACCCTTACGGGCGGGCTGGCCGGGCCGGATGGGATAGCGATGGATGAGCAAGGGGGGCTAGCGGTCGCGCATTGCGGCCTCGGCACAGTTTGGCTGTTCGACCGGTTGGGCGAACCGCGGTACCGCATCCGCTCCTGCGAGGGCATTTCGACGACAAACCTCGCCTTCGGCGGCCCAGACAACCGTTCCCTGTTCATCATCGAGTCCGACAGCGGCACGATCCTGCGTGCCGAAGTGCCGGTAGCCGGACAGGTCATGTATTCGCACCGGTAGCGGCTCCGGCCAGGTCATGGTGTTAAGACCAGGGGCGGTGAACGATCCCTGAAACGATGAAGGAGGAACGTTTCATGTCTTACAGGCGCGGTTGGGTGGCTCTCATGCTTTTTTGCATGACGCTGATTAACTATATCGACCGCGCAACGCTCTCCTTCGCGATCTTCCCGATCTCGCGAGAATTCAATCTGTCGCCTGTCGCGCAGGGCTATTTGTTTTCGTCTTTCATCTGGTCGTACACTCTCTGCGTGATTCCGATGGGTCTGCTGGTGGACCGCTTCGGGGCAAAGCGGGTCGTGGGCATCGGCATGGGTGTGTGGTCGCTTGCGACCATGTGCACGGGGCTGACATCCAGCTTCGCAGCCATGCTCACCACCCGCCTGGTTATGGGTGGTGGCGAGGCCTCCACGAATCCCTCCGGGGCGCAGGTTATCCGTGAATGGATCCCGGCGCGCGAACGCGGCGTGCTGAATGCGTGCTTCAATGGCGGCGGCTATGCTGGCCCGGCGCTCTGCGCCTTGGCTGCCGGACCGATTATCGGCGCATTCGGGTGGCCCGCTCTGTTCTTCATTGCCGGCGGCATCGGCTTTGTGTGGCTGGTGGTGTGGCTGGTCATGTTTGGCGCGCCTGAAGCTGTCTCGTGGTTATCGGAGCCGGAGCGGCAGATCATCTTGACGCAACGTACCGGTGGACGCATCGCGACGTCGGGTCCGCGGTCGGGTTTGCTGGGGCTGCTGCTGAGCGGCCCGACCTTGGCGGGGCTGGGGCTGTCGATGGGCTGCAACGTCTATTCGCTCTACGTGTTTCTGACCTGGGTGCCGAGTTACCTGCGGACCACCCGGGGCCTCAATCTGAACAGTACCGGGCTTTACACCGCCGTCCTCTACGGCACGGCTCTGATCGTCAGCCTCGCGGCGGGCAGGCTCAGCGACCGCCTGCTGCACCGCAAGGATGTGGCGCAGGGGGACCGACGCAACCTGATTGCCTGCACGCTGGGGCTGGCAGCCATTGTCCTGTTCGTGCCGTTGATCGACAGCCTGCCGATCCTGATCGTGCTGCTGGCCCTGTCCCTGGCCGGAATCGCCACCACCACGGCGCAGATCTTCTCGCTGGTGAACGATTTGCTGCCGAATCGGAGTGACATCGGCGTAGCGATGGGGTTCGTCATCGTTGGCGGCAATGTGTTCGGCATGCTGGCCCCCATCGTGACGGGTTACGTCATCGCAATTTCCGGTGCCTATAGCTGGGCCTTCATCATCGCCGGTGGCCTGTTGGGGGTCGGCATGTTGTCCATGCTGGTCCTGACCCGGCAACCGATTGGCATGCCGTGGCGCCGTTCGGCCGCGGCTCCGCGCTGGCTCGGCGCGTCGCCAGGACCCCCGCGCCGACGCAGGGGAAGGCGCTGAATTCGCGCGATAAACGGAAGTTTTTTGCAGGACCCCGATCGGCACCCCACCCAGAACCAATTTACCCCTTCAGGATCAAGGCGTTGTGGCATGTCAACGCGAGGGTCCCGCTACGGGGTCGGCGCCAACATCGGCGAAATCCCGCACCGGGACTGAGAAAGAAAAGCGCGCCTACTGCTTGAGGCCAGTGCCGGCGATGCCCTGGACGAACAGGCGCTGGCAGAACAGGAACAGGATCAGCATCGGCGTGAGCGCGATGACGGCGAGCGCCATGATGCTGTTCCAGTCCGGGTTGGGATCGCCCTTGAGGTAGTTGAGGCCGACTTGCAGCATGAACTTGGCCTGATCGGTGAAGACCACCAGGGGCCAGGCAAAGTCGTTCCAGCGCCAGACCACGGCGAACACCAGCAGCACGCCGATCAGCGGCTTGCAGAGCGGCAGCACGATCCTGATGAAGATGCCAAGCTCCGAGGCCCCGTCGAGCCGGCCGGCTTCGATGAGCTCGTCGGGAATGGTAAGCATGAACTGCCGCGTCATGAAGATGCCGAACGCCTCGGCGCAGCGCGGCAGGATCACGCCCCAGTTCGAGTTCAGCAGATGGAACCAGGAGAGCACGAAGAACTCCGGCACCATGATGACCTGGATGGGCACCATGATGGTGCTCAGGAACACCACGAACAGAACGTCGCGACCCCAGAACCGCAGCTTGGCGAAGGCATAGCCCGCCAACAGGCTGAGCGAGACCGTGATCGCCGAGGAGATGGCCGCAACGACAGCGGTGTTCTCGATCCAGCGAAGTACCGGATAGCTCTCGAACAGGGCCCGGAAGCCCTCGAGGCTGGTCCGCGAAGGCCAGATCGGCGCGGCCAGATTGAAGATCTCGGTCTTTGGCCGGAAGGACATCACGAACATCCAGTACAGCGGGACAAGCATGATGACGGAGCCGACGACGAGGCCGAGCGTGATGAGGAGGGTACCCCAGGAGGGTTTGCCGCGCATGCGCCCCTCCCGCCTAGGCCGACACTTCTGACCGACGCGAAGTGGCCCAGCGCACGATCGTGAAGAACAGGATGAGCGCGAACAGCGCCATGCCGATCGCGCAGGCGTAGCCCATCTCCGAGGTCTGGAACGCCATGTTGTAGATGTACTGGACCAGCACGATGGTCGAATAGCCCGGTCCCCCGCCGGTCATGACGAAGATCAGGTCGAACACGTGGAACGAGTAGATGACGCAGATGATGGTCAGGAACAACGTCGTCGGGCGCAGCATGGGAATGGTGACGGTGAAAAACAACTGCAGCTTGTTGGCGCCGTCGATGCGTGCGGCCTCGTAGAGCGCGGCGGGAATGGTCTGCAGCGCGGCGAGATAGATGGTCATGCAGAACCCCAGGCGCAGCCAGATCGTCGTCAGGATCAATGAGACCATCGACCAGCGCGGCGAGGACAGCCAGTTGACCGGCGCGACGCCGATGAAAATCAGCAGCCTGTTGAGCAGCCCGTAGTTGTCGTTGAAGATCCAGGTGGCAGCGAGCGCCGTGACGACGGCTGAGACGACCACCGGCAGGAAGAAGACGCTGCGGAAAATGCTGCGCCCGCGCATCGGCCGATTGAGCGCGCTGGCCAGCAGGAGCCCGGCCCCGATGCTCAGCGGCACGGTTCCCGCCACATAGACCAGCGTATTGCGCAACGCGAACCAGAACACATGGTCGTTGCCCAGGCGGACGAAATTCGCCACGCCGATGAAGGTGGGCTGGCCGACCATGTCCCAGTCGTGAAAGCTGATGAACAGGGCATAGCCGAGCGGAAAAAACATGAAGACCAAAAACAGCGAGAGCTGCGGCAGCACGAACATGTAGGGCACCAGGCGCTGCCGCGCCTTTCTCCAGGCCATTCGCCGGGCTTTGCGATGCAGCGGTGGCGTCTCCTGCCTCGTCATGACGCTGACTGGTTGTCCGATCCTTCGCGCTCGAGCTGCGCCCTGCGCCGGTTCAGCCACCAGCCGTATTGCAGCGGAAATCGCTCGAAGGCGGGATCGGCGCCGAGTTCCACGCCGGCGTGCAGGGCCCAGAAGGGATCGTAGAGAAATGCCCTGCCGATGCCGACCAGATCGGCCTCACCCGCGGCGACGATGCGCTCGGCGTGGCGAGCCTCGGTGATCAGGCCAACGGCGGCGGTCGGGATGGCGGCGGCGCTCCGGATGCCGCGCGCCAGTTCCACCTGAAAGCCCGGTGCCACGTTACGCGCATCGGTCGGCGTCGCCTTGGCGATGCCGCCCGAGGTGCAGTCGATAAGGTCGACGCCGGCATGCTTCAGTTCCCGCGCCAGCACGACGGAATCCTCGAAGTGCCAGCCGCCCTCGTCGATCACCGACATGCGGAAGAACAGTGGCCGGTCGGCCGGCCAGCAGGCCCGCACCGCCTCGGCGATCTCAAGGGCGAAGCGCATGCGGTTCTTCGCGCTGCCGCCGTAGCCATCCGTTCGCTGGTTGGCGGCCGGCGAGAGGAACTGGTGGATGAGATAGCCGTGACCGCCATGCAGCTCCAGAACCTGGAAACCGGCCGCGACGGCGCGCCGCGCGGCGGCGGCCCAGACCGCGCACATGTCGGCGATGTCGGCGAGCGTCATCGCCACGGGGACATGGAACCCAGGCGCCTTGGCGATCGGGGAGGGGCCGATGACCGGCCATCCCTGGTCGCGCCGTTGCATGACCCCCACCGGCAGCGCGCCACGCCCTTCCCAGGGCGGCGAGCGGCCGGCCTGCCGGCCGGCGTGGTTGAGCTGGATGCCGGCAATCGCGCCGGCCTGGCGGATCAGGGCGGTGACGCGGCGCAGCGGGGCGATCTGCTCCTCGTTCCACAGCCCCATGTCCCCGTCCGTGCCGAGACCGCGCTCCTCCACCTTCACCGCTTCGGTGAAAACGAGGCCGGCGCCGCCCATGGCGAGGCGTCCGTAGTGGCCGAACAGCCAGTCCGTGATCAGGCCGTGCTCTGCGGAATACTGCGCCATCGGCGAAACCATGACGCGATTGGCGAGCGTCACGCCGCGCAGCGGAAACGGGGTGAAGAGGTGGGGCATGGGTTGCAGGCACACCTCCACGCCGGCGGATGGAAGCCTAAACGGAATACAGTTGGATACCATAGCGTACGTTCCGTTGACAAGCCTACCCCGCTTGGCTAGCATGCCACCAGTGGTTTTCGCCCGGTTCAGGATGGTGCGCGTGCGCGGAGGGTTCCGGTGCTGCGCCTGTGGTGGCGCCTGACGCGTGTGCCTCATTCCCGGCAGGCCAGGTCGCTGCAATGCCTGGCTCAACCTGTGCAAACAACGCAAAATCGGGAGGTGAACATGACGGTCATTGTCCAGCGGAATACCGGGGCGGATCAGCGCGGCAGGGGAACCCGTCGGCGCAGCCTTCTGCAGGGTGTCCTTGCCGGCGCGGCCTTCGGTGCCTTGGCGAGGCCGGCCATCGTCGGCGCCGCGCCGAAGGCCACGGTGAACTTCGCGCTCTGGGGTGAGCCGATCCCCGTCCAGGTCGTGCGCGAGACCGCGGCGAAATACAACGCCGCCCATCCGGATGTGGAAGTGACAGTGCAGGCCACGCCGGACGCGCAGTATTACCAGATGCTCGACACCCGCATCGCTGGCCGCGACACGCCGGACGTGTTCCGCATGGAATACGCGGCGGTCGGCCGCTATCGGGCCAGCAACGTCCTGATGGACCTGACCGGCAAGATCGACGCCAACTACGGCGCGGACTTCATCCCCACGGTCTGGGCCGCGGTGACCAACGAGGGCAGGCCCTATGCGGTTCCGGCCAACCTCAATACCGAGGCAGTGTATTTCAACGAGGATGTGTTCGGCTCGCTCGGCATCGCGACGCCTCGGCAGATCGACAAAAGCTGGAGCTGGGGCGAATTCATGGAGCTGGTGAGAAAGCTCGACAGCGCCAAGAAGACGTCGTTCCCCTTCGGCATGGCCTGGCAGGTCAAGCCGTACCGCTGGCTGCAGTTTCTCTATCAGCACGGCGGCCAGGTGTTTGCCGACGACCTCAAGACGCAGATGCTCGATTCGAAGGAAAGCATCGAAACCATCCAGTGGCTGCAGGCCTGGTTCACGGAAAAGCTGGTGCCGCCGAGCACCGCGATCAAGTCCTCGACCGACCCGGGTGTGTTGTTCGCGAACGGAACGCTCGCCATGGTGATCAACGGCGACTGGAAGATCCCCGCGATGACCACCGCGGTCGGCGATCGGTTCAAGTGGAGCGTCACCTATCTGCCGCGTGACAAGGCGATGGCGGCCGACATCGGCGGTTCCTGCTGGGGGGTCGCGCGCGACAGCAAGTTCCCCGACGTGGCGGTCGATTTTCTGAAGTTCCTGACCGGCGCCGATATGCAGAGCGACTTCGTCGGCCGGTCCCAGTACCTGCCGGCGCGCACCTCGCTGCTCAAGAGCGTGAAGTACATGGATCACCAGGAGGAACGACGCGTTTTCATGGATGTGGTCCAGACCATTCCGGCGAACCTGGTGGCCAGCGTTTCGGTGCCGCAGTTCGCCAAGATCAACCTCAAGATGGGCGATGAGCTGGACCTTGCCTTCACGGCGGGCCAGTCGCCGGAGGTCACGGCCCGCAACATCGCCAACTACACGAAGAGCCTGGTGTAGGCGAAGGTCGCGACGGAATGCCGGTGCGCGGGGCAGCCTCCCCGCTCACCGGCGGTCGCGACGGCGGCGAAATCCTGGCGCGTCGCGCCGGTCGAGTGGGCCGCCCTGCTGCACAACACCGCTGAGTGGCACTGCTACGACGCGGGGTTTCAGGTCCGCACAGGCACGAAGCGTGGGCAGTAAGGCGCCTCGAGGGCAATCGAGGGTCCGTGCTGGCTGAGCCGGCCGGTGCCGCTGTCCACCCGGTAGATCGTGAAGTTGTTGCCAAGATGGTTGGTCACCAGCGCCCAGCGCCGGTCGGGCGAGAAGGCGAGGTTTCGCGGCTTGCCGCCGCCGGTCGGCACGAAATCGACCGCGGCGGGATCGCCGGTGGCTGGGTCGATGTCCATGGTGACCACGGAATCGTGGCCGCGGTTGGTGACGTAGATGTGCCTGCCGTCATCGGAGATCAGCATTTCGGCGGTTGTGCTCACGCCCTCGAAATCGCCCGGCAACGTCGTCGCGCGCGACCGGAAGGCCGCTGTGCCGCTGGCCGCATCCCAGTCGTAGCGGCACACGCAATTGCCCATTTCGCCGTTCACATACAGCCACTTACCGTTCGGATGAAAACCGATGTGGCGCGCGCCGTCGCCCGGTGGCGTCGTGGTGAAGGCAGGCTCACCTTCCAGCGTGCCGGTCTCCTCGCGGTAACGGAAAATCCACACCTTGTCCGAGCCAAGGTCGCAGACCAGCGCGTAGCGACCGCTCGGATCGGGCGTGGAGGAATGGGCGTAGGCGTGGGTCTGGCGGATCGGGTGCACGCTGCTGCCCACCAGCGTGCGCAGCGCCGTTTCCTCGCCGAGCGAGCCGTCCGGCGTGATGCGACGAATGGCGAAGGTGCCGGACGTATAGTTGGCGACGAAGATGTGCCGGCGGGAGCGATCGAACGCGAGATGGCTCGGATCGAGGCCATGCGAGGAGACGACATTGAGCGGCGTCAACTGCCCCGTGCGGTCGTTGAAGGCGAAGGCGGAAACGCCTCCGCTGACACCGGCTTCGTAGCCATCCACTTGGTTGCAGGAGTACAGAAAGCGCGCATCCGGCGTCAGCACGAAATAGCCGGGATTGGGTGTGGCGGCCATCGGCAGCGGCGTCGAGATATCGCCGGTCACCGAATCGAACCGCGCCACCTTGATCTGGTTGGGTCCGTTCGCATGCCCGCCGAATAGAACCCATAGCAGGCCAGTTGCAACCGGCATGTTCCGATACCTCTTA
>Ga0181520_10009999_pt1 | contig 12894 bp, 9 predicted proteins | sample PEATcosm2014_Bin_29_FD_132451 | JGI IMG/M metagenome (GOLD analysis project Ga0181520, IMG submission 132451) | Peatland microbial communities from MTU Mesocosm Facility, Houghton, MI, USA - PEATcosm2014_Bin02_30_metaG | ecosystem: Environmental > Terrestrial > Soil > Wetlands > Peat | place...
GCTGTTTCCGCTTTCGCGTCCGCATCGTCTATCCGCGCCGCGAGGCGCCCGCGCCGTTCGCCCACTATCACAAGTACGTCAGGCTCTATAACCGAAGGGCGACGCGCTTCCGTAATTCCCTCACCCACGACGAGGTCGCTGCGACCCAGGACGTCGTGCAGCTCGACGGCGACATCCTGCACAAGAGCTACCGCGACTTCGCCCACATCGTCGTCAAGACGATCGGCTACTATCGACTGCAGCGCCAGGAGGGCCTCATTCCGAGCCGCCTCGGCGCGTTCCGCATGGTGTTCGAGCTGCCCTATCAGTTCGTCAAATATTACGTCTTCCGTCGCCACATCTTCGGCGGCGTCGACGGCTTCGCCTACGCCTCGGCGCTGGCGGTCGGGCGCTGGTGCCGGATCTTCATTCTGAGGGGGTGGTAGGGTGGCGGGGCAGGCGCGGAGCGGACGGCCTGTCGCCGACGGAGCGAGGGCGGCGTGAATTCGCACGCCGCCGCGCCGCGCTCCGCGGGCGAATCGCGCCTCGGCGCGGCGTTGCGCGCGACGCGCTGGACGCTGCGCCGCTGGAGCCTGAAGCACATCTGGTATCGCGCCCGCCTGCCGATTCGCCGGCGGCGCTGGACCCTGGACAATATCGAGCGGACGCGAGCTTTCGCCAAGGACCCCGCCGCGCGGCCGACCGCGGGGCCGGCGATCGCCTTTGGCGAGTTTTCCGGCGCGCATGGGCTCGGTCGCGCGGCGGCCTACGATTTGCCGGCCTTGCGGGCGCGACACGCCTCGGTGACGGCGGTCGACATCGGCCCCTATCTCGAAGGCGCCGCCGCCGCGCCGCTCGACCTCGAAGGGCCGATCGAGAACGTCTATTTTCTCTGTCAGCCCGACACGTATGGGACGATCTGCCGCCTGCTGCGACCCGCGACGATCGCGCGCGCCTATCGGGTCGGCGGCTGGGTGTGGGAGACGCCGCGCTTCCCCGCAGCCTGGCGCTTCGCCGAGCGGCTGGCGCACGAAATCTGGACGCCGTCGGAATTCTGCGCCGCGACCTTTCGCGCCGCGCTCGGCTTGCCGGTCCGCGTCGTCCCCTACGCCGTCGCCGCGCCGCCCGATCCCGGCCTCGACATGCGCGCGCGGCTCGGCGTCGCCCGCGACGCCTTCATGGGCCTGGCGATCATGGACATCCGCTCCTGCCCGGAGCGCAAGAACCCCTGGGCGCATGTGCGCGCCTGGAAGGCGGCCTTCGGCGACGACCCCGCCGCCGTCCTGGTGATGAAGCTGCGCGTCGGCAAGCGCACGCGCGTCGTGCTCGACGAGTTGCGCGAATTGATCGGACGGGCGACCAACATTCGCTTGACGGCGGACGAGATGACCGACGACGAGATCGCCGCGCTGCATCACGCGGCCGATCTCTATCTGTCGCTGCATCGCTCGGAGGGCTTCGGGCTCAACATCTACGAGGCGCTGCTCATCGGCAAACGCGTCGTCGCCACGCATTGGTCGGCGAACGCCGAATACGGCCCGCGCTTTCCCAATTACGTCGGCGTTCCCTGCCGCATGACGCGCTATCGCGACTGGCTGGGGCACTATGCGGACGGGGGGTTCGAGTGGGCGGACGTCGATCCGCAAAGCGTACCCTTGTCGACGGAGCGAGGCGCGCCGCTTGAATTCACCAAGCGCCGCCGGTAAACCGACCAGAATTCATTGGATAGCGCGGTGAACAACACGACTGGAACTCATTTGTTGCGTCGAATCGGCGCTACGCGCCTGTGGCTTTTCCGCCGTCAGCGCGCAGCCGTTGGCCATTCAACGGATAGGCGGGGGTAGGGGGCGCCGGCGATGTTCGTTTCTCATGCGCAAAATTTCGAAGACGTCATGCTTCACCGAGCGCTCGAGCATGTCGACAAGGGCGTCTACATCGACATTGGCGCCCAGGATCCCGTCGTCGATTCCGTGAGTCTGGCTTTCTATAACCTGGGCTGGAGAGGGCTCCATGTTGAGCCGACGTCGCAATACGCGGCGAAGCTTCGCAGCGCGCGGCCCGACGAGGACGTCGTCGAAGCCGCGGTTGCGGCCGAGGGCGGCCTGCTCGAGATGCACGAAATCAAGGACACGGGCCTCAGCACGGGAAAGGCCGACATCGCCGAGCGGCATCTGGCCGCAGGGTTCGCGGTGGAAAGGCGGCTGGTCCCCTCGATCCGACTCGAACAGTTGCTCAACCATTTCGAGGGCTCGGAGATTCATTGGCTCAAGATCGACGTCGAAGGGATGGAGAAAGACGTCATCGCGGGGTGGGGCGAGTCTCCGGCGCGCCCGTGGATCGTCGTCGTCGAAAGCACGCTTCCCAATTCGCCGGAGCCGTCGTTTCTCGATTGGGAAAGCGACCTGCTCGCGCTCGGCTACAGGTTCGCGTATTTCGACGGCCTGAATCGATTTTACGTTTCCGCGCTGCACGGCGAGCTCATGGCGGCGTTTCAGGCGCCGCCGAACTTCTTTGATGACTTTGCGCTGTCGCCTGATTCGATGTCTTCGTTCGGTCGCCTTCTCAAGATCGACCTGGAGAAAGCGCGGGCCGACCTCGAAGAAGTGCGCACCGGGCTCGCTTCGGCGACCAAACAGCTCGGCGTCGCAAACGAGCGAAGATCTGTCGCCGAGACTGATCTCGACGGCGCGCGCGCCGAGTTGGCCGCGGTACGCGAGCAGCTCGCCGCCGCGAACGAGCAAAGGTCTGTCGTCGAGAGAGATCTAGACGGCGCGCGCGCCGAGTTGGCCGCGGTACGCGAGCAGCTCGCCGCCGCGAACGAGCAAACGTCTATCGCCGACAGAGATCTAGACGGCGCGCGCGCCGAGTTGGCCTCAGTAAGCGAGCAGCTCGCCGCCGCGAACGAGCAAAGGTCTGTCGCCAAGAGACGTCTGGACGCCACGCGCGTCGAGTTGGCCGCGGTACGCGAGCAACTCGCCGTCGCGAACGAACGGCACGCATCAGCGCTCGCCGCCTCGACGAAGATGGAGGAGGCGTTCGGAAGCGCCCGCGCTCGGCCTTTCCATAACTTTCGCATGTACGTCAGGTGGAAGGCGGCGCTGTTTTGGCTTCGCCTGTCGCCGCTCTTGTCTTCAAGTCGCGTCGATCGCCTCATTCACCGCGCTTGGAAATATGCGCCTCCCGGGACATTCGACGAGGCAAGCGCGCTGGCTCGCCGCCATGGCCGAGCACCTGCGGCGTCGAGCCAGGACGCAGCGTCGCAGACCGTTGGCGCGCCAAGTCGGGAGCGCAATCGAACGCCTCGAGGCGGCGCTAAGAACGACGTTGCGCACGCGCCAATTGTCGACGGCGGCGAGAAAGCCGGAGGGCGCCATGCTGGCGAACCTCAAAATACACCGAAACGTCTCGAACTTTCTCGCGTGGATTTCAACAGGCGCAGTATGTTGCAGGGCGTTCAAAGATATTGGTTTGATATTTCCACGATTTCTCGCTGGCAGGGCGCCGCGGTCGGGATCACCCGCGTCGAGAGAGAGCTTGCCGCCCGCGGTGTGGCGCTGTGTCGAGGTCAGCTTTCCTTCTGTGTCTACGATCCGAATGACGGGGTATTTCGGCACGTTCAAACGGGAATTGCTAATTCTATTATTTCAAAGGAATGTGGCGTTGATTATAGTAGCGTGAAGCTAAGCAGTGCCGGAAAGAAACCAACGAAGGGGCTTCGGTATCGCTTGCGCCATCCGTTGCGCCAATTCCCGCGCTTATATTACGTATCGCAGCGTATTCGCCGGAAGAAGATGGGGATGTCTTATAACGATATCACTAATACTATTTCCTACAGGCCGGAAAAGTCACAATCTCGTGCTTCTGGCCAATCTATTATTGCGGTTGGCGACTGCCAGACTATTTCGCTCGACGATCGTGACGTTATTATATCTTGTGGCCTTGATTGGGAACATAAAGACATTCGGCGTATCTTTCATTTGAAGAACACATTCGGTTTCCGATACATTGCGGTGCTTTATGATCTAATCCCGTTGCTATATCCACACTATGTTGTGCCGGAGTATGCGGACTTGTTACGAGACTACTTTGGCGAGCTATTTTGGGTCGCGGACAAACTCATGTGCATTTCTGAATGCACTCGAAGCGATATGATTCGTCACTGTTTAGAATACGCTATCAAGCCTCCCATTTCGGAAGTGTTTCCGCTGGGATCAAACTTATTGACGCGTTCGGGTAATTCAGGCAGTAACGGCGATATTCTTTCTTCTTTGAGCGGGAAGAAGTTTTCGCTGTTTGTCTCAACTATCGAGCCACGAAAGAATCATCGCGTTCTTTACGATGCGTGGGTTTGCGCCATGAGCGCCGGGCGGCTCCACGCGGATATCCATCGGCTTGTGTTCGTCGGCCGTACAGGATGGTCGATCGGAGATCTCTTACAAGAAATACGCGCCAATCCACTTACGCGAGATACCATCTTGATATTGGACAACGTGACGGACGAAGTGCTTGCTGAGCTTTACGAACGGTGCGTCGTAACGCTGTTCCCGTCACATTACGAAGGTTACGGACTGCCAGTTGCCGAGGCGTTGGCGCGCGGGAAGCCTTGCGTGGCCAGCTCCGCAGGAGCGCTGAGCGAGATTGGAGGCGAATTGGTTAAACGAGTCGATCCACATGACGTCTTTGGATGGGCCAACGCCATTGTCTCGTCTTTTGGCGACAGCGCCGCGGTGGCCGATTGGGGAGCTAGAATTAAATCGGAATATATTCCCGTCACATGGGATGACGCCGCAGCTGTGTTTTTTGATGTCATCGACAGGGACTCTGTCAAATGACAAAAATTCTTGGCATAGGCTCGTATCCCATTAGGGTGCCTGTTCATGGAGGCCAACGAAGAGTCGCCGCGATACGGGATTACTACAATAGTATTGGAATATCCTATAGATACGTCGGCATTTTCGACCCTCGGTACTACCGCAAAGAGCAAATCGCAGATGATGATATTGTATTCACCGCACCAAAGCACCTATTTCCAGGAGTGCCATTTCTCGACGATCTTCGCGAGGGCGTTGGGGGCGCGAATGATCGATCGGTCTGCCTGCGTTTGACGCAGATTGTCAAAACGTTTTCGCCTGATTTCATTCAGATAGAGCAACCATTTTTGTTACCAACGGCGGAAGCAGTCGCGGATAACACGCGCAGAATTATTTACTCAAGTCAAAACATTGAAGCTCCGCTTAAGGAAGAGATTCTGCGAAAGGCTGGCGTACTCGCTAACGAACGCCGACCCATTGTCGAGTTAATAGACGAAATTGAAAAGCGGGCGGTGCGGAATTCGGTAGGGACTATATGCTGCTCGGAACACGATGCCACGCTCGCTCGGCAAAGAGGGGCGACTAATGTTATCGTGGCCCCGAATGGTGTTGAACGACCTAGAGCTGTCAGATCAGCGGCGGTCGCGAAGGTTCAGGAAGTTTTCGGAGGCCGCCCGTTTCTATTTGTCGTCGGGAGTGGCCATCCGCCTAATGTCGAGGGGGTGATCAAACTTGTGACTCGTGACGGGCTGCACTATCTGCCGCCGCGGAAATGCCTCGCGATTTGCGGTGGAATGGGACATACAATCTACCAAGATAATTCTTATCAAAGATTCCTGCGCGGTAATTCTGTGCGTACGCAATTCTTCGCCGACGTCGACGACGATGAATTGGCTGCGTTGAAGCATCAAGCCCACGCAATGCTGCTGCCGATCGTCTCCGGGGGCGGAAGCAACCTCAAGACGGCCGAAGCAATTGCCATGGGCAAATGGATAATAGCAACCGACTTTAGCATGCGTGGATTCGATGAGTATCGAGGAATAGATGGATTGACTATCGTAAACGACGAGAACGGGTTTAGGCGAGCCGCTCACCAGGCGCTGCAACGCCCCCCGCTAGAAGTCTCCGACAGCGAGCGGCTTTTGCGAAACGGAGTGTATTGGGACGAATGTTTTCTCAATTCTGGGCTTTCCAAAGAATTGGCGTCGCTTGCGAGTATGTTGAACAGAAGCGCACCTCCGGGCGCGCGGCAAAAACGAATGTTCGTCGCCATTTCTGAATTGGTGCGCCGCGACGCGAAGACAGGCGTACAGCGTGTTGTGCGGTCAATTCTTACGAAACTTACCAACGATAACTCAAAAGAATATAAGATTGAACCAGTTTATTTTTCCGCGACAGACAAACGGTATCGCTACGCGAGACAATTTATGTGGTCGTTGGCGGGCGTCGATGCTGGTCATGTCCAAGACGAGCCGATTCAATGTTTGCCGGGGGATATGTTATTTGAACTTGACTTGGACCCAACGGCCTGCGGCGATAGGAGAGAAGTACTTGGCCACTTGCGGGAGAATGGGGCGCAGGTGTGGTTTGCGATTTATGATTTGCAGCCGGTTCGGACCCCACATTATTTCCCTGATGGACTTAGTGAAATATTTTGCGATTGGCTCAAGATGATAGGTCAATCCGCGGACGGGGTTGCGTGCATATCTCAGTCGGTGGCGAAGGAAGTGGTCGAGTGGTTTGACGAGCATCCCCCCGTGCGCCTGGGGCAGATGGCGATCGGCTGGTTCCATCTCGGCGCGGATATCGAGAACAGTCGGCCGACGCGGGGGCTTCCGCCTAGTGCTGGCGCGGTGATTGCTCAGATGGCGGCGCGGCCGAGTTTTCTTTCCGTGTCGACGGTTGAGCCACGCAAGGGATATGTGCAGCTTCTCCTGTCGTTTGAGCAGCTGTGGCGCGACGGCGTCGACGCGAATCTCATCATCGTCGGCAAGCAAGGCTGGAATGTCGAGGAACTCGTGCAAAGGCTTCGTCATCATCCGGAAGGCGGTCGTCGATTGTTTTGGTTGGATGGTATCAGCGACGAATATTTAGAGTGCGTCTACAAAGCCTCCACCTGTCTGATCTTCGCGTCTGAAGGAGAAGGGTTCGGCTTGCCGATTATCGAGGCGGCGCGCCACGGCCTCCCGCTGCTGCTTCGCGACCTCCCGGTGTTTCGTGAGATCGCTGGGCCGCACGCGGCCTACTTCAAGGGAGTCGCGCCCCCCGATTTGGCGGGCGCCGTGACCGATTGGTTGGATTTGCGAGAGAAGGGCGAAGCGCCGCAATCGTCCGGAATCCGCATCCAAACTTGGGCGGAAAGCGCCGAGCAATTGAAGGGCGTCCTAACGGGGGAACGGACCTATCGGATTTGGCCGGAACCTTCGGGAGTCGTCGACGGGGTTGTGGGTTCGAATACGGATTCGTTTCCTTCGTGTTCCGCCGATGGCATCTCTGACTTAGGGGTCAGTCACGAGTAGTGAAGGCCAAATCTGGTGATGGCGGGCGTCGTCGAGACTCGCGCCGCTACTGTTACTTTCGTTTGGCTTATTTCGCCGACGCGCGAAGGTCGATACAAGCGCGCCTGCGAAATTGTGACGCCCGCCTACTGCGCCTGGCTTACCGTGATGATCGGTTCGAAGCGCAGCGGTTTCATGCCTTTGTTGTGGAACCAGAAGAGCCCGTCGGCCACCAGGCTCACTTCCAGGCGATAGTCGCCTGACGCCTGCGGAACCGCTGCGGTTGTGGACATGACGAGGGTTCCACCCGGGGCAACGTCGGTCGCCAGGGGCTTACGGGGGTTCCAGGCCTGGTTGTCGTCGCTGTTCTGATTGACTGGCGCGAACCGCCAACTGAGCGAAACGGGATTGGCCGACCGACCCGGAATCCATTTGTCGGCGCTGTTGTTTTGGATCTTGACGCTGAAGCGGACGACCGAGCCGTCGCGGCGCATCGCCAGCGGCAGGATCGCCACTTGGGCGGGCAGGTCGGCGCTGGTCGGTTCGGCATGCGTCGGGGCGGGAGCGAGGACGCGGTTCAGCGGATCGCTGTCGCAGTCCTCGCCGACGAAGACGATCCGCTTGAGAGCGGCGTCGGCGTCGCCGAGGCGATCGCGCGCGTCATGTCGCTGCCATTCGTATTCGCCGAACTGGCGAGCGGCGCTGGCGCAACTGACGTAGGCCGTCACGCCCGGCGGAAAATTGCCAGAGTATCCGTTGATCGTCGGCCAGCCGAGGCGCTGCGCTGCGAGCATCGCGTCGAGCTCGACGGCCTGAGCGGTTCCGTCCGCGGCGGATGGGCCGAGGGCGAGCAAGATAGGAGAGGCGGCGCCCTGCGCCTGTTGACGCGCCGCCGCGACGAGGGCGTCGACGCGGCGTTCGGCGTCGGCGATGGGCATTGTGTAGCGAGCAATGGTCGCGAATTCGAAGCCGGCCAGGCACGCCAGCCCCGCCGCGATCAGCGCGCCGACGACCTTCGGCCTCGATTCGGCGATCAGCGATCGCAGCCCGACCGCCGCGACGACCGCCGCCGGAAACGCCAGCACCAGGCCGATCCGCGAAACCGCGCGAATCGCGCCGAAGCCGGGGAGGGCGGCGAGCGGACGATAGAGGGCGAAGCCGTGGCCGAAATTGAGCGTCAGCAGCGCCACGACGAAGAGCGAGATCGCCATGGCGCGCGCCGGCGCCGCGCCCAGCGCGGCGCTGGAATTTCGCGCCACGGCGAGCACCCCGACGACGAAGAACCCCAGCACGCCGAACCCGATGAACAGGTTGTGCTCCCACGGCATCGGAACCGCGGCCGAGAGCGTCGAGGAAACCGAGCGCCAATAGGGCAAATCAGCCATCAGCAGATAGCTGACCGGCCGCGGCAACATGGTCGCGATTTCGCTCCAGCCGCGGTGAAATTTGTATTCGTGCGCCGTATGGGCGTAGCCGGCGAACAGCGCCAGCGTCGCGGCGGCGATGACGACGGCGACGACCACGCTGACGGCGAAACCGTCGGCGAACGGACGCGGCGAGCGCAACATTCGCCGCGACGCCGCGACGAACGCGCCGAGCCATGCGCGCGGCGGCTTCGCGTCGCGCTCGACCACCGGCGCTGCGACCGCGAACGCCGCCATGACGAGGAAGAGAAACATCCCGAGATAAATGCTGAGCAGAAACTGGAAGCACAGCCAAATGAACGCCAGGACGAAGCTTCGCGCCGAGCCGTCGCGAACGCCGAGCCACAACTGCAGCAGAGCCATCGGCGCGCCGCAGCGATAGACGAGTTGCGAATGGCCGAATTGCGCGACGCTCGGCAGGCTGAAAGCGAAAATCGCCGCTCCCAGCGCCGCCGTCAGCGCGTCGCCGCCGAACCGCGCGATGGCGTAATACGCCGCGACGAAGGTCGAGACATAGCCGATGAGGAACCAGGAATCGTAGGCGATGAAAGGCGATTGCCCGAGCGCCCGAAACGCCGCGTAGACGAGCGCGGAGCCGGCGTGGGCGTCGCTGAAAAACAGGACGTCGCGGAACGGATAGAAGATCGCCGGCGAGACGAGGGAGGCGTCCTGTCCCGTCAGCCAGCGGTAGATATGTTCGAGCACGTACAGGTTGAAGCGGCCGTCAATAAGGTCGCCCGGCGCCTCGCCGCGCCAGAACAGCGGACCGTTGTTGACGGCCGACAATGCGACGACCGCAATAGTCGCAACGACGAGGTGCGCGCGGCGCGAGGAAAGATCGAACGCCATGCGGGTCAGCTCGACGTTGGCTCGGGCGGCGAGCGCGTCGCGGCGGTCGAGCGCAGCGGCGACCGGCGGCCTTGAGGGAAGCCCGTCCGACCGCGTTCTCTGGGCGCGTTCGGCCGAATAAGGCGATCGGTTGCGCCCGGCGCCGTCACGGCTCGGCTCCCTCAGCGACCGCTTCGCCCCCCGGCGGGTCGCGTGAAAGCGGGTAGCAGCCGCGGCCGCCGCGCGCAAGCGCGCTGGCGCTTGGCCGATCGCTCTTGCGACGCTCGAAGCGGTGTGACGGACGCCCGACTTGACGTTGCGTCAAATCCGGCGTTTGACCCCGTGCGAAGCGGGGGAATGACATGCAGCGCGCGCTCGTCACCGGCGGGGCCGGATTTCTCGGCTCGCATCTCTGCGACCGCCTGTTGACGTCGGGTCTCGACGTGCTGTGCGTCGACAATTTCTTCACCGGTTCGAAGGCGAACGTTCGCCACCTGCTCGACAATCCGAATTTCGAACTGATGCGCCACGACGTCACCTTTCCGCTCTACGTGGAGGTCGACCGCATCTTCAATCTCGCTTGCCCGGCCTCGCCGATTCACTACCAGCACGACCCCGTCCAGACGACCAAGACGAGCGTGCACGGCGCCATCAACATGCTGGGTCTGGCGAAGCGGCTGCGCGCGCGCATCCTCCAGGCCTCGACTTCGGAAGTCTACGGCGATCCCGAGGTCCACCCTCAGGTCGAAAGCTACTGGGGCCGCGTCAATCCCATCGGGGTCAGGAGCTGCTACGACGAAGGCAAACGCTGCGCCGAGACGCTGTTTTTCGATTATCGGCGGCAGCTCAATCTCGAGATCAAGGTCATGCGCATCTTCAACACTTATGGTCCGCGCATGCATCCCAACGACGGCCGCGTGGTCAGCAACTTCATCGTCCAGGCGCTGAAGGGCGAGCCGATCACGATTTTTGGCGACGGATCGCAGACCCGCAGCTTTTGCTATGTCGACGATCTGATCGACGGCATGGTCCGGCTGATGGAGAGCCCGCCGGATTTTGTCGGGCCGGTCAACATCGGCAATCCGGACGAATTCAGCATGCTCGAACTGGCGGAACTGGTTCAAGAAACGGTCGGCGTCAAAGCGAACATCCAATTCCGGCCGTTGCCGCAGGACGACCCGCGGCATCGCAGGCCGGACATCTCGCTCGCCCAGGCGAAACTCGGCTGGGCGCCCAAGGTGTCGCTGCGGGACGGTCTGAAGGAGACGGTCGCCTATTTCCGCAAGGCGTTGTGAGGGAGCCGATCTTGCCGCCCCCCTCGGTCTCCCGGATCGTCGTCACGCCGATTTACGAAGACGTCGAGGCCTCCAGCCGGCTGTTCCGCGAGCTTGCGGCGGCGTTGGGCCCGGATCTCTATGTTGTCGCGGTCGACGACGGTTCGGTGCGGCAACCCGTGTCGCCGGCGGCGATCGCCGCCGCGGGGCTGCATGGCAGCGTCATTCGGCTGAAGCGCAACGTCGGCCATCAGAGCGCGATCGCCGTCGGGCTCAATTTTGTCGCCGATCGCTTTCCCGACGCGGTTTGCGTCGTGATGGATTCGGACGGGGAGGACGTGCCCGCGACCATCCTCGCCCTGCTCGAGCCGCTGACCTCGAGCGACGTCGACGCGGTCGTCGCGCAGCGCGAGAAGCGCGCAGAGACGTTGCGGTTTCGTGTGTTTTACGTCGTTTACAAGCTTATCTTTCAGGCGCTGTCGGGCCGCCGGATCAGCTTCGGCAATTTCATGGCGCTCAAGCCAGCCGCGGTCCGCCGGCTCGCGGCGATGCAAGAATTGTGGATCCACGTCGCGAGCAGCCTGCTCGTTTCGAAACTCAGACTGTCGTTTTGTCCGCTCGATCGCGGTCCCCGCTATGTCGGACGAAGCAAGATGAATTTCGCCGGTCTCGTTCTGCACGGATTCCGTGCGCTCATGGTGGTCGCCGAAAACGTCCTGGTCCGCGTCGGACTCGCTTGCGCCGCCATCTCGGCTTTGTCGCTGCTCGGCATCGCCGCCAGCGTTGTCTTGAAGTTGGCCGGATACGCGACCCCGGGCTGGTTCTCGGTCGCGCTCGGCATCCTGCTGATCGTTCTGCTGCAAACCGGCGCTTTGACGCTGATGACGTTGATGCTGGCCGGCGTCATGCGCAGCGGCAATCTCACGGCGGTCGATTATCGAGCGGTCGTCGCGGAGGTTCTTGACGCCGATGGCTAACGCATTCGTCGCGGGTCGGGGAGCCCCGGAAATCGTCCGCTACGGGCTCAACGGCCTTGCGGCGACCGCGGTCCATTACAGCGTCTTGGTCGCAGGCTTCGGCATCCTGAAGATCCCCTCGGCGGGTCTGGCCAACCTGATCGCCGCCGCGTGCGGCATCGCGGTGTCGTTTTTCGGCAATCGCGTCTTCGTCTTTCGCGACGACGCCGAAAGCGTTCTGCGCCAGGCGGCGCGCTTCGGTCTGCTCTATGCGGCGATCGCGGTTTTCCACAGCGGATTTCTCGCGATCTGGACCGACGTCTATGCTCTCAATTACAGCGTAGGGTTCCTGTTCGCGACCTGTTTCCAGACCGTGTCGAGCTATTTTGGAAACAAGTATATGGTGTTTGCTCGATGAGAGTGCTCGTCGCCGGCCTGCTGACCGCCGTCTATGTCATAGTTCTGGCGGTCGTGTACGTCGTTCACGTCTGGTTTTTCGATGTGAACGTTGTCTTCTACTCAGCAATTATCGACGCGACGATCAGTTGTGCGATCGTGGCGGCGGCGTCGCTGGTCATCAGAGCGCGGCTGCCCTTTGACGGCTTTAGCCTCGCGTTGCTTGTCGTCGTCTGGGCTCTTGGCGGCTACGCTTTTGCGATCTCCGGCCCGGCCTTATTTGATCGGTCGCTTTCGTTCTATATCCTGGAAAAATTACAACAACGCGGCGGGGGCATCCTCGAATCGCGGATGGCCGACGTCTTCAAGGAAGAATACATGCCGGAGTTTCGTCTGGTCGACGTCCGGCTGACCGAGCAATTGCAGTCCGGCACGATCGCCATCGAGAATGGCTGCGTCAAACTGACGCCGCGGGGCGAGCGCCTCGCGACGCTGAGCCGCTTCATCAGAACCACCCTGCTGCCTAAACATCGGCTGCTGGCGGGCGTCTATACGGATGCGCTTGTCGATCCTTTCCGCGCCAGCAAGAAGGGCCCGATCGGTTACGAGTGTCGGTAGGCGTGCGCGCAACCTGGTTGCGCCGACAGGCGTTCAACGGAGATTCGCCGCTTCTCGCGGCGACAATCTCGCGCCGGTCGCGTCGCGCCGGCGACGGGCGGCGCTTGAAA
>Ga0181520_10010000_pt1 | contig 12894 bp, 10 predicted proteins | sample PEATcosm2014_Bin_29_FD_132451 | JGI IMG/M metagenome (GOLD analysis project Ga0181520, IMG submission 132451) | Peatland microbial communities from MTU Mesocosm Facility, Houghton, MI, USA - PEATcosm2014_Bin02_30_metaG | ecosystem: Environmental > Terrestrial > Soil > Wetlands > Peat | place...
CCATGCGGCCCCGGATTCCGGCGGCGGTGCCGGAGATTCGGTGGCTGCGGGGGTAACAGACGCGGATGCGGCCCGGGAACAAATCGTTCCCGTCGAAACCGCAACTGTCCCCCAGGAAGAATACGATCGCCTCAAATCCGAGCGTGATCTTCTCTTTGACCGCCTGGCCCGCCTCCAGGCCGAATTCGACAACACGCGCAAGCGCGAGGCCCGCGAACGCACAGAGTTCCGCGACTATGCCGTATCCAACGCCGTCGAGCAGTTTCTCCCTGTGCTCGATAACTTCCAGCTCGCGCTCAAATCGACCGGCTCGCCCGAACAACTGCGCACTGGCGTCGAACTGATCGTCAAGCAGATGGAAGAAGCCCTGCGTGCGCTCAACATCCAGGCTGTCGAGGCTGTTGGCGCCGCGTTCGATCCCCGCGTCCACGAAGCCATCGAAATGGTCGAGCGCAACGACCTGCCCGATCATCAGGTGTTCGAAGAAGTGCGCCGCGGCTATCGCATCCGCGATCGCCTGCTGCGTCCCGCCCTGGTCCGCGTAGCCAGCAATCCCCAACAGAAGGAAGCATGAGCAGAACCGAAAACGTGATCAAAGCCGATTATTACGAAGTCCTCGGTGTCACCCGCACGGCCTCCGATCTGGAGCTGAAGGCCGCCTATCGCAAGCTCGCCCTGCAGCATCATCCCGACCGCAATCCGGGAAATGCGGAATCCGAGGAGCGATTCAAGGCCTGCAGCGAGGCCTATCAAATTCTCAGCGATCCGCAAAAGCGCGCCGCGTACGATCGCTACGGGCATGCTGGACTCGGCGCATCCGGCTTCGATGGTAATCCCTTCGGCGCCCAGGATATAGGCGACATTTTCGGTGATCTCTTCGGCGAGATGTTCAACATGGGCGCTGGCAGCCGTCGCCCCTCGCGCGTGCAGAAGGGTCGCGATGTCCGCCACGACCTCACCATCGAATTTGAAGAAGCCGTCTTCGGCAAAGAAACAAAGGTCACGATTCGCCGTATGGAAGCCTGCAAGGACTGCCGTGGCGCCGGAACCAACACCGGTCGCGGACCTTCCACCTGTCCCCACTGCCAGGGCCGCGGCCAGGTCCGTTATCAGCAGGGTTTCTTTTCCATCGCCCGCACCTGCAGCGGCTGTGGCGGCACAGGCACGGTGATCAGCGATCCCTGCGCGGCTTGCCGTGGCGAAGGACGCGTCGAGCGCCAGCACGAAATCAACGTCAGCATCCCGGCCGGCGTCGAAGACGGCACGCGCATCCGCTACCAGGGTGAAGGCGACGGCGGCCGCTTTGGCGGACCCGGTGGCGATCTCTACATTGTGCTGCGCGTTCGCCCCCACAAATTCTTCGAGCGCGACGGCAACGACCTGCACTGTCTCATCCCTGTCTCGTTTCCGCAGGCCGCTCTGGGCGCCGAAATCGCACTCACCACCCTCGATGGCGAGGTCAAACTCAAAATTCCCGAGGGCACGCAGAGTGGTCAGGACTTTCGCATCCGCGGCAAGGGTGTTCCTCACCTGAATGAGTATGGGCGCGGCGATCTCGTAGCCCAAATTATCGTGCGCACGCCAACCAAGCTCAACAAAGCCCAGAAAGAACTACTGCGCGAACTCGGTCAAACCGTCACCGTCGAAAACACTCCGACCGCCCGCAGCCTTCTCGAAAAAGTAAAAGAGATGTTTTCTTAGAGCTGGCCCGGTTTCGCTGCGCCCTGTTCCCGTCTTACTCCAGTAACGCCGCCGCCACCGCCATTGCCGTGATCGCCGCAGTCTCGACGCGCAGGATACGCGGCCCCAAACTCACCGGCTTCCAGCTCTCCGCATCGAACAGCGCTTCTTCTTCTGGCGTCCACCCGCCCTCCGGTCCCACTGCCATCCGAATAGCCGGCTCTTCATCGCCGCTCGCAGCCAGCGCCTCACTCAGCGCACGATGCAGCGTCGTCGATCGCTCCTGCTCCGCAAGCACCAGCCGCACTGTCTGCATATCGCCGGCGCCCAGCGCAGCCTTAAGCGGCAACGGGTCGTCAACCTGAAGCACATCGGATCGCCGAGCCTGCTTCGATGCCTCCAGCGCCACCCGCCGCCAGCGCTCCGCGCGCGCAGCTGCGGCCTGCGTCAGATGTTTCTCGCTGCGCCGCGCGATCACCGGCACGATGCGCTCGGCTCCCAGCTCGGTGGCCTTCTCGATCGCCCATTCCATGCGATCGAACTTGAAGACCGAAAGCAGCAGCGTCACCGGCAGAGCAGGATCGGCCTTCATCTCCGCAATCAGATTGAACCGAACCGAATCGCCGTCGATCCCCGCGATCACGCTGTGCCATACGCGGCCGCCCGCCACGATGTCGAACTCCATCCCCGCCTGCGCGCGCAGCACCCGAATCAGATGCTCACCCTGATTCCCCGCGATCGAAGCAGTGGCTTCGTCCCACGTATCGGCGATCCATCGGCGTCGCGTCACTCATCAAGCCTACCGCGTCCCGCGGCCATGACGCGGAGCCCGAGCGCGTGCCTCGCAGCAGTAACTTCGCCCAAAAAGCATCAGGGGGACGCTCATCGCGTCCCCCTGATGCGTTGCCGAGGTCCTCTTACTTTTTCTTCGAGGACTTCTTGGCTGCCTTTTTCGTTGCCTTTTTCGCTGCCTTTTTTGCTGCCATGGTTTTCTATTCTCCCTTTTCGATGTCTACATCGAAGTCTGCAACATAAAATGCTGCAGTTAACGAATGTATAGAGTTCCGCGCATACAGTGTCAAGAAAAAAATTCAAATTTTCGCTACAACTTTTCGTCAGTGTATTCGTGCGCGTCACGCATGCGCGCGCAACAAAACTCACATCGGATGAAAATGCCGCAGCAACGCGAGCATCGCTCCGCTGAAAATGTCGTGCCATGCATGCGCCATCATGCCAGGACGAAGACTGCCACGCGCAATCGCGAGTGCGCAGAACATCGCGCCGAATGCGGTGATCGCGATCATTCCCGCCGCGCCTTCGTATCCGTGACTCACGCCGAACAGCAGCGACGAACCCAGAACCCCAACCCACATTCCGGCGCCCAACGACGCAAACTGCCGCAGGAAATATCCGCGAAAGACAAATTCTTCGCAAAATCCCGCCGACAGGCTGAGTGCAATCCAAAGCAACATCTCGAGCCGCGTGCGCGGCGCAATCGTCATCAGCGTCTTCTCCGGACCAGGCAGATGCGCCGCTCGCAGCAGCAATCCGATTGTCGCCAGGACCACCAGCGCCACAATCCAGAAAATCGCGGCCGCTCCCACATCTTCAGCCAAAGCCCGCAACCCGCTTCGAAATCCCAGCAGCTCCGCAAAGCGAACGCGCTTCAATCGCAGCCCCCACCACGCAAACAGCAGCAGCGCCCACTCCGAGCCGATCCCGAACAGGTAACGCCCGGCATGGTGTGCGCCCAGAGAATTGCTGTGCGCCTGCCGCCCCGACAACCCCACCTGCAGCACGGCGATCGCTCCCGCATGCCACCACGGAGCCACCACCCCTGGGTTTCGCAGTCTGCTCGGATCGCCGCCTGTCGATGAACTCGCCCCCACGGGCATCTCGTGCATCCCGTCCTCGCTCTCTGTTATCTTCCTCTGGATTCTAAAGGCCGCCTCGCGCATCGAATTAGTAAAGGGAAGTCCGGTAAAAAGGAATTCATGGATCAGATCGTCATCGTCTCCGGCGTCCGAACGCCGGTCGGCAAATTCCAGGGCTCGCTCTCAGACGTTCCGGCGACCCGCCTCGGCGCAGTTGTTGTCCGCGAAGCCGTCAAGCGAGCGCAGCTCGAGCCCGGCCAAATCGACGAGTGCATCATGGGCAACGTCGTCTCCGCCGGCCTCGGACAGAACCCGGCCCGCCAGGCCGCGATCTTCGGTGGCCTTCCCCCTGAAGTCAGCGCCGTTACCGTCAACATGGTCTGTGGCTCCGGCCTGCGCGCCATCGCGCTCGCCGCACAATCCATCCAGACTCGCAGCGCGGACATCGTCGTCGCCGGCGGCATGGAGTCGATGACGAACGCCCCCTACCTGCTCCCGCAGGCGCGCAGCGGCTTCCGCATGGGCAACGCTGTCGCCGTTGACTCCATGGTTCAGGACGGCCTATGGGACGTCTACAACGACTTCCACATGGGACAGACCGCAGAGCTCGTCGCCGAAAAGTACAACATCACTCGTGAAGATCAGGATTGCTTCGCACTCCTCTCCCACAAAAAGGCCGCAGCCGCCTGGCGCGAAGGTCGCTTCGCCGCGGAGGTCGTCCCCGTCGAAATCCCGCCAAAGAAAAAAGGTCAGCCAGCGACCCTCTTCAATTACGACGAATCCATCCGCGAAGACTCGACCATCGAATCTCTCCGCGCCCTCAAGCCCGCATTCAGAAAAGACGGGACGGTTACCGCAGGCAACGCCCCCGGCGTCAACGATGCCGCCGCCGCGGTTGTAGTCATGACCGCGGCGAAAGCCCGTGACCTCGGCCTCAAGCCGCTCGCCCGCATCGTCTCGCACGCCACCAGCGGAATCGACCCCAAATGGGTCATGATGGCCCCCGTCAACGGTGCCCGCAAAGCTCTCGACCGCGCCGGCTGGTCCATCGCCGACATCGACCTCTTCGAATTCAACGAAGCTTTCGCCGCCCAGGCCCTCGCCGTCACCCGCGAGCTCGGCGCTCCAGCTGAAAAAGTCAACGTCAACGGTGGATCCGTCGCCATCGGCCACGCCATCGGAGCCAGCGGCGCCCGCGTCCTCGTCACCATGATGCACGAGCTCATTCGCCGCAATGCCCGCCGCGGTCTGGCGGCGCTATGCCTTGGCGGAGGCAACTCCGTGGCCATGTGCATCGAGCGGGACTAGCAGCGCGACCTCAGCACTCAATGACATTCAGAGCCAGCCCAGCCAGGCTCGTCTCCTTATATCGCGACTGCATATCGAGCCCGGTCAGATACATCGTCCGAATCACCTGATCCAGCGAAACCTTGTGCCCCTCCGTCTCGTTCATCGCCAGCCGGCACGCCTGCACCGCCTTCACCGCGCCCATTGCGTTGCGCTCGATGCACGGAATCTGCACCAGCCCCCCAATGGGATCGCACGTCATCCCCAGGTTGTGCTCCATCCCGATCTCCGCCGCGTGCTCTACTTCATCGTTAGTTCCACCCAGTGCCGCCGCTAACCCCCCCGCAGCCATCGAACACGCGACGCCCACCTCGCCCTGGCACCCAACCTCCGCACCGCTGATCGAAGCGTTCTCCTTGTACAACACCCCCACCGCGGCCGACGTCAGAAAATACCGCACAATGCCATCCTCATCCGCGCCCGGAACGAAATCGCGATAGTAACGAGCCACCGCCGGAATCACCCCCGCCGCTCCATTCGTCGGTGCCGTCACCACGCGTCCGCCCGCGGCGTTCTCTTCATTCACCGCCATCGCAAAAACAGTCACCCAGTCGAGCGGAGCCAGCGGATCCTTTGACCCTTTTGCGCGCAGTCGACCCGCCAGTCGCGAAGCGCGCCGCCGCACGCTCAACCCGCCCGGCAAAATCCCCTCCGTCGTCATCCCGCGTTCGATACACCCCTGCATCACGCTCCAAATGTGCAGAACACCGGTTCGCACTTCGTCGCGGCCGCGCAGAGCGCTCTCGTTTTCGAGCATCAGCTCCCAGATCGCCAGCCCATGGCCCGCAGCCATCCGCAGCAACTCAGCCGCGCTCGCAAAGGGGTATGGCAGAAGCGCATCCGCCGTGGACTTCGGCAGCGCCTCTTCGCCATCGGCGACAATGAACCCGCCCCCAATCGAGAAATAAGTACCCACCATCAGCACATATCCCGCCGCGTCGAACGCCGTAAAGCGTACCCCGTTCGGATGCTGCGTCACCGCCCCCGGCGGAATCATCTGGTCGCGATGAAAAATCAAGTGCTCGGGTTCTCGGAAGGGAATTGAATGTTTCCCCAGAAGAACCAGCCGCCCCGACGACCGAATCTCCGCCAGCTTTGGCTCAATTGTTGCCGGATCGATCGTCGCGGCCTCTTCACCGCTCAACCCCAGCAGCACTGCCCGATCCGTCCCGTGCCCCAACCCCGTGAGCGCCAGCGATCCGTAAAGCTCAACCCGCACCGCGGCGACCCGAGCCAGCACGCCCGCCGGCTCCAGCTCCACAGCAAACCGCCGTGCAGCCCGCATCGGCCCCATCGTATGCGAGCTCGAAGGTCCAATCCCCACTTTGTACAGATCGAAAAGGCTGGTTTTCACCAGTACAGGGTACAGGGCAAAGGTAACAGTTTGCAGGACCCAGCCCTGGGCGGAGGAGCGGCTGGTAATTGGCCCTGGGCGGTTCCCAAACTCTAAACTCTAAACTCTGTTTCCTTCTAACTCGCCCCCACATACACAAACCGCGCCAGAAAAAGCAGCGACAGCACATACAGCAGCCAGTCTTTGCGATTGAAACGCCCCATCGCCAGATGCAGCGCCGCGTACGCGATGATCCCAAACCCCAGCCCATTCGCAATTGAAGTCGTCAGCGGAATCAGCACCAGTGTCAGAAACGCCGGGAACGCAATCAGCGGCTCCTTCCACTCGATCTCGCCGAGCGTGTGCAGCATCAAACTCCCCACCACGATCAGCGCGGGAGCCGTTGCCGCGGTCGGCACCATGCTCACATAGGGCGCCACCACCAGCGAGCACAGAAACAGCAGCCCTGTCACAATCGCCGTCACACCCGTCCGTCCGCCCGCCGCCACGCCCGCCGCCGACTCGATATAGCTCGTCACCGTAGAAGTCCCCACCAGCGATCCCGCTACCGTCGCCGTCGCATCCGCAAACAGAATTTGGCTCAGTCGCGGTATCTCATTGTTCGGACCCAGCAGCCCGGCATGCTTCGTCACCGCCACCAGCGTTCCCAGGTTGTCGAACAAATCGACAAACAGGAAAACAAACACAATCTCCACCAGCCCAATGTGCAGCGCAGCAGGGATATTCAGCCGAAATGCTGTCTGCGTAATCGCGGCAATGCTGTACGGTGCGGGATTCCAGTGCACCAGCCCAAACGGAATCCCCGCCAGCGTAATCGTCAGCACTCCAATCAGAATCGCTCCGCGCACCCGCCAAGCCAGCAACGCGGCCATCAGCAGCACCCCCAGCAGCGCAAGGAACGTCTGTGGCTGCCGCAGATTGCCCAGCGTCACCATCGTTGCCGGATCGGCCACCACAATCCCCGCATTCTTAAATCCGATAAACGCGATGAACAGCCCAATCCCGCCGGCCACCGACGAGTACAGCTCATGCGGAATGCTCCCGAGAATCGCCTGCCGCAGGCCTGTTGCCGTCAGCAGCAAAAAAATGGCGCCCGAGAGAAACACCGCACCCAACGCCGTCTGCCACGGCACGTGCATTTTGATCACAACCATGTAGCTGAAGTACGCGTTCAGCCCCATGCCCGGCGCCAGCGCCAGAGGATAGCGCGCAATCACCCCCATCAAAATGCTGCCGAACGCGGCGGCAATGCACGTGGCCGCTGTTACCGCTGGAACTGGTAATCCCGCTTTGCCCAGGATCGAGGGGTTCACCACGATGATGTAAGCCATCGTGACAAAAGTCGTGAGCCCGGCGAAAATCTCCGTCCTCCAGGTAGTCTTCAGCCCGGCAAAATCAAAATACCGTTCCAGTCGGTCGCGCATGTTCTCCGGGGAAAATTGCAGGTTTGGTGTGAATGCTATGAAATCACAGCCTCGGCCCATCCCCGAGAAATATTTTCCAGGACTCAGCCGCCCCGCGAAGATGACGACAGTCTCGTCCGCTCGCAAAATCAGCTCCGCGCAGGCCCACCATCGCTTGTATTCTCAAGATGGAAGTCCCGCCTTGCACTCGAATTACTCCATCCGATCGTTCGCGCGTCCCGCCGTCGTCCTGCTGCTGGCCATCCTCAGCGGATGCTCACGCTCCGCCCCACACCCCGCATCCTCTCTCGAAGCCGCTGCCACCGCCAGGGAGCAGGCCCTGCAGAAAGCCCGCGCCGCTGCGGCCGCTCGCGATCAGTACCGCCAGGATCTCGCCAACATCCCCCTGCCCTCGAAGAACGTCTACCTCGCTATCCACACGCGCCAGAGCTGGACGAATCCCTTCCTCATTGTCGGTGCCTCAACTGTGAACCTCGCCATAATGGTTCCCGATGTCGGCCTCACGGAAGGTCAAGCGAATATGCCTGGCGCCGAACTCCTCCACCCCGCCGCCGCCCGTCGCCGCGTCCTCGATCTCCGTCTCTCCGATTTGCCCGAAGCCCTCGCCGCTCTACCCGAAAATACCTGGCCCTTCGGCCGCGTTATTGCCGTCGAAGAAGATCCTCTCGCCCCGCGCGCCAATCGTGCCCAGATTCGCGGCAATGTCGAAGCCACCATGCAGATACTCAATGACCTCGGCGTCGTGGTGGACGAGTGGCCGCAGCCGGGCACGCGCTGATCTTGCAGCTCCGCCTACTCCAGTAACTCAATCGCAAACGGAATATCGGCCTCGACAGCGGCGCCCTTCATCCAGACAATCCGCCCCTCCCACTCCAGAACCGGCCAGGTACTCCGCGCCTCAGCATCGACATTTATGCGCGAGAAAATCTCTTTCAGCGGTTTCGCCCCCCGCGAATAGCGCAGCCGCACGCGATCCCCCGCGCGCGGCGCCCGTAAAATCGCAGCTGCAATTTCGGGCCTCGCACCCGAAGTCAGCGCCAGCCGCAACGACACACCCATCCCCGTTCCCTCACCCGGAATCATCACCACAACCGGTTCCGGCGCGACATACTCTCTGCGCGTAGCCGAACGCACCAGCCGCAACTCCCGTGCCGTCCGCTCTGCCCACAACTCCGCAGCCAGCTGCTCCTTCCCCGCCGCGCCCGGCCCAAAATCAGGCGCGCACATTCCCATCAGCCGCTCCGTCTGCTCGAAATTCAACCCACACCCCAGTTGCTCAGCCGCCGCTCGCAGCACCCGCCGCCGCATCGCCGGAGCCAGCCCCCGCAATCGCTCCAGCTCCATCCCAACGCTGCCCTCACCCGGTCGCGTCGAAACAGACCGTCCCCCACCCCGCACTGCACGCCCTGGCAGCACCAGCGAAGGCAGCACCTTTGCCAGTTCCGCCTCCCACCAGCTCTCCTCATCCCGCGCAATCGTCGCCATGTGCGCAAACTGCTCCGCAATCCGCGGATTGAACTCCGCCAGCCGCGGCAGCAATTCATGCCGAATTCGATTCCGCGTGTGTGTCGTATCCTCGTTCGACGCATCCTCTCGCCAAGCCTGCCCAATCTCATCGAGCCAAGCCCGAATCTCCCCACGCCGCGTTCCCAGAAACGGCCGCATAATCACACCCCGCGCGCAGCTCACCACAGGATGAATCCCACCCAACCCCTCGGTCCAGGCGCCCCGCACCAGCCTGTGCAGCACCGTCTCCGCCTGATCGTCCACGGTATGCGCCGTCCCCACCGCATCCACCTTGCCCTCCGCCAGGAGCGCGCGAAACCACGCGTAGCGCAGATGCCGGCCCGCCTCTTCAAGTGTCTGCTTCTGTTTCAGCGCAACCCCCGGCGTGTCGGCCCGATGTAAATAAAACTCCAGCCCCAACCCTTCCGCCAACTCGGCGACGAACTCCGCATCCGCATCCGCCGCGCCGCCGCGAATCCCGTGATGCACATGCGCCACCGCCAGCACGAACCCGATCTCCGGCGCACAGCCCACCAGTGCCCGCAGCAGCCCCACCGAATCCGCACCCCCCGACACAGCCACCGCCACCCGCATCCCCGCGCGCAGCTGTTTCCGATCGATCTTCAAGGCAAGTGTCACGCTCACATCCTAAGTTCTATACTGCTCATCATGCTGAAGACGAGGCTGGCCACCGCCGCCGACGCTCCGCTCATCACCCGCCATCGCCGCCGCATGTTTGTCGATGCCGGCCGTCGCGACGATCAGGTCCTCCAGCTAATGTCTCAGGCCCACGAACCCTGGGTCGCCCAAGCCATCACCAGCGGCCGCTACCTCGGCTGGCTCACCGAGGACGACGGAGCCGTCGTCGCCGGCGCCGGCCTGCTCGTCCTTGACTGGCCTCCGCATCCGCTTGACCCGAGTTCGACAACCCGCGGCTATCTCCTCAACGTCTACGTCGAACCGGATCATCGCCGCCGCCGCCTCGCCAGCGACCTCATCGATCTCGCCCTCGCCGAAGCTCGCCGCCGCGGCATCCGTGTCGTCGCTCTCCATTCCACGGAGGAAGGCCGCCGCCTCTACGAATCCAGCGGCTTTCGTCCCACCAACGAAATGTTCTACGTCGAGCCAACGGAGTCCTGACGGACCCCCACCCGGCGCCCATCTCGTTTTTGGTCAACTCAACCTGAGATGCGCAACGTTGAATAATCTCCGCGGACCCATCTCCATGGACCCAGCGGAACTCCCCGCCGCTCCCGGTGTTTGAATCCATGGCAGCACCGAAGTCTGAATCTGTGCCGATACAATAAGGAAAGCCGGAGTTGCGCCCTCATCTGCGCGCCAGCTCAAACCCACGTCTCAGTCCGCCGCGCATCCCGGGCCCGACAAGAAATCACTATGACCTTTCGCAGACTTCTTCTGGTTCTCATCCTCGTTGGAGGTTTCTGGTACCTTACCACCCACTCCGGCTTTCGTCCTTCCGCAGTCCCCGAAGGCAAAAACTCCCCCCTCACTCTCACTGAGGCTCACGCCGCGCCGGAGTTCACCCCCACCGAGCTCAACAACATCTCCGTCTACAAACGCGTCGTCCCCTCTGTCGTCAACATTACTGCCGGCACGGTAGCCCTCGATTTCTTCTACGGCTACGTCCCCCAGACCGATCAGGGCTCCGGCTTCATCCTCGATAAGCAGGGTCACATCCTCACCAATTACCACGTCGTCGCCAACGCGCGTAACGTTGAGGTCCAGACTCACGACAAGCATCGCTATACCGCGCAGGTCATCGGAAAAGATCGCCTCCACGACCTCGCCCTTCTCCAGATCAACGCCCCCAGCCTCGTCCCCGCCGTCCTCGCCTCCTCCCGCGATCTCCAGGTCGGCCAGCAGGTCTATGCCATCGGCAATCCCTTCGGCCTCTCCGGCACCATGACCGTCGGCATCATCAGCGCCATCCGCTCCGTCAAAGGCGCCGAGGGCGGTGCCCCCATTGAAAACGCCATTCAGACCGATGCTGCCATCAATCCCGGGAACTCCGGCGGTCCGCTCCTCAACTCCCAGGGCGAAGTCATCGGCATCAACTCCATGATTGCCCAGAACGGCGCCGAACAGAACGCGGGCATCGGCTTTGCGATCCCCATCGATACCGCTAAAGCCGTCCTCAACGACATTCAGAAATACGGCCACTCTCGCCGTCCCTCCCTCGGTATTCGCACCCTCCCCATCGGTCCCGACCTCGCCGAGCAGATGGGCCTCCCAGCCCAGTACGGCGTCCTTATCGAAAGCACTATCCCCGGCGGCGCCGCCGAACGCGCCGGCCTCCACGGTGGCAATCAGGTCGCCTACCTCGGAAATCAGCAAATCTCCATCGGTGGCGACCTCATCGTCGGCATCGACAACCAGGAGATCACCAGCTCCCAGGACATCTCCGAAATCATGAACGAGCATCAGCCCGGTGACACCGTCACCGTCACCTTCTTCCGCGGCCGCCGCAAAATGTCCGCCCGCGTCACCCTCGGTGAAGCCCACGACCAATCCGCATGATGACCCTGGCTCCAAACCAGGGCCGCCGTAAAACAGCCTTTTCACCGGCCCCATAGTCCCGGCCAGACGCCCCTCCGAAATGCCGTAAACTACCCCTTCTTTCCGAATCTATTTTCCAATGAGGAAAACCGCATGCACGCTGGTCGTCGCGCACTCGCCACTCGCGCTCTCCCAACCTTTTGCCTCCTCGCTTTCGCCGGCGCTCTGATGCTCCAGGCCCAGGCCACCACCGCCATCCTGGGAGCCAACGGCATCACCCTGCCGCCTCCGCCCGTTGCCACCGTCAACGTCGTCACCGACGACTACAGCGGAACCAAAATCGAAGACCCCTACCGCTGGCTCGAAGACGCAAAATCTCCCGACACCCGTGCCTGGATCGGCCAGGAAAATGCCTATACGCAACAGTACCTGTCACAAATCTCCACGCGCCCGCAGATCGCCACCCAGCTCACATCGCTCATGCGCGTCGATCAGTACTCCATTCCCACCCTGCGTGCCGGCAAATACTTCTTCAAAAAACGCCTTGCCGAAGAGAACCAGGGCTCTATCTACATGCGCACCGAATGGCATGGTCCCGATGATTCGAGTCACGATCAGCTCCTCATCGACGCCAACAAACTCAGCGCCGACCAAAACACCTCCGTCAACATGGCCGACGTCTCCGATGACGGCCACCTTCTCGTGTATGTCATTCGCGAAGGCGGCGCCGACGAGGGCTCCGTCCACATCCGCGACCTGAAAACCGGAGCCGACCTCCCCGACGTCCTGCCCTCCGCCCGCTACTCCGGAATCAGCCTCAACCCCGATAACACCGGCCTTTACTACGCAAAATTCACCCACCAGGGCACCAATGTCTGGTTCCACAAATTCGGCACGCCCGTCGCCGACGACCCCAAAATCTTCGGCGGTGAATTTCGCGGCAAGCAGCTCACTGAGCTCGATCTGGTCGGCGTCCACATCACCGACAACCACCACTACCTCATCGTCAACATCGCCCACGGCGTCCCCGCCACCAGCGAAGACTTCCTCGTCAAAGACCTGCGCAAGCCCGACAGCGATTTCGAAACCCTCGTCTACGGCGTCGAAGCCCACGTCCGCGTCATCGATGCCGGCGACCGCTTCTTCCTCATGACCGACTACCAGGCCCCCAACACCCGCATCGCCGAAGCCA
>Ga0181520_10010003_pt1 | contig 12893 bp, 10 predicted proteins | sample PEATcosm2014_Bin_29_FD_132451 | JGI IMG/M metagenome (GOLD analysis project Ga0181520, IMG submission 132451) | Peatland microbial communities from MTU Mesocosm Facility, Houghton, MI, USA - PEATcosm2014_Bin02_30_metaG | ecosystem: Environmental > Terrestrial > Soil > Wetlands > Peat | place...
AGGACTTCAAAACCGGCCAAACCTTCATGAAGACGGTGCTGGCTCCGGCGCTCAAGGCGCGCATGATCGGCGTCAAGGGCTGGTTCTCCACCAACATTCTGGGCAACCGCGACGGCGAAGTGCTGGACGATCCGCAATCGTTCAAGACGAAGGAAGAATCGAAGCTCGGCTCGCTCGATTACATCTTCCAGCCGGAGCTGTATTCCGACCTTTACAAGGACATCTACCACAAGATTCGCATCAACTATTACCCGCCGCGCGGCGATGACAAAGAGGCGTGGGATAACATCGACATCTTCGGCTGGCTGGGCTACCCGATGCAGATCAAGGTGAACTTCCTCTGCCGCGATTCGATTCTGGCCGCGCCGGTGGCGCTCGATCTGGTGCTCTTCCTCGACCTGGCCAAGCGCACGCCTTCGCTGCGCTCTATCGGGATTCAGGAGTGGCTGAGCTTCTATCTCAAGTCGCCGCAGTCGGCTCCGGGACTCTATCCCGAGCACGATCTCTTCATCCAGTCGATGAAGCTGAAAAACACCCTACGCCACATCATGGGCGCGGACCTGATCACGCACCTCGGACTGGAATACTACGACTGAGCCACCTGCGGTGGGGCCAATGGCTCCCGTCGGTCGCAAAAGCAAGAACGCCTCATCCGCAAGGGTGGGGCGTTTTTTTGTTCACCAGAGGCTTGGATGAAGCCTTGCTCTTTCAAGACATCGATTGAATCAGAGCTTCACTCGATTGGTTTTGTTGGCTCGTTCTTCTAAAATAGCCTTATAGACGCTCGATCCGGTTGAGTTGGAGCGCGTCTCCACCATTGCACATACGATTGCTGACCGCCGGCGAAGAGCCGAAAAGGAATGACGTTGAAAGATCCCAAGACCAAGTACCCATCGGCTCGCACTGTGGCGCTGCATGATCGCAGATGGCCCGGCCTAACCATTGTGAAGGCGCCCATCTGGTGCAGCGTGGACCTGCGCGACGGCAACCAGGCGCTGGTTGATCCGATGGACGCGGAGCGCAAGCTGCGCCTCTTCGATCTGCTGGTCGGGCTGGGCTTCAAGGAGATCGAGATCGGCTTTCCTTCGGCCTCGCAAACGGATTTTGATTTTTGCCGCGGCCTGGTCCAGATGGGGCGGATTCCGCCGGATGTGACCGTGCAGGTGCTCACCCAGGCCCGCGAGCACCTGATCGAACGCACCTTCGAGGCGCTGCGCGGGGCGCGGCGCGCCATCGTGCACATTTATAACTCGACTTCGACGGTGCAGCGCGAGGTGGTCTTCAAACTCGACCGCAAGGGCGTGAAGAAGATCGCCGTGGACGGCGCGCTACTGCTTCAACAATGCGCGGCCTCTCATCCTGAAACTGATTGGGTCTTCGAGTATTCGCCGGAGAGCTTTACCGGAACCGAGTTGGAGTACGCGCTAGAAATATCCGAAGCCGTGATGAAAGTCTGGCAGCCCACGCCGCGGCATCCGGCGATCCTCAACCTCCCCTCGACCGTCGAGAACTCCACCCCCAACGTCTATGCGGATCAGATTGAGTGGATTGGCCGCAAGCTCAGCCATCGGGATGCGATCATCCTGAGTGTCCATCCTCATAACGACCGGGGCACGGGCGTGGCCGCCGCCGAGCTGGCGATGATGGCCGGAGCCGACCGCATTGAGGGCACCCTCTTCGGCAACGGCGAGCGCACGGGCAATGTCGATCTCATCACCCTGGCGCTGAATATGTATACCCAGGGCGTCGATCCGGAATTGGACCTCAGCGACATTCCGGCGGTAATCGCCTGCGTCGAGTCGTGCAACCAGATGCCTGTCCACCAGCGGCATCCCTACGCTGGCGAGCTGGTATTTACGGCTTTTTCCGGCTCCCACCAGGATGCCATCAAGAAAGGCTTCGCGGTGCAGGCGGGCAAGGAGTTATGGGAGGTTCCTTATTTGCCGCTCGACACCAATGACATTGGCCGGGACTATCAGGAGATCATTCGCGTCAACAGCCAGTCGGGCAAGGGCGGCGTGGCCTACCTGTTGGAGCGCGATTACGGTGTGCGGCTGCCGCGCAAGCTGCAAATCGAGTTCAGCCGCGTGATTCAGAAGATCAGCGACGAGAGCGGCCGCGAGATTCGGCCCGCTGAGCTGTGGAAGGCCTTCGAGGCGGAGTACATCCATCGGCGCGGCCCCTTCAGTTGCAAGCAGTATTCGGAAAGCTCCAGCGAGGGAATGGTGACGATCACCGCAACGGTCAAAGCGGGGAACGAGGAACACGCCATTGCCGGAAAGGGAAACGGCCCCATCGACGCCTTTGTTGCGGCCATCAACCAGGAGTTTGGCCTTGCCCTGCGCGTTGCCGATTACCAGGAGCAATCCATCAGCGAAGGCGCCTCGGCCACTGCCATGGCCTTCGTCGAAATGCAATTTGGAGAGGCGGGACCGATGTTTGGCGTGGGGATGAATCCGAATATCGTGACGGCCTCGCTGGATGCGATTCTCTGCGCGATCAATCGCCGTTGAGGCGCTCCAGTGCGTCTGTGCGGCAACTCTGTGGAGCGGGATCTTTGCGGTTTTGCGCTTGTCTTCCAGCCGTCTTACAGGCGTATTGCAGCGTAGGACAGAGTGGGAGCTTCGTCTTGCAGCCTGTCTTGCAGAGATCCCGGGCAAGAGATGGCTAACAGCAAAACGCTGCTTCCAATTGAATGATGCATCGTTGGAGTTTGACGGCTGCAACGCGCGCCGGTGCTACTCCTCCTGGCGAATGACCTCTTCGAGTTTGGGTCTATGCTTGAGAGAGCGGCCTGTGCGCGGCTCGGTGGAAAGAACGCGCGCGGGTTTGGGCTGGCCAATGCGCTCGCGGGCGTTGGCTTTGACGGCTTTGGTGGCGGAGAATTTCCCTGGCTTGCGTTTCGTCATGGCAAGGATGAGTATAAGGAAGAAGCACAGCTGAAGCGAAGCCCAAACCTACGGTTTTGCCGCCCAACGGAGATGAAAGAAGATGGAAGAGCGCGATTTTTTCAATGAGACGACCGAGCAGCACACTCACACGCTGAGCTGTCCCAAGTGCGGTCAGGCGGGCGAGTACAAGGTGACCTGGGTGGTGCGGCGCAAGCGGGCGCAGTTGCCGCTCGGGGCCGATGAGCGCGATCGGGCCAAGGTCGCCAAGGCGCAATCCTATATGGTGCGGCGCGATGAAAAGCTCAACTGCGTCAACATCCGCTGCCGCAAAGCATTTGAGATTACCACTTTGCAGTCGGTTGCCTTTCTAGCGGATTGAGCGCGGGCAGAGGTCAGAGACAGCGTTTGCCGGTTATCCTGTTCGTCGAGGAGAAAATCATGCCCTTTTCCGCCTTTTTTACTCGCCGCGGCGCTGTCCTGCTTCTGACCGTATTTTCCTTGTTGAGTCTGGCGCCAGCCAGCCGTGCGCAGGAACTGAAGCCCATCCAGCTTCCCAAGCCCCAGATCACCGCCGGGATGCCTCTGATGGAAGCGCTCGAGCGGCGGCAGACGACGCGCGCCTTTATGGACAAGCCGCTTCCGATGCAAACCCTTTCGAATCTGTTATGGGCGGCCTTTGGCGTCAATCGCCCGCGCAGCGCAAAGCCGGGGCTGGGCCGCACCGCGCCCTCGGCCAACAACAAGCAGGAGGTCGAACTTTACGTCGCTCTCGCCCAGGGCGTCTATATTTATGACGCCGAGGCGAACCTTCTGCGGCCATCTTTGGCGGGCGACCTGCGCGCGGGTCTCTGCCAGGGCTCCTCGGTCCATGCGCCCGTGACCATCATTTTTGTAGCTGATTCCAAGGAGGACTCCGCGCAGGTGGATACGGGTTTCATCGGCCAGAATATCTACCTCTTTGCGGCCTCTGAGGGGCTGAACGCGTGGTTTTACGCCTTCTGGGGGAAGCACGACGCTGGAACGATCGGCGCAACGCTGAAGCTGCCTGCCAGCAAGCGAGCATTGTACGCGCAGTCGGTCTGCTACCCGCCTCAATAGACAAGTTTTATCGGCTATTATCCGGTCAGGGAACACCTTCGTGCCCGAGCCGCGCCAGTGTGCTGCAAGGCAGCGCGCTGCTCAGTCTCGATGTGGTTTTTTGAGAGTTTCCATGTCTGTCAAGCTTCGATGACCGGATGCGCCGGTCTGATCTCAGTGGAATCCAATCCCAGTTTGGCGGTCATACGCTCGCTGATGCGCAGAGGAATCTTTTCCCGCTCACCAAGCGTGAGAAGCACGAATCGCATCCAGAGAAACTTCGCTTTTCTGATCTTGATTTCGCTCCATGGAATGCTGAGCGGCGGATGGCCGATGCGGCATATCAAGAGCACGGAGAGATATAGGGCATCCTCGGCAACGGTAAGGCGAATGATGTTGTCGTAATTGGTTCTGAAGCGCATTCTGACGCCGCGGATGGAAAAAAGGGCGCTCGCGGTCTGGCCGTATGGCTCGTGCTGCGCGCGGAAGCGCCGGGTGAGTGAATGCCAGCCGCTGAGAAAGCTGATTCCGTAACAGAGGAGGCACCAGAACAACGCGAGATAGACCGGGAGAAGAAGCAGCGCAAAAGGATGAAATTCAATTGATGCTCCGTTTTGCAAGACACACCTCCAAATAGGATCTCAGGCTGAGTGAGCCAATTTCTTTGCGGCCTTCAACAGAACGCACCGTGCACCGTTCTCCTTTGAATTGTGTGAACATACACTTCCCTGCAGTCTCCTCACACCCCCACCGGAAACGGCTTGGGGCTGGATTCGTCGGTGTTGGCGGTGGTTGCGCCGCCCGAGCGCCAGCGCTCGAAGCGGCCTTGCAGAAGGCTCATCAGGCCGGTGTACCAGTAGCCGATGACAAACAAAATCAAAAACGGCGCGGTGAAGTAGTTATGGTTGGAAAAAGTATAGAGAATCGCCGCCATGAAGTAGCAGCCGATGAGCAGTTCGAACCAGGGAGTCAGCTTGAGGCGCTTGCGATATTTCGCGGCCTGCGACTTTTCGCCCTTCTTCGCGACGCGATATTTGGGGGTGCGCACAAACGCGCTCTTGATGCCCAGCAAGGCCTCCATCACCGCCTTGGTATTGGTGAGCGTGAGACCGATGCCGAGAGCCATCAGAAAAGGAAGATAAAGCAGCGTCTTCAACCATGTTTTAGGGAACAGCTCGCGCTCGGCCATTAGATAAAAGACGGCGATGGAGGCCGTGGAGGCGGTAAACAGAGGCACGTCGATCAGCAGCATCTGGAACCAGCCCTGATAGAAGCGGCAGACCATGGCGGGCATCAGTAGCACCGTCATGACAATCATCAGCGGATAACTCAGGTTGGCTGTCAGATGATAAACGGCCTCGACCTTGATGCGCCGCGGCACACTCGACTTGAACATGAGCGGCAGCACCTTGATGCTGGTCTGGATGAGACCCTTGGCCCAGCGCGCCTGCTGGGTTTTGAAGGCGGTCATCTCGATGGGCAGTTCGGATGGGCACTCGACCTCGGGCAGGTATTTGAACTTCCACCCGGCTAACTGCGAGCGGTAACTCAGGTCGGTGTCTTCTGTGAGGGTGTCGTGCTGCCAGCCGCCGCCGTCGGAGATAGCCTTGATGCGCCACATGCCGGCTGTGCCGTTGAAGTTGAAGTAGTCGCCGGTGCGGACGCGCGCGCCATGCTCGATGATGAAGTGGCCGTCGAGCAGAATAGCCTCGATCTCGGTGAGCATGCTGTAGTGGCGATTCATGTGGGTCCAGCGGGTCTGGACCATGCCGATGTTCGGCTCGGCAAAGTGGTGGATGACCTTCATCAGCCAGTCGGGCGGAGGGACGAAGTCGGCGTCAAAGATGGCGACGAACTCGCCGCTGGCGACCTTGAGTCCCGCGTCGAGAGCACCGGCCTTGTAGCCATAGCGGTTGGTGCGATGGATGTAGCTGATGGGGTGGCCCATTGCGGCGTAGCGCGCCACGATGCCGGCCGCCACCTGCTGGGTCTCGTCGGTGGAGTCGTCGAGGACCTGGATCTCCAGCTTGTCTTTGGGGTATTCCATGGCGCAGACAGCTTCGATCAGCCGGTCGATGACAAACTGCTCGTTGAAGATGGGCAGTTGCACGGTGACCCGCGGCAGTTCGGCGAAGTGGCTCGGCGGGTTGGGATTGTAGTTCTGCTTGTATTTGAAGTAGAGGTAGCACATGGTGTAGCGATGAACGCCATAAAAGGCCAGCACGATCATCACTGCAAAGTAGGGGAGCAGCACCGCCGCGTCAAAGAAATTCCAGTGGTAGAGGCCGGTGAAGGTGCGATCGGCGTCGAGCATCGACTTCAGGGAGTGGCGCAGAGTGTTCTGGGGCGAAAAGACCCACAAGGCGGCCATGCGCAGGGGCGACCCATGCAGCTGGCTGGCGGCGGAATTGAGACTGGTCACAAACGCGGCGAACAGGGTAAACCTCCTGAGTTTTCTATCGGCAATTGTACGCGATGGAGAGCGCGTCTGCGGCAGGGCGTATATCCGGAATGCGGCGCAAGCTTCATGAGCGTTTGAAGGAGAGCGTCTTGCGCAGCAGGTGTAGCTTGGCGCTGGATTCCGGGTCGCTCTTCACACGTTGAAAGTAAGCCACGATGAGTGTGAGGAAGATTCCGAAGACGAAGCCCGCGGCGGTAGCTCCCATCACGATTAGACCGCGTCTGGGAAAAGAGCGTACTTCAGGCGGCACGGCGGCATCAACGACCTGAATGAGAGCGCCCTGCCTGGCCTCATCGAGCTTGGCAGCCTCGTACTGGCGAGCAAGAATTTCAAAGATGGTCTCGCGATATTTCACGTCGCGCAGCTTGCGAACATACTCCAGGCCGATTTCCGGCACACGGCCTTTGGAGACGATAAAACCACCGCTACCATTGTCTTCAGAACCGCCGAGCCGGGCCAACTGCGCTCGCATTCCGTCCAACTCCCGCTGCGCCTGCGCCAATTGAGCATTCTCGCCTGTGGCATAGGTTTGCATTCCCTGAATCTGCACCCCGCGCGCCGTGATCTGTGCGCGCAGGTTGGACGCCGCATCGATCAGGGCGCGAGACTGGCTGTCGATCTGGATCACGCCAGTGCTCTGCTCGGTCTGCTTCATTGCATCCTCAGCATCGGCGAGTTTGTTCTTGGCCTGCTCCAATTCCTGCTCGAAGAAAAGCCTGCGCTGGGATGCTTCGGTAATGGCGAGATGCTGAGAAAGGCCGCGAAACTCTTCGATGTATCCGTTGGCCAGTTGCGCGGCACGGTTCGGATCGCTATCCGAAACCGTGATATGAATCAGGCCATCCTTGCTGTTTGTGACGATGTCAACATGACTTTCAAATGTCTTGCACGCATAGGAGAGAAGCTGGCTGTGGTACTCCTTCATCAGACCGAAGCGCTGCACCATGGCATCTTCGACGGAGCGGCTCTTGAACATGCCGGCAATCTGATCGTTGGGATTTTTGATGCCGAGAGTGCTGCCGGCCAGCGCGGCTATCCCGCTCGATCCGCTTGATCCCCCCATGTTACTCAACTGCGCGGCCAAAGTCGCGCTAAGCGAGGAGTTTTGCTGGGGGGGAAGCAGAGTAACGGTGGCTGTGAAGCTTTTGGGCAGCAGCATCGAAAATACAATGGCGAGGAGCGCGAAGACGACTGTGCACCAAATAACAATCCGCTTCCGCATAGTAATCACCAGCAGCAGATCGAGGAGGGAGATATCTTCACCCTCCACGGCGGCGCGTCCGGCCTGCGCCACGGCAGGAGAATCGGCGTGCTCAATAAATTCAGTGTGCGGAGTTTCAGTCTTCATTGGTTTCCTGCCGGGTTCGTGAGTGGCGCGCATCCCGGCAAGCAGCAGGAATGCGCGCTCCGGATACAGTTACTTCAACACCTGGATGGCCGCGGCCCCCAATGCGAATTGCGAGAAGACCTGGGACCAATCCAGCAGGCCGCGCAATGCGGAAGGCCTGAAGGTCTTTTCGGGAATAACAATGGTATCGCCGGGATTGATGCGTACCCTGGAGAACTCGCCGCCACCCCATAGAGTAGCGCCACGCTCGCGGCTAACCACTTCGCCGTTGGCGCGAATGATGAACTCATGACCGCGGTCGGCGTCTCCGTTGGGTCCGCCGGCCATATGCAGGTACGTGGCGGTTCGTCCGTTCCGCGTGAAGAGAAATGAGTTCTGATCGAAGACCGCGCCGACAACATTGACAGTGGCCGGAACAGGCGGGATGACAAAATGATCGCCATCTTCCAAAGGGATGTCGGGCAGGTTGCTGATGCTGTCGCTGTCAGGGGAGAAGCGCAGTACGATGCGGCCGGTAGCGCGAATCTGCCGCAAGCTCGTCAGCAGGTCTTTTTCGCTATTCTGGGCCGCGGCGGAACTGGCAAGGTCAGCCGTACTTACCGCTGTCGAGGCGAGCGAAAGATTGCCGCGCTCAATGCGCATGGACAGGCTCTGGATGTATTCATCGATTCTGGCTTGCTGGACAACGCGGGTTGACTCGCGTGTGAACTCGGAGCCGTAGAGGTAGGCGTTGGAGGTAAATCCACCGGCGCGTTCCACCAACTGGCGCAGCGTTTCTCCGGGTTTGGCCGTATAGACCCCGGCGTGGGCAAATTCCCCGCCCAGCGTCACCATCTTGGTCTGCTGGGCAATGGGTACGTGGATGTCTGCTTCCGAAAAGACAGAAACAACGTCGCCTGCCAGAAGTTCCAAATTCTGCACGTCGTCGTGTTGCAGAACCAGTTTGCCCAGGTCGAAGGGGATCAGAGTACTCTTGAGCGTCTCAGCGTCCTGGCGCTCGATGACTGCGTAACTCCAGTCGATCTCTGGCGCGAGGGAGTGAACTTCGGTTTTCCGCGACACAGAGGGATTGCGCGCGGGGAGATTCTCCTGCTCGGCGGCCAGCGTGGAGTTGGCGGAGCGCTGCTGCGCATTCAGAGTTTGGCTCGTCTGCGTTTCAGATTGGCTCGGCGGCGTTGCTGATTGCTCCGCGGGGGTTTTGGATGGGGCTGCCGTGTGTGAGCCTGTAAAATTGGCGGCATTTGCGGCACTGACCGTGGTGGCATGATTGTCCGCGGGCTGAAGCAGCTTGTCGAGGCCCTGGGCAGGCTCAAACTCCGGCTCGGGTAGCCCGAGCTGCGCGCGCTTCCACCAGTAGTTGCGCGTAATCAGCGATTCCTTGTCGGGAATCAGGTCACTGAGACGCATTCCCGGATGCCAAGCAAAGCGGCCTGGATTGGCTGTGTTGCCGCGCAGGATGACCGTCTTGCGATAGATGGGCGCCAGCGAATATACCCGCACCAAGTCGCCGCCAACCAGCGGCGTGGCCAGGCCTACCGCATCATAGGCCACTTCCATGGCCTGCCGGCCGCGATGGTCTTCAATGCGCTCAATTGATATGCGCGATTGCGACGCTTCCGATGTAGCGCCGCCGGCATCGGCGAGCAGAGCAGCAAGCGGCTCACCAATGCGCAGCTCATAGATGGAGGGATTATTCACACTGCCGGTAACCGCCACTTGCGGGCCCGCCGGGGGAATAAAGATCACATCGCCCGATTGCAGCTTTACATCCTTTGACTTATCGCCGTGAATAAGCAGGTCGTAGAGATCGAAGTCGGCCACCACAGCGCTATAGCGGCGCAGTTGGATGTGACGCAGCGAACCTTGCACTGAAGGCCCGCCGCTGGCAAACAGCGCGTCCACCAGCGAACTGAGCGAGCTGACGGTGTAAACGCCGGGACGGCGCGCCTGACCGGAGAGATAAACCTGGATGGAGCGAATCTGGCCCACATCCGCGGTGAGATTGAAGTTATGATAGAGGCGTCCGATGGCGCTGCGCAGATGAGCGTCGAGCGCTGAAAAGGGCATACCGGCGACGTGCGTGGGACCAATCTGCGGAAGAAATATCTCGCCGCCGCGATCCACGCTCACGTTGGCCTGGAAGTTGATCTGCCCCCAAACGCGGATGCGCAGTTCGTCGCCCGGACCGATGACGTAATCGGGTGGAACCGGAGCCAGGTTGAGCGGTGCATAGGTAGACGGAACCGCGCCGAAAAGGCTTGCGCCGTAGATGGGCAGAACCTGTCCAGTGGCCGAGGCGGCAAACTTCTGAAACTCGGAGAGCGGCTCCTGCGGCAGGGGCGTCTGCGTGCTGCTCTGCGCTGGAGTTGGCTGAGAGTACTGTTCGAGATCAGAGTAGATGGCGCCAGGATTCCTTAACGGATCACTGGTCCGGTTCGACGTCGCGCTGCTCGATTGCAAGCCTTGAGAGGAATCGGAGCCAATTGCAGCCTGGCCGGAACATTGAGACGAATTGGACATTGCGGGGTCGAGACAGTCGGCTCCGCCCTGACTCTGCGTTCCGCTCGAGTTGCCACCCTGGGATGGCATCTGCGTGTACTGCGCCGCCGCCAGCGACGAAAAGAGGAGGATAAGCCCCATGCGCCCAGCCCGGCGCGTCAGCGAAGCGGGCCGATCAAGGGCAGAACCCGCTGGTCTGCCTCCGATAGATTTTTCACGCAGTAAAGAGATCATATATTGCGAGTCTAGCACGAACCACGGCCACTCTTACAAGATACCCGCGGGGTTATCACGGCTGTCAGTGACTCTTCTTTTACACCTGTTGCGACGCGGTAAACAGGTATTGGATCATGGCATTGAATCGTACATAGTATCTCCGATAACTCTGTACCTACTCGCCCTTCTTCTCATTGCGCGCCTTCACCTTGAACCAGATGGGCGTGCCCTTGAAGCCGAAGGCCGAGCGGATTTGATTTTCGAGGAATCGCTCGAAGCTGAAGTGCAGCTTGATCTCGCGGTCGGTAAAGAGCACAAAGGTGGGCGGCGCAACAGCGGCCTGCGTCATGTAAAAGATGCGCACCCGCTTGGCCATGGGCACCGGCGCGCGCTGGAAGTCGATGGTCTCAAGAAAGCGGTTCATCTGCCCGGTCGAGACTCGCTTGCGCCGCTCGGCGGCCACGGCTACAACCTCGTGCAACACCCGCAGCATCTTCTTTGCTTCCTTCTGCGTGCCTTCGAGCGCAGAGAGAAAGATCACCGGCGCGTAGTTCAGGTACTTGAGCACGGTGCGCAGTTGCTGCTCGAAGATCTCGCGGTCGGCAGGCGGCTTGCCGTCGGTGCGGCCCGTGGTCAGCAGATCCCACTTGTTCACCACGATGATGACGCTGCGCCCGCTCTCATGCGCATAGCCGCCGATGGTGGCGTCGGCCGCGGTCACTCCATCGACAGCGTCGATCACCAGCAAGGCCACGTCCGCGGCTTCCAGGTGTCGCCGGGCCATCACCACGCTCATCTTCCCGGCCATCAGGTGCGTCTTGCCCTTGCGCCGGATGCCCGCCGTATCAACAAAACGCAACTGGCTGCCCTCGAACTCCACTACCTCGTCGACGGCGTCGCGCGTGGTTCCAGCAATGGGCGAAACAATGGCGCGCGAGCTTCCGGTCAGGGCATTGAGCAGCGTGGACTTGCCCACATTGGGCCGCCCGATGATCGCAATCGAACTCTCGTGCTGCTCATACTCGCCGTGAGTCTTGTGCAGTTGCTCATCCGGCGCATCTTCTTCGGAACCTTCGCTCTGCACAGCCTCCACCGGCGCGGGCAGAGCCTCGGCAATTGCTTCGGCCAGGTCACCGATGCCCAACCCGTGCTCGGCGCTGATGAGATAAACATTGCGGATGCCCAACTGGCGGAAGTTCTCCGCAACCAGCGCCATCGCCTCGCCCTCGACCTTGTTCACCGCCAGAAACAGCGGCTTGCCGCCGCGAATCAACATGCGCACCAGGTCGTAGTCCGGACTGGCCAGTTCAGTGCGCGCATCCACCACCAGCACCAGCGCGTCAGCCTCTTCCAGCGCCACCTGCGCCTGGGCATAAATTTCGGCGGGAATCAACTCCGCGTCGTCAGGCACCATGCCACCGGTGTCCACCAGGCGAAACGTGCGGCCCATCCACTCGTACTCGCCATAGATGCGGTCGCGGGTAATGCCAGGCTCGTCGCCGACAATGGAGCGGCGGCTCTTGGTGAGCCGGTTGAAGAGCGTGGATTTGCCCACGTTGGGCCGGCCCACAATGGCCACGAGCGGCACCGCGCCCGCGTGCGACTTGGTTGGGACTACCGACTTATGATACTTTGACAAAACTTGTCTCCCGTCGCCGATTTTTCAGCGACAATGATCAATTCCTTCAGTGACTTTCTAAGTATGGAGTTACCCTGAGTTAGATGCCCGTGAATCATTGCGAGTCACTTTTCCACGAGCTTTGAAAACGTGGAATTCATCGATGCTGGCTGTGCCGGAGCAATGCTCACCACCGGCTTCTTGCCTCGCAGAACGCTTACTTACTGCCTACGCTCAAATCTCGCACCGGCCGCGAAAGCTAAATCTTCGCCTGAATGGCGCAGACCACAGACTAAGTATACTTAGTCCGCAGGAAGAGAGCAATTTTCAAGAGTTGTTACAAAATCAGGATTCTCTCATCTTGACGGCAGATTTCCGGCCGCCCAATTGCCCTCCCGCTCCATGGAAGGGAACGATGCATATCCACGGAAACCAATAGAATCTCAGTGCGGTCAATCCCTACTACGCAGCGACAGAGAATTCGGCTGCCCGACGCGTGCCGCCGAGGTCCGCAAGAATCTGCTCAAGAGCGCGGCGGAGATCGCGGGCGCGGCAGCCCCGGAAGAGACACTGCTGATCGGCCAATGGCTCGACTCGCGTCCCAGTCAGGCCGAGAGCCATGACCCGTATCACGCCAGCACAGCCGGCCGGGACTCCGACTTCGGCTAAGGCACGGTCCGCATTTTAGCTTTCACGAACCAATCAGCGGAGAATGTCTTCCACACAAACGCGGGAACCAAGCGCACTGCTCAACCCCGGATTCACAGCATTGATATACTAACG
>Ga0181520_10010005_pt1 | contig 12889 bp, 10 predicted proteins | sample PEATcosm2014_Bin_29_FD_132451 | JGI IMG/M metagenome (GOLD analysis project Ga0181520, IMG submission 132451) | Peatland microbial communities from MTU Mesocosm Facility, Houghton, MI, USA - PEATcosm2014_Bin02_30_metaG | ecosystem: Environmental > Terrestrial > Soil > Wetlands > Peat | place...
CAGAAAAGCGGGATATGGAATCCGATCAAGTCCGCGCCCAGCAAGCCGTCCAATAGCTTGGCCTGCCAAGGGCAGATGCCGAAGGCTTCTGGATTGGGCCAGGGAATGTGCCAGAAGATTGCCACGCGCGCGTCAGGGCGGGCAGCCTTGATGAGCCTGGGCACCAACGCAAAGTGGTAATCCTGAACAAAGACAATGGGGTTGGCGCTGCCCTCCATCTCCTCAAGCAGCGCCGCTGCAAATTTCTCGTTTACCTGTTGATAGCATTCCCAATCCGAGGCGCGAAAGATCGGCCGGGTATGCGCAATGTGGCACAGCGGCCACAAACCTTCGTTGGCAAAGCCGTCGTAGTAGCCGGCTTCTTCTCCGCTTGAGAGCCACACCCGGCGCAGGGTATAGCGAGGGTCGTCGGGGGGTACGCGGAGACGGTCGTGCTTATCCACGTTCAGGGCATCCTCGCTGCCGCTGCCGTGCGCAACCCATACCCCATCACAGGCCCGCAGAACCGGCTCGATGGCCGTCACCAGACCGCTGGGTGGAACCTGCCACACGGTCTCTTTCCCGTCGAGCACATGCATGTAAGGCTCGCGGTTGGAGAGAACGAAGATCTTGCTGGCGCCAAATCGCTCCCGTATGTGCACGGCCAGCCGCTCGGCAGTCCACTGGTGCTCACCTGCGTCGCGCAGCCGCGCTTCGGTTTCAGCCGCTGCCCGTGCTTCAAGCAGGCTGTCGGCCATCGATTCCACTTCACGCGCCAGCGGGGTAAACAGACTAAGTTCCGTCAAGCTTTCGTCGGCAGGATCGGCGGATTGTCCCATACGCAACCGCCGCAGCCGATCGGCCACGCGCATCATAGGCACCATCAGGAACCAGCGAACCATGAGCAGCGTGATGCCAACAATCAGTAGCACGAAAGCGACCATCCGCCAGAAGCTCTGGCGCCAAACCTCAGTGCCTTCCTCACCGATAGAGCGAGCATCTTCCAAAATTACCAGGGCCCCGCTGTTGTGCCCGCCGGCGTGCAGCGGGATAGCCTCCTCAAGCCATGCCTGATCGTCCTGATGGCCAAATACCGAGTAGTCGCTTCCCTGCTGCAGAGCCTTGTCCAACGGTCCGCGCGGGAGGCCCGTGAATATCGCCGTCGCCCCCGATTCGGAGACCATTTTCGCGTTCATGTCATAGATCGCCAAACCCAGTGCATCGTCCTCTGAGCGCAGTCGCGCCGCCAATCCTGGCAGATCCGCGGATTGGCCTGTCGCCAATGCCTTTTCCATCTCTGCTTGCAGGCTCTTTCCGTGCAAGACAGTTCTGTCCCTGAGTTCCTGCCGCAGGACGTGCTTATGCGCCAACACCTCAAAGTAGGTGGAGGCAACCGAGACCACCGTGATTCCCACGATCAGTGCGAGAATCAGCCGGATGCGAAAGAATTGCATGTCACCCCTCCACTACTTTTGTAAACACGTCGTGCCTGGATCCCTGTGCAATTTTGGACCATTCTCTGTATTGGATGCATGCCCTCTGGTCGGGCAGCTCAACCCCTGCCAATTTGCATGCAAATGCTGCAATAGCAGAAGTTACGGAGGGATCAAAAGTGACGGATCGCGTCGCCTGGGCCGGTTGCAGGGGGATTGGGTGTTGCAAAACCGCGTTCGCCGGTGCGCTCCGCGTGGCTTTCGAGAGAGCGGCTCACAAGATCCCTGGAGCCAAGCCCAACGGCCAGAGCCAAGGTCAGAACAATGCCGCCGAAGAGGATACCAAAGGCCAGCTCAACAATGTTGCCGCCCATCTGCAGGTGGTCGAGGACCATAGCAGCTGTCAGCACCAGGACCAGCCACTTGATACCTAGCGAAAGAAATCGCGCGTATTGAAGCTGAGCATTCACGGCGCCTATGAGCACCGACCGGGCCAGAAAACGCGCGATCAAGGTCCCTGCGAGCAGCAGAATCACGGCCCCGACCACGTGTGTCAGGTAGGGCAACAGCGAACTCGGCAGTGTTGTGGCAGTTGCATAGGAAGCATCGAAAGCCGAGACGCCGATGATGAGTCCCAGTAAAACGCATGACCAGAAGGAGATCCGGGCGATCAACGCCGTGGGAGATGTGGACGGCGCCCAGTCTGTGTCGCCTCGGGTGCGGGCCAGGTATTCATCGAATTTGGCCACTGCTAGCCCGCGTCGCAACAAAGCGGAAAGGGCCATGCCGATCAAGGTAAACACCATCAAGGCAACAATGAAGGCCAGGATCCCTGGCAATATGGCGATGAGCAAGGATAGGACGCGATAGAGAGACTGATGAAGCGCGTCGGACATTAGGTGCCAGACGGAGGGGTTTTCTACGTGCATAGCCTGCAAGGTCTGGGATGTATCGGGCTGCAAGACAGCGGCAAGAACGGTATGCATCATAATCACTCCTGGAATCGGTTCGCGGAAATCGGCTCTCATGCTCTGCGCTGAAGACGGAATTAACTCGTTGATTCCTCATGGATTGAACCGGTCTGGCCACCGCCAGCGGGAGAAGAGATAGCTTTTGTCCGCGTCAAAGGCGGCAGCAACCGCCTCAATATGGCGCTCGGGCTCTGTGCCGGAAGCCGTAATGTTCAAGTGACTTGCGACCCAGGCAAGGTAAAGCGGGATCATCGCGCCGAGCAGATGTCCGCGGTTGATCGTGCGAAGCCGGTAGGCCAGCAGAAAGTCGAAGACAATCCGCGCCCAAAGGCTGTCAGGCATCCGGAATGCAGCAGCATCCAAAACCGAGAGCCTCTTTAGCCCGAGCAGCGAATTCGGCGGCAGCACCAACGACCAGATTTCATAGAGGTTGGTGTACGCAAGCTGAAAGGCCTGAATCATGGGTGCAACATCCGTTGCCCCGTCCAGTAAGGCTGCTTGCGACCTGGGCACGGGATCGCGCAGTGGCGGCAACGGCCGGGGTCGTTGCCAGAAGGCGGCCTTGGCATCGATATCGGAGAACAGCGATCCGACCACCATGGGGAGTATGGTGTTCAGGTCGGGACCGGCGGGTTGCGGCAGGTTGCGCGTGCCTACGTCGAACTGGTTGATCGCGAATCCCGCGACCGTGGCTTCGTTGACGGGCCATAACAACGCGTCGCCCTGGTTAGCCGCCGTAAACCGATGGGCGGCGGTGGCCAGACGTTCTGACATGCGAAGCGAGAGGCCCAGATCGACAGCCAGCGGAAACCGCGCCCGGGAGCCGAACAGTCCGCGCGTGAGCGGATAAAGGATCGCAGAGTTGACCAAGGCCGCGTTGGCCGGCAGTTGGTAACTGGGGACTGCCAGATCGGTGGTCGGATTCATTACAGCCTGAGCGAGATCGGAGAGCGCGGAAGATCCAAGCGAACTCGATTCGGCCCCAAGCATGAGAACGGCTCGCGCCTTGTGCTTCTCGGCAAGCTGGTACGCAGTGACAAAATCAGCCGCGTTGAGAGTCCACGAAACGTTCGTTGCTGGAACAGTGACCATCCGAAGTGGCGGGGTGGAATCAGGCCGGAACGCATCGGGAGAAGCGACGAGCAAGCTCTCCGTGGGAAAAGCGGCGGCCAAATGGGAAAGAACCGCTTCGAGTTGCTCCGGCGGCATGGCGGCGAGCAGAACAAAGAGCTCGGCCTCCAGGTGCACGGAGGGAACGTTGGTTTCCGAAACTGGATAGATAGTCGCCATGAGTATTCTGGAGTTTCATGCTAGACGGGCTCGTGGCCCAACTACTGTCTTCGATTGACCAATTTCGCTGCAGCCGGAATCGTCCTGAGTTTTAGGATGCAGGCTTGGCATGGGATGGCTGCAGTTCAAGCCAAAGGAAGGAGTACGGAGCCAGGGTAAGCACGTAAGGCGCTTCGGTGACCGTGGGGAACGGCACATATCCCAGCATTTCAACAGGTTCGGCGCCGGCGCGGTCAGCCATATCGAGAGCGACTGGCTGGGCAAAGCGGCTGAGATTGGCAACGCAAAGTACGGTCTCGTGCGTACCGTCGCCGCGATCCAGGTCGCGCAAGTAGGCCAATATCTTCCGGTTTGCCGGATTCAGGAAACTGAGGGTTCCACGCCCAAACACCTGAAAGAGTTTACGCAAGGCAATCATGTTCCGGGTCCAGTGCAGAAGGCTGGACTGGTCGCTCACTTGGGCTTCCACATTGATAGCTTGGTAGCCGTAAATGGGGTCCATGACCAGGGGCAAATAGAGCCGCGCAGGGTCGCACTTTGAGAAGCCTGCATTCCGGTCTGAATTCCACTGCATGGGGGTCCGCACGCCGTTCCTGTCCCCAAGGTAGATGTTGTCGCCCATGCCGATTTCGTCGCCATAGTAAAGGATCGGTGTGCCCGGAAAGCTCAACAGCAGCGAGTTCAACAGCTCAATTCGGCGCCGGTTGTTATCGACCAATGGCGCCAACCGTCTGCGGATGCCCACATTGACCCGCATGCGCGGATCGGCCGAGTAGGCGATGTACATATAGTCGCGCTCGTCGTCGGTCACCATCTCCAGGGTGAGTTCGTCGTGATTGCGTAGGAACAAGCCCCACTGGCAGTTGGCCGGGATGGCGGGCGTTTGGGCCATGATATCGGTGATGGGCAGGCGATCTTCCTGACGGAGGGCCATATAGATACGCGGCATCAGGGGAAAGTGGAAGGCCATGTGGCATTCGTCGCCGTCGCCGAAGTAAGGACGCACATCGGCCGGCCACTGGTTGGCTTCGGCCAGGATGAGACGGTTGGCGTACTCGGCATCGATGGTGGCGCGGAGGGTCTTGACCACCGCGTGGGTCTCAGGCAAGTTTTCGCAGGAGGTTCCATCGCGCTCGGCCAGGTACGGAATGGCATCCATGCGCAGCGCGTCGACGCCCATGTCGAGCCAGAAGCGCATGGCCTTCAGGACTTCCTCGATCACCGCCGGATTATCGAAATTCAGGTCGGGCTGGTGTGAAAAGAAGCGGTGCCAATAGTAGGCCTTGGCCGTCTCGTCCCATTTCCAATTGGAGATCTCGGTGTCGGTGAAGATAATGCGTGCGTCCTGGTAGAGTTGGTTGGTTGAAGACCAGACGTACATCTCGCGCGCCGGTGAGCCGGGCGGCGCCAGCCGGGCGGCCTTGAACCAGGGATGTTGATCGCTGGTGTGATTGATGACCAGTTCGATCATCACCTGCATATTGCGCTGGTGAGCAGCCAGCAAAAACTGTTTGAAGTCGTTCAATGTTCCATAGGACGGGTTGACGTCTACATAGTTGGAGATGTCATAGCCGTCATCCCGTTGGGGCGACGGGAAGAATGGCAGCAGCCAGATGCAGGTGACGCCGAGGTCCTGCAGGTAATCGAGGCGCGACAGCAGTCCTGGAAAGTCGCCAATGCCATCGGCGTTGGAGTCCGCGAAAGCCCGGACATGCAGTTCGTAAATGATTGCATCTTTGTACCAGAGCGGATCGGTTGCGCTTGCCAGCTTCTTCACTCGTCAACTCTCCAAGTCGCTTTGATGCTCGTTCTGCAGCTTGCGTTGAGCCCGCAACGGCACTTGAACTATTGGACAAGGATGGCGTATGCCGCTGAATGCGCGAGCGCACTTGCCTAAGATGTATACCAAACGAAATGGAACCGGGCAATGAAGATTTGTTCCTTGTGCTTCCCGGGAACTTCTGCCGAAGGGAAGCGACAAGGCGCCGCGCGGGTAGGCCGCACGGCGCGCTGAACGAGCGACTATCACAGTTTCCCGAGGCTCTGCGGAGAGGCACGAGAGACTGCAGCATCAAGCGGCCAAGGTTTTAGCGCCTGTTGCCGCTCACGTGGCCGTGCCCATCGCGGACCTCGTTCCCCCTGAAATGGGAAACTCTGTCCAGACGATTGGAAGGCGCGGGCCTCTCGCCACGGCTTGGCCTCGGCCCGTTGTATCCGTGTTCCGGATGGAAGCGGTTATTCACATGACCGCGGAAGCCCTCGGAACCGTGAAACCACGGACCGGTGCCGATAAAGCCGCCGCCTGCAAACCACTCCGGTCCATAGTAGCCATAGGGCGCGCAATCGTACGGAGCGGCGTCATAGTAGCCGTAAGGACAGTCCGGTGCAACACCAACTTCTACGGCAATCTGCGCCGCCGCTTTCGGAGCGGCTGCCATCATCATGCAACCTGCAAACGCCGTAAATACCGCAAACTTCAACAAGTTCATAAGATCTCCTCACTGTTGTGGTGTCGTGATCGACCACCCACTGCTTATCCACGCTACTGACCTGCATCTGGATGGTCTGAGCAAAATGGACCAGCGATTGATGTGGCCTGAAGCTGCAGAATGGGATCACAGTTTGTTCGCATTGAAGGGGCGATCAGATTTGATCATTTTTGATTCACTGATATCGATAAGATGGCTTCGTCGGAGTTTCGAAGAAAGCCGCAGACTGCGAAGCATTGTGACTCCCGCTCAAGATAACCCCATTGAAACTCGTCACCGAAAAGGAGATAACTTCCGCATGAAACTGAGTACAAGCGATAAGGCAACAGGAAAGATTCACGAAATCAAGGGCGCGATCAGACAGAAGGCCGGCGAGCTATCCAATAACCCCAACCTGGAAGACGACGGCAGTGCCGAGAAGATTGCAGGGAAAGTTCAGAACATCGCTGGCAAGATTGAAGATGCTGTCGGCGAATAACGAAACAATCAACGTTGTGAAAGGAATACCATGTCGCAAACTGTGTTGGAGCAAATCGGCGATCAGATTGACGAAACGGCGCACAAGGCCACACGAGCAGCTTCTGCCGTTTCGGATGCCTTTGAGGATAGTGTCCAGGCAGCCAAGCGTGCTGCAAAACGTGGTGGCCATGTCGCGACCGAATTGCTCGATGACACCGTGGGACGTGTGCGGCGTCATCCCATCAAAGCGGTTCTATCCACGTTTGCGGTTGGCATTGCCGCTGGGGCCGCGATTGTGTTGAGCATGAAGCGGAAACAACTGTAACCCTGGGCGCTGATCGACGATGACGCTGGTCAGCGCTGCTGAAAGCCAACCGTGCAACTTCAGATCTGAAAACCACGTGACCGTGGTTTTCGCCTTCAATCGAGCTGCGCCAAAACCGCTTCGATCTCTTCGATTTGCTTTGCGTGACGAAGCGGATGCATAGCCATCAGCAGAAGCATTTCACAACAGTCGATACTTCCAAACAGAGGTTGACCCCAACCATCCTTTTCAGGCCATGGTATCCGCATGCAATTGCTGCAAGGCGTAAACCGTGGTGTGGTTCAGTTGAATGGCCGCGATGCCCTCCGCAGCAGCCTGTGCGGCGGCTATGGTGGTGATGGTGGCGATGCGCGCCAGCACCGCAGCCCGCCGAATTGCCTTCTCGTCGAAGAACGTATCTTGCCCGCGCGGTGTGTTGATGATCAATTGAATGCGGTCGCCCTTGATCAGATCCACAACGTTGGGCCGGCCTTCCTTCACCTTGAACACCCGCTCGACCTTGAGCCCCGCGGTCTCCAGGACATCGGCCGTACCCTCGGTAGCGACGATCTTGAAGCCCAGATGCACGTAGCGCCGCGCCAAGTCTACTGCCGCCGATTTGTCATGATCGTTGACGCTGAAGAAGACCGTGCCGCCGGTGGGAAGCACGTGTCCAGCCGATAACTGTGCCTTGGCAAAGGCCTCGCCAAAGGTAGCCGCCACGCCCATTACCTCGCCGGTAGATCGCATCTCCGGACCAAGAACCGTATCGACCCCAGCGAACTTCGACCAAGGGAAGACCGGCGACTTGACGTAATAATGCGTGCCTGTTTCCAAGTCTTTGCCCGAGGCAACCTGCGCTGGCAGCAGTTCGCTCAACTTGCGCCCTGTCATCAACCGCGCCGCCATCTTGGCCAGCGGAATTCCGGTCGCCTTGGAAACATAAGGAACCGTGCGAGAGGCGCGTGGGTTCACTTCAATCACGTAGACATGATCCTGCCCCTGCGCATCGCGCTGGATGGCAAACTGCAGATTCACCAGGCCAACCACCTTGAGCGCCAAAGCCAGTTTCCGCGTATAGGTACGCAGAACTTCCAGCGTCTCTTCGCGAATGCCTACTGCGGGCAAAACGCAAGACGAATCTCCGGAGTGGATGCCGGCTTCCTCGATATGCTGCATGATGCCGGCGATCACTACGTCCTGGGAATCGCAGAGTGCATCCACATCGACTTCGATCGCGTTCTCCAGGAAGTGATCCACCAGTACCGGCCGCTCCTGCGAGTACTCCACGGCCTGAGTCATATATTGGGCCACAGCCTCCGCATCGTAAGCAATCACCATGGCGCGGCCACCAAGCACATAACTGGGCCTTACCAGCACGGGATAGCCGATACGTTCACCAACAGCCAAAGCTTCTTGCACGCTGGTGGCTGTTCCGCCTGCGGGCTGCGGGATCTCCAACTCGTCCAGCAGCTTGCCGAACCGCTTGCGATCCTCGGCAAGATCGATGGATTCAGGCGAAGTGCCAATGATGGGTACGCCGGCGGCCAGTAATCGCTTAGCCAAGTTGAGCGGGGTCTGCCCGCCGAACTGCACGATCATGCCGATATCCGCGCCCGATTGAGCCTCGTGGTTGTAGACCGCCAGCACGTCTTCCAGAGTCAACGGCTCAAAATAGAGGCGATCGCTGGTGTCGTAGTCGGTCGACACGGTCTCGGGATTGCAGTTGACCATGATGGTCTCGTAGCCGTCTTCCTTCAACGCAAAGGCGGCATGACAGCAGCAATAGTCGAATTCGATGCCTTGTCCAATGCGATTCGGCCCCGACCCCAGAATGATCACCTTGTGCGTCTTCGTCGGCGGCGCTTCGTCCTCTTCGTCGTAAGTGGAATAGAGGTAGGGCGTCATGGATTCGAACTCGGCGGCGCAGGTATCCACCAGTTTGAAAACCGGCTTGACTCCCTTGCTCTCGCGCAGTTCCCTCACCTGCTGCGTACCCGCGTGGCCTTCCAGCTTCCACTCGGTGGCGATGCGCTCGTCGCTGAGGCCAAAACGCTTCAGACGCAACAATTCCTCTGTCGAAATGGTCTCCGGCGTGGTCTCAGAAATCGAACTCTGTGCCAGGGTGATCTCGCGCAATTGGTGCAGGAACCAGGGATCCATGCCGGTGAGGCGAACCACTTCGCGCACACTCATGCCGCGCTCGAAGGCGTAGCGGATGTATCCCAGCCGCTCCGGCTTCGGGGTTACCAGCATCTGCGTCAGGCGGCGCGGTTCCAGCACTTCAGCTCCCGTCTTCTTGCCGGTTTCCAGAGCCCGCCAGGCCTTCATCAACGCTTCCTTGAAGGTGCGGCCCATGGCCATCACTTCGCCTACCGACTTCATCTGCGGGCCCAGCGTGTCGTCGGAACCGGGGAACTTCTCGAATTGCCACTTGGGAATCTTCACCACGACGTAATCGATGGTGGGCTCGAAACAGGCCGGCGTCTTGCGGGTAATGTCGTTGGGAATCTCGTCGAGCGTATAGCCGACGGCCAGCTTGGCGGCGATCTTCGCGATCGGGAAGCCGGTGGCCTTCGATGCCAGCGCTGAAGAACGCGAGACGCGCGGATTCATCTCGATCACCGTCATGCGGCCATCCTGCGGATTGACGGCAAATTGCACGTTCGACCCGCCCGTCTCCACGCCGATCTCGCGCATGACCGCGATAGCGGCGTCACGCATCTTCTGATACTCGCGATCGGTGAGCGTCTGCGCCGGGGCCACAGTAATGCTGTCGCCGGTATGCACGCCCATGGGGTCAAAGTTCTCAATCGAACAGATGATGATCACGTTGTCCGCCAGATCGCGCATCACCTCGAGCTCGTATTCCTTCCAACCCAGCACGCTCTCTTCAATCAGGCACTCGTGGACCGGGGAAAGGTCCAATCCGCGTGCCAGAATCTCCAGCAGCTCTTCGCGGTTGTAGGCAATGCCGCCGCCTGTGCCGCCCAGCGTGAAGCTCGGCCGGATCAGAACTGGAAAGCCCAGCTTGCCGGCAAAGTCCAGGCCGTCGCGCAGGTTGTTCACCAGCGCCGACTTCGAGACTTCCAGGCCGATGCGGAGCATGGCATCCTTGAACAACAGCCGGTCCTCGGCCTTCTTGATGGCTTCCAGCTTGGCGCCGATCAGCTCGACGTTGTACTTGTCGAGAATGCCCGCGTCGGCCAGATCGACGGCCAGGTTCAGCGCCGTCTGTCCGCCCACCGTGGGCAGCAAGGCGAAGATGCCGGGGCCTGGAACAGCGCTCAACATGGCCGCTTCGAGGCGGATGATCTCCTCGACGTATTCGCGGGTCAGCGGCTCGACGTAAGTGCGGTCGGCGAGGTCCGGATCGGTCATGATGGTGGCCGGGTTGGAGTTGACCAGCACCACCTCGTAGCCCTCTTGCTTGAGAGCCTTGCAGGCCTGTGTTCCGGAGTAATCGAACTCCGCCGACTGCCCAATCACGATCGGCCCTGAGCCGATCACCAAGATCTTCTGAATGTCATTTCTGCGTGGCATGGTTTCGTTTGAACCTTTACTTTGGAGGACAAAACTCATAGAGCCAGTCTGTTCCGTGAATATGCTGAATAGCTCGGACGTTGCAGTCAGTTTCGTCGAAGCAGATCGTCTTCTTCGGCTGATCTGTTTCCGGCAGCCGTTCCAAACTACTATCGGGCTTCTTTCTCAGCGCAAGTAGGCGAAACTCACCCGCTGAAACGACTCCCAAGTCGAATAATCCCTGTTCATTCACGGTCGAATTGATCGGTACAGCCGAAGACTTCGCATCTCTCAACTGCACGATTTCGTTCTTGAAAACCATGGGCAAACCGGACACTTCCTCGACCAGAATGCCTCTCACATGGGCAGTTTTTGCTACCGATAGATTTGGTGTGATCGGCTCGCTTTGGCAATACTTCATTTCTGGATCAGGCGGGCACGGTTTTCCATCTGTAGTGACGCAAACCATCTGGCCAATGAGCAGGCTGGGAAAGAGCAATGTCATCGAAACGACGAGAATCTGTTTCATTACTTCCTTCCCTCGGGGGCTAAAGCCCGGCTTCCTGTGGAGTCCCGAACGGACGGGCTAAAGCCCGTCCCCTTCACAGTTTCTCGGGTGTTCAGAGCTTCCTGGACGGAGCCTCTCGTGGGCTCTGACTGAAGGGTACGGGCTTCAGCCCGTACATCTTCAGCACCAAGATCGATGGGCTTTAGCCCCGGAGGGAATTGAACGCTGGGCATCCCTGTGAACTCATATTGAGCACCATCGTTGACCAAATGTGCATTTACCGGATTGTTCTGGATATACGCCAAATGCTTCTGCCAATCCTCTTTATCCCGAATGCGGTGATCGGTAAAGCCGGATTGCCAAATCTCTCCATTCCATTCAAGTTCCCGCTTGGCTCGGAAGGAGAATCCGCCTTTGACCAGTTGCATCGACTTTTCGACCGACTCTAGAGGAGTGATGAGCAGATGAAGATGATCCGGCATGATGACAAATGCATGAAGTTTGTAGCCTGAACCATCGTAGTGATTCAATGTGGAAACCAGGAGTCGCGCCCAGCGATCAACCCGAAAAAGAGACCTGCGGCCCGCCGTCTGTGTCGAGACGAAGTATGTGAGTTCGTTGCTCCGGATTTTTTCTCGCGTCGGACGCATCGTATTCCCTCGGGGGCTAAAGCTCCACATTGCTGGCTGGTTTGATGCACGGGCTAAAGCCCGTACCCTTCACCTTCACCCCGCCCAAAAAACAGCGGAGCCGGAGCCCCGCTGCGGTTGCGAAATCATTCCTCTGTGTGGCCGGAATTCTCATCCCTTCCACTCCTCCATCATCGTCCGGAAGTCGTGGAACAGGTAATGCGAGTCGTGCGGCCCCGGTGCGGCTTCGGGGTGATACTGCACGCTGAACAGCGGCAGCGTCTTGTGGCGCAGTCCTTCCAGCGTGTTGTCGTTGAGATCCACGTGCGTAAGTTCCACTTCATTGGCGTTGATCGAGTCAGGATCGACGGCAAAGTTGTGGTTGTGCGCGGTGATCTCCACTTTGCCGGTAACGTTGTTGCGCACCGGGTGATTGCCGCCGTGATGGCCGAACTTCAGCTTGTAGGTCTTGCCGCCCAGCGCCAATCCGGTGAGCTGGTGCCCGAGACAGATGCCGAAAACCGGCACGCGGCCCAGGAACTTGCGGATGGCCCGCACGGCGTAGTCCACAGGCTCGGGATCGCCGGGGCCGTTGGAGAGGAATACCCCATCCGGCTTCAGTTCCAGCACATCTTCTGCACTGGTCTCGGCCGGAACTACCGTGACCCGGCAGCCCTCCCGCGTCAGCATCCTGAGAATGTTGTTCTTGATGCCAAAGTCGTAGGCCACCACGTGCAGGGTCTTTTCAGGCTCTTCCTGTGGCAAAAAGCCGGTGGTCAGGTAGGAGTCGCCGGTCTGGTTGCGGCTGTCGGCAGAGTCGAAGGTGTAGATCGACTTGGTCGAGACCACGCGCGCCAAGTCCGTCCCATCCATCTTGCGGATGTTCCGGGCCCACGCCACCAGCACGTCGGGGTTCATTTCAGATGTCGAAATCACTCCCCGCATCACGCCATGAGTGCGCAGATGCCGCACCAGCGCGCGGGTGTCGATCTCCGCCAGCACCGGAACCTGATAGCGCTCCATGTACTCGTCGGTGACCTGCTCGGAACGCCAGTTGGAACTGATGGCCGAGAACTCGCGCACGATCAAACCCTCGATAAAGGGCTTGATCGACTCGTTGTCTGCCTGACACGTGCCGTAATTGCCGATTTGGGGATTGGTGAGAACTACGATTTGACCGGCATAGGAGGGATCGGTAGCGATTTCCTGGTAACCGGTAAGGGAAGTATTGAAAACGACTTCGCCCTGGCATTCACCAGGTGCGCCATAGCCGAGGCCACGGAAGATGCGCCCGTCTTCGAGCGC
>Ga0181520_10010007_pt1 | contig 12888 bp, 11 predicted proteins | sample PEATcosm2014_Bin_29_FD_132451 | JGI IMG/M metagenome (GOLD analysis project Ga0181520, IMG submission 132451) | Peatland microbial communities from MTU Mesocosm Facility, Houghton, MI, USA - PEATcosm2014_Bin02_30_metaG | ecosystem: Environmental > Terrestrial > Soil > Wetlands > Peat | place...
AGCGGTCAACTGATCCCGAGCAACCCAACTGGCCGCGGGACGAGGACTGATGGTTTTGAGCCAATCCGTATTTGTTCTGGAAGACGACACTGATATAGCCAGGCTGGTGCAACATCATCTTGAAGCGGCGGGCTTTGAAACACGCCTCTTTCACACCCCCGCCAATCTCATTCCCGACGCCGAACGCAAACCTCCCGCGCTGTTTCTTCTCGACATCATGGTTCCCGGAGGCGATGGGCTGGATGTTTGCCGCCGCCTGCGAAATCACGCAGGTCTCTCCACGATTCCCATCATCTTTCTGACCGCCCGCGCCGGTGAAAACGACCGCGTCCTGGGCCTCGAGCTCGGAGCCGACGACTACATCACCAAGCCGTTCTCCACGCGCGAGCTGGTGGCACGCGTCAAAGCCGTACTTCGCCGATTCGAGCGGCCGACATCGCCCTCCATCATCAGCTTTGAAGAAGTCTTCATTGACACCGGCGCCATGCAGTTGAAGGTGCGGGGCGAGCTCACAACCACGACCGCAACCGAGTTCCGCCTGCTCGACTATCTGGCCCGCCATCCGGGCCGCGTGTTCAGCCGCGATCACCTGCTCGATGCCGTCTGGGGCGACGCCCGCTTCGTCACGCCGCGGTCAGTCGACGTTTATGTGCGCCGCATCCGTGAGAAAATCGAGATCGACCCGGAGAATCCGCGCTACCTGAAGACGGTGCGCGGCGCCGGCTATCGTTTTGAACTGCCGAAAGGCGTGTGAAAAGCTCTTAGCCACTCGCCTTCAGCTTCCAGCGAACGAACGCCGGAATCAGCGGTTGCACGTGAGCCGGCCACCTTGCGCAATCGCGAAGAAGCTGGAAGCCAGGAGCAAGAAGCAAGAAGCTGGATTATGACTTCCAACGTCTTCACCAAGCTGTTCGGGCTATTCGTCGCCCTGCTCGCCATTCAGGCGTTGGTGATTGCGTTCGTCTTTCAGCGTTTCCTGCTGCACCCAACCGACGGAACGCTCGAAGTGCTCGGCCGAGATGCTCTATGGTCAGGTCTGATCGCGCTCGTCGTTGCCATTCTCCTGGCCGCATTGGTTTCCCGCCGCATCACCCTCCGCTTACGCCGCGTCGTCAGCTTCGCTCGCCGCATCGCCAGCGGCGATCTCACGGCGCGCATCGATTCGACCGGGCCCGCCGCCGGCTCACTGACCGGAATCAGCGAGCTCAGCGCCGTGGAAGCCGCCCTCAACGAATCGGCGGCGCGCCTGGGCAAGGACTTTGCCGAGCTCGAGAGCGGGAGAGCCGAACTGGCCGTGATGCTCGACTCGATGCAGGAAGCGGTTGTCGCCATCACTTCCGCTGGTTTTGTTCGCTGGTCCAACTCCGTCATGCAGGGGATCGTTGGATCGCAACTCGCGCCCGGCCGCCCGCTGGTTCACTCGGTACGCGATCCTGAGCTGCTGGCTTGCGTGCGCGACGCACTCGAGCGCCGCGAACTGTGCGTGGGCCGCGCCAGCCTGCTTGCGCCGGGCCGCGTCTTTGAGGTCAACGCCGCGCCCTTGCCCGCCGGCGGCGCGCTCGTGGTTCTCCACGACGTCACCAGCATTGAGGCCGCGCAAACATCGCGCCGCGAATTTGTGGCCAACGTCAGCCACGAACTGCGCACGCCGCTCACTTCCATCCAGGGCTATGTTGAAACGCTCATCGAGGATCCCAATCCGAGCCCGGAAACCACGCTCGAATTTCTGGGCGTGATCCTGAAAAACGCGAGCCGCATGAACCGCCTCACCGAGGATCTGCTCGCACTGGCCAGCGTCGAGAGCCCTGACTACAAACTATCGCTGCAGCCGGTCCGCGCCAACGTGCTTCTGCAGGACGCTATCGACTCCATCGGCGGCATCGTTGTCGACTCCGGCGTCAAGCTCCAGTCGGCGGGCGCGCCCGACGCTGTCGTGACGGCCGACCCCGATGCCATGCATCAGGTCTTCGGGAATCTCCTGGAGAATGCCCTCAAATACGCCCAATCAGGCAAGCGCATCCGGGCTGGCGCGCGGCTGCTCGCCACTGAGGTCGAGTTCACGATTCAAGACTTCGGCCCCGGCATCGCCTCCGAGCACCTGGAGCGCATCTTCGAGCGCTTCTATCGCGTCGACAAGGCCCGTTCACGCGAATCCGGGGGTACAGGACTCGGCCTCGCCATCGTCAAGCACATCGTGCTCGCCCACGGGGGCCGTGTGTGGGCCGAAAGCGAGCTGGGCAACGGCGCATCGTTCCACTTCACGCTGCCCCTGGCGCCGGTACAGCAGAGCGCGCCGCAGCCCGCACCCGCCCAACCAACCCACGCCGGCGCAACCTCTTAGCTTGAAGAATCGCACTGTTCGCGGGTTGTCCACACGGGGCTCATCCTGTTCCCCGATCCCAGCCCTCTAATCCCCGTTTTATTCAACTGCCGTTAACAATCGAGATAGACAATAAGATCCTGAAAGCAATCCAAAAGGGAGCAAATCGTGAAGAAATCTTTACTAGTCGTTGCGTTTTTTGCATTGGCGCTGAGCGCGGCTCAGGCGCAAAAGATTACAGCTGCGGGCGCTACTTTTCCGTATCCCATCTATTCGAAGTGGTTTAGCGAGTACAGCAGCGCCCATCCGGGCGTTGAAGTCAACTATCAGTCCATCGGTTCCGGAGGCGGCATCAAGCAGGTTTGTTCAGGAGTGGTCGACTTCGGCGCATCCGACATGCCCATGACCGACGACCTGCTGAAGTCTTGCGGCGTCAAACTCACTCACATCCCAACCGTTCTTGGCGCCGTCGTTCCAATCTTCAACGTCTCGGGAGTCGCCAGTCTTCGCTTTAGCCCTGACGTGCTGGCCGACATCTATCTGGGCAAGATCACTCAGTGGAACGATCCCCGCATCGCCAAGGACAATCCGGGCGTGAATCTGCCCGGCGACAGGATCATCGTGATTCATCGCTCCGATGGCAGCGGAACCACCTTTATCTGGTCCGACTACCTCAGCAAGGTTAGCCCGGAGTGGGCCAGCGGCCCCAGCAAGGGCACTGCAATCAATTGGCCGACCGGCGTGGGCGGCAAAGGCAACGAGGGCGTGGCCGCGCAGGTTCGGGAGTTCCCCGGCGCCATTGGTTACGTTGAGCTCATCTATGCCCTGCAGAACCACATCGACTTCGGGTCCATCAAGAATGCTTCCGGCAACTGGGTCAAGGCTTCGATCGATGGCGTAACGGCCGCCGGGGCCACAGCCAAGATTCCGGCCGATTATCGTGTCTCCATTACCAACGCGCCGGGCGCCAATTCCTATCCCATCTCGAGTTTCACCTATCTCCTGATTCCCCTGCAGCCGAAGAATGGGGCGAATGAGAAGGTCATCAAGGACATGCTCAGCTGGTGCATCAAATCCGGTGAGGGCGAGGTCTCCTCTCTCTCCTATGCACCGCTGCCTGAGAACCTCCAGCAGAAGGTTCTCCAATCCGTCTACGCGCTGCCGTAACTTATCGCGAGGAGCCCGGCGCCCGCCGGACTCCTCGTCCCTCCTTCGTCGCGCGCATCGAATCCAACTCCTTCTTGCAATCGAAATCGGATCTTTTGCCCGCACATTATGCTTGGCAACCCGAGCAGAAGTTCCCTACTATAGCTCCACGAGGGAACTCCATGCGGATCTTTTCCATGGGAAGATCGGGCCAGCTTCTCACTGCGATGCTCCTGCTGCTTTTGCCGGCGGCGTCGATTCCACAGGATCGATCCGACCAACCGGATGGCGGCTATCCACCGCCCACGCGCCGTTTTGACGGCCAGTGGCTGACGACGGTTTCCTGCGACCCCTCGAGAGGCGCCCTGGGATTCTCCTACCAGTTCATGAGCATCGTAAAGCACGGTGAATTTGACGGCCTGCACGGCACCGACGGTCAACCAGGGTTCCTGCACATTAAAGGAACAATCTTCGACGACGGCACCGGCAAGCTTTACGCCAACGGCATGACCGGCTCGAAGGAATTTGTCCCTGGAACGGACACACCGAGGGGCACCGAATTCGGCTACCACATAAGATCCCACTTCGATAAGAGACATGGAGAGGGAACTCGCGTTGAGGGCCGCGCCTGCACTCTCGAATTCGAAAAGCAGTAAGCCGGAGAGAAGGTCGACCGGTCAGGCGCATGTTCCCCGACCCTGACTCGCTGCTTGATCTCTGCTCCCTCGCGCCTCGTCCCCGTGGTCCGTGCTCTTTTGGTAGACTCTCCAAGGTCCGGGTGTTACGATTGCCCGTTTCCACAAAGAAGCGCAATGACCCCTTCTCCGATCGCAACGATCAATGATCTGTTTGTTCGCATTTCCGCGGCCGCCAATCCGCGCGCCGTTCTATGGCAGGACGAATTCGGCCACTGGCACCCAATCTCCTCGGATCAGATGTATCAGCGGGTTCGCGCGCTGGCCACGGCGTTTCTGCGCTTCGGCGCGAAGAAAGGCGACCGGATCGCCCTCGTCAGTGAAAATCGCTGGGAGTGGGCCATCACCGATTTTGCCGCCCTCGCCATCGGCGCCGCCGATGTGCCGCTCTATCCCACCCTGACCGGCGAACAGATTGCTGAGCAAGTCCGCGATGCGGATTGCCGCATCGCAGTCGTCTCAACGCGGCAACAATTCGACAAGCTTCAATCCGTGCGCGCGCAGACACCGCTGCAGCTGATCGTCATGATGGACTCACCCGCTCCCGACGGCGCCGTCGCCATGAGCGAGCTGATCGGCGATGCAGACGCACTCGGCGCCGAGCGCGACCCCGTCTTCGACGCTCACGTTCGCGCCGTTGAGCCCGGTGATCTCGCCACGCTCATCTACACCTCCGGAACGACAGGCGAGCCCAAAGGCGTCGCGCTCACCCACGGCAACTTCGCTGCGAATCAAAACTTTGCTGCCGTCGATTTCGGTTTCAATTTCAGCGACGCCTGCATCTCCTTTCTGCCGCTCTCGCACGTCACGGCCCGGGCACTCGATTACGTGATGTACAACCACGGCGCGCAGGTCGCCTACTGCACCCAATTCGACAAGCTACCCCAGGCCATGCGCGAAATCCGGCCCACGGTCATTGTCGGCGTTCCGCGAGTCTACGAGAAGATCCGCCAGGCCGTGGAGCAAAAGGCCGGGCAATCGCCGGTCAAGAAACGCCTGCTGGCATGGGCCATCCGCCAGGGCGCGAGGTTCGCCGATACGGTTTATGACGGCCGCAAGCCCAGCTCAGCGGTGTGGAAGCTCTCGAACAAACTCGTCTACTCCAAAGTTCGCGAGGCCTTCGGAGGGCGCGTAAGAATCTTCGTCTCCGGCGGGGCGCCGCTCGGCATCGACACGGCTCGCTGGTTCGCGTCCGCAGGCATCGCACTCTGGGAGGGCTACGGCCTGACTGAAACCTCGCCCGTGATCGCGCTGAATACGCCCGTCAGCCATCGCATGGGTTCGGTTGGCAAGCCGCTGCCCAATATCGAGCTGAAACTCGCCGAAGATGGCGAGCTGCTGGTCCGCGGCCCCTCGATCTTCTCAGGTTATTGGCACAAGCCCGCTGCCACTGCCGAGTGTCTCGATGACCAGGGATGGTTCCGCACCGGCGACATCGCGCATCTCGACGCCGACGGATTTCTTTACATCACCGATCGCAAGAAGGAACTGCTGAAGACTTCGGGAGGCAAGCTGGTGGCGCCGCAGCCCATCGAAAACAAGCTGAAGAACAACGTGCTGGTGGCGCAGGCCGCGCTGATCGGAGATCGCCACAACTTCATCTGCGCCCTGCTTTCGCCCAACTTCGCTGCGCTGGAGGACTGGGCACGCCATCATGGGATTGCGGCGCCGTCGCGCGCCGGGCTGGTGGCCGACTCGCGCGTCATTGCGCTTTACGCCGAGATTGTGGGCGAAGTCAACGGCACGCTGGCCAACTTTGAAACGCTCAAGCGTTTCCGCGTCGTGGCGGACGAATGGTCGCAGGACTCCGGAGAGCTCACACCCTCGATGAAGATCAAGCGCCGCGTTCTCACGGCTCGATATGCGGCGGTGATCGACGAACTTTACGCCGACGAAGCAACCGCCCGCGCCGAATAGGCGCACTGAGCTGACCGACGCCGCTCGAAACCAGTTTTCGCTTGTGCCACATGCGCTGCAGGGCGCCAAAGAACGGCGCACCCCACGCTCCCACCCCGAGCACCGCGCCAAAAATGATTACGGCGTCGATGCTCAGCCGGCCTTCGTGAGTCCAGTAGACGTCGGGCTCGAGGCTAAGCCACAAAGCGAATTCATCGAGCGTGAGCGCCGCGCCCACTCCGTAGCCCACCGCCATCAATCGCCCCAGAAAGATCGACATGGGCGAATGCGACCATCCCAGGTCGAGCAGCCAGCCGTAGCCCACCAAAAGCAAAATCAGAATGCCCCACACCAGGTGGTGAATGTGCATTCCGCGGACTACCACCCACTGCATGTGGCCCACATGATTCGCGATCCGGTGAACGAGAAGCCGTACTCCGGCAAAGGTAATGAGGAAGGCTACAGAGGCGATGAACATGCGCTGCCGAGGCCGGTCGGGAATCGTGGCGCGGATCAGGTAGCCCAGGCGCGTCAATTGCAGCAGCACCAGCAGCACGACGACGACCAGTCCGACGAACGCAAGCAGAAATCCAGCGCCAGTTTCGGGCATACCTTATTGAAGCACCTCCAGGTTTCAGGTGTCAGGTTTCGGGTGACAGGTATCGGGTGTCAGGTGTCAGGTTTCAGCAATCAGCGAAGAATCCCCTCCGGCTGCCAGATGTTGGGACCTCGCCGGCGCCTCAGCAGTAGTGACTGACACCTGAAACCTGGCACCTGAAACCTGTATTCCCCATCACGATTCCCGTTGACAGTGCCGCGATACACTGGTTAAGGCCGGTGATCATCCCCGCCCCCGGTAAAAACTGTGCACTGCGCCTCAGCCTTCCAATCCAACGGCCGATACTGAGGACTGTGAACTGTGAATCACACACTCTGAACCAGGAACCGCGAACTGTTTTTCGAGGAGATTTCACGATGCGAGTTGCTTTGTTGACCGGTGGCGGCGACTGCCCCGGATTGAACGCGGTCATTTATGCAGCCGTGAGGAAGGGCATCAACCACTATGGAGACGAGTTCATTGGATTCCTGAACGGCTGGCGCGGCGTGCTCGATAACAACTTCATTCCGCTCACGCTCGAAGCGGTCGACGGCATTCAGCTCCGGGGCGGCACCATCCTGCACTCTTCGCGCACGAACGTGAAAAAGATTCCCGGCGGCATCGACAAGGTGCAGGAAGTTCTCAAGATCAACAAGATCGACGCCCTCATTGCTCTCGGCGGCGACGACACGCAATCGGTCACGCTCTTCTTAAGCGAGCACGGCGTCAACGCCGTCGGCGTTCCCAAGACCATCGATAATGACATCAGCGGTACCGACCAGACCTTCGGCTATGACACGGCGGTGATGATCGCCACCGAGGCCGTCGACCGCATTCACACCACGGCCGACTCGCACAATCGCGTGATCGTGATTGAGGTCATGGGCCGCGACGCGGGCTGGATCGCCTACGCCTCGGGCGTCGCCGGCGGCGCCCATGTGATCCTCGTTCCTGAGAAGGAAATCGACATCGAACACGTCTGCGCGCTGCTCAAATACAACTACGATCACGGCAAGCACTACGGCGTCGTTGTGGTCGCCGAGGGCTGTCATCTTCCCGAGGTCGGCCAGGTCATCGGCTCCGAGCAGGTCGACTCCTTCGGCCACGTGCGCCTCTCCGGCATTGGCGAAGCGCTGGCTGAGCTGATTGAAAAGAAGACCGGCTACGAAACCCGCTCAGTGAATCTGGGCCACACGCAGCGTGGCGGCGTTCCCACGGCCTTCGATCGCGTTCTCGGCCAGCGCTACGGCCTGCACGCGATCGACATGGTGCATCAAAAGAAGTGGGGCCGCATCGCCGTCCTTCATGGCACCGACATCACCGACATCCCCATCAAGGACGCAATCGCGACCAACCGCAAGCTCGATCAGCGCTTCTTCGACGTGATCGCGGACCTCGAAGCCAAGGTGTAGCAAACCTGAACTGGAGGGAAATATGAAGCGGACTCTCGGAGTCCTTGCCGTCTTGTTCGCTATTTCTGTTGCGTCACATGCGGAGGATCGTGCGCGAGTGAGCGATTTGGCCTGGTTGACCGGCGCTTGGCACGCAAACGTCTCCGGCGGAGTTGCCGAAGAGACCTGTACCCCGCCCACGGGCGGGTCGATGGCCTGCATGCTGCGCATCATCTCCGGCGGCAACGTCGTGTGGTTGGAGTTCACCGTGCTTCGTGAAAGCGCCACTGGAATTGTGATTGACATCCACTTCTTCAACGCCGACGCGCAACCTGCGGAGCCTGCCTCGGCAGAACTTCAGCTGAAGAGCGCGGAAAATCATGTTTGGCACTTTCAGAACCTTTCCGGCACGCAGCCGAAGGCGGAGACCGTTATTTCCACCGGGCCTAACAGCTGGACCAATCATGTCGAATTGGTTGACGCGAAGGGCAACGAGAGCTTTCTCGACGCTACGTGGACCCGCGATCACTAAGAGGCCGGTGAATGAACGCCGCCACCCAAGCTTGATTTTCTCCATCGATCGTCGTCAGGCAATGGGAGAAAGAGCCGCAGCCGGTGAGATGAAGGCGAGAACCTCATCAGGCTTGTCGTTCCCTGGTTCCCCCGGTCCCCGCATTCATGCTCTACCGCCCCTACCAGCCCGCCGATTTCGCTCAACTCTACGCAGTGGAAGAGCTCTGCTTCGAGCCGCCTTTTCGCTTTAGCCGCGTCCTGATGCGCAAGCTGATCGCGAACCCCAACTCGGCAACCTGGATCGCCGAAGAAAATGACAAAGTGGCCGGCTTCTCGATTGTCGATTGGGCCACTGTGCCCAAAGGAACCGTGGCCTACATCCAAACGATTGAGGTGCACCCCGCTTCGCGACGCCGCGGCATCGCCGCCGAGCTCCTGCGCCTCTCGGAAGATTCCGCACGCGACGCCGGCGCAACCGCAATCTGGCTTCATGTTGACGTTGAGAATGCCGCGGCCATTCGTCTCTATGAAAGCCGCGGCTATGCGCGCAAGGGAAGGGAAGAACACTTCTACGCACGCCATCGCGCCGCGTTCATCTACGCGAAGTCGTTCAATGCCTCAACCGCGTAGCTCCGCAGCCCTTAGCGCGTTCAAACTCCGGAGATCGCGGCAACTCCGCCAGCTCCGCTGCGTGGCCACTGATCACTGAACACTGCTCTTGATAAACGCCGCAACATTGTCGTGAAGCTGCTTTACGCACTCATCGCGCACGTAGACCATGTGGCCTGACTCGTACCACGCGTATTGAATGTTCTTCGCAAGGGACTGCGGAATGGGCAGGTGTTTCTCCTCGTACATCGCCGTGAAGAACGGAGTGGCCAGATCGTAGTAGCCGCCATTCACCAGGACCTTGAGCCGCGGGTTGGTCTTCATCGCCTCGGCCAGGTCGCCGCTCACATTTACGCCAATGGGATTGCCGTCGTGGACCCAATTCCACTGCGGCTCCGCCGTATACAGCACCGGCTGGTAGGTCTGGCCGTCGCCGTACTTCAGATCCCGGCGCACGTACTGATTGAAGAGGGCCACATAGGCTGACGAAATCGCCGTCGACTGCGGATCATACTGCGCGTTCTGGCTGAGCGGATCGAGGTTCGGCCCGGAGAAGCGTGTATCCAGCCGCCCCGTGGTCAGATCATCCGCATCCTGGAGCGACTTCTCGAACTCCGGACCGCTTACGCGCAGGTTGGCCTTGAGCAGGTAATCGACCTGCAATCCGGTGTACTCATGCAGCTTTCCAGCGACGTGCTGCTTTTCGTCGGCGCTCACATCGGTTCCGAGCGCCAGCGCATGGGCGTAGGGACCCATCGCGAAGTCTTCCACTTCCTTCAAGAACGGCTCAAGCGCGGCTGGTTGGCTGGGCAGTTTCTTGTGGTACCACGCCGTGGCTGCGAACGTCGGCAGCGCCAGCTCGTAGGGCAGGTCCACTCCGGGATTGTTTGTGGGAGCGTCGATATCGGTCGTGAAGTTGAAGACCTGCGACAGTAGGATGACTCCATTGATGTCGATGTTCAGCTTGTTCTCAAGCAGATCGGCCAGCACTGCCGATCGAGTGGTCCCATAGCTCTCGCCAAAGATGAACTTGGAGGAATTCCAGCGCCCATACTTCGAAATAAAGCGCTGGATGAACCGCGCATAGGCGTTCGCGTCGCCGTCCACGCCCCAGAATGCCTTCTCCGGATCTTTTCCCAAGAGTTGTCCAAAACCCGTACCGGGCGCGTCAATAAAAACCAGGTCGCTCACGTCGAGCAAAGAATTCGGATTGTCGACCATGGTGTACGGCGCAGCGGGAAGGTGGGTGTCGCCGGTCGTCATCACGTGCTTCGGCCCGAGCGATCCCATGTGGAGCCACACCGTCGAGCTGCCCGGCCCGCCGTTGTAAAAGAACGTGATCGGCCGGTCCTCAGCCTTCGCGTCTTTCTTGAAATATGCCACGTAGAACATTCGCGCAACGGGGGTTGCATCCTTTGCACTCGCGGGTGCGTTGAGCGCAGTCTCGCTTCCCGGTTGCGGCTTGCCGTCCATTCCAAGCTCGGCATCCTGGGCGTCCGTTGAGCCCACCGTGATCGTGCCGGCGATGGCCGTGTAGGCGATTTGCTGCCCGCCCACATTGATGGAGCCCTGCGTGGTCGAGTCGGCAGGTGGAGCGGCCTCTGCGGTCTTGTCAGGAGTTGCGGGAGTCGCGGGCTTCGCCGCGGTTTTGTCGTCCTGGGCGCGAATCGAAACACAAAGAACCAAGAGCGCGGCCCCCGTCAGGGTGGCCAAGCGGCGGCTGAATGAATTCATTCTCTTTTCTCCGGATGGGATAACGAGTGAATCGTTAGTATAAAGGGCGCCACCCGGCCGGTTTCCGGAATCTTGCTTTTCCCGAATACCCGAAAGAAGCGCCGCACCCGCTTCGGCAGCGTCTCATCACCGAGCACTGCCCACTGGTCACTGTTTATTGCGCGCCGTCCGCGCTCTTGATAAACGCCGCTACTCTGTCGTGGAGTTGCTTGCGGCATTCGTCGCGCACATAGGCCATGTGGCCCGATTCGTACCAGTCGTATTCGATGTTTTTGGTCAGCGCCGGAGGTATGGGCAGATGTTCCTCTTCATATTCCGCGGCGAAAAACGGTGTGGCCAGGTCGTAGTAGCCGTCATTCACCATCACCCTCAGCCGCGGATTCGTTTTCATCGCTTCGGCCAGGTCCGCGCTAACGTTGAGACCGAGCGAGCTGCGAAATCCGCTGCCGCCTGTTCGTGTCATGTTCCATGGGAAACCGTCGAACAAGGCGTGCGGCAGATACGTTTCACCCGCTCCGTACTTCAGATCCTGGCGAAGATACAAATTCACCAGTGAAAAGTATGCTGACGAAATCGCGGCGCTTTGAGGATCGTACTCCGCTCCCTCGCTCAACGGATCGAGCGTCGGGCCCAGAAAGCGCGTGTCGTATCGTCCCGTCGTCATCCCTTCGGGGTCGTCGAAGGTCTTCTCGAATTCGCCGGCGGTCACGCGTAAATCTGCCTTGATCAGATAATCCACCGGCAGCCCGGTGTACTCGTGCAGCTTGGCAGCCACCGACTGCTTTTCCGCGTCGCTCAGATTGTTTCCCTGCGCCAATGCGTGCATACAATCGCCCAGCGCGAAGTCCTCGACCTCTTTCAGGAAGGGATCGAGAGCCGGCGGCGCTGGCGACAGCTTCTTGTGATACCACGCGGTCGCTGCGTAGGTGGGCAGCGCAAGCTCGTAAGGCAAGTCCATGCCGGGGCGTGGCGCGCCCGTAGCCATGGGAAAGATGAAGATCTCGCCGAGCAGCATCACCCCGTTCAGATCAACGCTCTTCTCGTTTTCCAGGATGTCGGCCAGCACCGCCGATCGCGTCGTCCCGTAGCTTTCGCCAAACAAGAACTTCGGTGAGTTCCAGCGGCCATACTTCACCAGGAAGCGCGCGATGAACCGCGCGAAGGCTTCAGCATCCTGATCAACACCCCAGAAGGCCTTTCCCGCGTCTTTGCCCGTCATCCACCCAAAGCCCGTTCCCGGCATGTCGATGAAGACCTCATCGCTTACGTCGAGCAGGCTGTCGGTGTTATCGATCAGCTTGTACGGAGCGCCCGGCAGATGCGTGTCGCCGGCCGTCTCCACATACTTGGGACCCAGCGAACCCATGTGCAGCCACATTGTGGAGCTGCCCGGCCCGCCGTTGTAGAAAAAAGTGATGGGACGACCCTCGGCATTCGCGCCCGTCTTGAAATAGGCCACGTAAAACATGTGCGCCACCGGCGGCGCATCGGCCGGCTCCTTGGGCGCGCTGAGCGCAAGCTGCGATCCTGGCAGCGGCTTGCCGTCCGGGCCAAGCTGCGCATCGTCGGTGTCGGTCGCGCCCACCGTGATGGTTCCGGCAATCGCCGTGTACGCAATATGTTGCCCGCCTACATCGACGGCGCCCTGCGTGGTCGAATCCGGCGGCGACGCCGGTTCAGAAGCTTTCGTGCTCTTCTCGTTGGTGGAGTCGGAATTCGCTGCTGGTTTCTGGTCTTGCGCGCGAAGAGCCGGAGCCAGAAGAAGCACCGGCGCAGCAAGAACGGCAACGAGAATGGGAGCGAGGGATTTCATCGGAGGGCCTCCAGAACGAGCTGGTCAAGCAGGGGAACAGTATAGAACGCTGCGCGGAGCAGGGAACTATCGCATTTCAAGGCCGCTTCCGGCGCGAGCACCGTTCACGTTCACCTCATCCAGAACCCCAATTGCTACGGCTTCGCGAAAGGCTGCTTCTCGGTGATCTTCGG
>Ga0181520_10010010_pt1 | contig 12875 bp, 9 predicted proteins | sample PEATcosm2014_Bin_29_FD_132451 | JGI IMG/M metagenome (GOLD analysis project Ga0181520, IMG submission 132451) | Peatland microbial communities from MTU Mesocosm Facility, Houghton, MI, USA - PEATcosm2014_Bin02_30_metaG | ecosystem: Environmental > Terrestrial > Soil > Wetlands > Peat | place...
GGGCACTTCAGAAAACCCAGAAAGGTCACCTGGAGCGTCGGAAAGAACTTTAGTACACTGAATCAACCTTGCGCAAGTGAAAAAATGAAGTATTTTGGATGTAATGCTCAAAATTGTGGAAAACATTCAATTAAACTGATCATTTTCGCTCATTTATACCCATCCGGTGATCAAGATGACTTGATTTTGAGCGCGGGGTCAGTTCAAAAATGGTGATCGGAGGGAGACGGGGGTTTCAACCCCCGTGTAAGCCAATGAAATCAACGATGGCTTGAGCCACGGAGGAACGCTTTTCACCAAATCTGCCCGATAGACTGAGTTTTTCCGCAGCCTGTTTAGCTCCTGCGGTTTTGTATCCAGTGATTTGCAATTCCGCCGCAGCTAAAGTCGGAATCTAAACTGACCATTTGCGGCACGACTGAAGTCGTGCCTGACCCCATCGATGGTCTGAAGATAATTTTGCAAGAGGCTCGGAGCTTCCGCTATTCTTCCCAGCGGCCTCCTTTGACTCAGCAGCAGCCTGCAACGCCTGCCCACGCAATGAACGATATACTGACTGTTGATGCTGTGATGCAGTTTACGCAAAGGAAGTCCAGAGTGTTTGACGATTCCGAGTTCGAGCAAAATCTCTTCAAGCTGCGCCAGGAAAAGCTGGAAGCGATCGTGAAGCTGGGCCAGGCGGCCTATCCCAACCACTTCCTTGCCTCCCACACCGTGCCTCAGGTGCGCGAAGAGTGGGACCCGAAAAAGGCCGAGGAGCTTGAAGCTCCGCGCGTGACGGTCTCCGTCGCGGGGCGTATCATGGCCATTCGCGCCCAGGGCAAGGCGGGCTTCGCCACGTTGCAACAGGGCGGCCAGCGGCTACAGATTTACGTGCGTCTGGATGCCGTGGGCGACGAGGGTTTTGCGCTCTATAAACTGCTCGACATGGGCGACCATATCGGCGTCTCCGGCTACCTCTTCCGCACGCGGACTGGTGAGTTAACGATCCACGTCGAGACGCTCACCTTCCTGGCCAAGGCGATGCTGGCCCTGCCGGAGAAATTCCACGGCCTGGCCGACGTCGAGCTGCGTTACCGCCAGCGCTATGTGGACCTCTTCACCAACCTCGACGCCCGCGAGGTCTTCGTCAAACGCGCCAAAACCCTCCAGGCGCTGCGGAAGTTCTTCGACAGTCGCGGGTATATCGAAGTCGAGACGCCGATGATGCAGCAGATCGCCGGCGGCGCGGCGGCACGACCCTTCGTGACGCATCACAACACGATGGACATGGACCTCTTCCTGCGCATTGCGCCGGAGCTTTATCTGAAGCGCCTGGTCGTCGGCGGCTTCGACCGCGTCTACGAGATTAACCGCAACTTCCGCAACGAAGGCGTCAGCACCCAGCACAACCCCGAGTTCACCATGCTGGAGTTCTATCAGGCCTATGCGAATTATCACGACCTGATGGACCTGACCGAAGAGCTGATTGCGTTTGTCGCAAAAGAAGTGAACGGAACGACGATTCTTCCATCTGGCGAGAAAGATGAAAATGGCAATTCTATTCCGCGTCTTGATCCAAATGGAAAGCCAATTGACATTGGCATATGGACGCGGCTGACGATGCGTGAAGCGATTATCAAATATTGGCCTCCAGAAGCAGGAAATGCCCCGCAATCATCGGAATTTTCCAGCTTTGATCGACTTCTTGCCAGGGTTGTCCTATCACATAAGCACCTTGGTGTAGAGCTGGAGGGAATCAGGCACGGCGTGCCTAACCCTGAGCACGCAAGTCGGAATCTACGACTAGTTATGCTGAGGGCTGCGTTCATGAAATTGGTGTTTGAATTCAAGAAGTTCGAAGACGTGGGTCGAGCCATTTACACTCTTTTCGAAGAGCTCGTGGAACCCTTCCTCATTTATCCCACAATCATCTACGATTACCCAACAGCAGTATCACCACTGTCGAAGCAGAAGCCCGATGATCCAGACCATGTGGAACGCTTCGAGTTCTTCTGCGGCGGCTTTGAGCTAGGAAACGCCTTCAGCGAGTTGAACGATCCCATCGAGCAGCACAAGCGCTTTGCCCAGCAGCTTGAGGATCGCGCCCACGGCGACGACGAGGCCCATCAGATGGACGAGGATTACGTCCGCGCGCTAGCCTACGGCTTGCCTCCCACCGCCGGCGAAGGCATCGGCATCGACCGTCTGGTGATGCTGCTGACCGGCTCCAAATCCATCCGCGATGTGATTCTCTTTCCGCTGATGAGGAACAGGGACCAGGGGACCAAGGGACCAGAAAACGAAGGGACCAAGGGACCAGGGGACCAGGGGACCGGCGCACAATGAAATTCGAGGAGCTTCCATGGGACAATCATTCAAAGATCTCCTCGCATGGCAACACGCCATCGAGCTTTCGACCGAAATCTATAAACTGACGGCGGCCTTTCCGAAGGCGGAACAATTCGGTCTATCCAACCAGATGCGCCGTGCCGCAGTTTCCATCGCAAGCAACATTGCAGAAGGTTATGGGCGAGCCACCAAAGGCGAGTACATTCAGTTTCTCGGCATCGCACGCGGCTCTTGCTCTGAACTCGAAACACAGATTGTCATTGCTGGAAATCTCGGCTTTGGTACACCGCCCAACCTCCAAAATTCTGATGCTTTATGCCACGATGTTAGTCGGCTCCTGAGCGCCCTTATGAAATCTCTCCGCGCCCAGCAGCAGGAACAATAGACGAAGGTCGTCGGCGGGCCGGTCCCTCGGTCCCCTGGTCCCTTGGTCCCATGCTTTTAGGAGTCTTACTTGAACATTCTCTTCATCGGCGACATCTTCGGCAGCGCGGGACGCCGGATCGTGCGTGAGCACATCGGCCATCTGCGCGAGGCGCACGCCGTCGATCTCGTCATCATCAACGCGGAAAACGCCGCCGGGGGCTTCGGCCTGACTCCGCAGATCGCCGAGGAGCTCTTCGATCTGGGTGCGGATGTTCTCACCACCGGCAACCACGTCTGGGACAAGCGCGAGCTGATCGACTATATGAACGCTACGCCAGCCGACAGCCAGGAGCGCGGTCGCCGCGTCCTGCGCCCCGCCAACCTCCAACCGGGAGTGCCCGGCTATGGCGTCTTCGAGGGAACGACAGCCAGCGGCGTACAGTACGCGGTGATTCAGTTGCAGGGCTGCGTCTTCATGAATACGACCAACGACCCCTTCCATGCCGTTGACGCGCTGCTCGGCGACATCCGCGCCAAAGTCATCGTGGTCGACTTCCACGCCGAGGCCACCAGCGAGAAGGTGGCGCTGGGCTGGTATCTGGATGGCCGCGCGACCGCCGTGCTGGGCACGCACACCCACATTCCCACCGCCGACGAGCGTGTGCTGCCGGGCGGAACCGCCTACCAGACCGATGTGGGCATGAGCGGCCCTTACGACAGCGTGATTGGCGTCGAGAAGGAGCTGGTGCTGAAAAAATTCCTCACCGGAATGCCCAGCAAATTCGATGCCGCCAAGGGAAACCCCAAGATGTGCGCCGCGCTCATCAATTGCGATCCCCAGACCGGCCGCGCCACCCGCATTCAGCGCATCATGCTGGGAGAGTGAACGACACTGACCACTGACCACTGTCATTTGATCAGTATCGCCTTCGCCGTCGGATCCTCCGGCTGGACGGGCTTTCCCTGGACCTCGTTCGCCTTCCGCTCGACGGCCTTTTCCCGCGATTGCGGCGCTCGTGAGTGTGTGGCTTTCAGCAACTTCCCTTTGCCGTTAAAAGTCATCGTCCAGTCCATGGGCCGGGGAATCACTGACACGTCTGTAAATGAAATCACAGCGCCGCCGCGCAGGGGAATCACTTCTCTGCCCGTTGGAGCGGTCGGCAGCTTGCGAAAATCGGCCTCTTCCGGTGAGCCGATGAGCGGGTGCGCTCCGGCCAATGCGGCGTAGCAGAGTCCGGTTGCAAGCCACTCCGGGGTCGTTTCAATGTGCTCTTCGGCACGAATGTGGTTGAAGGCCGAGATGGTGAGCGCGTTGATCGGCGCGGGCGAAAAAAGCGAATAGCTACGTCGCTGAATAGGAATGATGCGCACACGGCCCTCGATCGAGCGCGGAATCGACGCGGAAAAGACGCTCACGTCACCCACGCCATTGTTGCGCGTAAATTGCAAAAAGAGGTGGTTGGGCAGCGCCGGGCAAACCACCTGCTGGTAGCTCCATTTGCCCACATTGAATTCCAAGCCGGCAAACCCGGCGCGCTCGCCGATCACGAACTCAGCATCCGCCACCAGATCGCGATCCGGCTGGGTCATCTGGTCATAGGAGCGGAACTCGAGCGCCGCAGCAGGAGCCGGTGCCTCGCCGCCGGGAGGGAACGGCATTGGCCGCTGCTCTGCCTTGCGCTGATGGCTGGGCTGAGGGGCGGAGAGATCCTGGTCTGGCTGCGACTCAGCGGAAGCGCATTGCAGCGTGAGGGCGGCAAGGGCCAAGACGAAAGAGGAGATGCTGAAGCGTTCCATGCTGCCCCTAGCCTACCACCACCACTGACCTCTGGATGAGCGTCGTGGAAGCACAAAAAGGGGCAGCCTGACGCAGGCTGCCCCTTGATGGCCCAGGAGGAGGGTAGATCGCGCTAGAGCCTTGCTGGCTCCGGCGCATTCAGAAAATCACGGCGATCAACAGATCAATGCGCCGCAGGCTTCCCGGCTGGTGGTTTGTGCGCCGGGACGGGCTTTTTCTTCTCGAGCTGGACTTCTCCGTCGCGCAGCACGATCTGTGCCGAAGGCGCTGTAGTGTCCGTGCCAGGAATCTGCGTGAACGAGTCATAGGTTCCTACCAGAGCGGTCGCGGGCGGAATCTTGTACGCGAAGCCAGCCGCGGGAATTTCCTTCTCTTCCAGCGGCTTCTTCAGGTTGACGATGAAGTCGGGAACCTTGGCTGTTTTTGCGTCGTCGGTTACGGCAACCTTGATCACCGAAGCCGTGGCTTCAATCACGATTCCAGGGACCGGCGTAACTTGATCCTTCAGCACCGCCCACAGCTTGTCAGTGTCTTCCTTGGCGCCGACGGCCAGGATGAACTCCTTGTCGCCCAGGTTCAGAGTGGTCAAATCCTTGGTTTCCACGACGACCTTGTGAGCAATCTCAGCCGGCGTAGGCGCGGGCGAAAGAATAAAGGTTCCAGTTGGGAAGACAGTCGCGGCTGCCTGGGTCTTGATGTCGTCGATCCCATCCAGATTGCCGTGATACCGCTTGTACCAATACTCGATCTTCGCTTCAATCGGAGACTTATAAGAGCCCGGCGCGAAGTTCCATGCGCGGCAGTAGAACCATACCGCTTGCACCAGCGGCTTATCATCCGCATCCTTGGCGCCCGGCTTGGTGTAGGCTTCTGCGAGCTGGAGTGTATCCGAAAGCGCCGGACCGCTCGTTGTCGCCTCGGGCGCCAGCAGCATCAACTCGGTGCGATATTCGGAGATACCGGACTTTACATCTTTCTTGGATACAATATCATCCAAAGCCGTGGCCGAGTGAAAGACAGGAAAGACCGCGCCGGTCAGCTTCTTCCAGTCGTCGGCGGAGGTAGTGGCTGGCTTGATCATTGAAAGGCCCTTCTGCGCGAGCGCCGCGGCATCGTCGCAGGTTTGAGCGTCTGTGCTCAGGCCGGTCTTCTGATCGACGGCCCTGCCGCACTTGCCCTTCTTGATGAGGACCGAGATAAAGATGGCCTTCATGTTCGCAGGGTCGGCTTGGATCAGCCGGCTGGCAGCGCTGAGCGTCTTATCGGCGTCTTGCAAGCCTTGGTAGGTGTCAATCAGAGTATCGAGAACTGCATTCTTGACCACGCTCTGCGGATATGCCGTCAAAAAGGCCTCCAGAGCCGCGGCCTTGGCCTTGGGATCGGTCTGTCCGTTGGCGTTGTTGTATGTGTTGTACTCTGCCGGATCCTTGATGGTGATCGAATCCTGGGCACGCAGCATGGGCGCGGAAACAAAACCGAGGCTCGCCAATGCCATCACAGACGTAAGGACTAACTTCTTCATTCAGTGCTCCTGGGAACTGCCGAAATGGAGATCAATGGTCAAACACCCGCTCGCGGAACGCAAAAACCGCTATTCTGGGCGGTTGAGCACCGGGATGGCGGGCTAATAATACCGCCCCGGATTCCAATGCGGTGTTGGTAAGGATTATAGAAACCCTCGCCCTTTGTGACAAGCAAAGTTTTCAAAAACAGAAAACAAAGAACTGGAATTAGGGATATTTTCAGCCAATTCGGAGCTTACAGAGGAAAAGAATCCGATTCCTATTCCCTGTTCCCTCAGTCCCTGGTCCCTACGTCCCCAGTCCCTTCGTCCCTGCTCCCTCGTCTCATTGCAACAAACGCACCAGTTCAGCCTGTTCGGCCAAGAAGGCGTCGTGTCCGTGAGCGCTGGTCATCTCCCGGTAATCACAGGTAACGCCGGCGGCGCGGATGGTATAGGCAAAGTCGCGCACCGCCTGAGGCGGAAAGAGCCAATCGGAGCTGATGCCGACAAAGCTGACCCGGGAGCGTATCCCGCCAAAAGCCTCCTCTGGCGAGCAGCCGCTGCGCAGTGGATCCCAGGTGTCCATGGTGCGCAGTATGGCCAGATACGAGTTGGCGTCAAAGCGCTCGATGAACCGCTCCCCCTGGTGGTCCAGGTAGCCGGCAATATCAAACCGCCCCCCGATCAGGCCGCCGCCCTGATTGTCCAATCCCCAGGGATCCTCCCCGTTGCGGTTCGGCCTGCGCCCATAACGCTCTTCAAACAGCTCCGCCGACTTGTAGCTGAGCATCGCGATCTGGCGCGCCAGAGAAAGCCCCTGCCGCGGAGGGCGCTGCGGCAAGTAGTTGCCGCCCGCCCACTCCGGGTCGCGTTGGATAGCCTGGCGCTGCAAATGATTCAGCGCCAGCCCCATCGACTGGAGCGGAGCAACGCCGATGACCAATGCCCGCTCGACGCGTTCCGGATCGTGGATCGCCCAATCCAGCGCCTGCATTCCGCCAATCGAGCCACCCATCACCAGACGCAGCCGGCGAATCCCCAGCGAGTCCAGCAGCCGGGCCTGTGCCCTGACGTTGTCGCGGATCGAAATCAACGGAAAGTCCGGACCGTAGATGCTGCCCGTCTCCGGGTCCACCGAGCCAGGTCCGGTCGAGCCGTAACAGGAGCCGAGCATATTGATGCAGATCACGAAATCATGATCCAGTGACAAGACCCCGTCCGGCCCAAAGACCTCCGGCCACCACGAGCCAACCAGCGCCGAGCCGGTGAGCGCATGGCAAACCAGAACGGCATTGTCCCGAGCCGCGTTCAGCCGGCCATACACGGCGTAATGCAGCGTAACACCACCCAGTGCGCGACCACACTCCAGCAACAGAGGCTCGTCGAGCACAAAGTCGCCTTCATAAGTAGGCGCCAAAAATGGCTTCCCAGGCGGCGAGCTGCCGGTCCCGGCCCGTGTTTGAGATTCAGTCATAGTACCCATTGTGCAACAAGACCCGCCTTTCCTGCTCTATCCTTTGAAACTCTGACCATTGGCCGCTTCAATCGCCTGATCCAGATCAGCAAGAATATCGCGAATATCCTCGATGCCCACGCTGAGCCTAACCTGCTCGGGAGTAACGCCGGTTGACGCCTGCTCCTTGACGGAAAGCTGCGCATGGGTTGTAGAAGCCGGGTGGATGACCAGCGACTTGGCGTCGCCGATGTTGGCCAGCAACGAGAATAGCTTCAGCGAGTCGATCAGCTTCTTGCCCGCTTCGAATCCGCCTTTAATGCCAAAAGTGACTAACCCGCCCTTGCCCTCCGGCAGATACTTTTGCGCCCGTTTGTAATAGGGGCTGGATTCCAGGCCGGGGTAGTTGGCCCACTCCACGCCGGGATGCTTCTCCAGGTGCTTGGCCACCGCCAGGGCGTTCTGCGAGTGGCGCTCCAGACGCAGGTGCAGTGTCTCAATGCCTTGCAGCAGCAGGAAGGCGTTGAAGGGCGACAGCGCCGCGCCGGTGTCGCGCAGCCCCTGCACACGCGCTTTCAGAATGAAGGCCAGCGGGCCAAAGGCCTCGGTGTAGGAAAGGCCGTGATAGGAGGGGTCCGGCTCGACGAAGTCCTTGAAGCGCCCCGAGGCCGCCCAATCGAATTTGCCCGCATCCACGATCACGCCGCCAATCGAGTTGCCGTGGCCGCCCAGGAACTTGGTGGCCGAGTTGACCACAATATCCGCGCCCCACTCGATGGGCCGCACCAGCGCCGCCGAGGCCGACGTATTGTCGATCACCAGCGGCAGCTTGTGTTCATGGGCGATGGCGGCCAGCTTCTCGATGTCCACCACATCCAGCTTGGGGTTGCCCAGCGTCTCGGTATAAATAGCCCTGGTCTTCGCGTTGATCAGTTTGCGCAGGCCGTCAAAGTCATCCGCGTCGACAAACTTCACGGTAATGCCCAGCCGCGGCAGCGTGTAATGGAAGAGGTTATACGTCCCGCCATAGAGCGAAGTCGTCGAGATAATCTCGTCTCCAGCCGCCGCCAGCGTGGTGGCCACCAGCGTCTCCGCCGCCTGCCCAGAGGCCACGGCCAGGCCAGCCACGCCGCCCTCCAAAGCCGCTACCCGCTTCTCCAGTACATCCGTTGTGGGGTTCATGATGCGCGTGTAGATGTTGCCGAACTCCTTCAACGCGAAGAGCCGCCCGGCGTGGTCCGCATCCTGGAAGACATAAGAAGTGGTTTGGTAGATCGGCACGGCGCGCGATCCCGTGGCGGGGTCGGGCACTTGACCGGCATGAACGGCAAGGGTGGCAAACTGCTGCTTCACTTCGGACATTCTTGGCTCCTTCTGGTTCCTGTTGGTTTTGGTCTTCGAGTACTTTGACCGCTACTGAAATGGGGCGCCCCACCCTTCGCGTATTTTGCGAAGGGTGGGATACTCCCCAATAAAAACAAAGCGGCCCGAATCCTCTTCGGACCCGGGCCGCTGACTTCAAGCTTTGGTTGCGTCTAGCGCATTCGCTGCTCACAAGCCATACGGACAGGTCCGCCTGCCATGCACATACACATACACATGGCCATGGCCGCAAATCCGTGATTGCTTGAGTTCCACATTAGAAGCAGTATCCACGGAAACCGGGATGCGTGTCAAATAATCGTCCCGATCTTGCCCAGTGTACCTGCGCCGCTCCGGTCGCGTAAGCTGGATACGGCCATGTCCGATTTCTCACCCAATGCGGAGCTTTGCCAGGCGCAGGAGCCGATCATTTCCTTCAGCCACGTCGGCATCTCCTTCGATGGCCGCTCCGTTCTCGAGGACTTGAGTTTTTTTGTGGACAGTTGCCAAACCCTCTGCATCCTGGGCCGCAGTGGCGTGGGCAAGTCGGTGGCCCTGCGCATGCTGATGGGCTTTCTCAAGCCCGATACGGGGTCCATTCGCGTCGAAGGCCAGGAGATTACCGGCCTCGACGAAGAAGGCATGAGGGCCATCCGCAAGCGCGTCACCATGGTCTTCCAGAACGGCGCGCTCTTTGATTCCCTTAGCGTGCGCGAGAATGTCGCCTTCCCGATGCGTGAACGCGGCGGCCTGTGCGGTGGCAATGGCCTGGACCGCGGAGGCAACGGTTTAGACGAGGAGGAGCAGATTCAGCAGGAGGTTGACCGGCTGATCGGCCTGGTGGGCGCCGAAGACGTGGCCGACGCCCTGCCGGCCAGCCTTTCCACCGGCCGCAAACGCGCCGTCGCCATCGCCCGCGCCCTTGCCGCCAAGCCTGAGGTGGTGCTCTACGACGAGCCAACCACCATGGTCGATCCCATCATCGCCCGTCGCCTCGGCAACCTCATCCAGAGGCTCAAGCGCCAGCTCGGATTCACCAGCATCGTGGTCACCCACGATATGCGCTTTGCCGAGCGGCTCGCCGACATGATCCTCTTCCTCCATCAGGGCCGCGCTCTATTCTTTGGCCCGCTCAAGGATTTTCTCGCCTCTTCTGATCCAAATATTCAGCAGTTCCTTGCCCTGGACGCCTACCTATTACCTTTGGAATAAGATGCGATTCATCCCGTAACTGCGGCCAAAGAGTTTTCTCTTGCCCTGCCTCCGCGCCACGGGCCATGCTATTGGTGTCAGCTTCAGCGAGGAGCTGGCCGACAGGCTTTTTTGCGGAGAGAACTCGCGATTGCGGGTCTACCGAAGTTGCATAGGGCGCGGTATAATCGCTTTACGCTTAGGGGCGCGTTTCAGCCGGAGCTATTCTGACCGGCCGAAGGGGTTTTTGTCCTCGAGGCGATTGCTTATAAACCGGGTACTATGGTCCAATGATCGCTAGTGCTGCCGAGGTGGTTACCGATGGCGGTTGGCGGCGCAAATTAATTGTCGAGGCTGGGCAAATTCGACCCGGCAACATTTAACGTGAGCGACCGGAATCCTGCAGCATGATTTCAGCCTTTGACCGGAAGCAGTTTTTTGGCCGGGACTGGGAATAGGTTCATCGTCGCTTTGAGCTGCTCGCTGATTGTGAGCCTTCCGCTGGTTGCGGAATGCTCGCCTCCCCTTGGCATATTTTTTTTGAGGTCAGCGAAATCTTTATGGCGACTTCTGATTTTTGGCAAAGAATATCCGCTCCTGAGCAAGCTTCACGGGAATGGCCGGCAGTGTCGGCTGGGGTTTCTGCGCGCGGCTCGCAAGGCAAGACCCAGTTCTGGATGGCTGTCGATGCGGTGACGATTCTCGCTTCCACGGTGATTGCCACTGTTTATCGTACCCATATCAACCCCTATGCCGGGGCGCGCGGTTTCTGGCACGGCACACTGATCCATGGCCGATCCATGGGAATCCTGCTGATCCTTCTGTGCGGCTTTGCGGCCTCGCTAATGATCACCAGCAGGCGTTTGAATCTGTATTCGCCCACCCGCATCAACAATTTCTTCCTCGAACAGCGTCTTAGCTTGCAGGCTTGCCTTACCTCCGGCCTGCTGCTTACCGGCACGCTTTATCTGGTACACGCCGAGGATATCTCCCGCACGATTGTTCTGGTCACAGTCGGGCTGGTCACCGTCGCGCTCAGCCTCCGCCGCCTGATCTATCGCCTTGTCCTCTACCGCAACTTCGAGCGCGGAGTGGGCACGCGCAACGTGCTGATTGTGGGAACCGGGCCGGAAGCGCGCGCCCTGCGCCACCACCTCGAGAGCATTCGCAATCTCGGATACACATTCAAGGGCTTCATCGAACTGCCCAATAGTGATTCACGCCCTTCGGCAACCGCCAGCGATGTGGTTGGCACCCTCGATACGCTCTTTCAGAACACCCGCAAGCAGTTCGTGGATGAGATTTTCTTCACTACCCCCTGTGAGCGCGGCGTCGTCCAGGAAACCATCGCGCAGGCTCGCATCCACGGTGTGGACCTGCGCATCATCCCCGATATGTACGATGGCCTCACCTGGAACAGCTCCATCGAATACGTTGGCCAGTTCCCAACCATTCCGCTGCACCGCGGCCATGTGCGCGAGGGCGCCCTGCTGTTCAAGCGCGTGGTGGATGTGCTCTTCTCGATTGGGGTGTTGATCCTCATGGCGCCGCTGCTGCTGGCCGTCGCCATCGCCGTCAAGATGGATTCGCCCGGCCCGGTCTTCTACCTCTCAGAGCGCATCGGCAAGAAGGGCCGCGTCTTCCGCTGCATCAAGTTCCGCACCATGGTCTGCGACGCCGAGCAGCTGCGCCCCAACCTGATGCACAGAAACGAACGCGACGGCTTGTTGTTCAAAATCGCTGACGACCCCCGAATCACCAAGCTGGGCCGCTTCCTGCGCAGGTATTCCCTGGATGAGTTTCCCCAGTTTTACAATGTGCTCCGCGGCGATATGAGCGTCGTCGGTCCGCGCCCGCCGATGGGAAGCGAAGTGCGGGAGTACAAGCTGAACCACCTGCGCCGCCTCGATGTGATGCCCGGAATCACCGGCCTGTGGCAGGTGCAAGCCCGCCAGAACCCATCCTTCGACAGCTATATCTCACTCGATGTCACCTACATCGAAAACTGGAGCCCATGGCTGGACATCCAGATCATCCTGCGCACCATCGGCGTTGTCCTGACCGGAACCGGAACGTAGTCGGCAAGTCAGCAGGTCAGCGAGTCAGCGGGTTTGACTGCGTCTTCGGATTTATTGGCCAGTGTAAGTATGCAGGCACATCTGAAAAGGCCATTTCCTTTGACTCAATCGCTATTGTTTGCTGATCCGCTGACTCGCTGACTCGCCTAAGGGGATTAAACTGGAACTGTGAAGATCGCACTCGCCCAGATCAATCCAACTGTCGGGGATTTCACCGGAAACCTTGAAATGATTCTTGCAGCCTGCCGACGCGCCGCCGCCCAGGGCGTGCGGCTGACGGTCTTCTCCGAACTGGCCCTCTGCGGTTATCCTCCGGCTGACTTCCTGGAAAAACCCAGCTTCCTGGCTCGCTGCCGCTCGGCCGTCGATGAACTCGCCGAGGCTACCTGTGAGTTATCTACAGCGGTGCTGGCGGGCGTCGCTTTGCCCGTCGAGCGGGAGAGTGGCAAGTCAGCCGTCAATGCCGCCGTTCTGCTCGATCGCGGCAACCTGCTGCTCGAACAGCACAAGCGCCTGCTGCCCTTTTACGATGTCTTCGACGAGCAGCGCTACTTTGCTCCATCGCGCCCCCAGCAGGTGGTCGAGTTGGACGGCCTCCGCCTGGCCGTTACTATCTGCGAGGACGCCTGGAACGACAAGAACTTCTGGCCCCGCCGCCTCTACTCCGTCGATCCCGTGGAGGAGCTGATGCGCCAGCAGCCCGCCCTGCACATCAATCTCTCCTCGTCGCCCTTCTGGCACGGCAAGCGCGCCATTCGTCGCCAGATGCTCTCTGCCATCGCCCGCCGCGAC
>Ga0181520_10010011_pt1 | contig 12875 bp, 7 predicted proteins | sample PEATcosm2014_Bin_29_FD_132451 | JGI IMG/M metagenome (GOLD analysis project Ga0181520, IMG submission 132451) | Peatland microbial communities from MTU Mesocosm Facility, Houghton, MI, USA - PEATcosm2014_Bin02_30_metaG | ecosystem: Environmental > Terrestrial > Soil > Wetlands > Peat | place...
CCAGGTTATGGGTGTTGGTCTCGGTGGTCGCCGTATCACTTAAAAAAAAATCGCCCCACTGGGTCTGGGCGTCGGAGCGCGCAAAATTGACCGTGGGGAACTCCGTCAGCGCCTGGCGATTGGCCGGAAGCCCGCTGAAGCCGATTCCCATGGCGGTCGCTTCATATTGGCTCACGCCCTGCGTGATGTTGCGGATCGGCGGCCCGCCAAAGTAGCTGTAACCGTACTTGAGCTGATTGACCAGGTTGGATGTGAACGTATAGGAGTCAGAGAGATCGTACCAGTGGCCCACCACCGTAGAAAAAGTTGTCGGAAGATAGGGCAGGGGCAGAATCTCGTTGGAACTGGACGTATACGGCCAGGCCACGCGATGCCCGTCGGCAAAGGTTCCGGCGATGGTCTGCTTGGGCGAGACCGTATAGTCGATACGCGCTGAAAGCAACCAGTTGTCGTACCCGTTCGGTACCCCGCCCAGATAGTTGCTGGTGATGCTGCTGTTGATCGGCTGAGGCAAGAAGGATTCCATCTGCTTGGAGATCGGCGAGAGCATGGAAACCAGGCCCGACGGAATGACATTGGTGATCGTGCCGGAAGGGTTGCCGTTCGGACCCTGTCCGGTGCCGGCCACCTGGCCAAAGGCATAGCGGCAAGGGCCGGTGGTACTGTTTTGCGTGCAAGCTGCCTGCGAGGTCGGATCGTACAGGACGTAGTTGATGCCGGCCGTGTTATTGCCCGTCAGCAGCTCGGAGAAGTCGCCGCCGCGCATCTTCGTCGTAGGCACAGTGCCCGAGGCAGGATTGACGCCGTTGCGCGAGTGCGCCTTGTCGTAGGCTCCAAACCAGAACAACTTGTTGTGCCCGTCAAAGACGTGCGGAATCACGATGGGGCCACCCGCGGAGATGGAAAGCTCGTTCTGGTGCTCCATCGGCTTGTCGGCCGGCACGGAGGTGACCACGCCGTTGACCAACACCGACTTGGTGGCGCCCGGCGCGGTAAAGCCCCAGGTGTCGAAGGCCGTGTTGCGAACATAATCGGCGACGGCGCCGTGAAGGTTGTTCCCACCCGACTTCATGTTGTAGTTCACCGAACCGGCGCCTTGATACTCAACCGACTGGCCGCTGGTGAGCGCGCCGATTTCGCCGATGGCGTCCGACGGAATCACGTTGAAGATGGGCCGGTTGTCGCCAATCTGGCTGATGGTGGTCAGCGGAATGCCGTCCAGATACACTTCCTGAACGCGGTTGGCGGTGCCGGAGAACAAGGACGAGCGGCTGCCGGCCTGAGCGCCCGGAAGCAGGTTGGAGAAGCTGGTAATGTCGCGCTGCTGGCTGTTCATCAGCACCGGCAGATCCATGAACTCCTGGGCTTCGATGTTGGAACCCAGCTCGGCGCTGACCGTATCGAGCGAAGGCGGCGCGTCCGTGACCGTAACTGTCTCTTTCTGGTTGCCGACCTTGAGGACCGGATTAAAACCAAGAATCTGATTCTGGGCCAGAACCACGCTTTCCTGCTTGAGGGTCTCAAATCCAGTTGCGGAAACCGTGACGGTGTAGGTGCCGACGATCAGAGGGCTGATCTGGTACAGGCCGGAAGACGATGTGACGCGCGAGGTGTCCACGCCGGTCTGTACGTTGTGCGCCGTAACAGTCGCGCCGGAGATCGACGCGTGCGTTCCATCCGTCACCATGCCCGAAATCGCGGCCTCTCCGGCCGTCTGGCCAAGAGCTGGTTGGATGAGCAGCAGGAAACAAGCGCTTATGCAAAGAACAGAGAACCACTGGACCAATAACCGGTGGCCGCTTCTTTGCCCGCTGGAGCTGGGGTATTGCAATTTCACGTGTTACCTCCAAAATCAGTTTGTGAGCGGACAGTGGATACCGCGGAAAGCAGCTCTCGTCGTGCCCTCGCAAAACATGCGCGGTACGCCCATGCTCTTGCTGAAGCACCCGATCACCCATCGCCACGTTCCTGCTACCCTTCTTTAAAACCTAGGCAAGCATGGATCGGCAGCTCATGGCAGCCTGCCTGGTCCAACAAATTGACAACATACAGAGCCTGCGCATCCACGCTGTTGCTCGGCGTTCCAGCCGGTTGGAATTCTTCTTCCGTCATGGAGGGCAGTCCCTTCCTTCGCGCCCCGTGGAACAAGCGGAAAGAGGCTCTTTATTCTGCTGAGGATTGTAGAGAGCGCACAAAACGTCTATCTACCTACTTTCGTAGGGCGATTTTCTGTATCGAAACTTTTTGCATTTTTCTTTGTTGTGGACTTCCGTGCCCCCTCCATTTCGGCGTTCTTGACGGAAATGGGTGGGATACCTGTAAAGCTTGGCGCTACACCATCTTCAGAAGATGCTCTAACTGTCAGAAACTCCAGAACCCCGATCTAGGCGGATCGTGTCGTGCACTGGTTCAAAGATGAACCAGTCCGCGCCGCAGCGCGATCACTACGGCTTGGGTGCGATCCGCAACATCCAGACGCGAAAAAATCGAGCTGACATAGGCTTTCACAGTCGCCTCCGTCAGGCCCAGGTCGGCGCCGATCTCCCGGTTGCTTTTGCCCTCCGCAAGCAAGCGCAGAACCTGGGTTTCACGTTCGCTCAACGTTCCCTTCGGATCGCGCGTATCCAGCTTGCTGGCCACTTCCTTGGGAAAGTAGCGCTCTCCGTTCATCACCCGGCGAATGCCCGCCAGCAGAATCTCGTGCGACATGCCCTTGATAATGTAACCGGCGGCGCCGGCGCGAATGGCCTGGAAAATGTCCTCGTCGCCATCGTAGGTGGTCAGCACCATCAGCCGGGCTTCTTGGTTCAGCGAACGAATGGCGCGAATCACCTGCACGCCCGGTATGTCGGGCAGGCGCAGATCGATCAGCGTAACATCCGGGTGGTGCTCCTGATAGATCTCGATCGCCTCGTGGCCGCGGGAAGCCTGCCCGATCACTTCCATGTCGGGCTGAGAGGCAATGATGGCCGCAATGCCAAAGCGAACCACCGGATGGTCGTCGAGAATCAGAACCCGAATCGATGGTGCCGCCATGCTAGAACTCCCGGGAGCGATGGGCCGCCTCGCGCAGCGCGCCGTCGGGAATCGTCAAAACCACCAACGTCCCTTCTCCAGGTTTTGATTCTATGCTAACGGTTCCACCCACGCCCTGCATCCGTTCGCGTATCCCCCTCAAGCCAAAGTGCCCATCCGCCGCCTCCATGGCGCTCATCCGGAAGCCCACGCCGTTGTCCTTGATGGAGATGGAGATGTGCGCGGGCTCTTGCTCCATCCGCAGTTCAATGGAAGGGGCATGGCTGTGGGCAACCGCGTTCAGCAACGCTTCGCGCGTGCTCATCAGAATCTCGTAGCCCAGCCGGTAGTCGATTTCGACCGCCTTGCCGCGTGTTGAAAACGCGATGGCCTGGCCCCCCGAATCGCTCTGCTGATCGGCCAGCTTGCGCAGCGACTCTTCCAGGTTGAATTGCCGGCTCTCGGTCGCGCGCAGATTCTGCATCACCCGCCGCACGTCGTCAATCAAGCCTGAAACCTGGTTGCGCGCGTAATCGATCAACGTATCGCCGCCCGCGGTGCGGTGGTTGATGGCGTGAGCCTCCAAGAGCGAGCTGATGCCAATGCACTCCTGCAACAAGGTGTCGTGCATCTCCCGCGCAATCCGGGTGCGTTCGTGGGTGACGGCCTGGAAGCGGATGCGCATTCTCTGCACCCGAACCTGATGAACAAACCAGCCCCCAAGAACCAGCAAGACCGCGCACAAGCACCAGAACCACGGACGCCGGTAGAACCTGGCCTCTTGAAGCACCGTCACGCTCAGCTCATGCTCTTCGGCGGCACCGACCGCGTTGATGTTCTTCAACCTGAACACATACCTGCCCGGCGGTAGATTGGTATAAATCGCCGCATGAGAGCCGGGCGTATTGTGCCAATCGTCGAATCCATCCAGCCGCTGACGAAGTTCAAGATCGTCCTGCTCACTGAGCAGAATCGGCGCAAAATCGAACTCCACCGATCGGGTGCCCGGCGGAAGCACGATCGGATCGCGCACCTCGCGGTCAACGCCGTCCACCAGAATCCGCTGCATGGCCAGCGGCACATCGTGAATCGTCGGACGTTGCCCGGGCAGCAGATGCACCAGCCCCTGGGACGCGGCAAACCACGCACTCCCATCCCGATCAAGAATTCCCTCAACCAGATAGCCGCTCTGAATCTCCGCCGAGTGCAGTTCGTTCGAGATCGGAAACACCTGCTGGAATCTCGACCTGCCTGCCGACCCGTCCGCCACCGCATTCAGCTCATCCCGCTTCCAGCGATACACCTGCGTCGGGCAGGCAATCCAGATCGCGTCCTCGCCCCATAAAAACTGGTAGACCGTGCGCAAACCGTTCTGCCCATCCGACGGAAAATGGAAGACCGTGTTGCCACGGATGCGGAACAGTCCATTATCGGCTCCCACCCACAAAGCCCCCGAGTCATCCGAATGCAAAGCGTAAACGGAGTGCCCCTGCAGCACTTGAGAGAACGGGAAGGGCTGATAGCTGCCGTCGCGGAAGAGAAACAGCCCTCGTGTAGAGCCCACCCAGAGCGCCCCGGTGCGGTCTTCGGCAAGCGAAAGCACAATGGAGTGAGGAGCCTTGTCCCCGATCCGAAAATGTTCCATCTTCCCCTTGGCGTAGCGCGCAATGCCGCCTTCCGTGGCAATCCAGACGCTGCCGTCGCGGCCCTCCAGAAAGCCCCGGATAAAGCTGTTGCCCACCTCCACATAATGGTTGATTCTGCCCTGCGGGCCAAGCCGGAAGACCCCCATGCCGGCCGGGCCAATCCACAAATTATGTTCGCGGTCGCGCAACAACGCCCGGATCTGCACATCGGGCAAGCCCGCGATGCGGTAGGGTTGCAGCTCGCCGTGCTGCATATGGAAGAGCTGGCTTGAACAAATCCAGAAGCTTCCATCCTCATCGTGCAACAGGGAAGCAAAGTCGGCATCCACGGCCTTGGGCAGCTCCGTGAGCTGAATGCCGCCCCGGCTCAGACGCACCAGGCCGGACTGGGTACCGATCCAGAGATTCCCTTCGCTATCTTCAAAACCAGTGAAGACCGTATTGCTGGGTAGCTTGTCAGGAGGCCCAATCTGCTCGAACCCGTCGCCCGTGCGCAGAAAGATCCCGTGCCCCACCGTGCCCACCCACATTCCTCCATCCAGCAGCGTGCCAAAGCAGCGGACCGCTCCCTGCACCTGGCGGTTGAACCGGAACCGGCCGTCCTTCCCCTGCTCAAAAAGCCCCCCCAAAGTGCCCACCCACAGCGCGCCGCGCCGGTCAAGATGGAGCACGGAAATACGCAGCGCGGTGCTCTGGGTCGGCAAGGGGATCGCGCTGCAGGTCTGGTTGTGAAAGCGGAGCAGCTCGCTGCCGCCGCTCAGCACATCTCCGCCTGCCTCCTGAACAAACGAAGCCGCCACCGCCGCATGGCAGCCCTCCTTCTGTTCCACGCGCACAAAGCTGTTGCCCGACTCCTGAAAGATGCCGCTATCGGTGCCCACCCAGATCCGGCCCTGTACATCCTGAAAGACGGCGCGGATAAAGAGATTCGACAGGCCCTTGTCCTCGCCAAACACCTCCATCCGGCCATGATCGTAGCGCAACAAGCCGCTGCCGTCGGTGCCAATGTAGAGGCTTCCGTTGCGGGTCACCATCAGGCTGGTCACACCGTGCCGCAACGCATCCTGGCCGGTTCCTGAATAGGAGACAAAGTTCGCGCCATCGAAGCGCAGCAGCTCCCGCGCGGTGCCAATCCAGAGGTAATGGTCCGGGGTCTGGGCCAGAGCGCGCACAATCTGGCTCGGCATCCCATCCTGGATGCGCCAGATCCGCTCCGCAAAACCGGATAGCACGGTCCCCGAGCTGCCCCCGTGAGCGGCCTGCCCCAGCATGGCTCCCAGGAGCGTCAACACGCTGAAGACTCCAACGGCTGCCGAGCGCGGTCTTGAGTTCATTCGCATAGAGAATCTGTACAAACTTTACAACCAGGAGCTCCCGTTCGGCGTGCGACCAAGATTAAGCCAGCGTGGTGCCGCACAACGCGCAAAACCGGTCTCCAGCCCGCGCCGGGGTGTTGCATCGCCCGCAGCAGGACTGCAACCCTGGCGTCGGTACGGGATCGGCCTTGGATCGGACCTGGGCCCCTGCCACCGCATCCATCAACGCCTGCTGCGCGCCAGGATCGCCGCCGCGGGAGTTGTTCAGCGTTCCCAGCAAGGCTGCCTTCTGCAGATCGCCCTGCGACGTTGGACTCACAAGCGTGCTTTGCTCTCCGGCAAAGCGGCATAGATGCGTGGCCAAATCGCGCGCATGCTGCGGCAACCCGTAAAGGCCAACCACGTGTCGGGGAGAGTTCCTGTCGAAGATGACCGTGTGCAGCTCTGAAACCCATACGCGCAGGGTCATGGTTTCAATATTGATGATCTCCTTCTGGCTCTGGATATGGTCCCTGAACTGATTGCCAAAAGCCAGCTTGGCGGACTGATAATTGCCCTCCATGGTGGTCCAGACCAATTGCGATTTGAAGTCGAAGCGTCCCCAGAGCAGATGCCCCACGCGCAGGCAGAAGTTGCCGGAAAGCAGCGCCGCGAATCCCACCGTCAGAAAGACAACCATGCTCTTGATGCCGGCTGTCTGGTCGGCGGTAAGGGCAAAGACCACCAGAAACAGCAAGGCGATGGCAATCAAGGCCAGACCCAGCGTGTCAATCAGCGCAATCCACAAATAGCGCGGCGACGAGAAGGCCGTGGCCAGGTCCATCCCCTCCATCCCGCCTTCCGGCATGGGCTGCGTCTCTTCCAGAATCTCCGCCTGAAACGTACCAACTCCACCCGAGACCTGCGGTGAGATTCTGGAGTAACGCCGGTTAGGAATCTGCTCGGTCCATTCCATCTGCAGCTTGCGGTCCAGCTCGCCCATCAATTGGTTCGGGTGGCAGTTCATGGAGAGGCTCCTCTGCTCAAGAGCCGGATTGGTTTGCGGCGGCTTGTTCATCTGCTGCAACAAGGCGCCAAAGAACATGCTGACCCCGGCCAGCGCCGCCACCAGAACAAACAGCGTTTGTTCACTCAGCCAAAGCCAACTGATGTCAGGAAGCCCGGCCCCCAGGGTGGTGATCGCCACCGGCCCCAGAATCGTGAAAACAACCAGAAGAATCAGCGTACGCGAGCCCATGTCGGCTTTTCCGCCCGGCGAGACCTCCAGCGGGCGCAGCAAAAGAAAGAGGCTGAAGACAAAGTAAAACAGCCCCATCCAGGACGCTGACGCCGTGGAAGAGCAGGCCCACGACACCAGAAAGCTGATCAGTGTGGCCAGAATCGCGAGCGCGTTATGAAACTGCCGCTGCGCCAAGCGTTGAATGGGAACCGGCGCAAAGATCAGATCCCGAATCCTTGAATAGAGCAGGCCGTTCAGCGCCCCCTCCGGCACCGGGTAGTCGATCGCATTCTGGCGCACCGTCTTCTTCAGCCATTCGGAATCCCTGGAGTATCCATCGCAGCCCTGGCTCATCTCCGGAGCAAGACCTACCGGCAGACTGCGCCCAAAAAAGAAGCGCAACTGGCCCATGGCGCGCTGGGCATGAAGCACCGCAAAGGTGAGAATCGCAATCCCCGCCGCAATGGAAATCGCGCTGGAGGCTCCGTTGTGCTGCTCAAAGTAATTCCTGCCCAGGAAGAGCAAGGTCACTGCCGCCACCGTCTCCAGCGCCGCGGAGGCAAAGAAGAAGTAGTTTTCAACCGTGAACGGATTCGGGAACTCGAGACTTGTACTCTTGGGATTGAACTCGTAACTCATGAGGATATCCTTCGGCCATTCGCCGTCTATGAATGTGGGTTTGACAAATAATACACACGCCAGGTAGCTCCCTGTCGGTTGCTCTCCTCCTGCCGCGTTGTGTCTCCGCATCACCAAAGCCCATTTCCTGGGCCTCGGCCTGCCATTCCCGTGGCGGCTACGGTACCGCGACGGTTACCGCGGTGGTCTGGATCTCTGGCTCCCGCGGGGTGCGATGCAACTGAATGTGGACTTCATTCCCTATAGCGCAAAATCGCGTCGGCACTGCGCATGGCATTGAAAAGGGGCATTCCCTGGTCGCAAGAAATACCCCCAACATGCCATGCGCCGTCATTCTGCGCAGTCCGGCTCGACTCAACAAGTTACGGCTGAAATGAACCGCCGCCAACCTGCCAACCCGCGATTTCCGCGAAGCGGATGCTAACCCGCTGGTTTTGTTGATAGAAACGCTCCTTGCCTGATTCTTCAAGGCAGGAACTTCTCTGCCGTCCAACGCAGAGAAAGGCCAAAATTACCGCTAAAATCGCCCTGCCGCAAAGTTACGGATAATTGAACGCGTTGCAGCGCGAAGCGCGTCTGCCGCACCGCAGGTGCCTGGATTGAATGCCCGCCTACTTCTTCGCCCCCAATGCCGCCACGGCCGCCGCGCGCTCTTCCATGGTGAACTTGCGGTCAAAATTCTGCGTGCTTGGCTTGCCTTTGAGTTCCTGGTCCACAAAGTCCATCATCGCCGTCCAGTCCTCTGCCGTGAACGCATGCGGATGGTGGGAGTAGTGCACGCCCAGCCGTTCCTCGGGCACGCCGTAGAGCTTCCACACCGGCCGCGCGGCCTCAATGGAGGCTCTGACCGCCGCAGGCAAGGAGATGGTGTCCGCATCGCCCTCAAGAGCAATGAGGGGCCTCGGCGCTGTGAGAGCCAGGAAAAAATGCTCATCGAAGGGCAGCTTCTCCCGCTGGCCCCAGAACTCATGCAGGTTGGGCGAGAACCAGTTGGGATACTTCTTCTCCATCATGTCCAGCGACTCGCTGCGATCGGCTCCAGCCAGGCGATACGCGCCAATGCCGCCGCCTCCGGTGACCACCGGCGCGCCGATCAGCCGCTCGTCAAAGGCCGCGGCCACCATGGCCGACTTGCCCGCGCGCGAGGCACCGGTGATCAACATAATGTTCTTGTCAAAGGCGGGATCGGTCTCCAGATAGTCGGCAACCCGCGATGCGCCCCAGGCCCATGCGCCCAGAATGCCCCAGTCGTATTGCGGATAGGCCGCCGGAAAGCGCGTGTGACGGAAGGTAAAGCTGCCATCCTGCTCGCGCAGCGTGGTGTCTTCCGCGCAGTCGTTGTCGTTGTAAAGCACCAGCGCGTAGCCACGGCTGAGAAGATCGGCATGCGTCGCGGCAATCTGCTCGGCGGTCTGCGCGGGGCGCTCGCGGAAGGCAGGCGGCGGCGCATCGGGTCCACGACCCACCATCAGCAGCACGTCCTCACCCTTGCCCTGGTTGGGACCCATGGGACTGAGCGACAGCTTCGGACCTCCAGGAGGCTCGGAGGCCTGCGCGATGATCACCGGAAACGGCCCCTTGCCCCCGGCCGGCGTAAAGACGCCAATGTAGAGTTCCAGCTTTTGCTGGGGACCAAAGCTCAGCTTCACTAATTGATATTTGGCCTTGCCCCCCAGCACATCTTCCGTGCGCATCACCTCGCCCTTCACGTTGCCGGGCGCGGGCGGCATCTGGCCCACGGCGTAGTACTCCAGCGTGCGCCGGATCTCCGCGCGCCGCCGCTTCCACTCCGCCAGCGTGCGTACCTTCTTTCCATTGGCAAAGGTGAACAGGTCCGGCAGGTCGGGGTTCGGCTTCAACTGCGCCACGCCGGGCAGCGTGCCCATGGGCGCATGGATGGCGGGCACGGGAATTTCGCGCGCATCAGGGCCTTCAGCAGGGGCAGCGGTTTGCGCCATCGCAGGCACCGCAAGCAACAGCGAGAGAACAAGGCAACTGCAAACTTTCATCGTCTTTCCATCCTCATTTTCTTGTAGAGCAGGCATTGCGTGCGGCAGACGCGCTTCGCGGCACCTGCGGTGCGGCAGGCGCGCTTCGCGCAGGGGCTGTAGTGGGTCAGAATAGCCCAAGAACCACAGCAGATCCTTCGACTCACCACCCCCAGGCTTAAGAAAACGCCTGGGGCCCCGTTCGCTCAGGATGACAGCTTCGTTGGAGTGCTTGATGTGGGGTGCCCCTGGTCCCTCGCATTTGGGGACCAGGGGTCGGGATGCACTCAACGAGTCTGCCGCACCGCAGGTGCTCTCTGCTACATGCAATGGCGCGAAGCGCGGTTGGCCGCACCGCAGGTACCAGGTGTTAGGGTTTCACGCGGGTCGCGGTAAACTCTTGCGCGGGACGGTCGCCGGCCTGGCGCGTAAACTTGATCGCGTCCGCTCCGTCGGCCTTGCCTGCGTAGGTCATCTTGAACTCGTTGCCGTTGAAGTTCATCACCTGGGCAAAGCTGATCGCGTCGCCGTCGATCTTGCCTTCGGTAATATCCATGGTCCCGCGCGGCGAGGTCACCGTGCCGGTCAGCTTGGCTCCATCCACATGGAAGTCAAAAGTTACAGTCTGCGTGCCGCGCGGTGTCTCCATGGTCGCGGTCCACTTGCCGTTGAAGTCAGCCGCCAGCGCGCTCACCGCACCCAGGGCAACAAAGGCTATCGCCAGTACAATTTTTCTGAACATATCGCTGCTCTCCCATCTATTGAGGAGCCGGATCGATGCTCGACTCCTGACCCGATGGACGCGCCACGCCAGCCAGAAGACCCGCCCACCCTCAACAATTTCTTTCCCTGCCAGAATGCGCTCCCCGCCGATCTTCGATCACGCTCGCATCCACTCCCTGGTGCCATGGAAGCCGCAGGAGCGGGAGGCAATGCGCGCCGCCTCCGTCAGTGCCTCCACAAACCCCACACCCTGCGCAAAGGCCGCGCAGAATGCGCCATGAAAGATGTCGCCCGCGCCCATGGTGTCAACGGCCTCCACCTGCGGAACCGCAAGCAGACCCGTCTCCGTCGTCCCATCCGCAGCCATGCGCACCCAGCGCACCGGCTCCTGCCCGTGGGTGATCGCAATCTGGCGCACGCCGCGCGCCACCAGATACGCAAGGGTCTCGTCCTCGCTGGCGCACCCCGGTGGGCAAAAATCCGCGGAGCAGATGGCGGTATCCACATGGCCCAGCAGCTCGTCCGTCCCTGCCTTCCAGCTTCCGCCATCCATCCCCACGTGCGCGCCGCACCTGCGGGCCTCTGCGGCCCACTGCTGGCAGGCCTGCATCTGGTGGCCATCCACCAAAACCACGCGCGCCCACCGGCACAGCTCTGCATCCGGCTCCAGCGTCGCCGCGCCGATCCGCGCCGCATTGGCTGACACCACCGTGCGCCTTCCCTCCCTGTCCACGGCAACCGAAGAGATCGCCGGCACCCCATCAAAGCCAGGGTGAAGGTCCACAAGCCGCACGCGGAAGAGGTCCAGCTCCGCGCGTACCACCGTGGCCAACGCGTGGCAACCCACAGCCGCAACCAGCGCCGCCTCACCCCCCAGATGCGCAAACGCGATGGCCGCATTGCTGGCCGGTCCGCCCACATACACCTGCTGGCTGAGCGCGTTGATCTTTTCGTTGGCCGCGGGAAAGTCCTCCACGTCATACACCAGATCGATCGTCGCCAACCCCACAAACAATCCCCGCATTGCGCCCTCGCTCATTCTCTGCCTCACTGTATGCGTCCACTGGCAATCATTTTATAGATCCGGCAAGTGAATACTGTCTGGGTGCCCCATCCTTGACCGCGTCTTTTGCGGGCAAGGGTGGAAGAGAACAAGGCTCCCATGGAATCGATCTTCGGATGCTCCATGCCCTGCGCACTTGGAGACAGCGAAAGGAAGGCAGGTGCCGCGAAACAAGTTGGCCCCACCGCAGGTGGCCGCGAAGCGCGTCCGCCGCTCCGTGAGTACCTACATGCGATGCCAGCATCCCCTGTCCCGCGCACTTGGGGACAGGGGAAAGAGAAGCCCGCGGCAAGGCCGCGTCTGCCGCACCGCAGGTGCCTTTTCAAACTAGGGGTCGACAGTGGACAATGCTGAGGTCCACAGATATTGAAACGGCTCCGCCCACCCACCTGGCTGGCGAGCTTCTAAAGGAACTTCGGATGCACTCGATCTGGTTCGGCGAATTCATGGGCACTTTCATCCTTTTGCTGCTTGGTGGCGGCGTCAATGCCAGCGTATCTCTGCGCAAGACCTATGGCGAGGCCTCCGGCTGGCTGGTCATCTGCACCGGCTGGGCTCTGGCCGTGCTCTGCGGCGTGCTCACGGCACAGGCCTGCGGCTCGGCGGGGGCGCATCTCAATCCCGCCATCAGCATGGCGGCCGCGGTCATCAACAACGACTACTCGCAGCTCCCGCTCTACTGGTCGGCGCAGATGCTGGGCGCCATGTGCGGCGCCACCCTCATGGCTCTGCACTTCTGGCCGCACTGGAAGGAAACATCCAACCCCGCGGCCAAGCTCGGCATCTTTGCCACTGGACCCGCCATCCGCGCGCCGTTCTGGAACCTGCTCAGTGAAGTTCTGGGCACCGCGGTGCTGGTGATCGTGGCCAACGCCATCGGCTCCAAAGGCGTCTCGCCCACCGGCCCTGCGCCGGCCCTGGCTCCGTGGCTGGTAGGCTGCCTGGTGTGGAGCATCGGCCTCTCGCTCGGTTCCACCACCGGATACGCCATCAACCCTACCCGCGATCTGGGTCCGCGCATCATGCACGCGCTCCTCCCCATCCCCGGCAAAGGTCCCTCTGACTGGCGCTACGCTCCCATTCCAGTTTTCGGAGGCTTGATCGGCGGCGCGCTGGCCGGCCTCTTCGTCCACTTTGCCATTCTCTAGGAGTGTGTCGGGCATAGCGATTTTACTCTGACCTATCCGGCAGTTTGCGAGGTGGTCTTCGAACGCTGTGGCGCGCAGGCAGTAATCCTGGTGGTAGCTTTTCACAAGCTTTCCGAGC
>Ga0181520_10010012_pt1 | contig 12875 bp, 12 predicted proteins | sample PEATcosm2014_Bin_29_FD_132451 | JGI IMG/M metagenome (GOLD analysis project Ga0181520, IMG submission 132451) | Peatland microbial communities from MTU Mesocosm Facility, Houghton, MI, USA - PEATcosm2014_Bin02_30_metaG | ecosystem: Environmental > Terrestrial > Soil > Wetlands > Peat | place...
CATAGAAAGTCCTTTCGGTATACGGGATACGGGATACGGGACACGGGGTACGGGAAAACGGGGCATGCGAATTGGAAATTCGGGAGTCGGGATGCTGGATACTCGATATGCGGTACGGGGCGCGGGCTGCGGGATTCGGAAGACTGGGTAAGGGACGCGGGTGGTGCGGTTTGGGAAACCTCTTGTGGGCACAAAGCCGACTGTGAAAGGGATCTGCCAGGGCGCGGAGGGCATGAGACGAGTACTGCGCTCATGGCACCATTGTAGCTCAGGTGAGTACCAGTTGTCAAGTGATTACCGTAACCAAATTCCTACCGGTAGGAAGAAAAATTCTGACAAACCGCAGAATTGTGGCCAAAAGCGATATTATGTCCTCCCGCGCGCATATGGTCCCAAACCGCTCCGCACGTTTTCGCCGCCCCCTAGCGCACCCGCTTTCCGGTCCTGCGGCCCTTCTTTGGGACAATCCCGGCGAAGGCTCTGCCCATTCCCCTGCGCCCGAGAGCTCTCCCACCTTGCGGTACCCGTAGGATACGATATAAAGTGCCCCGTCCTCACTTTCTTAGGCTCGGGGGCGGGTGGCCACTACGATTTCAAACTGCACCACGAAGGAGTTTTGAGATGAAAGTATATAACTATTCGGAGGCAAGGCAGCAACTGACGGAACTGCTGAACCGCGCCAGCCGCGAAGGGGTAGTGGAAATTCGCCGCCGCGGTGGGCAGGCCTTTTTGGTCCGCCCGGCCCCGCGTTCCGGTTCACCGCTGGACGTGCCGGGCGTCGATGCGGGTCTCTCGCGGAAGGAAATTCTGGATCTGGTCCACGAGAGTCGTCAATCGACCGGTCGGCTCCTGCGCAAGAGCCGCGCGCCGCACAAATCCCCGCACCGCGGAAAACGCTCGGCGAGCCGCGAAGGTTAACCCTCAATCCCACGTAGGAGGAGGAAGAAAACGGTTCCTGGAAGGTGTGAAGAAGTCGATTATATTGACCACTGTGACGCGGAGGCACAGAGGAAAGTCCTTTCATTTCAGTTCTCAGTGTCTCTGTGCCTCAGTGGTGCGAGGTTTGTTTCCTGATTGTTTCACGCGTTCCTGGCACCATTCCGTCCCCCTAAGCAATTCCGGAATGGGGGAAAACTTATTTAGCCCTTTCAGGGCTGGCGGCAAATTTTTGGGGTAATCTAAACCCAGGCCTTCAGCCTGGGCTTCGTTATTTCGCCCCTTTGGGGCTGAAGGGGGAATGGTGCCAAGAACCATTTCTCTTTCGGAGGAACTTCAATGATGAATCGGCGCAATTTCCTTTTATCTTCTGCGGCTGGTGCAAGTGCGGTCCTGGCGAGGCCGCTCTTGGGGGCAGGGACTTCCAAGCTGTCGCACAAAGAGCGGGTTGATCGCGCGCTGCGCGGCCAGGAGGTGGATCGTCCGCCTTTCACCTTCTATCATCACTACAAGCGACCCACGGCGCAGCAGGAAGCAGACGATCATCTGGCCTTTCACCGCGCGTATAACACGGACATCGTAAAAGTGATGAACGATTTCGACTACCCCCAGTCAACCACCGAGAAGTGGTATGAACTGAAGCCGGTCGATTCGCCCTATCCCGATCAACTCGCTACCCTCAAGCTTGTGCGCGACGGTCTCGACGGTGACGCTTACTTCATCGATACCATCTACGGTCCTTACATGACGGCGATGATTCTCTACCAATCGCAGGCCCGCTTTGCCAACCTGCCCAAATCCGACGAGGCCAAAGACGAACAGATCAAAAGTCTGCACGAGTTCCAGCAGCAGAATCCCGAGGGCTGGCACACCGCGCTGGAGGCCATTACGCAGTCCACCCTCAATCACATTCGACATGCCAAACAGATTGGGGCGTCGGGCACGCTCGTGAGCGTCTTCAATGCCGAAAGCAAATTTGGTTCGGTCGAGGACTATGAAAAATACACTCGCCCGTACGACCAGCGCGTGTTCGCGGCGTTGGCTGACACTCCATTAACCGTTCTCCACCTCCACTATCTCGAACGGCCGTATATCGACCTGTTCAAGGACTTCCGCGCTCCCGTCATTCAGCACTCGGTGAAAACCAGTGGAATCTCGATCGCCGAAATGCGCAAACACTACGCGCAGCCGATTCTGGGAGGAGTGGACGAGATCGATTTCCGCAAACTCACCACGGCAGATATCCGCCGGCAATGGACCGTGGCGCGAGAGCAGGCCGGCGCCAAGTACATTGCGGCTCCGGGATGCTCCGTGCCCGACGATTCAACCCCGGCGGATCTCGCTCACTTCCCGCAGGCCATGGGAATTTAGAAGTTAACCACCCAAGACGAGTAGGGATTGGGTTCGGCGCAGTTTAGGCCACGCCTTGCAGGGCAAGAATCTTTTTGGTCACGCTGGGGGGAAAGTCGACAAACAAGAAAAAGTCTTTGTGATAGAGGTAATCCTCGCCGCTCTCGTCCACAATCCGCACCAAGTCATCTTTGGCGGCTCGCGGATCGGGAACAATTCGATAAACCTTGCCAGGAATGAGCGAGGCCTGGTAGTCGGTATTGTCAATGCAAAGAGCGAACGGTTTGGAGGGTGGTCTCATATTTCGTCCAGATAGCGCTTGATTTTCAGATCCCGTGTGCCGATCCCATGCGCCTCATACCAGTGTACCTCGACCGCGCGGAGAGCGCCATTCGGAAGCCGCACCGTCGCCGTCCCTTTCAATTTGCGCCACCGGCCGCGACCATAAGCTTTGCGAAGGAACGCGCGAATTCGGACACCCGGCCCTGCCGCGATCACTTCTACGTTGGCGATGTTGCCTACCAGCTCAAACTTCATCGACCCTCGCGCACCGACCCCAGCTTCACGGCTTCCGCGCTTAGACTCTACACATCGACATTCGCGAACTCAACCTGAATTCGCTTTGCCCCTTCCCTCCTCATCGTTTCGCCCTCCGGGCCAGATCAGCGGCTCCCAGGCCAGAGCGAGTCGCCGTGCAAATAGCCGGGCTCGATGGCACGTTCGTGCTCGGTCTCCCGGCAAGCGGTGCCAATACACAGGCACAGCGGTAGAACAAGACCGAGGAGGGCGCATTGTCGCGGAGGCCTGCTTAAAAAGCCTGAGTTGCGAGCGCGATATCCTGATGGTAAAAGATATGCGGGGACTCTCCATTCGCAGGCTGACGGAGGAGCACGGGATCGTTGATATCAAGCGTCCGGCGGCGGCTGTCGAGGTGGGAGACAAAATCGAAATTTGGGTGCCTTACTCTGATGCGACGGTCAATCTCCACGACCGAATGTGCCGGATCCGTGACGGGCAGGTGGAGGAGATTTTTCGGGCGGAGGGTTGAACCCGTCTGGGGATTCCCGATTACGCTTTTTGGAGGAAAAATATGGATGGATTCATTTTCCGAAGGTGGAATGGCCTCCCGTTCTTGCTTGTCCTTACAATTTCTGTCGCCGTGATTTTTTCCGGCATTCGACTCAAGGCGCAATCTGCGGCAGCGTCATCAGCCCAGCCGATCACCGGGGAACTGAGGGTCTCCAGCAATCCGCACTATTTCCAGGATGCTAACGGCCAGGCCCTTATCCTTAATGGATCGCAGACTTGGAACACGCTCCAGGACTGGGGCGCTGGGGGGGCGGTCCAGACCTTGGACTTCGACGCATTCGTCAAATTTCTCACCGCGCACGGGCACAATTTTACCTTGTTGTGGACGGTGGAAATTGCGAAGTCCGGCACTATTTCCTCAGCGGCACCTTCGGGTTTTACGATTAGCCCCCTTCCGTGGAAAAGGACAGGTCCAGGGACGGCAACTGACGGCGGATTGAAATTCGATCTCACGAAATTCGACCAGGGTTATTTCGACCGCTTACGGACGCGGGTGAAAGCCCTTAATGACGCCGGTATCTATGCGGGGATCTATTTGTTTACAGGGGAGTTTCTCAACATCTTCCGCTGCTCCAGCGACGGTTATCCGATGACGGGAGCGAACAACATCAATGGCGTGGACGACGGCTACGTGAGTGGAAAGCAGGGGATCAATGCCGTCACCATGACCGCGCCCAACGCCATCACCAAGGTCCAGGATGCGTATGTGGAAAAGGTGATCGACACCCTAAACGACTTGCCGAACGTGCTCTGGGTGGTTTCCGAAGAAGCCCCTCCCAATTCCGTTTGGTGGAACGCCCACCAGATTGCGCACATTCGGGAGTACGAATCCGGCAAACCGCATCATCACCCGATCGGATATGCGGCGCTGATCGGGTCCTGGGATTCAGTACTTTACAACTCCGATGCGGACTGGGTTGCGCCGTCCACGATCGTTTCGCCCGCCTCGACCTGCGGCGCGGGAAAACCTGCTTGCAAGGTTAACATTAATGATAGCGATCATTCCTACTTTGGGATCTGGAAGGACACGCCGCAAGAGAACCGCAACTATGCCTGGGAAAACTTCACCACGGGCAATCAGGTGCTGTTCATGGACCCGTATTTGGTTAATCTGACGCGCGAGAACCGGAACCTGTGTATCTCTCCCACCCACTCCATATGCCGTGCGCCTGACCCGCGATGGGACAATGTCCGGGACAATCTCGGATTCGTTCTAAGGTATTCCCACAAATTGAACCTTTCGGAAGTTGCTCCCCGCGACAGGCTGAGTTCAACCGGCTTTTGCCTCGCCCAAACGCCGTCTGTGGGCGCGGAGTACCTGGTCTACGCTCCGGCCGGCGGCTCGTTCAGGGTAGACCTATCGGCGATGTCAAGCACCAGAACCCTGGCGGTGGAATGGTTCAACCCGGCGACGGGGACCGCGACTCCTGGAGAGTCCGTTCCCTCCGGATCATCCGCGCAAGAGTTCACTCCGCCGTTCAGCGGAGACGCCGTGCTCTACTTGGTGGACACGGCCGGACACGCAACATCGGCAAGGCGTTAATTTTGGAGCGGGCTGATTTTCATCGGGGAGGCAAAATGAGTGGATTCCTTTTGCGAGGGGGGAAGGGCGTTGTCTGCCTCGTGGCGCTCGCTGCTATGGCCGTGTGCCTTTCGAACACACGACTGAAGGCGCAGTCGGCGGTCCAGTCCTCAAATCCCCCCATCACAGGCGAACTCACGGTTTCCAGCAATCCGCACTATTTCCAGGATGCTGAGGGTGTACCTCTCATCCTGAATGGGTCGCAGTCTTGGAATACGCTCCAGGACTGCGGCACCGATGGGTCGGTCCAGCCGTTGGATTTCGACGCTTTCGTCAAATTTCTCACCGCCCATGGACACAACTTTACGCTGCTGTGGACCTTGGAAATGCCGAAATTCTGCAATCTGCCCACTACCGAGAGTTTTCCGCCGGACTTCACGGTCAGTCCGATTCCTTTTAAGAGGACCGGGCCCGGGACGGCAACGGACGGCGGATTGAAGTTTGACCTTACCCAGTTCGACGCAAACTACTTCGACCGGTTGCGCGCGCGCGTCGAAGCTCTCGACAAAGCCGGTATTTACGCGGGCGTTTACCTGTTTACGGGGGAATATCTCCTCAAATACCGCTGCGCCAGCGATGGTTACCCGTTAACAGGAGCGAACAACATCAATGGCGTTGACGACGGCTACAAAGGCGGACCGGACGTCTCCGCGCTTCCGCGTGAGCAGCAGGGTGGGATCGGCTCGGTCACGATGACAGCGCCCAATGCTATGACCCGGTTTCAGGACGCGTATGTGGAAAAGGTGATCGAGACTCTTAACGATATGCCAAACGTGCTCTGGATCGTTTCCGAGGAAGCCCCTGCCAATTCCACGTGGTGGAACAACCATCAGATTTCGCACATTCGAACTTATGAATCCGGAAAGCCGCATCAGCATCCGATCGGATATGCCGCTCTGACCCATGCTTCCGACACCATACTTTACAACTCGGATGCGGACTGGGTCGCCCCGCAGGTAAGAGTCTCACCGATCTCGTCCTGCGGCACCGGGAAACCGGCATGCAAGGTCGATGTGAATGACAGTGATCATTCCTATTATCATATCTGGAACGATACGCCCCAACAGAACCGCAACTATGCGTGGGAAAACTTCACCACCGGCAATCAGGTGCTGTTCATGGACCCCTATGAAGTCTTTTGGCCGCACGAGGGTCGGAACATGTGCGTCTCTCCCGCCCACGGAGTTTGCAGTGCGCCAGACGCACGCTGGGAGAACTTCCGGGACAATCTCGGTTACGTTCTAAGGTATTCCCGCAAATTGACCCTTGCCAATATGGCTCCCCGCGGATCTCTCAGTTCGACAGGTTTTTGCCTTGCCCAGACGCCCTCAGCGGGTGCGGAGTATCTGGTCTACGCTCCGGCCGGTGGCTCGTTTACGGTAGACCTTTCGGCGATGTCAAGCACCAGAACCCTGGCGGTGGAATGGTTCAACCCGGCGACGGGGACCGCGACTCCTGGAGAGTCCGTTCCCTCCGGATCATCCGCGCAAGAGTTCACTCCACCGTTCAGCGGAGATGCCGTGCTCTACTTGGTGGATACGGCCGGACATTCAGCGGCGGGAAGGCATTGAGTTGGGAGTCCTGCGCCGCGACCTTTGACGTCTGCAAAGAGGGACGGGACGGGCTCGCCATGTCCGTTGCAGAGAAGAACCGAGTCTCGAGCTCGATCGACAATTCTTTCGCCCACCCAGTCTTTGCTTGATGATGAAGGCATAGTAATCTCCGCAAATGTCACCAACGATCTTGCGCAATGTTATCTTTCGAACATAAAATGGTGAAGATTGTTCATCGCCTCTCCTATGAATACTCGATGGCGCAGCAGCCAGACCGGGCAAGGTTTATCGAGTGTCGCCGGGGGTGAGGGCAGCCAACCCAGCCGCAAGAACGAAGACCCAACAGGAGGCGAGGCCGACAAATGCGCTTAAAAGATAAAGTGGCAATAGTGACCGGGGGTGGGGCGGGTATCGGAGAAGCGATCGCGCTCAAGTACGCTCAAGAAGGGGCAAAGGTCGTCGTGGCGGAGATCAACCCAGAGCGGGGGCAGTCCACTGTCAAGGCCATCCACAAGCGGGGTGGCGACGCGGTATTCGCGCCGACAGATGTCTCTGGGGAAGACCAAGTAAAAGCGATGGTGCAAACCGCTATCGAGCGCTATGGCCGCATCGACATTCTAGTCAATAACGCGGCCATTCTGATCAGCCACGGAGACACCCGCGCCCACGAACTCACCAATGAGGTGTGGGATCGCACGATGAACACCAACTTGCGCGGATATTGGCTCTGCGCAAAGTATACGATTCCTCACATGATCGCACAGGGCAAGGGCAACATTATTTTTATTGCCTCGCGAACCGGCATCCGTGGATTTACGGGTCTCGCGGCGTACAGTGCCAGCAAGGGCGGGGTGTTCGCGCTGATGCGCTCGATGGCCGCCGACTATGCGCGCAACGGAATTCGCGTGAACGCCATTGTCCCCGGCACCACGGACACGCCGATGAATGCCGAGGAATTTTCCGATCCGGAAGCCCGCAACAAGTATATCCCCAGAATCCCCGCGGGCCGGCTGGGTGTGGGCAGCGACTTGGCCGGCATGGCGACACTCCTGGCCACCGACGAGGCCAGCTTCTGCATCGGGGGAGTTTACATGGTCGATGGCGGCGCCGACCTCGGTTAGCCCCAGCAGTGTTCACTTAGTTGTTCTCATGGATTGGGAAATCTGATAGCACGAATGCATGGGGATTGGAGCATCGAATGACATCAACGCTTTTGCCAATCAAACTCTCTCGCCATGCCCACACCGACCGGAGATCTTCCTGCCACTCGAAGCAGGCGTGGATCAGTCACATCTCACCGAAATGTGTGCCCCATAAGGTGCGATTCGCTGTCCGGCTTTTGATCGTATGCTTAGGTTTGTGTACGCTTGCGTACGGCCAGGAGTCCGGAAAACCGGTCGCTCCCCTGCGCGCCCAGGCCGCCACCGGGCCCCTGCGGCGCAATCCTGCCAACTCGCGTTACTTTACGGACGGCTCGGGAAAGGCTATTTATCTCACGGGCTCGCATACATGGTCGAACCTGATGGATAGAGGCACACTCCACCCGCCTCAGGTGCCCTTTGACTACCCTGCCTACATGACGTGGATGATGGCGCACAATTTCAACTTCATGCGGCTGTGGACGGCGGAACTTACCGATTCCGGTGATACCGATGACGTTGATGAAAACGTCGTCGCAATGCCCTGGAAGTGGATGAGAACGGGGCCCGGCAATGCCAACGACGGCGGCTTGAAATTCGACCTCACCAAACTCGATCAGAGCTACTTCGATCGCATGCGGGCAAGGACGATGACCGCCGGCCGAAACGGTATCTATGTTTCCGTCATGCTCTTCAATGGGTACGAGCTGCAATTTGAGACCGACCCCAGCGACGGCGACCCTTATCGCGATTCCAACAACATTAACAATATCAGTTGCCCGGGAAACTGCCCCACCGACGCCTCGCAGATGTCCGACGCGGTCTGGGACATCCAGAAGGCTTACATTCGGAAGGTCATCGATACAGTCAACGATCTTGATAACGTGCTCTACGAGGTCTCCAATGAGTCGGGCAGCCCGTTCTCAGACACCTGGCAGGCCAACGTTATTAGCTTCGTCAAGCAATACGAAGCAATCAAACCCAAACAGCATCCGGTGGGCATGACGTTCCAATGGAAGGGCGGGTCCGACTTAACTCTCTACCGGAGCGCCGCCGACTGGATTTCACCCGGAAGCCATGTGCCGCCTTCCGATGGAACCAAGGTGATTCTCAACGATACCGACCACGCTTACGGGGCCGGAGAACTGAAACACGATGGCGCGATCGGTCAGCGCAACTGGGTCTGGGAGAATTTTACTACGGGTAACAATGTGGCGTTCATGGATCCCTATCTGGTGGTCTGGCCGGGCAGAAACAAGCCGGAGGGGACAACGGCGGACCCCAAAACCGGATTGAAGCCGGATAATTATTACGCCCCCATCCGGGACGCGATGGGGATGACGCTGACCTACGCGAATCGCATGAATCTGGTGGCCATGACCCCGCAACCGACCCTCTGTAGCACCCATTTCTGCCTGGTCAATCCCGGGGCGGAATATTTGGTGTATCAACCCTATGCCGGGCATTTTACCGTGAACCTCAAGGCCGGGACGTACCAATTTGAATGGCTTAATCCCTCTACAAACCGGATCAGTTCCTCGGGAGTACTAACAGTCTCTGGTGGGAATCGCACTTTCAGCCCGGTCTTCACCGGTGACGCCGTGTTGTACTTACACCGCGCTGCCCAGTAAGCAGCAACGAAATAGAGATTGATATGCAACCAACTGTTGGTCGTGCCAATCGGCCTGCCGCGGGGCTGTTGATCCTCTGCCTTGGCCTGGGTACAGGCGCTTACGGCCAGGATGGCGGACAGCCGCTCGCTCCCGTTCGGGCACAAACCGCCACCGGACCTCTGCGCGGCAATCCCGCGAACACCCGCTACTTTACCGACGGCTCGGGGAAGGCCATTTACCTCGCAGGCTCGCATGTGTGGTCAAACCTCACGGACCGCGGCACTCTGAATCCGCCGCAGGTGGCATTCGACTATCCGGTCTACATCCAGTGGATGGTGGCTCACAACTTCAACTTCATGCGCTTGTGGGCATCGGAACTAACGGACTGCGGCAACGGGCCCAAAGCCGACGTGGATGAAGGTATCGTGGCGCCTCCCACCCGGTGGATGAGAACTGGCCCCGGCTACGCCAACGACGGGCGGTTGAAGTACGACCTTGCCCAATTCGACCAGAGCTACTTTGACCGCATGCGAGCCCGGACCATCATGGCCGGCGAAAACGGCATCTACGTGTCCGTCATGCTCTTCAACGGTTTCGAATTTCAATTTGAGACCAATGAGAAGGATGGCGACCCTTTTCGCGATGTGAACAATATCAACAATATTAGTTGTCCCGGAAACTGCCCGGCCGACAGTGCGCAAATGCCCGACGCGGTGTGGAGCGTTGAGAAGGCGTATATCCGCAAGGTCATCGATACGGTGAACGACCTCGACAATGTGCTGTATGAGGTGTCCAACGAATCTCAAAGCCCGTTCGCGGACACCTGGGAGGCCAACGTCATCAGCTACATCAAGCAGTACGAAGCCACCAAGCCCAAGCATCACCCCGTGGGGTGGACCTTCGAGATTCAGGGCTTTGACTCCAATCTTTTTGGTAGTGCGGCGGATTGGATCTCACCGCGCAGCCGTGTGACAATTTCCGACGGCTCCAAGGTAGTCATCAACGACACGGACCACTCCTACAACTGGCGCTATATAAGACCTGAACCGGCAATTTGCCACCGCAATTGGGCCTGGGAGAATTTTACTTCGGGCAACAACGTCGCGTTTATGGACCCGTACCTGGTGGTTTGGACAAACAGAAATACGCCGGAAGGTACGACCGTTGACCCCCGCGTCGGTTTGAAGACAGATAACTTCTATGAGCCTATTCGGGAGGCCATGGGAGCGACGCTGACCTATGCCAATCGTATGAACCTGGTGGCCATGACGCCACAACCGGCACTGTCGAGCACACATTTCTGCCTGGCCAATCCCGGCACGGAGTATCTGGTGTATCAACCCTTCGCCAAAGACTTTACCGTGGACCTTGTGGCAGGGACGTACCAATATGAATTGCTGAATGCCGCCACCAACCGCATTACCGCCTCCGGAACAATTTCCGTTACCGGCGGGGATCACACGTTCAGCCCAACCTTCAGCGGTGATGCGGTCGTGTACTTGCACGTGAGTCTCAACCGCCAGGCGCCCGAAGGCAGTACGGGGCGGGAACTCCCGGCGTACCCTTAGAAGCAACTCAAAAACTTCCCGTGACAAATCTCTCTTGCCCGAGATGACGTCAGGTCATGCGAGGTTCTTGAGCAAATCCAACGTGCGTTCATTCAGTTCATCGACGTAGCGCACGGTGTAAGGATCGGGAGTGAAGCCGGCATTGCGGCAGATGGCATTGGAGATCAATCCGCGCGCCTTCAGAAGGCTTTTTTCACAATACAAGTACACTTCGAAATGTTGAAAGCTTTGAAAACTGAAGAGCACACGGGGCAGCAGCTTTCCGTACAGGTCGAAAGCCTCATCGTTTTTGTTCTCAGCCCGAAGCTTGAAGACGACATTCAGAACGTCTGCAACCGCCAGGCAAGGCATGATGCCACAAAGTCCGTAAGGAATCAGTTCGAGAAGATAGAGTCCGCCTGTGCCCTCCAGAACGCCAACCCTTCCGGCCGTTTTTTCTGTAATGGCCACCAGCTTGGGCGCAAGCATCGGCTCTTCCATTTTCAGGTAGCCCAACTTTGGGCACTTTTCGAGCAACCGCGCCGTGAAATCCGCGCCAATGGTGCCGCCGGCAGGGGAGAAATCCTGCACCAGCGATGGCACATCCACACCGTTAAGAATGGGGACCAGGTAGCGCAGCAGGTCGTCATCGCTTAAAGCAAACTGGCGAGGGAGCGCGACGGAGATCATGTTCGCGCCGTTCTTAACGTGCGTCCGTGCCAGTTCCCGGGCGACGCGTGATGAGCCGTGATTGCTCTGGGCAATGATGGGCACGCGTCCCGCCGACTGCTGTGCCACAATCTTGACCACGCGAATCCGCTCATCTTCGGTGAGTTTATAGAACTCACTTCCATACGCAGGAAGGCAAATAGCGCTGAACTTCTTCTCCACTGCAAACTCCACCAACCGCCGGAGACTCTCTTCATCGATGTTTTCCTGGGCGTCAAAGGGTATTGGAATAATGGGAACTGAACCTTTGAGTTGAATCGGCTGGGTTGGGTCCACGGAGTTCTCCTCTCAAGATTGCAAATTACGATCTCCTTCGTAGCGCGTGGGCCTGCCGCCGCCTTATGGGGCATCGACCATCATGCAGGGTAGGACAAGCCCAACCCCTACAACGCCTGTCACCCTCTGCCCACAATCGGCGGAACGAACTTCACGGCTTCCTTGGTGCCGGGGCGCAGGAAGTCGAAGTCGCAGCCTTCATCCGCTTGCAGGACATGATCGATATAAAGGCGCGGAAATCCGCGCAGATGTTGGCTCGGTGGCGGCGACCAGCGGGCAAGGCGATCCTTGATTTCCTGCTCGGGAAGCACCAGCTCCAAGCGTCGCTCCGCCACGCTTAGCCGGATCGGGTCACCGTTCTGTACGATAGCCAGCGGACCACCCACTGCGGACTCGGGTGCAACGTGCAGGATTACTGTGCCACCACTCGTTCCGCTCATGCGCGAATCGCTGATGCGGACGAGATCGCGAATACCCTGGCGCAGCAGTTTGACGGGAATCGGCAAGGCGCCCCATTCCGGCATGCCCGGCACTCCGCGGGGACCACTGTTTCGCATCACCAGGACGCTGTCGGCCGTCACCTCAAGCTCCGGGGAATCGACACGCGCCAGCAAATCGAGATAATTCTCAAAAACTACGGCGGGCCCCGTGTGCTCCAGCAGCCGCGATGTGGCAGCAGCAACTTTGAGAATTGCACCGGAGGGCGCAAGATTTCCCTTCAACACCACCAGTGCACCGGCGGGAACAATGGGCGAGTCCATCGTCTTGATGACGTCACGATCAAAGCAGCGGGCGGCGTGAATGTTCTGCCCCACGGTTTTCCCTGAAACCGTCAGGCAATCCAAGTCCAGAAGGCTGGAGATTTCGCGCTCCACCACCGGCAAGCCACCAGCCCGGTGGAAGTGGTCCATCAGATAGCGTCCGGAAGGTTTGAGGTTAACGATCATGGGGGTTGAATGCGAGATCTCGTCAAACAAGGCCAGCGGCAAGTTGATTCACAGCCTTCCCGCAATCGCCACGAGGTGAATGACAGCATTCGTCGAGCCCCCGATAGCCTTGAG
>Ga0181520_10010013_pt1 | contig 12871 bp, 11 predicted proteins | sample PEATcosm2014_Bin_29_FD_132451 | JGI IMG/M metagenome (GOLD analysis project Ga0181520, IMG submission 132451) | Peatland microbial communities from MTU Mesocosm Facility, Houghton, MI, USA - PEATcosm2014_Bin02_30_metaG | ecosystem: Environmental > Terrestrial > Soil > Wetlands > Peat | place...
AAGATGATCGATACCGTCACTGTCCGTGATCGCGATACAGGCAAGCAGGAGCGAATCGCCATTGCCGAACTCATTTCATTTTTAAGAAAGAAATTGATTTAGAAAACACGATTTGCATTACTGTCAACTTGCGTTTAAATTGTCATCAGTTATAATAGTTTTACCGTCGCCGAAAGGCAACCGAGATTCCCCGGACATCCCCGCGATGTCCGGGGTTTCGACGTATAAGAACATGGTTGCCAGAATTTCCATGATTTTCTTGAAGTCCTGTTTATTAGTTTTCCCTATATATCGAATAAGTCTTTTTCGGTCAAAAGATCTGATTTGCGAACAGATTGCTTGACCATTTTTGTCAAGAATAGAAATAGAAGAACGGTAGGGCATTTCTACGATCTTACTCGTGGCGGGTACGCCTATAAAGATATTCGGACTTACTTTCTTGACGATAACCACTGGCCTGGCAAAATCGTCATCTTTTCCATCAATTTCGGAGCCGACATTTACTCCAATGCTTGCAAGCCAAATAGCGCTGGTCTGGATAAAAGCTATGCCAGAATCGTCATTGATTTTCTTCTTTTTCATATTCCACATATCGAAGTCCTTTGTATACTCATTGGAGTCATTTTTATTTTCTATTTGTTCCATACTATTACTATACACATTACCGATAAAATCTCCGTAAAGAAAAGTTAAAATTTTAATAAAGTCACACAGTACAAAATTGTAGGATATTTATGTCAAAAACTTATCAACAGGTCACGTTGTGAATCGTCGGGGGGGGGTGTTACTATAGAGGTTAGTACGTCAGATTCGTATTTTTGATTTTTCCCATTATTATTTAGACAGTATCCATTATTATTTTAATTAATTATTTATGATGAAAAATATTATAGCTTGTTGTACGACAGTAGCGGCTCTTTTCTCGTTGACATTATCATTTGCTCTACCTGTCGCGGTAAATGCCCAGACTGCATCGTCAACTTTACCAGCCGGTTTCTGTTACACTTTTACTAGAAATCTTGGCGAGGGTCACACTCTCTCTTCTGCTGATGCCAATGCTCTTGAGCAAATCCTTTCCGCTCAAGGTCTCTGGTCTTCAGGAACGCCGATCACTTCATACACAGATGCGGTCGCTTCAGCCGTTGCCGGTTTTCAGCAAGAATATGCTACTCAAACCTTGGCGCCATACAGTCTCACCTACGGCACTGGCTACATTGGCACCGCGACCAGAAACGAGCTCAATGCTCTCTATGGCTGTTCGGGCGCCACTACTTCTCCGACTTCTACTACATCAAATCATTCTTACGGAGGTGGTAGCGGTAGCAGAGAAGGGGGCACTACGGCTTGCCCAGCAGGATATACTTGTACACCTACGAATTCGTCCTCATCTTCCATTGTCATCTCTTCTATAACTCCTACTTCCGGTACGACAGGAACAACGGTGACAATATATGGTAGTGGTTTTACGTCGAATGATACAGTTGAATTCAATCAAAATGGTACGACGTATGCCGGTATTTATGGACCAAGTCTCCAATCAGTAACATCAAACGAGATTGTCTTCACCTTAACTTCTCTCACCGTAGGAAATGTTCAATCTGGCACATATCAAATTAGTGTCATTCCGACATCAAACTATGGCACTAATAATGGCGTCAGCAATTCAGTTGATTTTACTATAAATTCTCAAGTTTCCCCTACGACTAGTTGTCCTGTAGGTTGGACATGCACGCCGACACAGCCTACTACTTCCAGTGTCAACGCCGTCAATCATGCCGGTAACGATCCTACCGCTCCCGGTCTCATTTGGGTCTATTGGCCGACTCTAGGTTCCGGTTACACTTATACTGTTTCGGCCAGTCCTTCATATTCTGGATCTGTAGAAACCACTACGTACACAAATTCAGGTGGTCAAAGCGGTGTGAATATGGGTTGTATCAATGGTATGACAGGCGCTTGCTACAGCGGCGGCGGTCCATTTCCAACAAACGGTCCGTATACCTTTACGGTGACGGCTACCAGTCCAAGTGGTCAGACAGTCAATATTGGGACGTCGAATGCTGAGTTAGTTTCAGCGACATCAACATTCCAACCTCAGACATTCACTATAACGTCTCCATCAGTAGGTGCTGTGTGGCAAGTCGGACAAACTTACAACATTACATGGACTGGAACAGACATAGATAATCCAACAAATCTTCCAGAACAAATATATTTGGCGGGAGGAGGCTTAGGCAATACCGGCATTCTTACCATTGGCAACAATGTTTCTCCAATCTACAACTTTTCTTTCGCATGGCCAATACCTTCGACGGTCCAGCCATCGGCAGGTTATGAAATATGCATGAGTGCGAATGTCAAGGGAGGTTCGGGAGGCTGTAGTCAGCCGTTCACCATTGTCTCAGCGGCTTCAGGAACGGTTCCTACGTCCAACGCTTCGGTCAGTGTGAATGGTTCACCAACGCTCGCCCTTACCTATAATTCAGCTCAACAAGAGTCAGCACTCACTGCGACATTTAATGTTTCCGTCAATGGTGGTAGTCAGGGGGTAAACATACTTGATGGTGCTCCCGCTATTAGTTTTATTGACCAAAATGGCAACACAGCAGAGGTCAATCTAAGCAATGTGACTCTTGTTCCTACAGCGGGTTCTAATGTTTCAACGGAAGAGGATAGTTATGGCCAACCTATGGCCATCGTTCCCGCAGGACAGACAGTTAACTTTACAGCGAGTGCTACAGCAAATCCTCAGCAGATCTTTGCCGGCACTTATCACGCTATGTTGTATGCGGTAGCAGCTAATCCAACGACAAATATAAACAATGAATTCGAATTGCAAGCTCCACCAAATCAGACGAATACAAAGACTATTGTCGGGGAGATCGCGCCATATATTACGTCAGTATCGCCAAATCCAGCTACGGTAGGGCAGAGCATGACAATAACTGGTCAGAGGCTTAGTGGCCAAGATGGTTTAGTTGTTATATATATAGATGGTCAAGTAATCCCAGCTGGCAGTCTCACAACTAATATCAATGGTACATCTCTGACCTTTACTGTACCTTCTCTCTCTTCAGGTACCAGTCACACCCTTCAATTAAAGAATCAAAACACTGGCGCAAGCAACATGGTTGCCTTCCAAGTAACGAACTCAACTCCAGTCACTACTCCCGTTCTTGGCGCTGTCACCGCCGTCAACCATTCCCAGAATCCCGCCACCGCTCAAGGCCTCATCTATGTATCATGGCCGAGTCAGGGTAGCGGTTATACATATACCATCACCGCAAGTCCTGCATATACTGGATCTGTAGAGACAACCACAGGCACCGGTGTCAACATGGGTTGCTATGCAGGCGGTTGTTTCAATGGTGGTGGAGCATTTCCAACCCATGGCCCCTACACCTTCACAGTAAGTGCAACAGGTCCGAACGGTACATTCACGGTCGGCACTTCGAATTCTGAAATGGTTTCGTCGGTAAGTTCTACTGCAGTATGTCCCGCTGGCTACACATGTGCACCTGCTGGATATACATTGACATGTCCTGCTGGATATACATGTACAAACGTTACTGCGAATTGTCCTACGGGATATACCTGTCAAACTGCAACCGCTATCTCGAATACGCCAACTACCCAGCCTTCGGTGACTATTTCGAGTCCGAGTGCAGGACAAACATTTGCCTATGGTGCACCTATTCCTGTCACCTGGGGTGAGAACTATAATTCACCAACTATAACCGTATATTTGTACAGTCCTACTGCCGGTAACGTTTTCACATCTCCAATTATTAATGGAACAACCGGAACAACCAACCTATATACTATTCCAGCCACCGCTGTCAACTCTATTCCAACCACTGGCGGTCAATACGAAGTGAATGTCTGCGATAACAATCAATCACCTGCGGGATTGTCTGGAAAGTCTCTGTGTAGTCTAAGTGGCACGTTTACCATAAGCCCAACAGTCGTCTCAACTCCTCCTCCTGCTTCTAGTGCCACTGTCACCGCAATCAACCATTCCCAAAACCCTGCTACCTCTCAAGGCCTCATCTACGTCTACTGGCCAAGCCAGGGTAGTGGCTACACCTATACCGTCTCTGCCAGTCCTGCATATACTGGATCTGTAGAGACAACCACAGGCACCGGTGTCAACATGGGTTGCTATGTCGGCGGTTGCTTCAACGGCGGTGGAGCCTTCCCTGGGAACGGCCCTTATACCTTCACCGTGACGGCGACGGATGCGAATGGCAATACCACGACTATTGGTACCTCAAATGCTGAAACTGTTTCACCGGCGACTACTTCGACCGCTACTACTCAATCATCATCTGTTTGGCAATCATTCATGAATTTACTCGGTTTTTAAAAGACACCCGTCATTTCGTTCGAAGCATAAAAACTTCCGGCCAAGCCTCCGAAACTATATGTCGTTGAGCCGATGTCTATCTCAGCGCCACCGACCTGCGGATTGGCGTTTGGGTGTGAATTTTCGAATCCGATATTAAAAAGAGTGGCAATAATGTCCGGCCGACCATCAATAGGGAAGCCGGCTTTTTGCCATTGTGCTTCAAGCTCACGTATCATCAAGCCAGCATAGAGGTACGAATAGTAGCGGTTTGTGTCGTCGGTGAGGCGATTGAAACGTTGTTCGTCGGGGCTGGTGCTCGAAGCAGGGAAATCGAGGACATGTTCATACTGCGATCCAAGATAAAAAGATGATTGAGGATTTTTTAAATTATTTTCAATTTCGATCGCCGTATCTTGTTTGATACCCATGACACCCCAGGAGAATTGACTTTGATTGCCGAGGATTTTGAGCGGGGCGAAAACTTCCTTGAAAATCTCGCGGTCGGAATAGAAAAGCCGCAGTTGTTCGACGGCAAGTGGAGCGACGATCATCCGTGCAGGCACTCCGGCGACTGTGGCCGCTTGGTTGATTGATGTCACATCTTTGTCTATAGCCGCTTTGAGAGTTTGCCACTGTGGACTTTGGATCCAGGTTGTTTCGTCGGCGGAATTGTTATCGGTAGTGGAGCTTGCATTTTCAGTGGAACTTGCATTTAAAACTTGATTTTTAAAATAATCATGCTGGTTGTCAATAATGCCGCTTGTCTTTGTCCAGCCAAATTCGACCGCCGCATAAATCACAATCAAGATGAAACCAATAGCGGCGAAAATGTAAACAATGATAGTGAATATTTTTCGTAGTATGGTCATGGTGTAGTGACATATTTACTATACCATCATTTACAGACAAGACTAAATTTGGGAAAATATAAAAATTATGCTATACTATGAGTATGAAAAACTGGTCAATAGACACAACAGAATTGGCGAAAACTCCCGAGCTCTTTTATATTTGGAAGCTTGAACAGCTGATCAATTTCGGTTTGGATGGGACGAAAATTAGTCTCGTCGATTTGAAGAAATATTGGCATGAGATCGTCATCGATCCGGCCAAGAGGAAATTTCTGGCGATGTTTATATAAGCAATGTTCATATAAAATAAATGCAAAGTATTCTGTCAGAAAATCAAAAGAATATACTCCAGCTTCTCGGCAATGAGAAAAGCATCGCTGATCATTTTTATTTCGGCGGCGGTACGGCTTTGGCGGAATTCTATCTTCAGCATCGTTTGTCCGAAGATTTGGATTTCTTTTCGGAACATGAGTTTGAACCGCAGGATATTTCTATTGTATTAAAAAAAATTAAAAAATCAGCAGGTATCGTGAACGTGGAGTATATTCAGAGTTTCAACAGGAGTCTGTTTTTCCTGAAACTGAAACAAGATGCATCATACCAAAAGACAGCCCAACAAGAAATGGTGAAAACCGAATTTACCTATTTTCCTTTTCCGCGAATTGAAAAGAAGATGAAAACAGATGAATTGTATGTTGATAGTCTTCTTGATATTGCCGTCAACAAAATTTTTACCATATACCAGAAGCCGCGTTCGCGAGATTTTATTGATCTTTATTGTATTCTTCAAAAAGAAAAAAGCTGGACGCTTGATGATTTGGTTAAAAAAGCCCAGATAAAATTCGACAATCATCTTGATCCAATACAGCTCGGGACGCAATATTTGAAAGCACAGGAGTTGAAAGATTATCCGAAAATGATTATCACCATAGATGAACGTGTATGGCAGAATTTCTTTCTCACGGCGGCCAAAAAATTAAAAGATAGTATTATTTTGACATAAATCCCAAACATCAACCCTATGCATTTCAAAAAAACCACCCTTTCAAACGGCCTTCGCATCATCACCATACCGATGGCCGACAATCCGGCGGTGACGGTGCTTGTCATGGTTGAGGCGGGGTCGAAGTATGAGGCCAAAACGGCGAATGGCATTTCCCATTTCCTCGAGCACATGATTTTCAAGGGGACGCCGACGCGGCCGAAGGCCATTGACATTTCGCGCGAGCTTGACTCGATCGGCGCGCAGTACAATGCTTTCACCAGCCAGGAATATACGGGCTATTATGCCAAGGCTGATGCGCGTCATCTCGATATTTGTCTCGACGTCGTCTCCGACATGTACAATCATCCGCTTTTCGATGCCGGCGAAATCGCCAAAGAAAAAGGTGTCATCGTCGAAGAAATCCGGATGTATCAGGATATGCCGCAGAGGCATGTGCAGGACTTGTTCATGGAACTTCTCTATGGCGATCAGCCGGCCGGCTGGAATATCGCTGGTAGCGAAGCGACGGTCAAGAGCTTCAGCCGCGAGGATTTCCTGAAATATCGCGGCGAGCATTATGTGGCGAGCGCCACGACGGTGGTGGTGGCGGGGAATCTGGGTGGGGGCGGCGTTGGCGGCAAAGGCGGCAAACAAGACGCTGTCTCCGTCGCTTCTGCCGAAAAAAAGCTCATTGCAAAAATCGAGAAAAGATTCGCCAATATTTCTGCAGGCAAAAAGCATACCAAAGTTGCCGTCAAGGAGGTTCAGAAAAAGCCGGCCATCTTGGCGAAATTCAAAGAGACCGACCAGACGCATCTTGTCATCGGCGTTCGTTCGTTTCCTATCCTCGATCCGCGTACGCCGGCATTGCGGCTTCTCGCCACCATACTCGGCGGCGGCATGAGTTCGAGGCTTTTCCAGAAACTACGCGATGAAATGGGCGTCGGCTATTATGTCCGGGCAGAGAACGATCCGTACACTGATCATGGCATTTTTGCTGTTTCGACTGGTGTGGATAATGCGAGGGTTGACGAAGTGGTCAAATCGATCATTGGGGAACTAAAGAAATTTATTGTCGGCACGGTTGGTGACGCGACCGCCAGCACGGCTACCGCCAATCGAGCTATTCCGGCAAAAGAACTCCGCAAAGCCAAGGATTATCTCATCGGTTCCATGATGCTTTCCCTCGAAACGTCTGATGCCCGCGCCGAATTCTGCTCGTATCAGGAAATTTTGAAAAGAAAAATCCAAAGTCCTGCCGAAGTGGCTGAAGAAATAGAAAAAGTGACAGCGGAAGAGATTTGTGCCGTCGCCCGCGAGATTTTCTCTGATGAGAAGCTCAATCTGGCGATCATTGGACGATACAAGGATGGGGAACATTTTATTCCACTGCTTAATTTCAAATAAAGTTTTTAACTGGTTTTTAAGGTCGCCTATTCCTAATCAATCTCATTTTTGACTACTTTTTCTAAATGAGAATAGAGATCATTTCTTCACTAAAATATGGCCTACTTTCGTCAATCAGCCACTTCTTATTCTCATTTAGAAAAAGTGCTCAAACTTGGAGCATACCTGAATGATATGGCCGTCAAAATTATGCTATACTGCTCTCATGAACCAGGAAAATGGGGGCACTAAAAGCGGCGGCGCTAGCCTATCAAGCGGTAGATTCACCATCAACATCACGTCCGGCTCCATTGTCAGAGCCATCCTTTTCGTGGTGCTCCTCATTTTCCTCTACTACATCCGCGACATTATTCTCGTTATTCTCGCGGCTGTGGTCATTGCTTCGGCCATCGAGCCGGCGACGAGGTGGTTTGCCAAATATCGCATCAAGCGCCTGCCGGCTGTCATCATCATGTATTTGCTCTTGGTGGCAGTTCTCGGTGGCTTCTTTGTTTTCTTTGTGCCGAAACTGCTCGATCAAAGCATCGCATTCCTCAACACTGTCCCGACCTCGGTCAGTCTTGGCGATCTCTGGAGTCCGCTCAAGGACAGCAATTTTATCCCCGGTTCTGTCGCCGGTGCTCTGCCCGGTCAGTCGTTCTCCATTGCCGATGCCGTTGATAGTCTAAAAGCTTTCCTTGGCACGCCGGGCAGTACGTTCCAGACGGCTAGCTATATTTTTGGCGGTGCCCTTTCTTTTTTCCTCATTATTATTTTGTCATTCTATTTGGCGGTGCAGAATGACGGGGTAGGGGATTTCTTGCGTATCATTACACCGCTCAAACATCACGACTACATCGCCGACTTATGGAGACGTTCCCAAAATAAAATCGGCCACTGGCTCCAAGGTCAGCTCCTGCTCGCGCTCATGATCGGACTCCTCGTCTACCTCGGGCTCATGATTCTTGGTATCCAGCATGCACTTCTTCTTGCTTTCGTTGCCGCTTGTTTCGAGCTCATACCGATTTTCGGGCCGATTCTTTCAGCTATTCCCGCGGTGCTTGTGGCTTTTGCTACGGTCGGTGCTACTGAAGGTCTCTTGGTTATCGGTCTTTATCTCATCATCCACCAATTTGAAAATAATTTGCTCTATCCGCTCGTAGTCAAGAAAATCGTCGGTATTTCGCCGATCCTCGTCATCATCGCTTTGACCATTGGCTTCAAGCTCGCTGGTTTCCTCGGCGCCATCCTCGCCGTGCCGGTCGCCGCGGCGCTTCTCGAATATATTCATGATGTAGAAAAGGGCAGAAGGCCGGCAGTGGTATCGGCAAAATAGCCGAGTTCTGGACATAAGCAACCATTTAAAACCATGCCCCAGTCTAAAAATAAAACGAAAGCTGAAAAATATTTCTACATAACGACCACTCTGCCGTATGTGAACGGCGATCCGCACTTGGGTCATGCCATGGAATTTGTTCGGGCCGATGTTATCGCTCGATATAAAAAGCTCGCTGGTTTTGAGGTTTTTTTCAACACCGGTACCGACGAGCATGGTCAGAAACTTTTTGACGAAGCGAAAAAAGCTGGCAAGCCGGTGCAAGAATACGTTGACGAACATGCAGAACAGTTCAAGCTCCTCATAAAGTCTCTCAACCTTTCTCCCGACGTTCATTTTATCCGTACCACCGAAACTCGTCACAAGAATACTGCCCAGGCTTTCTGGAAAATCTGCAAAGAACGAGGTTTCATTTATAAAAAGAATTATAAGATGAAATATTGCGTCGGCTGCGAGCTTGAGAAGCAGGACTCGGAGCTGGTGAATGGCCGATGTCCGCTTCACCCAAACGGGGAAATCGAGCTCATTGACGAAGAGAATTATTTTTTCAAATTTTCCGCTTTTCAGAAGCCACTCCTCGACCTCTATGCGAAATATCCTGATTTCGTCACGCCCGTTTCCCGTTTCAATGAAATAAAAGCTTTTGTCGAGCGCGGTCTCGAGGATTTTTCTATTTCTCGTCTCGCTCGCAAGATGTCATGGGGCGTGCCCGTACCCGATGATCCGGAGCATGTCATGTATGTGTGGTTCGACGCTTTGACCAGCTATATTTCAACGCTTGGCTGGCCGGATGAGGCAAAGGCTGATATAGCAGATACATCGTCGGCCGAAGTAGGTACGACTACAAGCGATTTTGAAAAGTTTTGGGTGCATGGTACCCCCGTCCAATATTGCGGCAAGGACAATCTTCGCCAACAATCGGCTATGTGGCAGTCCATGCTCATGGCCGCAGGGCTTCCCAATTCTCGGCACATCGTTATTAACGGCTTCATCACCGGTGAAGGTGGTATACGAATGAGTAAAAGTTTGGGTAATGGTGTTGATCCTTTTGCAGTTATTAAAGAATACGGTACCGACGCTTTTCGCTATCATATTATTCGGGAAGTTTCACTGTTCGAAGACAGCCCTTTTACTATGGAGGCCTTCAAGAATGCTTATAATGCCAATCTTGCCAACGGTCTCGGTAATCTCGTTTCTCGTGTGGTCAAAATGGCGGAGACGAACGGAGTGCATTTAGATGCCGAAACCGACCCGAAAAATAGTGCAAAGACCGCCGCCGAACTCGTCGCCCTTCACGCTGATCATTACGAACATTTCGAGCTCAACAAAGTCTGCGATGAAATCTGGAAAAAAATCGCCGCCGCCGATAAATTCATCCAAGAAAACGAGCCGTTCAAAAAAGTCAAAACGGACTCGGCGGCAGGGAAGGCAGATATCGCCTATTTGCTCGGCGAAGTTTCCGCTATCGGTCTCATGCTTACTCCCATCATGCCCGAAACGTCGGAAAAAATAGCCGCCGCTCTCCGCGATAATAAAATCGCCAGTCCACTTTTTGTGCGGAAATAATTTTCGCTTGGTATTTCACAAAAATTTTATATGAAATACATAGATGTCCACTGTCATGTCAACCTCCCGCAGTATGATGCGGATCGCGACGAAGTCATCCGCCGGGCGCACGAAGCTGGTGTCGGCATGATAGTTGTCGGCACCGATGCCGAATCCTCGGAGAAGGCTGTCAAGCTTGCCGAACAACATGAAAATATGTGGGCTATTGTCGGCTTGCATCCGACGGATGCAAGCGGCGTCGGTGAATCATCCGGCGAATCACCCGGCGAAGTTTTCAATTTTGATTTTTATAAAAAGCTGGCGTCACATCCGAAAGTGGTCGGCATCGGCGAATGCGGACTTGATTATTTTCATGCTGATCCAGCGGTAGATAAAAATAAACTTATTCAGATACAGACTTTTGGAAGCCACATTCGTTTGGCTCATGAGTTGAAAAAGCCGCTGATGCTTCATGTGAGGAACGGCACAAGTGAGCCAGACGACAACGGCGGTTTTGATAAAAGCCCTGACGCCTATGCCGACGTCATCGCTATTTTGGAAAAATCGAAAGCGGCCGGTATGAATGTCACCGGTGACGTTCATTTTTTTGCTGGCGATGTCGCCACGGCTCGCCGTTTCATTGATCTCGGTCTGTATCTTTCTTTTACTGGTGTCATTACTTTTCCTAATACCGAACTATACCGTGAAGTCATTCGCGCTATACCGCTCGATCACATTCTTTCGGAAACCGATGCGCCGTTTGTCTCGCCGGTGCCGTATCGCGGCAAACGTAACGAGCCGGCGTATGTTGTCGAAGTGGCGAAGGCTATTGCGAGGATTAGGAATAGTGAAGATGAATCAATTATCCTTAAAGCTCTTGTAGACAATGCAAAAAAGCTTTTTAATATATAAAATCTTATCTTGTAACGACGTGCTCACTACTCTTTATATGCACTTTTTCTAAATGAGAATAGGCGGTCTTTGGCTGACGAAAATAAGCCATATTTTCAAGAAAAAATCGTTTTCATTCTCATTTAGAAAAAGTGATAGAAATTGATACAAGTAGAAGATAGTGAGAGTTCATCTTTGCATCAAAGGGCCATATTCAAAAATCGATTTTTATTGTGTAACTACGTATTTCATCATTATTTTAACTTTTCTTTACGGAGATTTTATCGCCGGCGAGTATAGTGATGGGGCAGGGAATCGAACCTTGCACCTCAAGCGTTTTCATGATACGCTCTCGTCAGTGCAATTATTCATTAACCATGTGGTCAGTCGGGCTGGCACGGCCTCGCTCCGCTAGGGAAATAGTAGCGGATTACTGCTCACATAGCCTTCGGGCTTATGTCGTTTATGCAAAATAATTCTCATGATGAGGCAGAAAATTCTGCCGGTAGAGTCAAGTTCTACGAAGTCGGTTATGTTCTGTTGTCTTCAATCGCCAAAGAAAAAGTGGTGGAAGAGGCCGCGGTCATTACTGATGCTCTGGCAAAAGCCGGTGCAAAAATGGTGGCTCACGGAGATCCGGAGCTCACGCCGCTCGCGTATGTCATGACCAAGAAGATTCACGGAGCCAATCACCGCTTTGATGAAGGTTATTTCGGCTGGGTCAAGTTCGAGTTGACTGCCGGCGCCATCGCCGAGGTCAAAAAAGCTCTTGATGCTGACGAAAATATCCTCCGCTATCTGCTCATGACGACAGTCAAAGAGAATACGTATCTCGGCAAGCGTGCGCCGGTCTATATGCTCGGTGTGGCTGGTCGTGAAGCGGGTATGATTACTCCGGAATCGGCAGAGACGGCAAAAGCGCCAGCGACATCAGCGACGATACCGGCTGGAGAATTGCCAGCGTCCGTCATTCCGCCTACGCCCTCCGCTACTACTGCTACCGCCGCTTCTATCGCCGACATGGACAAGAGCATTGACGCCATGGTCAAGGAAGTTTGAGGCATTATTAGTTTAATACACAAATAAAAATATGTACTTAAACAAAGCATTCGTTATCGGTAATTTGACGAGAGATCCAGAGCTCAAAGCTCTGCCTTCGGGAGTGAAAGTTTGCACCTTCAGCCTCGCTACCAACCGCGTTTGGAAAGATTTGAGCACCGGCGAGCGCAAGTCAGCCGTTGATTATCACAATGTCGTCGTCTTCGACCGCCAGGCGGAAACATCGGCGCAGTATTTGAGAAAAGGTCAGAATGCCCTCGTCGAAGGCCGTATGCAGACGCGTTCATGGGACACCCAGGACGGCAAGAAAATGTATCGCACCGAGATCGTAGCGACGAGCGTTCAGTTCGGCCCTAAGCCGGCGGGGATGAGTACGAGTGCGCCGACAGCAACGTCAGGCGCGGTAGATCAAACCTCGAATGATTCAGCTTCGACAGTAGCTGGAGCGGCAGCAGACGCTGTTTCTCCAA
>Ga0181520_10010021_pt1 | contig 12864 bp, 4 predicted proteins | sample PEATcosm2014_Bin_29_FD_132451 | JGI IMG/M metagenome (GOLD analysis project Ga0181520, IMG submission 132451) | Peatland microbial communities from MTU Mesocosm Facility, Houghton, MI, USA - PEATcosm2014_Bin02_30_metaG | ecosystem: Environmental > Terrestrial > Soil > Wetlands > Peat | place...
CCACGGTTTCAACCCGAAAAGCTGGCAGTCCAGCATGTGGGACAACATCGTCACGGGATGCCAGTTGCCGGACACGGGATTCAAAAAAGCCCATTGGATGTTTTGCGCTGTCAGCCCGTTTTGGACGTGAACATTCGCGGTGACATAAGCCGTGTCGTCGAGGGTGATGAAGTCGCAGCGCAGCGCCGGCCAGTAAAGGGCAACGGTCGCCAGCGCCAGCAATGCCGCCGGCAGCCAAGTTGGCAAGGTTGAAGGTTGAAGGCTGAAGATTGAAAGTTTATCGCCGGCGTCCGCGCCGGCCTTCTCAACCTGCAACTTGCAACCTTCAACTTTTAACCTGCCCTCTTTCGCGGCTTTGCGCATGAGATGTCCCCCAATAAACAGCAGGCCGGGAACTTTGGCACGCCCATTCTGCATCCAGCCGGCGATTTTCGCGGGCAGGGATGGTGTCCTGATCTTAACCCGAATTCCGAAGCCGGCCTGATCGTAGCTGCTACGCCTGCTTCGGAGTTCGGGTTTAACATCGGCGCGAAGTTGACCATGGCATTGGCAAAAGCGGCGGAGGGCCGCCGCAATCCAAAACGCAGAGCGTTTGCCCGCAATTCACGAACAGCGCGAAGCGTCTTGGACTGCGCCAGTCCTCTGGCGCTTTGTGGGAGACGGATGGCTGCGTGAATCGGAGTGTGCCAATGCCAGATTGAACTGCCATGAACCCGGATTCCGAAGCAACATTCAGGAACCCGGTGGGGGACGCTGTCCCCGCCTGCGTGGACGAAGTCCGATGCAAAACCGGCATCCATGAGAAAGCCAACAAACAATCCCAAGGTGAGAATACGGAGACTCCGGCGCGGCGAAGACCCGCCTGCGTGGTGCGGGCGGAACAAATCGTGCAGGGTAACTTGCGCGCGGCAACATTTGTTCCGTCGCCTGACGCTGCGCTCGGCGACGGCGCGGCGCGGGAATCCGCACGCGGACGGTTTCATGACACCGCCAAAACCCCGCCAACACATCGTTTTCCCCGGTCAAAAAAAATTTAAAAAAAGGCTTGCAAAGTTTCCCCCCGTATTCTAAATTCTCAAAGTCCCGATGATTGCAACCAAACAGTGAACCTTAAGATCGCATGAAAAATAATTCCATTACCCGTTCCCTCTGTCTCTGCGCCGCGGCGCTCGGCTTGAGCTTGTCCACCTCGCAGGCCGCCAACGTCCTCAAATCGGACACCGCGTCAATGCTGACCAACGCCGTCAACTGGGCCACGGTCCCGGCGACGACGGATATCGGCGAGTTTAGCAACATACCCCAGTCGGCCCATTTGGCCGCCATGACTTTGGGCGGGACCATGACCCTGCGCGGGCTTGTATTTGACAACAACATGACCGGGCCGCTGGTCATCGGCAGCGCGGCCAGCACCTATTTGACGAATGGCGTCGCCGGCATTGATATGTCGCAGGCCAACCAGAGCGTGACTTTCAACAACCTCATCGCTTTGAGCCAGCCCCAGACATGGAAGGTGGCCGCCGGCCAGTCAAACATTGTCAACGGCGTCGTTTCAGGCCCCGGTTTCCTGACCCTCGGCAGCGCCACCACCCCCGGAACCGTCTATTTCGGCTCACAGGCCAACGTCTACCCCGGCGGCACGCTCATCAATGGCGGGACTGTGGTAATAAATGCCACCGGAAGTTTAGGCTCTGGAGCCGTAACGAACAATGGTGGAATCCTGGTTTTATCTCACGGCGGCATCTCCCCTTTTGTTAATAGCATTGTAATTTCCAACACCACATCCGTGATAGATGATTCCTACTTTGCGGGCAACGACAATATGATCGGGAACTGGGCGGGCGGCGGCACCGTTACCATCAGCAATATGGCAACTTATCAGACTACTTTTACATTTGGGGGCAACAATTCCTCCTCGACGATGAATAATTTCTCCGGCAAGATCATTGTTGCGCCGGTGACCGGCACCAATGGCCCAGCGGAAGGCACCCTGCGGTTTAATAGCGGGAACACGTCATATAATGTTGGCAGCTCCGCCATGAGCATAGATCTCGGCCCGTATCCCAGCGCCGTCACTCTGATGCAGCGCAACGGCGCTGCCGGACCAACCGGTCAAATCTTCAATGTTGGAGAATTGAAGGGCGGAACGTCCACCTCTGTGATAGGCTCAAGACAAAGCAACAGCACCATCACTTATAGCATTGGCGGTGCTAACACCTCCACCACCTATGCCGGAACAATGACCAATTCCTTCGGCGGCAACACCGCCACCACCAGCATCAATAAAACACTATATGGCGGCGGCGTTTTGGGATTGCAGAAGGTTGGCTCCGGCACGCTGACCCTGACCGGCACAAATTATTACACCGGCAACACGACCTTCAGCGGGGGCGTTTTGAACGCGGGTGCCGGGGAGGCCACCGCGGCCACTCAAAATCCGAATTTCGTCTGGGCTGCGCCAACGTGGTATGGCGGGCCGTTTGGCGAACCGACCAATCTTACTCAATCCCAGTTCATTTTCAACGGCGGCACTTTGCAATACTCCTCGATGAATAACGCGGATTATTCCGGGCGTTTCGCCACGAACACGGCCCAGGCCATCAGCATTGACGTGAACGGCCAGAATGTCACCTTCGCCACGGCGTTAACGGACTACGGCACCGGCTCGCCTGTGGAAAGCTTGACGAACCATGACACGGCCGGCGGCGGCAGCCTGACGCTCACTGCGGCGGAAACTTACAGCGGCAACACCACCATTGCCAGCGGCACGCTGGCGTTGAGCGGCGGCGGCGCCCTGCCCGCCACCACAGTCCTCAACATCAAAACCAACGGCACATTCGATGTGTCAGCGTTGACCAGTCCTTCGCTCGGCACCATATCCTTGATCGCCAACGGCATGGGCACCCTCGCCACGGCGTCCACCATCAAGGCCCCCGCCGGCGGAGTTGATATTGGCTCGCAGACAGTAACGCTGCTTTGGAGCGGCGCCTTGGTCGGCACGGACAGCACGCATCCCCCGCTGACGGTCTCGGGGGGTCCGCTGAACCTCAACGGCAACACCATGGACATTGTCGTGTCGGGAACGCCGCAGCAATTTTTACTCCCGGGCGTCTACACCCTGATTGCCACCCCCGCGCCAGTCACCGGCACCGTCAACGCCACTCCAAGTTTCGCCGGAGGAAACGGAATCGGCTTCGCGGAGACCGCGACAGTATCAATCAGTGGCAACAATGTGATTTTGACAGTAACGCAACTGCCCGTGATAACCTGGACGGATGTAAATAGCGATCAGCTCTGGTCCACGGTGAACAACTGGCTGCCCGTGGCCGCGCCGCCTCAAGCGGCCGGAAACCTCGCCAACTTTGGAACCGCCGCAAACACCGCGATAAGTTTGAATCAAAACGCGAGCATCGGCGGGGCATTGTTCACCAACGCCAATTCCTACACGATTACCGCCACCGGGGCCAACGCCCTGACCGCGGACAACAGTGGCGCCGGGGCCGAGATTGAGGTTACCACCGGCGGCACGGCCAACAACATTGCAGCCCCGATCAACCTGAATGACAACTTGGCAACCGTGGTGTTTGCCAACCAGTCGCTCAAACTGTCCGGCGTCATCGCCAACACCGCTGGCGCGAAAACGCTGACGATCAGCGGCCTGGGCACGAACATTCTGACGCAAGCCAACACCTACGGCCCGGCGGCGGGCGGCTTGGTGGGCACGATTTTGAACAGCGGCAGCACCTTGCAGGTGGGCAACAACTCTTCGCTGGGCGCGGGCGACTTGAGCGTGGTAAACGGCGGCGGCATGCTGAAATCGGGCGCGGCGGGACTGACTCTCGCCAACAACATCGGCGTTACCAACACCACTTTGACGGCGAACAACAACGGGAACACATTCACGCTGGGCGGCGTCATCAGCGGCAGCGGCGGCCTGACGGCCAGCGGGTCGGGCATTACGTCGCTCTCCGGATGGGACACCTTCACCGGGGCCAACGCCATCAGCAACGGCGTGCTGCAGATTAGCGGCGCGGGTCAATGGGGCGGCGCGTCGGGCAACGGGACAAACGGCGCAACCATCGTTGATAACGGCACTTTGGACTTCGCCAGTTCAGCGGCCCAGCTCTTGACGGGTAACATCTCGGGCACGGGCGGGATCACCGTGGATTCCGGCACGCTGGCGCTTCAAGGCCAGAATTCTTTCACCGGCAACATCGTCGTCAACAGTGGCGGCACACTGTCGGTCCAGACTGTGGAAAACGTCAACGTTCCCGCCGTGGGCTCGTTGGGCAATGTTCAAACCCCCGGGCAGACGGCCACCATCAACAGCGGCGGCCTCCTCACGCTTGATGCGAACGGGGGAAATGAATTTGGCGGCGGCTCAAGCAGTAGTTTGATCAACTTCATCATCAACGGCGGCACGATGCGGATCACCAATAACAACGCCGAGATTGGGCCGGTCACGTTCACCGGCACTGGCGGAGTGATGGATCAGATCAATACAGCCAGCACCGGCACCCAATATGGCGCGTTCGAATTAGGTGCCGGCGTTTCGGTGGGCGGGACCGGGTCCTCGACCATGCAATCCACCGTCGGCGGTTACTACAACCTGACCGTCAACTCGTCTCTCCCCTACGGGCTTATTTACGTGACAAACAGTGCCGCCGTTTTGAACATCAGCGCCAAGCTGGCCAACTCCGGCGGCAGCCAGGGCGTGGCCGGACTGCTCAAGGATGGGGCGGGGACGCTGAATTTGTCCGCCGCGAACGCCTACACCGGCGACACCATCGTCAGCAACGGCACGCTGGCGCTGGTCAGCGGCGGCACCATCAACACCAGCCCGCACGTCATCGTTCTATCCGGCGCGACCATGGATTACTCCGCCGCCACAAGCCCGACGCTTGCCTCCGGCCAGATCCTTAGCGGCACCAACGGGACCGTGAACGGCCTTGTCACCAGCGCGGGCACCATCAGCCCGGGCGCCACCCCTGGCGGCACCGGCGCGGCTGGAACGCTGAAGTTTAACAACGGACTGAACTTGTCCGGCAGCACCGCCATTACGATGGAGTATAGTGCCACCAACCACGGTGCCGGCTTCACCAACGACCTGATCGCCGTCAACGGCAACCTTACCGTGTCCGGCCCCATCACCATATCTTTGGCCTGGTTTGGCGGGTCGATATCCAACGGCGTCTACCCGGTGATCACCTACACTGGCAGCTACAGTGGAAGTGGAAACGTGGCAAATGATTTCGGCGCAATCATTCCGGGGTCTGCCGCCACTCTGGTGGCGACCAACATTCTCGCTGCCTCGGGGTCGAATGTAATTGCGGTGATCGTCGCTCCGCCGGCGCGGCCGACAACCAACCTGGTGTGGATTGGCGACGCTGTGGGCGATTATTGGAGCAGCAGCATGAGCGTCAGCAACTGGGTGGCTGGAGCCGTCACAAACGCGTTCCAGGCTGTTGACACGGTGACCTTCGCCGATTTAAGCCAGGCAAATCTCGCCAACACGAACGTGACCCTGTCCGGCGTGTTGTATCCCACGCAGGTGATAGTGGCCAACTCCTCGACGTCAAATTCACCGGTCTACTCCTTGAACAACGGCGCCGGAGCCAGCATCGCGGGTGCCGCCACGTTGATCAAGACCAACACCGGGACATTGGTTCTCTCGGCCAACGGCAATTACAACAATTACACGGGACCGACGATTATTGACGGCGGGACGCTCTGGATGTCGGTGATGGAAAACAGCGGTGTTGCAAGCCCCATCGGCTCGTCCGGCAACGATCCATCGAACCTCGTGTTCAACGGAGGAACCCTGTATTTCGGCGCCAATGGCTACAGCACCGATCGAGGCGCGACCATGGCGACGAATGGCGGCAGCTTTAACATCGTTAACGGCGGGTCGCTCACGTTCAGCGGCGTCTTTACCGGACCAGGCTCGCTTACCATGAACAACAGCGATCTCGGCAGCGGCTCTTTGACCCTCACCGGGGCCAATACTTACACCAACGGGACAGTGGCCAGTTCCGGCACGTTGACATTGGGCAACACGGCGGCTGCGGGAACGGGTCCCATCACGTTTAACGGCGGGACGGTGAATATTTCGTCGGGCGGCACCTTTTTGAACAACATCAATGCGACAACCAATGGCGGCCTGCTCACCGGGAGCCAGCTCTACCAGATAAACGGCACCATCACCATGCCTTCAAACAGCGTGTTGAACATCAGCGTAACCGGGGGAGGCCTGGCGGGCAGCACGAACACGATGACGTTTAACAGCAACTTCGTTGCCTCCGCCGGCTCCGTCATCCGTGTCAAGAACGGGACCTACGGATTCATGCGCATGCTGGCCACGTCGGGGACCACCAACGCCACGATTGACCTCGGCAGCAGCTATGTGATGCTGCACACCAAGACGCCGGCCAACATCATAGACATCGGCGGGCTGATGGGCCAGCAGGGCACGGCGCTGGGCGGATCGAGGTCGGCGGCGGGGGCGACCACGTGGAGGATTGGCGCCAACGGGTCGAACACGGTGTTCAGCGGAACGATCTCGAACAATCTTGACAGTTCCAATGGCACCATCGGCAATCCCACGGTGGTGAACATCATCAAGGTCGGCACGGGCATGCTGACGCTCACCGCGGACGAAACTTACAACGGCACGACGACCATCAGCAACGGCGTGCTGCAGGTCGAAAACAACGGCCAATACGACGGCAACCTCGGCCTCTACGGCGGCATCTACGGCACGACGATGACCAACGGCATATACGACGGCGCGCTTAGCAACTGCCCCGTCGTCATCAGCGGCGGCACGCTGGCCGGCAACGGGACCATTGTCTCCGGGATCAGCAACCAGTATGGCGGCACGCTGCAGCCCGGATATGGTGTCAGCACGCCGGGAACGGTGATGACCGTCAGCAATCTGACGATGGTGGACGGCAGCAGCACCGTCATGCTGGTGAAGCATTCCACCACGCCCGACTCATTGACTGTCAACGGCGTGCTTGACTATGGCGGCATATTGACGGTCAACAAGGCCTCCGGGGACACCGCGTATTCCTTGGGCGACAATTACACGTTGTTCAACTTTAGCGGCACCGGCTCTTACGACGGCATCAGCACGTTTGCCACCATTCAACCGCCGCCCGGGGCGGGTCTGGGCTGGCAACTGACGCCGGGCAGCGGCATCATAACGGTGGTGTCGGCGACGGCGCCGACGGCGGGATTCACGGCGACGCCGCTCAATCCGCTTGTTGGGGGGACGGTGACCTTTGTGAACTCCTCGGCCAATGCGAACTACTGGGTGTGGAATTTCGGTGACGGCACCACGTTGATCACCGGGTCGAACACCAACGTGCCCCATGCCTACGCGAACGCGGGCACCTACACCGTGGTTCAGTCGGCATACAGCCCCGGCGGCTCGAACGGGCTGACCCGGACATCCTACATCACGGTGACGCCGGCGGCGCCGACGGTCGTGTTCAGCGGAGGGCCGACGAACATCTTCGTGACGGGAACGGTGACCCTGACGGACGGCTCGGCGGACAACGGGATCACGCCGGTCACGAACATATGGAACTTTGGGGATGGACACTACACGACGAACGTCACGGCGGACATAAGCGTGACGCATGTCTATACCAACGCGGGCACCTACACCGTCAACCTGGCGGTGAGCGATTTGAGCGGAAACAGCTCCAGCAATGCGCCGAACTATGTGACGGTGCATTCGCCGGCGCAGTTGGGTGCGGTATCGGCAACGGGCGGGAACATGGTGTTCAGCGGGGCGGTCAGCGGGATGACGGGACAATACCGGATATTGGCGACGAATAACATATCTGCGCCGTTGTCGAGCTGGCCGGTGGTGAAGACGGGCACATTTGGGGCTGGCGGCAGCTACAGTTACACGGCCCCGACCGGGGCGGGTCCGGCCTACTACATCATGTCCGTGCCGTAAGGCGGATGACTGTCGGATTGGTTGCGCGGGGATGCCGGAAGGCATCCCCGCTTTTGTTCTTATGGCAGTTCTCATTAACCTGAATTCCGAAGCCGGCAGGGATGGCGCGCTGCGCCGTCGCCGTCGCGGCAGGTCAGGCGACGGAACGAATTTTATTCATCCTCCGGGTGAACCGCTGGTTTTCTGTAAAGGCTTGGTATCCGTGTCCATCCGTGTTTATCCGTGGTTGAACTGCGTTTTTCAGGATCAGAATTCCAATGCCAGCATGAACCGCCATGACAAACAACCATCGCATGCGGCTGGTTTCCCGTAAGCTTCTTACAAGCGCGGGCGGGTTTGTTTCTGCCGCGCTTGGCGCGCTGCTTTTGATGCCGCACGCGGCCCGCGCGGCTCCAGCGGGCTACGCCGCCGCCGTGCTGGCCGATTCACCCTATGTCTATTGCGAGTTCGGTGAAGCCGCCGGCACGACCGCGATTGACTCAAGCGCCAACGGTTTCAATGGCGCCTACGCGGGCGGAGCGGCTCTGGGCGCTGCCGGCGACAGCGCCAGCGGCGGCAGCGACACGGCCGTGACCTTTGATGGAACCACCGGATACGCTGCGGTCGGCGCCGGCGCGGAGGCGTTTGGATCGTATCTGGCCAATTCCAGCTTCGAGTTCGTGTTCAAGACCACCAGCACGACCGCCATCGGCTTTTTAAGCGGGGATGCAAACCTTGACTCCACGGTCGCCTTTAATGTCATCTTAAATGAAAATGCCGGCGGAACCCTCACCGCCAACTCGATCCGGTTATACATTCGGGATTCCGGCGGCCGTTCGTATCAGGCGGCCTTCACGGATGCCACCGTGTTCAACGGCGCTTACCATCATCTGGTCTTTTCTTTTTCCAATTCAACGGCCACCGCCTATGTGGATGGCGCGGTTCAGGCGCTTGCCGTCACCAGCGGCGCGCCCGCCGCTTTCGGCGCGTTCAACTATCCGGTTTATTTCGGCGCCTATGACAGCCGGGGCGTCGCGCAGAATTTTGCCGCCGTGACGATGGACGAAGCCGCGCTTTACACGAATGCGCTGTCAGCGGCCCGGGTCGCCGCCCACTATGACGCCCTGAACGGGCCGCCGACGCCCCCGGCCAGTGTGTTTTACATGCCGCCGCAGGCGCAGATTTTGAGCGACATGGTGCTGGCCAACAATCATTTTACAAACGAATGGCCGGCGCCGGGTTGCGCCAGTTGCCTTTCCGGATCGCATCCGAGCTGCATCTGGACCCGCGGAACCTATTTCGAGGGCGACCTGGCACTATACCGGATCAACAACGACACCAACATTTACAACTACGCCGTGCAGTGGGGCGCGTTCACAAACTGGAACCTGCGATATGGCGACTCCGATGCTTCGCCGGATGACCAGTGCGCCGGGCAGGAGTATGTTGAACTCTATCAGCTCGACACCAACCAGACCGGCCGCCTGGCGCACATCGCCAGCAACGTGAATTACTGGATGAGCCACAACACGGGGTTGAGCCAGATGACCTACGTGGATTCCATTCACATGTCCATGCCCGCGTTTGCCAAGCTCGGCGTGCTGAATTCCAATGTCATCGGCGCGCTCCAGACCAATGCCGCGTATTTGCCGATGATGTTCACCAACTTCCATTTCATCAAAAGCGTCTATGGCCCGTCCAACGGCCTTTACAACGCCACCGACCGTCTCTGGTGGCGGGACACAACCTTCCTGTCCGGCTATACCGCCTCGGATGGCACGCGGCAAAAATGCTACTGGTCGCGCGGCAACGGCTGGGCCTTCGTCGCGCTGGCGCGGGTGATGGATGTGCTGCCCGCCAGTGACCCGCACTATGCCGAATATCTCCAGACGTTTCAGGACATGGCCGCCGCCATCAAGGCCGTGCAACGACCCGACGGTTTTTGGAACGTCAATCTTGCCTATACGAACGATTTTCCAGGCCCGGAATCCAGCGGCACGGCCTGTTTTGTCTATGGCATGGCTTGGGGAATCAATCACGGCTGTCTCGACGCCGGCACTTACCTGCCGGCCGTCATCGCCGGCTGGAACGCGCTTGCGGTGGACGCGCTGCGCCACGGCGCGGGCGCGGACAGCGGCATGCTCGGTTACGAGCAGCCCAGCGGCTCTTGTCCGACAAATAATTTTTCCTACACGAGCGTGCCCGATTTCGATGATTTCGGGCTGGGGCTGTTCCTGCTGGCGGGCAGCCAGGTTTATCAATTGAGCGGGCCGGCGGGCATCACGCTGGCCGCGCCGGTCTTGAGCGGCAGTCAGGTGCAGCTGAATTTTACGGTCATCAGCAGCCGGACCAACGGCACATTGCAACTGCTGCAAACGGATCAATTGGGCGCGAACTGGACGACGAACACCGCCGCGACGCTCACCACCAACATCGCCGGACTGTCCTATTGCCTTGCCGCCGCAACCAATCTGTCCACGCGGTTTTACCAGGTGTTGCTGTCCCCCTGACGGCGTGTTTATCCTGAAAAACGCAGTTCAACCACGGATGGACACGGATGGGCACGGATTGAAAACGAATGGATCCGCGAATTGCGCTAATTTCCGCGAATTAAAATTCATCGGAAACAATTCGCGGAAATTGGCGAAATTCGTGGATAAATATCCGTGTTTATCCGTGTCCATCCGTGGTTAAATGATTTCTTTGTCCGTTCCAACTGCGGATTTTAGGATAATGACAATAGGGAGCCGGCGTCACCGCGTCACATCCCGCTCCGGCGTGTCCGTCTCGTAGAGTTGGATTTCCGACTGCAATGTCGCGGCCAGCGCGTCGTTCTTTTGCGCCAGCGCCAGCTCCAGGGCGCGCCGCGCCGTCGCAACGGCCGTTGGATAGCTTCCGTTTTCCGCGTAGGCCGCCGCCAGGGTTTGCTGGATGAACGGATTCCGTCCCCCGGTCGAGCGGCTGGCATTTTCGGCCAGCGCGACGGCTTTTGCGCCGTTGCGAAGCGACGCGTCGGGCGCCGTTGAGAGCAGCCACGCCAGGTTGCCCTGGGCATTGACCTGGCCGGGATTGGTCTCCAGGACTTTTTGGTATTGCGCGATGGCTTCCGCCAGATTTCCCTTCAGGAAAAGTGTGACGCCCAGATTGTAATGGGCGTTCTCATGGCCGGGATTGATCTCCAGGGTCTTGCGAAATTGCGCGATGGCCTCGTCCAGTCTGCCGAGTTTCAACAGGGCGGTGCCCAGATTGAAACGGGCGTCGGCATGACCGGGCTGGATTGTCAATGCCTCCTCAAATTGCGCGATGGCGTCCTCCACGGCTCCCTTTGCGAACAGGGCGGCGCCAAGGTTGTTGTGGTATTCCGCGTTGCCGGGCGCGATTTCCAGCGCCGTTTTGTATTGCGCGATGGCGCCCTCCACGTCTCCCTTCTGGAAAAGCCCGACACCAAGGTTGTAATGAACCTCGTCGTCATCGGGGTGGATTTCCAGCGCCATTTTGTAATGCGCGATGGCGCCATCCACGTCCCCCTTTTGGGCAAGGGCCAGCCCCAGGTCATTGTGGGCGACGCTGTTGCCGGAGGTGCAATCCAGCGTCCGCGTCCACAGTGTTTCGCTGTCCTTCCAATACGCGGTTTGAGCGCGGGCGCAGGCCATCAACGCGCCAATCACGGCGGCCATCAGTCCGCCCAGGATCCAGCGCCGCTGTTTCCATCGCGCGCTCCACTCCGCCACCGACCACGTCAACGCGATTGCCGTGCCGATTTCCGGCAGGTAGGTGTAATGGTCGGCGTGGGCGACGTTGAACAATATCTGGATGATTCCAATCACCGGAAACAGCATTCCCAGATACCAGAGCCAGCTCGTCAGCAGCCAGGGCTGTTTTTTTCTCCACGCCACAACGCCCGCGGTAATCGCCGCCAGCAGCACAAATGCCAGGCCGGCCTTCCATGCCGGCTCGCCGTTTGGGGCGTTGGGATAGGGAATGGCCAGTCCCTCCGGGAATAACATCTGCCGCAGATAAATCACGTAGGACACCAGCGCGTTTTCAATGCGTTCAAAGAGCGGCTGCTTGTGGACGTCTGCAATCAGCAGTCCCGGCGTCAGCGCCGTCACCGCGCACGATCCCGCCGCAAGGGCAAGGAACGGAATCTTTTCCACGACCAACTTTGTGAAATTCCGCACTCCGCACTCCGCGCTCCGCATTCGATTGAGCGGCCACCAGTCCAGCAGCAGCAGCACAAACGGCAGCGTCGCCACCATGCTCTTGCTCATCAATCCCAGCGCGAAGAACAGCAATGCCAGGACGTAAAATCCTTTGGACTTTGGACTTCTCCTCGCGCCGGAGCCTGGCGAAGGCGGATGGACTTTGGACTCCCGGACAAATCGCGTGTAAGCCCCGATCGTCAGCATGAAAAAAAACGCGCTCAACACGTCTTTTCTTTCCGACACCCACGCCACCGATTCCGCCCGCAATGGATGGATGGCGAACACCGCCGCCACAAACGCGCTGCGCCACAGGCTCCCGGTCATCTGCCGCAGCGCCAGAAACAGCAGGATCGCCGTCGCCGCGTGCAGCAGGACATTGACCAGATGATGTCCGCCGGCGTGCAGCCCGAAGAGCTGGCAGTCCATCATGTGGGAAAGGGTGGTGAGCGGAACCCAGTTGGCGTCCTGCGCGCGGGTGAAGGCCCAGCCCGCCGCCTGCACGGACAGTCCCTTTTCCACGATCGGGTTCTGATACACATTTCTGTCGTCATCATAATTGACGAAATCAAAATGCGCCGTCTGTCCAAAGACGGCCAGAACCGCCAGCGCCAGAAAAATGCAGACTGCCCCTGCCTCGTTATTGCGGATGGCTGCGGAGCGCATGGGGCATGGTTTTAGTTGAGTCGGCTTGCAAAGTCCACAGCAGATTTGAAG
>Ga0181520_10010022_pt1 | contig 12863 bp, 16 predicted proteins | sample PEATcosm2014_Bin_29_FD_132451 | JGI IMG/M metagenome (GOLD analysis project Ga0181520, IMG submission 132451) | Peatland microbial communities from MTU Mesocosm Facility, Houghton, MI, USA - PEATcosm2014_Bin02_30_metaG | ecosystem: Environmental > Terrestrial > Soil > Wetlands > Peat | place...
CGGATCGCCTCGATCGTCTGCGGCATCACGCCGTCGTCGGCGGCGACGACCAGCACGACGATGTCGGTGACCTTGGCGCCGCGCGCGCGCATCGCGGTGAAGGCGGCGTGGCCGGGCGTGTCGATGAAAGTGATGGTCTGGCCGCCCGGCGCGACCACTTGGTAAGCGCCGATGTGCTGGGTGATGCCGCCGGCCTCGCCCGCCACCACGTTGGCGTGGCGGATAGCGTCGAGCAGCGACGTCTTGCCGTGGTCGACGTGCCCCATGATGGTGACGATCGGCGGACGGGGAACCGACGCGCCTTCGTCGTCGGGGCTGTCGAACAGGCCTTCCTCGACGTCGGACTCGGCGACGCGCTTGACCTTGTGGCCCATGTCCTCGGCGATGATCTCCGCCGTGTCGGCGTCGAGCGTGTCGGTCAGCGTCACCATGCGGCCCTGGCGCATCAGGATCTTGATGACGTCGACGGCGCGCTCGGACATGCGGTTCGCCAGTTCCTGGATGGTGATGGTCTCGGGCAGAACGATCTCGCGCGAGATCTTCTCCTTGACCTCGGCGACGCCCTGGCCCTTGAGACGCTGGGTGCGACGGCGGAACGCAGCGACGGAGCGCGTGCGCTCCTCCTCGCCGGAGGTCGCGCTAGCGACGGTGAGGCGGCCGCGGCTGCGCGGCTCGCCGCCGCGCGGCGGGCGCGGCGTCGGCAGCATGACCTTCGGAGCCGGGGTGAGCGGCGTGAGCGCGGCGGGGCGGCGCGGCGCGGGGCGACGGGCCTCCTCCTCCTCGCCGCCGGCGACGGCGGGCGATTTCGCGGCCGTCGGGGCGGCGGGGACGGGCGCGGCCACGGCCACAGGCGCGGGCTTGCGGGCGGCGGGCGCGGCGACCGGCGGCGGCAGGGGCTCGCCGCCGGCGAGTCGTCGGCGCGCCTCGTCCTCGGCCTGCTTCTTGGCCGCGGCCTCCTGGGCGCGGCGCGCCTCTTCCTCGCGCTTGCGCGCCTCGGCGGCCTCGCGCTCGGCCTTGTCGCGCGCTTCGCGCTCGCGGCGGACTTCGGCCTCGGCTTCCTGGCGGCGGCGGTCTTCCTCCTCGCGAGCGCGCGCGTCGACCAAGGCGCGGGCGCGCGCCTCGCGCTGCTCCTCGGTGAGCGTGCGCAACACCACGCCGGTCTTCGGCGGCGCGGGCGTCTGGCCGACGGTCGGGCCGCGCGGCGCCGCGGCCGCGGCGGGCGCCTTGGCGGCGGGCGCCGGCTCGCGCGCGACCACCTCGCCGGGCCCAACGACGCGGCGCTTGACCTTCTCGACCACCACCGCCTTGCTTCGCCCGTGGGAGAAGCTCTGTCGCACCGTGCCCTGCTCGACCGGTCGCTTCAGATGCAGGGTCGCCTTCGCCGGCGAGGCGCTCAACGTCTTATCGCCGCTGTTATTCGTTTCACTCATGCGTTCGTCCACTGGGCCCAGGACCCTCAATCCTTCACGGCGGCGTCTTGTCGGCCGCGCCCGCCCGGTTCGCCTCGATGGCGACCGCCGTCGGCGCTGCGTCCCCCGCGCGGTATTGCGTCAAGCGCGCGATCTTGGCGAGCAAGGCCGCGCTCGCCCCGCCCGCATTGAGCGCTGCATGTATCACATTTGTCCTTCCTAATGCCAAATCCAATTGGCGGGAGGAAAACAGTTTCACTCGGGCCGCGGCGTCGACCGTCGGGCCGCCGCGCGCGCGCATCGCGCGCTCCAATTTCGCCGACCCGTCGACCGACCCGTCGGCGGCGTGGATCAGCGCGACCACCCTTCCCGCCGCGATCGCCGATTCGACCTTCGTCGCGCCGGTGGCGACCAGCCCGGCCTTGTTGACGATCGACAGGAACTGCAGCGCATCCTGCTCGAGCAGGCGATCGACCTCCTCCGCGAGCTCCGGCCTGGCTTTCGCTTCGGCGTGGAGGCCGCGCGAGAACGCCTGCTTGACGGCCGCCTGGCGGACGACCGCCTTGTCGAGCCGCGTCCACACGCCGCGCCCCGGCAGCTTGCGCTTGAGGTCCGGCGTGACCTCGCCGTCGGCGGAGAGGACGAAACGCAGCATCGCCTCCGGCGGCCCTGTGCCGCCGCTGACCACGCAGGTGCGCTCCGGCCCCCGCTCGTCCTCGTCCACGCCCTTGCGCAATCGGCCGCCGCTCCTTTGTCTATTCCGTCGCCGCCGCCGCCGGCGCCTCAGGTTCGGCTTCGCCTTCCGCCTCGGGCGCGAGCGCGGCCGCGTCGACCCAGCCGGCGCGCACTCGCGCCGCCATGATCATCGCGTCGGCCTGCTCGCGCGAGACGTCGAAATCGCTCAAGTAGCCGGTGAATTTCTTTTCGCCGGCCTCGCCGCGCTCCGTCCAGCCGACCAGGTCGTCGGTGGCGCAGCCGGCGAGGTCGTCGACCGACTTGACGCCGTTCTCGCCGAGCTTGACCAGCATCGGCGTGGTCAGGCCGTCGATCTCCTTCAGCTCGTCGGCGACGCCGAGCGCCTTGCGCGCCTCGTCATGCGCGGCCTCGACGCGCGCCAGATAGCCCTGCGCGCGCGCCTGAATCTCCGCCGCCGTTTCGGCGTCGAAGCCCTCAATGCCGGCGAGCTCGCGCGGCTCGACATAGGCGATCTCGTCGACGGTGCGGAAGCCCTCGGAGGCGAGCAGCTGCGCCACCGTCTCGTCGACGTCGAGCGCGTTCATGAAAGCGGCCGTACGCTCGGCGAACTCTTTCTGCCGGCGCTCGGATTCCTCGGCCTCGGTGAGGATGTCGATGTCCCAGCCGGTAAGCTGCGAGGCGAGGCGGACGTTCTGGCCGCGCCGGCCGATGGCGAGCGAGAGCTGGTCGTCGGGCACCACCACCTCGATGCGGGTCGAATCCTCGTCGAGCACCACCTTCATCACCTCGGCCGGCTGCAGCGCGTTGACGATGAAGGTCGCGGCGTCGGGCGACCAGGGGATGATGTCGATCTTCTCGCCCTGCAGCTCGTTGACCACCGCCTGCACGCGCGAGCCGCGCATGCCGACGCAGGCGCCGACCGGATCGATCGACGAATCGTTGGAGACGACGGCGATCTTGGCGCGCGAGCCGGGGTCGCGCGCCACCGCCTTCACCTCGACGATGCCGTCGTAGATCTCCGGCACCTCCTGGGCGAACAGCTTGGCGGTGAATTGCGGGTGGGTGCGCGAGAGGAAGATCTGCGGGCCGCGCGCTTCGCGGCGCACGTCGTAGACATAGGCGCGGATGCGGTCGCCGGGGCGGAACATCTCGCGCGGGATCATTTCGTCGCGGCGCACCACCGCTTCGCCGGCGCCCGCGCCGCCGAGGTCGACGACCACGTTGCCGTACTCGACCCGCTTGACCTGGCCGTTGATGATCTCGCCAATGCGGTCTTTGTAGACGTCGTACTGCTTATCGCGCTCGGCTTCGCGGATTTTCTGCACCAGCACCTGCTTGGAGGCCTGAGCGGGGATGCGCCCGTAGTCGAACGGCGGCAGCGCTTCGGCGATCCAGTCGCCGATCTGCGCCGAGGGGTTCTTCTTCTGCGCCTCGGCCAGCGTGATCTGGGTGGCGTCGTTCTCGATCTGGTCGACCACCAGCAGCAAGCGCGAGAAACGGATCTCGCCGGTCTTGGGGTTGATCTCGGCGCGCACCTCGGTCTCCTGGCCGTAGCGCGAGCGCGCGGCCTTCTGCATCGCGTCCTCCATCGAGGCGAGCACGATCGTACGATCGATCGATTTCTCGCGCGCGACGGCGTCGACGATCTGCAAGAGTTCGAGTCGGTTGGCGCTGACGGCCATTGTTCTCTCCTTAGCTCGGACGGCGGGCGGGGGCGCCTTCGCTCTTTTCCCCTCCCGCCTTTCTCTGTCGCTTGTTCTCGGTCTTCCGTTGTCGGATCGCCGCCTTCTCGCGTCGCAGGGCGGCGCGGATGAGATCCTCGGTGAGCGCGAGCCTCGCCTCGCCCATGTCGGCGATCGGCAGCGCGACGCTCTTCGCCTCGCCGTCCTCGCCGGGCGGCAGAACCAGCCGCGCCACCGCGCCGCCGTCCCCCGCCTCCACCGCCTCGATCCGGCCGCGGAAGCGCTTGCGCCCGTCAAGGGGAACCGCCATCTCGATGCGCGCCTCGTGCCCGAGCGCGCGGCGGAAGTCGGAGACGCGCACCAGCGGGCGGTCGATGCCCGGCGACGACATCTCCAGCCGGTAAGGCCCGTTCATCGGCTCCTCGAAATCGAGCAGCGGCGACAGCGCCTCGCTCGCGCGCTCGCAATCGTCGATGGTCATGACGCCGTCGGGGCGCTCGGCCATGATCTGCAGCGTCGCCCCTTGCGCGGCGGAGACGCGCACCCGCACCAGCCGCAGGCCGAGGTCGCGCAACGCCGGCGCGACGACGCGGCCGACGCGCATCGCCACGCCGCTGTCGGCGATCAGCCGCGGCTCGTCGAGTCCTTCCTCGGGCGCGGGCGCGTTCAACGCAGTGGTTTCGTCCATCGACCCTTGCGATAATAAAAAAGAGCGGGTCCCGGGCGGGGCCCACTCTCAAAAGCTCTCCTTATCGGAACAAGGAGCTATGAGAACGCCTACAGCCGTCTATATAGGAGAAGCGCGCGGCGAATGCAACCGGAAAGCGCGCAAGACGACGCGCCGGCGGGCTTGGACGTGGCCGCTCGGACCAACCGCGGAGTTTCTACGATGCGCTTCGTCGCCTTGCTCGCCTTTTTCGCCCTGGCGCTCGTCGTCGGCCCGGCCGCCGCCGCTTCGGCCGCAGCGCCGTTCGCTGGCCTGGAAGGGACTTGGGCGGGCGAAGGCGAGGCGCGGATGGCCAACGGCGGCGTTGAGCGCCTGAGCTGCTCGGCGAGCTACGCGGTGAGCGGCGGCGGCGGCCATCTCGACCAGACGCTCGTCTGCGCTGGCGACCAAGGGCAGTTCGCGTTCGCGAACGCGCTCGACGCAAGCGACGGCGCGTTGCTCGGGGTCTGGCGCGAGACGACGCGCCGGGTCGAGGGCGGCCTTTCCGGCCGCGCCGCGGCGGGCGTCCTGACGCTCACGGCGCGCGGCCAGGCGTTCTCCGCCGAGACGGTCGTCGTCACCCATGGCGCGCGGCAATCGATCTCGCTGCGCGGCCAAGGCGGCGGATTCGCCTTCGCCACGATCGAAATGCGCCGGCGTCGCTGAGGCGACGTTTCGCGTCGGCGGCGACTTGTCGCCGCTGAAATTCTCGCGCAGGTTGACGACTTGCGCGCCTTCGGGCGGCGAGGGCGAAAGGAGCGTTTCGTGCGGCTAACCCGATCGAACGCGAACAAGGCGCGGCCGAGGCCGTCGGCTCGCTCGCTCGCCGTGATCGTCGCGGTGGTGGCGTTGTTTGGCGCCGGGGTCGCCATCGTCGCCACGCCGGGGCGCAGCCCGCCCGACCTGATCGGCGGGCCGTTCACCCTCACCGCCGCCGACGGCAAGACGCTGACCGACGCCGACCTGAAGGGCCGGCCGTTCCTGGTCTATTTCGGCTACACGCATTGCCCCGACGTCTGCCCGACGACGCTCGCCGAGATTTCCGACGCGCTGCGGCGGATGCCGGACAAGCCGATCCGCGCGCTGTTCGTCACCGTCGACCCCGAACGCGACACGCCGGCGGCGATGGGGGACTACGTCAGCAGCTTCGATCCGCGCATCATCGGCCTCTCCGGCAGTCCAGAGGAGATCGCCGCGATCGAGAAAGGCTACCGGGTCTACGCGCGCAAGGGCCCTCCGCGGGCCGACGGCGACTATTCGATGGACCATTCGTCGGTGGTCTATCTGATGGACAAGAACGGCGCCTTTGTCGAAACGCTCAACCTCGAGCGGCCGCGCGACGAGGTGGCGAAAGAGCTCGCGGCCTATTTCTGAGGGGTGGCGGGGCCCGCCTAGTCCATCCGCACCGCGACGCCCGCCGCGGCCATGCGCTTCTTGGCCTCGCGGATGGTGAATTCGCCGAAATGGAAAATCGAGGCGGCGAGCACCGCGCTGGCATGGCCCTGTTTGACGCCGTCGACCAGATGGTCGAGCGTTCCCACGCCGCCCGAGGCGATGACCGGGATCGTCACCGCGTCGGCGACGGCGCGGGTCAGCGCGAGGTCGAAGCCGAGCTTGGAGCCGTCGCGGCCCATCGAGGTGAGCAAGATTTCTCCCGCGCCGAGGGCGGCGACCTCGCAGGCGTAGTCGACCGCGTCGAGCCCGGTGGGGCGGCGGCCGCCGTGGGTGAAGATCTCCCAGCGCGGCGGCGCGCCGGGGGGCGTCCGAACCTGCTTGGCGTCGATGGCGACGACGACGCATTGACTGCCGAACTTCTCCGCCGCCGCGCGCACGAAGGCGCGGTCGGCGACCGCGGCGGAGTTGATCGACGCCTTGTCGGCGCCGGCGAGCAGCAGATTGCGGATGTCCTCGATCGCGCGCACGCCGCCGCCCACCGTGAGCGGCATGAAGCAAACCGCGGCGGTGCGCCGCACCACGTCGATCAGCGTGCCGCGGTTCTCGTGGCTGGCGGTGATGTCGAGGAAGCACAATTCGTCGGCGCCCGCCGCGTCGTAGGCCATCGCGCATTCGACCGGATCGCCGGCGTCGCGCAGGTTGACGAACTGGACGCCCTTGACGACGCGGCCGTCCTTGACGTCGAGGCAGGGGATGATGCGGGACTTGAGCATTACTCGGCGGCGTTCGACAGGGACGGGCGTTTCAAGTCGTCCCAAAAATATCCTGGCATCCGGCCAGAGTAGTCGGAATGGGTCACATCCGTCAGGAAAAACAGACGGGATCCGGAGAACTTCAGGAATCGATCCGAGATTTCCGAGACGGGAAGCTTGCTCTGGAGAAAACAGACGTGACCGTCGAGCGCATACATTTTCGCTCCGGCGTCGAGTGAGTCGACGAACGCGCGAAGATCGATCTCTTCGCCATTGCCGTCGTCGAACACGAGCAGGTGTCGCTTCATGGCTGTTCCTCTTTCGGGACGCCGGCGGTTCCGCTTTCCAAGCGCGCAATCTCCGCAGTCGCTTGGAGGATTTCGGGCGTGGCCCCGTGCTTGAAGGCGATGAGCATGGCGTGCCGCCGAAGGCGATATTCCTCTGACTGCAGCATATCAGGATACCAAAATAGAAGCAGGAAGTAGGCGATTATCGCGGCTATCGGCGGCAGAACGCCCACGGCGAACAACGCCGCGCGCAGGCCGGCGTTGTCAGTCAGGACCGAGAGCACCAACGCCGGAATTGTGACGAGGCCCGCCAACCAGAGCAAAGGATTAATTCCCGTGCGAGTGACCCGCACCGTTTCGATGCGAGACGTCGCAGCTCTGATGAGGCGATCCAATGTCATGAGCCGCCTCCGGTTTCGACTGCTTGCTGCCCCTCTCGGATCAGCGCCAACGCCGCGCGCGGGTCGAGCCTTCCGTCGTACAGCGCGCGGCCGACGATCGCGCCGGCGAGGCGCGCGCAATCTGGCTCCAGCAAGCGTTTGACGTCCTCGATCGAGGCGAGCCCGCCGGAGGCGACCACCGGAATGGCGACGGCTTGCGCGAGCGCCACCGTGGCGGCGAGATTGAGCCCCTGCTGCACGCCGTCGCGGCTGATGTCGGTGTAGATCAAGGCGGCGACGCCGGCGTCCTCGAAGCGGCGGCCGAGGTCGATCGCCGAGACGTTCGAAGTCCTGGCCCAGCCGGCGACCGCGACGCGGCCGTCGCGCGCGTCGACGCCGACGGCGATGCGCCCGGGATGGCGGCGCGCCGCCTCGCGCACGAAGCCGGGGTCCTCGACCGCCGCGGTGCCGATCACCACGCGCGCCACGCCCTTCTCCAGCCAGCCGTCGACGGTCTTCATGTCGCGCACGCCGCCGCCGAGCTGCACCTTGACGCTGACGCTCGCCAACACGCTTTCGACCGCCGCGGCGTTGATCGGCCGGCCGGCGAAGGCGCCGTCGAGATCGACGACGTGCAGCCAGTCGAAGCCGTGGGCGACGAAGGCCAGCGCCTGGGCGGGCGGGTCGCGGTTAAACACCGTCGCTTGCGTCATGTCGCCGCGGATCAGGCGCACGCAATGGCCGCCTTTGAGATCGATGGCGGGAAACAGGATCACGGGCGCCACTTGAGGAAATTGGCGATCAACGCCAGGCCGAGCTTCTGGCTCTTCTCGGGATGGAACTGCACGCCGACGAGGTTGTCGCGCGCGACCATGGCGGTGACCGGCCCGCCGTAGTCGGCGGTCGCGACGACCTCGGCCGGATCGCTCGCGTAGAGCTGGAAGGAGTGGACGAAATAGGCGTGCAGGCCGCCGTCGCCGACCGCGATTCCCTCGAGCAGCGGGTGCGCGCGCTTCACTTCAAGCGTGTTCCAGCCCATGTGGGGGATCTTCAGGCCGGGATCGGCGGGGACGATCGGCGAGACGTCGCCGGGAATCCAATTGAGGCCCTGGGTGGTCTCGTATTCGAGGCCGCGCGTCGCCATAAGCTGCATGCCGACGCAGATGCCGAGGAACGGCCGGCCGCGGCGGCGGACAGACTCCTCGAGCGTCTCGACCATGCCGGGAACCGCGTCGAGCCCGCGGCGGCAGTCGGCGAAGGCGCCGACGCCCGGCAGCACGACGTGATCGGCGGCGGCGACCTCCTCGGGGCGGCCGGTCACCTTGATCGCGTCGGCGAGGCCCGCCTCGCGCGCGGCGCGCTCGAACGCCTTGTGGGCCGAATGAAGATTGCCCGAGCCGTAATCGACGATCGCGACGCTCATCTCAGCCGCCCGCCTCCGGGAAAAGTCCAAGCACCTGCGGCGGCCGCGCGGCCGACGGCGCGGGCGCGGGCGCGGGCCCGCGCGTCGGCGCCGGTTGCGCGAGGGCGCGGGCGAAGAACGCGCGTTCGGCGGTCGCCGCGTCGGCGGCGCACACGACGTCGGCGAGCGGATCGCCGCCACGGGCGAGCGCGGCGCCCTCGAAGGCGCGCGCCTCCAGCCCAAGATAGAACGCGCTCAGAACGTAGAGCCACAGCGCCGCCTCCGAGCCGATGAGGCGGAATGCGACGGCGGCGCCGACAATTGCGGCGCCGAGCAGCCATAACCCCAGCGGCCGCCACAGCCGGTGAGCGGCGAGCCACAGCGGCCCGAAGACGGTCGCCGTCCGGCAATAGCCGAGCCGGAGGAAACGCGCGCGCTCCAACGCGTTCGCCGGCTCCGCTTCGCCGGCCGGGCAGTGCACCGCGTAGATCGCCATGGATTCGTCGCCCTCGATTTTGGAGGGGCTCCTCACGCCCGCCGCTTCACAACGCGCCCTTGGTCGAGGGGACGCGCGCGGCCTGCCGCGGATCAATTGCAAGCGCGGCGCCAAGCGCGCGCGCGACGCCCTTAAAGCACGATTCGGCGATGTGGTGGCTGTTGGCCCCATAGAGCGTCTCGACGTGCAGCGTCAACCCGGCGTTGAGGCTTAACGCCTGGAAGAACTCGCGCGCCAGCTCCGTGTCGAAGGCGCCGATCTTCGCCGTCGGGAAGACGACGCGGAAGGTCAGATGCGGCCGGCCCGAAACGTCGACGGCGACGCGCGTCAGCGCCTCGTCCATCGGCAACAGGCAATCGGCGAAGCGGGTCAGGCCGCGCTTGTCGCCGAGCGCCGCGCGCAAAGCCTGGCCGAGCGCGATGCCGACGTCCTCGACGGTGTGGTGGTCGTCGACATGGCGGTCGCCTTCGGCGTGGATGGTCATGTCGATCAGCGAATGGCGCGCGAGCTGCTCGAGCATATGGTCGAAGAATCCGACGCCGGTCTTGACGTCGGCCACGCCCGAGCCGTCGAGATCGACCGCGACCTCGACCGCGGTTTCGTTGGTCTTGCGCGTAACGGCGCCCTTGCGCATGGTTTGCCCTTCGAGCGGCCAGGAATTGGACGTGGGTTTAGCAAGCCCAGCGCCGATTGGCCACCTCGACGCGACAAAAGCGCGCGCGCCGCTTGACGGGGCCGCGCCGCGGCGCGATTTTCCCGCCGATAAATCTGGTCTGAATGGCGAAACGCATGCCGCGTCGCGTGTGGTCGGTTCAGGACGGCAAGGCCCGCTTCGGCGAGCTGATCGACAGCGCGGAGCGCGAGCCGCAGACGGTGACGAAGCACGGCAAGCCCGCCGCGGTGGTGGTGGCGGCGGACGAATATGAGCGGCTGCGTCGGCTCGAGCGGCTGAAGACGCCGAGCTTCGCCGAAACGCTGCTCGCCGCGCCTCAAGGCGACGTCGTCATCCCGCGCGGCAAGGCGACGCCGCGCGACGTCGAATTCTGATGTTCCTCGTCGACACGAATGTGGTGTCCGCGCTGACCCAGCGCCGTCGCGACGCCAACGTCGAAGCCTGGTTCGCGCGCCGGCGCTACGGCGAGGTTTTCGTCAGCGTCGTGAGCGTGGGCGAGATCGCGCGTGAGATCGCCTTGCGGCGCGCCGCCGATCCTGACTTCGCGGCGCGGCTCGCGGCGTGGCTCAGTCGGATGCTGATGGTCCACGGCGACCGCGTTCTTCCCTTGGACGCACCGACGGCGCGCCGCTGGGGCGCGCTTTGCGCCGCCTTGGGGCGCGACGGCGCCGAGCTGCAAATCGCCGCGACGGCGCTTCAGCACGGGTTGACCGTGGCGACGCGCGACGTCGCCCACTTCGCGCCGACCGGCGTCTCGGTGGTCGATCCGTTCGATCCAGCGGCGATCTGAGAGCGCGTCCGCGCGCAATTACGGCGACGGCTTGCGAAAGCGCCAATTAGACTGCGCGCTAAGGCGTCTCATCGCGCTACGCGGCCCAATTGGAGATTCCGTAAGTTGTTATCGTGATCGCCGTAATCGCGTAATCCGCAATCCCAATCCACGATCTCGAAGGGGTCTCGGGCAAATGTCCGCAGGCCGGCGAAGCCACGCCCCGGCCTGAGCGCGCTTGCGGGCGACCGCGCCCAGACGTAGAATGTCAGAAATCTAACAGTACGATTTCAAACGAAAGACGATGAACGAATCCGCCTCTAGCGCTTTGCTCGACCAGAGCATCGCCGCCTTCATGCGGTGCTTTTTCGTGCACCTCAATCCGATTCTGCACCGCACCCGGTACGGCGGCCGCAGCTATTCGGAATACGAGATAATCGTGGCGATGGCGCTTCACGTCGTCGGTCCGACGCGCCCAAGCAGCCTCAGCCGCGGCCTCAGCATCGAGAAAGGGACGATGACGTCGGTCCTTCGCCGGCTGAGGGACTTGCGGCTCGTCGAGCGGCGCGACGTTCCCGGCGACGAGCGCAGCTATCTGGTGGCGCTGACGCCAGCGGGACGCGACTTCGTCCGGCATCTGGAGGAGCAGCGACGTCGCGGCTTCGAGCGGCTGTTCGGCGCCATGGCGCCGGACGACGCCGCCGTCGCCGCCAAAGGCGTCGACTTGATCACCCGCTACTTGAAAAAAATGGAGGAGGAGAATGGCATGGGGCCTCAGACGCCAAGTTGAGAGCCATGATTGGCGTCTTTCGGCGAGCGAAGAGGACCGGCGCGAATACGACGCCTTCGGTCCCTGGATCTACGATATCAAGGCCGAGCGCGACATCCCGAAGCGGTTCCGCGCCGTCTGCGAGCGCCATCGCGACGCCCGCTTTCTGCTGAAGGTGCCGCGCGGCGTCGATCGGCGGGACGCCCATCCAGGCATGGACCTCTATGTCGCAATGCTCGCCGTGCACGATCACGGCGCCAGCCTGATGCGTCTGACCGGCGAAGACGTGGCCACACAAGATATCATCTGGGACGAGCTCGCCGCGCTCGAGAGCTACGTCAATCTCCTGATCGGCCGTTGGACGCTCATGCTGCGCGACGGCGGCGCATTCGTCGTCGACTACAACGCCGTGTCCTCGGGCCTGATGGACAAAGTGACCGAGTTCGTCCGCTCGCGCTGGATCCTCCGCGGCGAAGCGCCGCGCGCCGTCGAGCCGGACCCGGTCGTCGACGTCGCCGACCACTATTTCAGTAACGAACTCTACGTGAAGCGGCGCAGCGGACCGCAGCCCGTCGCGCCGATCCACGTCGAGCCGAAAAACCGCCTCTGCCGCGACGAGGCGAACCGCCGCCGCCTTTCGACCGGCGTGATGTTCCTCGACGCGCCCGACGAGCTCATCATCGTCAATCGCGGCAAGCCGACGCGCCGCTTCTTCGAGACGCGCTGCGCCAGGAACTGCATTTTCGTCCCCTACGCCGGGCTGACGTCTTTCACGCTCGCGTCCCCGCCGGCCGACCGGCCGGCGCGGTTTCACGAGCTGACGCTGCGGCTCGACAAGCAGGTCATTCGCCAGTTCTGCCTCCTCGCCCCCGAGCGGGTGCTGGCGCGACTGGCGGCGCACGGCGCGCCACGCTCGGCCCCGACGGCGCCGACCTGCAGATCGCGGCGACGGCGCTTCAGCGCAGACTGACCGTCGCCACGCGCGACGGCGCGATGGTCGACCAGTAAATCGGTGACAGTTTACGAAATCCCGAATTAGATTGCGCGCTGAAGCGTCTCGTCGCGCTGCGCGGCCCAATTGGGGATTCCGTAAGCTGTCGCCTTAAGCCTGGCCGGGACAAGCCCGGCCATGACGGAAAGAGGCGCCCTGCTACACCCTCACCGGCCTCTCGGGGAACGACAACTGCTCTTTCGCGCGCCATTCCGCCGAGACGTAATTGAGGATCACCGAGCGGCGCACGCCCTCGATTGGGCGCTTCTCGAAGCCGTGCCAGGTGTCGTCGCCGGGCACGAAGATCATCGCCACGCCGCGCTTGAACGGGGAGACGCCGTAGTGGCGCGTCTTGTCCCAGTAGATGTCGGTGCCGAGCTTGTCGTGGCCGGGGCCGTCGGAGAGATAGATCAGGCAGGTGAACTTCTTCACCCCGAGGTCGGTGTGCGGCTCGAG
>Ga0181520_10010023_pt1 | contig 12860 bp, 6 predicted proteins | sample PEATcosm2014_Bin_29_FD_132451 | JGI IMG/M metagenome (GOLD analysis project Ga0181520, IMG submission 132451) | Peatland microbial communities from MTU Mesocosm Facility, Houghton, MI, USA - PEATcosm2014_Bin02_30_metaG | ecosystem: Environmental > Terrestrial > Soil > Wetlands > Peat | place...
TCGTCGCGCTCACCGGGGTACTGGATGGGCGGTTTGGCGCCGGCCAGGCGCAGCGCCTCACGCGCATAAAACTCAAGAAAATCAATGGTTTCACCAGCATCGGCGTCGGCTTCAGCCCAATTCTTGCCCACCTCAAAGGTGAGCCAGGCGCGGAACTCGAATTTGCGTTCGCGGATGATGCTGGCCGCCCGCAGCAGCAGCGAGGCCCTCGTCTCCACGGGAGTCCGGCTCCAGGACGCGAACGCGTCAAGCGCCGCTGTCATGGCCAGCTCAACATGCTCGGCGCCTGCCTTCTGATGGACGCCGACGATCTCGGCAGGCCGCGCGGGGTTGACGGAGCGAATCTTGTTCCCGGTTGTGAGCCGGCCGCCACCGATGATCAGGGGGTATTCGCGGCCCAGTTGGCTTGAGACCAGGTTCAGAGCTTCCTGCATCTTGCGGGCGTTTTCAGGGAGCTTGAAGTCGAGGAAAGGTTCATTGACAAACTCGCCCTGAGGCGAGCACGGCTGGATTTGAGAAGAGAGAAGAGTAGTTGCCATAACGGAATAGATTGTAGTCCACGCACGGCGGGCAGAGAGCCGCGACTATTTTGCGCGACATTCAGCCATTGCTTGCTCTATAGTTGTCCGCACTACTCCCCAGGCCCCCGGCTTATCCCTCTCCTTGGGCGGGGATTACTGCTTGCTGCTATCAACCCAAGAACGAGGCACGTCTTGAAGACCCGTTTGACACAGTTGTTGTTTGTAGCTGCCCTGGCTTTTCCGGTGAGCCTGCAGGCCGCTCGTCCGTACCAGCCGGAAACCGATCCTGAAGCCACACCTGCCGCCACAACGCAAACCGGCCCCAGCGGCATCATTACCACCGTAGCCGGAAACGGATACCTCGGCTACTTCGGCAACGGAGGTCCCGCCACCGAAGCACAGTTGACCAGTGCAAACAGCGTTGTGGCGGACAGCGCTGGCGATTTCTACATCGCCGATACGTGGGGCCAGGTGGTCCTCAAGGTCAAGGCATCCACAGGCATCATCTCCGTCTACGCCGGAACCGGCTTCGGAGGCTACTCAGGCGACAATGGGCCGGCAACCGCTGCGAATCTCAATCAGCCCTCTTACCTCGCTCTTGACTCGTCCGGCAACCTCTACATCTCCGACAGCCGCAACAACGTCGTCCGCGAGGTGAATGCTAAAACCGGCAAGATTACCACGGTGGCCGGCAATGGAGCCGGGGCAAAGGCTCCAGGGTGGGAAGACAACTGCGGCGCTCTCTCGCTGGGCGTCAAGGCCACCACTACAGCGCTCTGCCAGCCGCAGGCGTTGGCGACCGATAGTGAGGGAAACCTCTATATCGGAGATGACAACAGGGTGCTGAAGGTAACGGCTTCAACGGGCATCCTCTCCGGCTACGCCGGGAACGGCAACTTTGGGTACTCGGGAGACGGCGGGCTGGCGATCAATTCTGAGATGTCCGGCGCTGTGGGGGGATTGGCCTTGGACCGTACGGGAAACCTCTACATCGCGGATACCGATAACTGCGCCATCCGCAAGGTAACAGCCTCAACCGGGGTCATCACCTCCATGGTGGGCACGGTGAACTCAAGCGGCAATGCCGTGTGCAATTATGGATCAGACCCCGGCGACGGGGAGGCCGCATCGATTTCGAGCATTCTCTACCCCGGCGGGATTGCCCTGGATGGAAGCGGCGATCTCTTTGTCGCGGACCAAAATCACGATTCAATCCGGGTCATCGACGCCAGCAACGGGAATATCTATACCGTAGCCGGAAGCTACTACTCGGAGACCTATGGCGCAACCACGTTATGGTATGGGTACTGGGGCTACTCCGGCGATGGAGGCCCGGCGACCGCAGCCTATCTTTCCAACCCGGAAGGAATTGCTCTGGACCCCTCCGCCAACCTCTACTTCGCGGACGTATCGAACAGCGTCATCCGGAAGGTGACACAGGCTACCGTGCTGCCCAACGATACGCCGGTCATCAGCCCCGGTTCCGGCGTATTCTCGACGCCTACCACGGTGACCATCACCTCGCCGGTAGAAGGCGCCACCATCTACTACACCACCAACGGGGCCACACCCACCACCAGTTCCGCCAAGTACAGTGAGGCCTTGATTGTGAAGAAATCGGAGACCGTGGAGGCCTTTGCCACGCTCCCAGGCGGTGCCCGAAATACGGCGGCCGCTTTGGCGAGTTACATCTATCAGTCTGCGCCCGCCGTGACCACAGAGGCTGCGACGAACCTCACCGCCTCCGGCGCAACCCTGAACGGAACAGTGAACGCCAACAACGCGACCACGCAGTATTGGTTTGCCTACGGAACCAGCGCGAGTGCGCTGAGCAAGACCACAGCCAAGACCGGCGCGCTGACCGGAACCAAGGCAACCGCGGTGAACGCAACTCTAACCGGCCTGACAGCCAACACGACCTACTACTTCCAGCTTCAGGCTTCAAACGCGGAGGGGACCACCCCTGGCAAGGTTTTGAGCTTCAAGACAAAATGAGCGGAGGGCAGAACCGACGAGGAGCAAGAATCGGGACTTGGATAATTGAGGCTCGAGGTATCCCACCCTTGCCGCAAAAAGGAAAGACGCGGCAAGGATGGGGCACCCAGCATGAATGAAATCTTGGTGACAATTTCGCCGCTCACACCGCCCCGACGGGGCTGACTGGCTTTTCTGGCTCCGTTCCCCACGCTGAAGCGCGGGGCTAGCAAACGCTGCGCCTCCGGCGCGATAGAGGCCGGAGCCAGTTTGGTCAACAAATCGGATTCATGCGATTGCCCGGCTCCCAGATGCCAGCGCTGTGGGCGTGCCCATGGCGCGGAGCCGGCGATTTCTGAATGTGGAGGTATTGCGCGGATCTTTATCGAAACTAAAGCTGAACTTCGGGGTTCACATGAACCTGCCCCTCTTCGGCAAGGCTAAGGACTTGCAAGGGCGCCGGGAGGAACGCAGGAATGAGCTAGCGATACGGGTAGAGGCCGTGGCTGGAATGGCAGCAGACGGCGGGCTGGGATTGGCTTGGGATCCACACAGGGCGAGCGAATGCCGGCCATTGAGAGGAACGATGCAACCCGAAACCGATCTGCGCCTGTTGCGCACCGCCTGCTTCAGCCGTTTAGGGGCTTATTCACTGCGCTGCAGTTTTTCCTGGAAAAGCGCTCTACCACGATCAATGGCATTGATGCTGCTTCTGGCGCCGATGGGACGAGTGGATTTGCTGGCGCAACAGGGCTGGGGGCAGGGTCAGCCTCAGAGCATCCCGAATTATGGGCAGTACCCGCAGAGCCAGCAACCAGGGTATGCGCAACAACAGCAGTATCCCCAACAGCAGCCTTATCCGCAACAACAATATCCGCAACAACCGTACCAGCAGCCTTACGGGCAACAACCCTATGAGGCACCGGGCCAGGGATACGGCCAGCAGGATTACGGACAGGCGGACGTGCAGGGGCAGCCTCTGGATGCGGAGCAGTTGGAGCAATTGGTGGCGCCCATCGCCCTTTATCCCGATGCGCTGCTGGCGCAGATGCTGGCTGCGGCCACCTATCCGGCGCAAGTGGTGGTTGCAGACCATTGGCTGCAGGCCCGGCGCAATTGGTCAGCGGATCAGGTAGCCGGCGAAGCGGACGCGCAGACCTGGGATCCGAGCGTGAAGGCTTTGACGGCGTTTCCGCAGGTGCTGGCGCAGATGGACCAGAATCTGCAATGGACCACCGACCTGGGCAACGCCTACTACAACCAGCCGCAGGATGTGCTGCAGACGGTTCAGGTGATGCGTGAGCGGGCACAAGCGGCCGGCAACCTGGAAAGCACTCCCCAGGAAACGGTCAACGACGATCAGGGCAACATCGAAGTGGCTCCCGCCAACCCCCAGATGGTTTACGTGCCCGCCTACAATCCCTGGGGAGTGTATGGGCAGCCGGTCGCGCCTTATCCGGGATTCTCGTTGATTGGAGCGTTTGCGTCGCTACTGGGCTCGGCGCCGGTGCGTTTCGGGCTGGGGATGGCCATGGGAGCCTTTACGCATACGAGCTGGGGCTGGATGGGATGGGGGCTGAACTGGTTGACCCAGTCGGTGCTCTTCCAGCACTCGAACTACTACTCGCACAGCGCTACCGTGGCGCATTGGGGTCCAGTTCGCGGTGGGCCGCGCGGGAATCCTCGACCCGAGGGCTTGGCGCGCGGGTCAATGAATGTTGGACGCCAACCGCAGAGCTACGCGCAGCAGCGTGGCGGATACGGCGGAACAGCCGGAAGAGGATATGAAAGGCAGCCGCAAAGATACGCCGAGAACCGACCCCCGGAGGGATTGCAGCGCGGTTACCGGGCGCCAAGCGGCGGGAACACCTGGGCGCAGCAGAGCTACAGCCGTCCGCAAGCGCCCGTGCGAACCGAGCCTTACCGGCCTCAGCAGCAGTACGGGCGCTCGGGGTACGGGTCCGCCTTCACTGGTCGGTCCACTCCCAGCTTCGCGTACCGCGCCCCTGCGCCGAGTGGCAGCTTCGGCGGGCGGTCGTACCAGCAGGCCTATGCCGGCAATGCCGAGAAGCAGCGCAGCTCGGGCGGCTTCCACATGTTTGGCGGCGGGCACTCGAATGAAAGCTTCCGTGGAGGCGGCGGTCGGGCGCCCAAAGAGTCCGGCGGCAGGCATTCGGGCGGAGGCGGCCACTCCGGCGGACACCACAGCGGAGGACACCGCCGCTGAGGGCCGGGAGGCTGGCGCGCCGGTTGGGTGTTAGTTAGCTGAGCCAGCCCAGGCCTGCGTGCCCAGGCTCTGGCAAGAGAGCGAAGCGATTTCAGCGGCGCGGCGCAGGGCCGGCTCGAATTCCTGCTGGAGGGCGAAGAAATGGCAGAACGCGCCGTGGAGGACGTCTCCGGCGCCCAGGGTATCGATGGCGGGAACCGCAGGGATCTCGATCTCGAAGCGGTGTCCGCGATCCCAAGCCAGGATGGGACGTGCGCCGCGGGTGACTGCAATATAGGGCAGGCCCTTGGCCGCAAACCAGGCGATGATGGCCTCTGGGCTCGACTGCCCGGCCCCGTTTCCGGGAACCGCAAAGCGCTCACTACAGATGGCCGCGGTCAGCAGACTGGCCAGTTCGGCTGTTCCGGGCTTGAAGCTGCCGCCATCCAGGCAAAGCGTGGCGCCGGCATCGCGTAGCGAGGTAAGCAGGACGCGGGCCTCGTCGAAGAAAAAGCCATCGGTGAGAACGACCGGAGGCATGCCGCCGCCCAGGGCATCGGCTTCCTGCTGCCAGGCGCCGAGGCGTCTCAATGTTATTTCGGCCAGGGGCGGATTGAGGATGGTCCGATTGCCGTTGGCGGCGTTGACCAGTACCGAGCAGAGAGGCGTTTCGTATTCCGTGCCCTCGGCCAGGTCAAGCAGGCGGATGCCGTGGCGATTCAACTCGGCCCGCACCGGCACGGCCCACGGACCTCCGCCGACGGCGCTGGCCAGCAGCGTGGGGCCGCCGAGCAGGGCGTGGGTGATGGCGGCGTTCAGCGCCGGCCCGCCGGGCGCGGCCTTGAAGCTGCGCGCGTAGACCTTGGTGTTCTCTTCAGGCATAAGGTCGAGCCAGTAGAGGGCATCCAGGGTGGTGCGGCCGAGAAAGAGAACAGGCGGCGCTTGCATGGGTTGAAGGACTCCTGCGGTTCATTTTATTGATCTGGCCCGACTAAGTTGCTACGAATTCGGCTGCAACGAAAGAACAAAGGCAGGCCCTTCGACTCGCTGCGCTCGCTCAGCATGACAGTTCTATCGCTCAGGATGACACCTCTGTTTTGAAGCGAACCCTCTGAACGATGCACCAAATTCCAAGATCGGCGTGGGGTTAAAACGGCCGGATCGGCGCGGGCTAGACGGCTGGGTCGGCGTGGGCTTCCGGCTCCGCGTGCGCTTCTGCCGCAAAGGCAGGCTGAGGCAGGCGGCCTGTCCAGTTGGCCCAGCCCCAGAAGATGGCCGTGGTGGAACTCAAGAGGCCGGCAACAGTGCCGATGACGCGAGGGTTGTAATGCGTTGAGGCGATGCCCGCACCCATCATCGACACCATCATCATGGTCCAGGTGAGGGTATCGATGGTGGAGAAGACGCGACCCCGATAGCGGTTGGCGACGATGCGCAGCAGGTAGGAGTAATGCAGGACCGTGTTGATCGACATGCAAGCGCGTGAAAGAAAGATAAATACAAGCGCCAGATCGAATCGCTGCGCGCGGCTGAACAGCACATACGTTGCGCCATGCACCACGAAATCGATGAACACGACCAGCTTGTAGCCATTGAACGAGAGCCGCTTGCCGAGCCAGTGGGAGAAGACTCCGCCGCTGAGCAGGCCCAGCCCGGCACATCCCCAGATCAATCCAATGCCTGAAGCGCCGCGATTGAAGACGACCTCGCCGAAGAGGGTGAATAGAATCTGCGCCGCGCCGCCGCCCGTGGCCCACCCCACTGAGAGCAGGGCGATGGCGAAGACCAAAGGCACTGAGCGCATGTAGCGCAGACCCTCGCGCACTTCGTGCAGGGGGCGGATGCCGTCGTGTTCCGCGAGCACTTTGCGCGGGGCGCGAAAGCCAGCTGCATCCGGGGCGCGCAGGTGACCGATGCACCATGCCGAAAAAAGAAATGAGAACGCGTTGAAGGCGAATGCCCATTTGTAGCCCATGGCCACCACTGTCGCGCCCAGAAAGGTTCCGATGGTCAACGTCATCCATTGTGTGGTTTGGGTGACCGAGTTGGCGGTGTGGATTTCTTCGGGACTGGCGATAGAGGGCAGAATGGAGGAGCGCCCCGCAGTAAAGAATGGCGAGGCGGCCATCAGCAGTGCGCTGAATGCATAGAGCACCCAGACGCGGTGCGAGGTGGCGGCATAAATAAAGCCCAGCGCCACCACGGCGCGCACCAGGTCGCTGGCGATCATGATGCGCTTGCGGTCAAAGCGGTCGAGGAGGACGCCGGCGAACGGTCCTATGGTGATGGCGGGGATGGCCCGCGACAGCAGGACGCCGGTAACCACCAGGCCCGAATGGGTAAGCGCCATGGCCAGCGCGAAAACGGCGATGTTATTGAAGTTATCGCCAATTTCGCTGACGATCTGGCCTGTCCAGGTGAAACGGTAGTTGCGATTCCGGCGCAGCAGTTGAAGGAGTTCGCTCATTCACCGCCTTGAATCCGCCCCGGTTGGGGGCAGGGATGAAAGGCACGGAGCCTCATCTCTTTGAGGGTATCAAAGGGGGAACTCTCTGGGTCCGCGGTCCGCCTGATTGACCGTTGTGCCATCCCAGGTCTCAAAAGCGAGACCTGGGGCACCCGCACCCGGCGGCGAGGACGCCGCCAGGACAGCCAGCCGGGAGGCTGGCGCTACCGATTCGTAGTTTACGGATAAGCTCCAAGACCTGCCCGAGGGGACCCCGGACTTGAGGCACCCGGCACTCGGAACTACGAGGTGGCCGTCAGCGCATCGGTGGCTTTGCTCATCTTGGCGGTGCGGTCGAGTTTCTCCCAGTTGAATGGTTTGCCGTCGATGGCGCGCTTGAGCGTCTTGAAGAGCACCACGGAGAAAACCTGGCGATAGGCGAAGCGTTGCAGCCAGACATGGAAGAGCAGCCAGCCGTCGCCCTTGTTGGCGGGATGGCGGCGCTCCAGCGAGAAGGCCACGGACGAGGTGACGAAGTCGATAAGCAGGAAGCCGAGGAAGTAAACCAGCAGCTTCTCGAAGCTGGCGGCTGAGGCGGCCTCGGGGTGGTAGTGGCGATCGATGAAGTAGTTGACCACTCCTGAGAGGAACATGAGGTCGATGAAAGGCGAGACCAGCGGCAGAAGCATCTGGAAGATGAGAATGTTGGGCAGGGCGAAGTAACCCATCGCCTTGTTGCGGACAAAGGCCAGGCGATGTTTCCAGACGGCCTGCAGAATTCCAAAGGACCAGCGGAAGCGCTGGCGCATGAGGCCTTTTACGTCGATGGGGGCCTCGGTGAAGGCCAGCGAGCGGTCTTCGTAGACCACTTTGAACTTCCGTTCCAGCAGCGCCATGGTCAGGTCGGCATCTTCGGCGACTGTGTTGATGGGATAGCCGCCGGCGTCCTTGACCGGGACAGTACGCCAGGCGCCGATGGCTCCCGGAACCACGACAACGACGTTGAACAAGTCCAGGGCGCGGCGCTCGAAGTTCTGGCTGGTGATGTACTCCAGAGCCTGCCAGCGGGTCCATAGGTTCACGCGGTTGCCGACCTTGGCGTTGCCGGCCACGGCGCCGATCAGCGGGTCCTCAAAATGGGGAATGAGCTTGCTGATGGCGTCAGGGGCGATGACGGTGTCGGCGTCGATGCCCACGTAAATATCTTCGGTGAGCCGGTCGAGGGCGTAATTGAGCGCGGCGGCCTTGCCTCCATTGGCCTTGGTCAACACCTGTACGCGGCCGGCGGCGATTTCGCCGGCGTAGGCCTCGCGCGCAACCTCGAAGGTGCGGTCTTTCGATCCGTCGTCAATGACGATGACGTGCAGATTGAGGTAGTCGGAGTTGAGCACCGAACGGATGGTGCGGACGATGACCTTCTCTTCGTTGTAAGCCGGGATGAGCACCGCCACGCGAGGATTGAAGCCGGGCGAGGCCTGACGATGAGGCCGCCGCAGGCGGTCGATGATAGCCAGGACGCCGATCAGCAGCAGGCGGATACTCATCAGGACGTCGCCCACAAAGAAGATCATGACGATGATTTTGCCTATGATAGCCAGGCCAGTGAAGGCGAGCGAGTCGGGCAGCGCACGGACGTGCTGCATGAAGGTGAGCCGTGGCATAACCTGGGCGGTGGTCTTGCCCAGCAGAGCGGAAACGGGAACGATGGTGTAGCCGTGCGCGCGCAGGGTGTCAATGAGCATGGGCAGCGCAGCCACCGTAGCCGAGCGGTCGCCGCCGCCATCGTGGAGCAGGATGATTGAGCCGCGGAACTGCGGCTTGGCCTTCATGATCTCCAACTGGGCGAGAATGGTCTGGGTAATCTCAACCGGGGTTTTGCGCGGATTCTCGTTCCAGTCGTTGGTGTCCATCTTGCTGCCGATGATGGTGTAGCCGGCCTGCTGGATGCGCTCGACGGGAGCGGCCTGGTCGTCGGTGTCGGGCTCTTCGTCGATGTCGTACGGCGGGCGGAAGTAAAGCGGCTGGATGCCCAGCTTGCTGGCGAAGAGGCGCTCGGTCAGCTTGAGTTCCAGGTCTAGCTGCTGGTTGCTGATTTCGCTGATGTCCGGATGGGTCCAGGTGTGGTTGCCGATCTCGTGGCCCTCGCGCACCACGCGCTTCATTACGCCCACATTCTCAGCGGCTTCGGCGCCAATCATGAGGAAGGTTCCCTTGACGCTCTTGTTCCTCAGAATGTCGAGAATTCGCGGCGTCCACTTGGGGTCGGGGCCATCGTCGAATGAAAGGGCGACCTGGTTGGGGTGGTATCCGTACTGCTCGATGATGTAGCTGCGCGGATAAACATCCATATGCTCGTCGATGATGAGCTTATGGCGCGGATCGGACTCGTCGGTGTCCACTGAGACGGTGCGGTGGCCGGGCTGGGGCAGGCTGGTGACGCGGATAATGTCGCCGTCGCCCTCGTCGTCCACGTCGTGGCCGGGCTGCACTGTGGCCAAAGCTTGCAGGGACTCAGGGATGCTGGGCCGGTCCCACACGTTCCACAGCGAGCTATCTTCTTCGCCCAGGCGCCACAGCGCAAAAGTCTGCAGCCCCATGGAGCGCGCGGCGCGCAACTCGTTCAGCAGCGTAACGCCATCCAGGAACCAGACCACATGGCGCTGGTTCAGGTCTTCGTCGATGTACTCGAAGTGAGGATTCAGGGTGTCGTAGTCAAGGTCCAGGTCGGCGTCGGCGTCCGAGGCGCGCTGCCAGGCTTCGGATACGGGCAAATCCTCAGTATTCAACACCTGAGGCTGGCGGTGTCTGCGGTCTTTGGGATTAGGGATGGAGAGCGTCCAGTCGTACCCGTAGCTGCCCACGGCGCAAATCAGCTTCTCTTTGGGCACGGTTTTCAGGACGCGGCGCAGATTTCCAACGAACCACTCCTGGCTGGCGATGGGGCCGGGGTTGCTGGTGGTCTGATGCTCGTCGTAGTTCATCAGCACCACGCCGTCTGAGTTGGCCGCCATGCGCTTCAGGTCAGCGTCGGGAGCTGAGGCCGCGGCATTGACGTAGAGCCGCAGATTGCGGGGATGCAGGTCGCCGTAGAGCTCCTGGATGAAATCCAGATAAGCCGGCGCGGACTTTTCAGACAGGTTTTCGATGTCCAGCGAGAGGCCGCGATAGACTGGGTAAGCGGTAAAGAAGCGGACAATTTGCTGGCGAAGCGCGGCGCGCTTGTTTTCGTCGGCCAGCACGTCTCCCATGGCCGGGTCCCAAAGGTTGCTGCGTGGATTGTAGTTGTTCAGGTGAGGGAAGATTTCTGTATCTTCCTTGGCTACCTGGATGGCGCGCTTGACCTTGTCGTTTTCGTCGGGATCGTGCACCGTGGCGCCGTCAACCACGGGGTACTCGCGATGGGTGTCGCCATTGATGGCCAGCAGCGTTCCTTCGGGCGCGTCAACGTGAAGCCACTGCGGAAAGAGCAGGTCAATCTGGTGCAGGTGCTGCTTCAGCGAGGAGTAGCTGGTGGCGTCGTCCTGGACGTAATATGCCGCGCGCAGACCTTCACCGGAGTTCAAAGGAATCTCAGAAGGCTTGCGGTTGGTTTTGCGGCGCGCGGGCCGCTGGGCCTTGACGCTGCGCGTAAGGTCGGGCAAGGCCCTGTAGTTGTGCCTGGGGGCAGGCAGCAGCAACTCAGGCAAATGCTGGTTGCGCATCACATTGAAGATGAATCCGGCCAGAACCAGTGTGGTGACGACGGCGGTAATGTCCAGGATGCGGCGCAGACGCTTCCAGCGCTTCCGGTGTGGATCGAAAAATATCTGTCTATCTGGCATGGCGTTCTCGTTTAGAGCGGTTCTCCAATACGCGTGCGTCGGGGCACTTTATGCATGGTGGCCGTTGTTTCAGGGTAAAGCAACGGGAGAACCGCTGTACCCGCGCGCGAAAACCATGGAAACGGTCTACGCTATACAGTACGAATCGTATGGAAGCCGCCTCCCGGAGTCAATCTTCGCGCCGTAGTCCGTTTGCCGTCAGAGTGCGCGCCCTGTTGCCGGTTTGCCTGGCTCTGGCGGCCGGTTTGGCGCTGCGGCTGTGGATGCTGAATAACTTCTTTGACGTCAACGGGGACACGCTGATCTATGGCGGGCTGGCGAAGAACCTGCTCTTGCACGGCCGCTATGCCCTGGAGGGCGCCAGTGGCGAGATTTATCCCACACTGATCCGCCTGCCCGGCTATCCCTTGTTTCTGGCTCTTTGCTTCAGGGTCTTTGGCATGGAGAACTACGCTTCAGCGGCCTGGGTGCAAATCCCGCTCGATCTGGCCGGCTGCCTGCTCCTAATGGATTTTGTCCGCCGCGTGGCTGCAGCGCGGTTGAAGGCTGGAGCGGCGCAGGGAACGCTGTGGCTGGCGGCACTTTGCCCTTTCACGGCCATCTACGCCGTGCAGCCGCTTACCGAAGGGCTGACGCTGTTCTTTCTGGCGCTGGCGCTGTGGTCGACGGCGCGATTCATCGATCGGCAGGCCTGGTCAAGTGCTCTCTGGTTCACCTTGGCGGTAACTTCCGCGGCGTTGCTGCGGCCGGATGGCGCGCTGGCAGCGGTGGTGCTGGCCCCGGCGCTGGCCATTGGGCTAGGGCGAGGCGAGTTCGGGGATGGCCGTGCCTCTGGCACTAGACAGATTGCCTCAGAGAAGAGACAGTCTGCGGTAGAACCGTGTCTTGTAACAGGGCACGACTTTAGTCGTGCCGCAAGCGCCGCAAAATCAGCGAGGGCTCCGCATCTGACCCGCATGTTGGCGGTTTGCCTGCTTCTGGCGGCGACCCCCTTTGCCGCGTGGACCGGACGCAACTGGAAGGTCTTTCATGTTGTCCAGCCACTGGCGCCTCGCTACGCCAACGATCCGGGCGAGCCGGCGAACCAGGGCTGGGTGCGCTGGGTAAAGAGCTGGTGCCTTGATTTCGTCTCGACCTACGACATTTATTGGAACGTTCCCCAGGGCACGCTGGAAATGGACAAACTGCCCGCGCGGGCATTCGATTCGCCTGCCCAATTTGCCGAGACAGCCGCACTGGCCGCCGACTACAACTCCACCGGACAACAACTGACGCGGGCCATCGACGCTCGCTTTGAAAAGCTGGCCGAGGAGCGTATCGCCGCTCATCCGCTGCGTTCTTTCGTCTGGCTGCCATTGGGCCGGGTGGCCGACATGTGGCTGCGGCCGCGGGTTGAAAATCTGCCCATCGATCTGGACTGGTGGGTCTACGCACATCACAACAATGAGACTCTCTTTAGCTGGGCTTATGCCTTGCTCAACGCGCTATACCTGTTGCTGGCCCTGGCCGGGCTGTGCCTGCGTCCCCGCCTGGCGGGCGCTCTGGTCGCTTACATGCTGCTGCGCAGCGCCCTGCTGCTGACCGTAGAAGCGCCGGAGGCTCGCTATACCATCGAGTGTTTTCCCATGCTCTTTGCGCTGGGAGGGATTGGGGTCTGTGGGGGGGTGAGGAAGATAGCGGCGTTGGGCGAGCGGAAGGTGCGGTTTCGGTCCCAGGGGTAGAGTTGTGGTCTCCCACCCTTGCGGCAAGAACAAGAACGCCGTGCCCAGGAGGCGCCCAGATGGGGCACCCAGCTTTGTGGGGTGAACCCCTCATGTGAGACAGTTTGCGAGTGCCCCACTTGCCGTTCGCTGAATTGTCCTACTCAAACAGTTCTTGCTCCTTCAGAATAA
>Ga0181520_10010024_pt1 | contig 12860 bp, 10 predicted proteins | sample PEATcosm2014_Bin_29_FD_132451 | JGI IMG/M metagenome (GOLD analysis project Ga0181520, IMG submission 132451) | Peatland microbial communities from MTU Mesocosm Facility, Houghton, MI, USA - PEATcosm2014_Bin02_30_metaG | ecosystem: Environmental > Terrestrial > Soil > Wetlands > Peat | place...
AAGCCGCAGGTTGACCACGCCACTCGTGTGGCCTTCTGCCTGCGCGGGATTTGCGAGCAGATCGCGCAGCATTTTCTGCCCGCTTTCATACGTCTGGGAATCGAGCAGATCCTTGTTTTCCACCCAACCCGTCAAGTTTTCAGGCGTCCGGATTTCCGCCCAGTTGCGTGTCCGGTGCAAGATCTCTACGCGCTCTCCACTTTTTAGGGAACCGACTACTATTCGCACTTCGGCAGGCGTATCGACCATTTGCAGTTTTGGCGGCAACACGTACGCCACTTCAAGATTAAGGGTGTGCGCCGGCCTATGCGCAAGGTAGTAGTAGGCGGCACCCATCGCAGCCAACAGGAATAGTATGAGGAGTGTAATTCTAATCGCCATAACTCAACTTTGTTTAGCACATCCCGATGATGACGCCAATGCCGCCTTCATTCTACACTATGTGTAGCTGTCAGCAATCAGCTCTCCGCTATCAGCCAAAGGCCGGGAGGAGAGTTGAAAGCTGAAGGCTGAGAGTTTAATTCCACCGAGGTGATTTACGAAGATCGACCGAACATTTATTTCCGGTCCGGATGGACCCCTGGAAGCGCTGATGGAATGGGACCCCGGGGTCACGCCACGCCATGTGGCGCTGGTTTGCCACCCGCACCCGCTTTACGGGGGCACCATGCACAACAAGGTGGTGTTTCGAGCCGCCAAGGCCGCACTCCTGGCGGGTCTCCCCACGCTGCGGTTCAATTTCCGCGGGGCGGGCAAGAGCGTAGGGACTTTTACCGGCGGCGAAGGCGAACGCGAAGACGTTCGCGCCGCCCTCGACTACCTGGCTGCGCACTTTCCCGGATTGCCGGTTTGCTTAATGGGATTCTCTTTTGGATCGTGGGTAGGTCTCGCGGTGGGTGCAACCGACCCTCGCGTCTCAACGCTGGTAGGCTTGGGCGTTCCGGCGAACATGTCCGACTTCGACTTTCTGCACGATGTTCGCAAACCCAAATTGATTTTGCAGGGAACGCGCGATGAGTTCGGCTCGGTTGCCCAGGTTTCGGAACTCTTTGACTCGCTTGCCGAGCCCAAACAGATTCATTGGGTCGAGGGCGCGGACCATTTCTTCGCGGGAAAACTCGACGAGGTCCAGGAAGCCTTGCGCCAGTTCCTTGCGCCGATCATCGGCAAGGACCAAACCACCTGAGGAAACCAGCGGTGCCCGGTCTGAAATTGCCAGGGAATTCGGCAATTTTGGCGGAATCGTATCTGTCTGAAACCAAACGCAATCTTGCCCTAAGAACCTACACCGCTTTAGGTTATTATAGAAAAGCGCCTTTTGGTATAATAACGCACGTGCTGGCAGAGCCTTATTATACGGGACTACAATAAGCTGTTTGGGATGGAGCTCTTGTTATGCGAGCAGGCCAAACCATAAAGCAAATGACTGGATATTCGGCCTTCATACCCTCCCCCCTCCCTCCCGCACCCCCGATCAGGATGGACGATGAACTAGTCAGGTTGCTATCGGACGCTGACAGAGAACTGGGCCGGCTGGATGGAGTTGCTTCCGTCCTGCCGAACCCAAACCTCTTCGTGGCCATGTACGTTCGCCAGGAAGCCGTTCTCAGTTCGCAGATCGAGGGGACTCAAAGTACACTCGAAGACCTGCTGCAATTTGAAGCTGATGCTGAAGGCTATCACGTTCCGAAGGACATCGAGGAGGTCGTCAATTACGTCCGGGCTATGAATTATGGCTTGGAAAGGCTGAAGGAGCTGCCTCTGAGCCTCCGGCTCATCCGGGAAATCCACGCGGAACTTCTGAAGGGGGTTCGTGGCGGGCACAGAACGCCCGGGGAGTTTCGCACCAGCCAGAACTGGATCGGCCCGGAGAATTGCACTCTCACAACAGCTACGTTTGTACCCCCGCCACCGCACGAGATGCACCAAGCGCTGGATAACCTGGAGAAGTTTCTTAACGATACCACCTCGTTTCCTGCGCTAATCCATTGCGGCTTGGCACACGCTCAATTCGAAACCGTCCATCCATTCCTGGATGGCAATGGGCGCGTGGGCAGGTTGCTGATCACATTCCTGCTCTGCCAGCAAGGGGTCCTCCAACGGCCGTTGCTCTATCTCAGCCACTATTTGAAGGGACGCCGCGCGGAGTACTACGACCGCTTAATGGCCATACGGAACGATGGTGACTGGGAAGGATGGTTGAAGTTCTTTTTGCGCGGAGTCCAGGACGTGAGTCGTCAGGCAACTGATAAATCACGGGCTATCATTAACCTGAGAGATCTCCATCGTCAGAATCTCAGCCGTATTACCTTGGGCATTAATCTATTGGATTATCTCTTCGAGCAACCTATCGTGACAGTGCGCATGGTCGAGAAACATCTACAGTGTTCATTTGCAACCGCCAACAAGTTAGTGGGGCGCTTCGAACGCCTGGGACTCTTGAAGCAACTCTTACCCTGGAAGTCCCGGAATCGATCGTTCTTGTATGACTCCTACATGACATTGTTCGAGGAGGCTAGAAAGCCTTCACTCCAACAGGAAGACACCGCCCAAACTACGGTCGCTGATACGGCCGTGCCTAGCTTAGGTAAGGACAGCAAGTGACCATAACGGCGAGGGCGCCCGGCCTATTGGCCGGATTGATGAGCGCACGTTTGGATAGAATCGAATGGCCGAACTGAAGAATGGCGAGAGCGAGTCTCTCTACTGCCCCACTTGCGAAGCAGAAGTGTCTGACCCTCTGGTGTGCGGGGACTGCGGCGCGGTGATCTGCCGCAAATGCGGGACTCCACTGGAGAAAATTGACGAACTGGGGATCGGGTGAGGCTCGAGCCGGCTTCAGGCTATACAGCCTTCATATTTAGGTCGGAGGCTGGCTAGGCGCTCTGGGAGATGAGCGGAGCAAGTTTGAGATAAAGTTCGCCTTTCGCTTTTTGCCACTCGCTGTTCCTCCAACGATTTTCAGGCCCGCGCATTTTAAGCTCCTTCTTGATTCTGGCCTTGCCATCCTGGAGTTTCGGATTGTGCTCTTCGCAAAATTCCCGCTCCAACTTCGGATTGTTTTCAATGTGCTCCCAAACGCAATCCAGGCCCATCACCTCGGTGAGATACTCTAACGCCGTGCCAACAATGAAATCCGTATCCAGCGAACACCCCTTGTCGCTGGAAAAAGAGCTCCTGTGCACCTCTCCAACCCCCCTGCTGAGAGTGCTTGGCTTACTCCAGCCTTTTTCCTTTGCATCGCGAGCACCGGCGTTTCCGACGTAAAGCCACACCTCCTCGTTCCCTTCGCGGTAGAACCACCTATAGACTCCCTTGTGGGGCTGCACGGGATCGTTTGGATTCTGAAAAATGACGCCAGCCATAGGACTGCATCTCCTTTTGTTAGTGATTCATTGCTGAGACGGGAACTGGCAAATGACGACGGACCAAGGACAAAGGACGTCTTCTGCTCAATACGCTACCAACGCCCTTGCTGCCTCCACAATGTCTCCGGGTTGGGGAAGCACTGTATCTTCCTGGACAGGATGATAGGGAATGAAAACGTCCTTGCCCGCCAGCCTGCGGACAGGGGCATCGAGGAAGCCAAAGAGTTCGTCGGCGATGCGGGCCGCAATTTCCGCGCCATAGCCCCAGGAAACGCTATCTTCGTGAAGAACAAGCACGCGGTTGGTCTTCTTCACGGAAGCGGCAATCAGTTCCCAGTCGTAAGGATTCAGGGAGCGCAGATCCAGAATCTCCGGCTGGATTCCCTCCTTCTCCAGCACCTTGGCTGCCTGCACGGCGCGGATGACCAGCGAACCGTAGGTCACAACCGTCAGCGACGTCCCCTCGCGCACCAGCTTGGCCTTGCCGAAGGGAATCATGTAATCGCGCCCGGGATAAGGCGCGCGGTTGTGTGTTTGTCGATACAGGTGCTTGGGCTCGAGAAACAGCACCGGATCGTCGCAGCGAATCGCGGTGCGCAGCAGGCCATTCGCGTCGAGCGCAGTGGAGGGCATGACCACGCGCAAGCCCGGCAGATGGGCAAAGATCGATTCGCCTGACTGGCTGTGGTAAACGGCTCCGCCAGTAAGGTAGCCGCCGATTGGCGCGCGTATGACCACCGGACAAGAGAAGGCGTTGTTCGACCTCCAGCGCAGCATGGTCAGTTCATCGCGAATCTGCATCATCGCCGGCCAGATGTAATCGAAAAATTGAATTTCCACCACCGGCTTCAGCCCCCGCGTGGCCATTCCCACCGCGCGGCCCACAATGCAGGCCTCCGCCAAAGTGGAGTTGTAGCAGCGCGTGCTGCCAAACTGCCGCTGCAAGCCATGCGTCACTTTAAAGACGCCGCCCTTGCCCTTCACTTTGGTTAAATCACCTTCATGGCTGCAATCGGCCACGTCCTCGCCAAATACCACCACGCGCGGATCGCGAGCCATCTCATCCTTCAAGCAGACATTGATAAGATCCACCATCGTCCGGGGCTCACCGTGAAACTTTGGTGGGTGATCGAAGTGCTCGGAGGTGGGATCAACGCCGGGTGAGTAAATGTAATGAAGAACGGTTTCCGCCGACACCGCCTCCGCTTCCAGGGCCGAATCCGCCGCGGCGCGAATCTCGTGCTCAATGGCCGTCTCCATTGCCTTCAACTCGTTTTCCGTGATCCCCTTTTCCTCCACCAGGAGTCGCGCGAGGCGTGTCACGGGGTCGCGCTTCGCTTCCTGCTGACGCACTTCTTCCGGCTTATAGAGCCTTTCGTCATCGGAAAGCGAATGAGAGTACGGGCGCACCACATGGGCGTGAACCAGCGCGGGTCCCTCCCCATGACGCACATAATCGACGGCCTTTCCCACCGTCTCGTAACTCTCAGGGAAATCCGTGCCGTCGCATTCGAGCGTCAACAAGTGGGGAAAACTGCGGACCAGGCTGGAAATCTTGCCGCCGGAAGTTTGCAGGTCCACGGGGGTGGAAATGGCGTAGCCGTTGTCTTGCACGACGTAAAGAACGGGAAGCTTTCTGCCGCTGGCATAATTCAGCGACTCCCAGAATTCACCTTCGCTTGAAGCTCCATCGCCCAGGGAAATGTAAGCTATCTCATCGTGGTGAAAACTGGAAGCGAGTTCCGCCGCTTCCTGAATGTGAGAGAAATACCAACTTGCTTCCGCCGAGCCCACCGCATGGAGGATGCGAGTCCCCGTGGGGCTTGAACCTGTCAGGATGTGTAGCTTCTTCGAACCCCAATGCGAGGGCATCTGCCGCCCCCCACAGGCAGGATCATCCTTGGCTCCCACGGAGGCCAGTAACATCTCGTAAGGTGTCACGCCTAAATGCAGACATAATGCCCGGTCACGGTAGTAGGGATAGAACCAGTCATACGCCGGCTTTAGATGGTGGGCCGCCGCCACGCCAATGCACTCGTGTCCCACGCCATTGATCTGAAAATAAACCCGGTTCTGGCGCTTGAGCTGGATCTCCTTATCATCGACCCGCCGCGAGGTAAACATGCTTCGATAAGCACCCAGAAGCAACTCCCGGGAAAGCGATGCGGTTTTCAGGACGTGGTTTGTGGCCGTAGACATAGACCCTCGCATGACATTATATGATGCCAGAGTTTCTCTGTCGCGGAGCAGACTTTTACCCTCATGGGCAAAATTATCACATTATGAAAAGTCAATGTCAATCGACTCTTCAGCCCTAATTTGAACCGCCAGGGCGCAGCCACCCAGCAGCGCCCGGCGATGACCCAAACCACTGTTATCGATCTGCGATATGCCCTTACTCGGCGCCAACCCAACCGCACCCCTTCGGAACGCCGGTTCACACGGGTGTTGCCGCAGGCAATTAGGCGATTTGCTTGCCTGCGTCAGGGCCGACTGACTGGTCAAAAACTGCCTCCACGGTGATCTTCACCACATGGTGCAGCGGCGGCAACCCCTTGGGAGATTCCTTGAGATGCTTGCTTGTGTCCTCAAACAAAGGGCCGGACGTTACGATCTCGGCAGTTCCCTTGAGCTGGTAGCCCTTGGCCGTAGCGGCGTCCACAACCGTGACGGCAATTTTGCTATTTTCCAGAAGGTTCTTTCTGGTCTTCAGAGAAAACAGGTCAGCGAAAAGGACATGGTGCTCGTCCATCAGTTTGAGGCTTCCTTTGGGTGTGACGTTGGGCTCTCCGTCGCGGGAGGCGGTCGCCACCCACGCCAGCTTGCCCGGCAGAAAGTCTTGAACATGCTTCGGAATGATTACCATGAGAGTGCCTCCAGATCATGAATGGCCGGACCTTGTTGCGGTGGCCCGGGCTATCAGGTTCGTTGCTACCCGTTCGATGGCGGCAAGCTCAACCGCCGCCCGCACGGTTTACGGAACCTGGCCTCACTCTAACAGGCTTCGGCAACAGACTCAGTAGCAGGCGCTACAAACCTCAGATGTTTTAGCATGGTAGGAATCTGCGCATTTAGGAATCTGGGGACGCGGACCTATGGCGAAGAGGATGAACGTTGGAAAGCAGAACAACCGTAGGAATATGGGATGGCCCGGTGCAGGATGAGTTTGCCGTGAATTCAACCCGCCGCAGCCGAGTCGCTGATGAAAAGAAACTTGCCCGTGGTGCGTATCTTCCCCATATCGCGGAGTTTCCCGAGCGTGCGGGTAACGCTCACGCGGTGGGCACCTACGAGAAAGCTGATCTCCTCGTGGGTCAGGGGAAAGGCAATCGTCCAGCCTCCGGACGCGCGCGTGCCCACTTCCTGCGCGACGTTAACGAGAACCTCGTAAAGTCGGGCCTCCAAACTCGGCTCGGAAAGCGCGCCCACCTTCCCGGAGAGGTGTTCGATTCGAAGAGAAAGGTTTCGGATGACCGCCAGCCCGACCGTGGGATACTTCATGACCAGGTTCTCAAAACTCTCTCGATTGATGCCGCAGGTCAGCGTAGGCTCCAGGCAGGTGGCGCCCACCGGGTATTCGCCCTTTTCCAACAGGACGCTTTCGCCGAGAAGATCACCTGCCTTGCGGATATCGAGAGTAAGGATGCGCCCATCCTCTGAGATCTTCCAAAGCTTCACTGACCCCATTTTGATCAGATACATGCTGTCTGCGGGGTCGCCCTGCCGAAAGAGATCCTCTCCCGCAGCCAGCTTCCGCCGCACCAGATTCTTGGAGATAGCACTCCATGCCTCCAGTGGCGCACCCTCGAAGAGCCACACTTGGCCGAAACAATGGAGGTCGAGAACAACGCCAGGACTGGCCATTTCATTACACAGGCACGAATTGCTCATAAGCTTGTGCTTTCTGCGGAGGCTTTCAGACATTTAGCGCCAAAATTCCGATTTCAGCTTCACCCCATCGCGGAACCTAAACCATGCCGCGACGGTTTGTCAAGTTCAAGGCGGCAGTGCAGAGCGAGGTGGCTCAGGTCAAATAGCCCGCCTTGGATCGGGAAGACTTGCGGACTGTAGGCAGATTGCCGCGTTAAAGTCGAGGCGCAAAGACGGTTGGGCAAAGGTACGGGTTGGGCGGCACGAAGTTAAGCCTCCCATCCCTTCCGTGTTACGTCCGAGTGTGTTAGAGTAAGCGAATAAAAGGCGAAGTACGGCGGAGTGATCGGATGGACGGGCGATCAGGCGAACTAGCCCAATTCAGCCATTGGTGCTTTGTGGTGCCCATTATTGGTTTGACCACATTCCGGCCATCGGATCCCCCTATAGAAGGAACCCAGGATGGAACCCAAGTCTGACGCGTTGGCGAGCTTCCCGGCGCACGACCTTGCCCCAGTCGAGAGCGCGCTCAAGGAAATCGCCGCCAAATTTCGATCCCCCGGCGCCAATGGTGGCGTGACGGCCATCCGCCACTTTCCTGCTCGCGAACCGCGAGTGGCGCCTTTCCCTCCATCCCTGCCTCCTCGGCTGATCGAAATTTTGAAAGCTCGCGGGTTTACGTCGCTCTACACGCACCAGGCGCTGACGTTTACCCTGGCTCGCGAAGGCAAGAATTTGGTGGTGGTCACGCCCACGGCGTCGGGCAAAACCCTGTGCTACAACCTCCCGATCCTGACCGATTTGATGGAGAACCCGGAGGCCCGCGCCCTTTACCTGTTCCCGACCAAAGCCCTCTCCCAAGACCAGCTTGTGGAGCTTAATCGCTGGACCGAGCAACTCGGCGACGAGGTACGCACGTTTACTTATGACGGTGACACCCCGCAGGACGCGCGCAAGGCCATTCGCGCTCGCGGCAATCTGGTAATCACCAATCCCGACATGCTGCACGCCGGCATCCTGCCGCACCACACCAAGTGGCAGCGCCTCTTCGAAAACCTCCGCTACGTAGTGATCGATGAACTGCACTATTATCGCGGAGTTCTGGGAAGTCACCTGGCCAACGTTCTGCGCCGGCTCAAGCGGGTCGCGCGCTTCTATGGAAGCAACCCGCAGTTCATTTGCACTTCCGCCACGATTGCCAATCCTCAGGACCTGGCCACACGTATTCTGGAAGAAGACGTAACCCTGATCGACGATAACGGCGCACCCTCGGCGGAGAAGTACTTTGTCTGTTACAACCCGCCGGTGGTCAATCAGCAGTTGGGCATTCGCCGGTCGTACTTGAATGAAACGCGGCGGCTGGCCAAGACCTTTCTTTCGCGCGGGCTTCAGACCATTATTTTTGCCAACAGCCGCCTGGCCACGGAAATTCTGGTGACCTATCTCCAGGAAGATTTTGCCAGGGGGCCCGCCGGACCGCAATCAGTGCGCGGCTACCGTGGCGGTTACCTGCCCCTGGAGCGCCGTGAAATTGAGCGTGACCTGCGCAGTGGCCGCCTGCGCGGTGTGGTCTCAACCAACGCCCTGGAACTGGGAATCGATGTGGGCAGCCTGGACGTAGCGCTGCTCGCCGGCTACCCCGGGACCATCGCCTCAACGTGGCAGCGAGCGGGCCGCGCGGGTCGACGCCAGGGGACATCGGCCGCCGTGCTTGTCGCCTCCAGCGCGCCCCTTGACCAGTTCATGGTGCAGAACCCGGAATATTTCTTTGGCCGCTCGCCCGAGCACGGTTACGTGAATCCCGATAATCTTTTTATCCTGCTGAACCACCTGAAGTGCGCGGCCTTTGAACTGCCTTTGCGCGATGATGAGAAGTTTGGCGCGCTCGACCTCCAGCGGCTCTGCAAGCACCTTGAAGAAACGGGCTTCCTTCATCACACCAAGGACGGCTGGCACTGGCTTTCGGAGAGCTATCCCGCCGACGCGCTCAGCCTGCGCTCTGTTTCCTCTGACAATTTCGTAATCGTTGACAACACGCACGCGCCGCGGGTGATTGGTGAAACGGACTTCACCAGCGCCCTCACCACGCTGCACGAAAAGGCCATCTATATTCAGGACGGCGTGCAGTACCACGTTGAGCGCCTCGACTACGACGACCGCAAGGCCTACGTCCATCAGGTGGACTCTGAATATTTCACCGACGCGATCTCCTACACCAAAATCAAAATTCTAGAGACGTTTGACTCTGCCATGGCGGGAACAGCACGCAAGAATCACGGCGAGGTTCAGGTGAATACGCAGGTGGTGGGTTTCAAGAAGATCAAGTTCTACACCATGGAGAATGTCGGTTCTGGCGAGCTCACCCTTCCTGAACAGGAAATGAACACCACAGCGTTTTGGCTGACGCTGCCCCGCCCCATGATGGACGCATTGCCTTACAACTCGGCCGAGCGGATCGACGGGGTGAACGGCCTGGCCAACGCCCTCGGCGCTATTGCCACCCTGCTCGTCATGTGCGACGCTCGTGATTTGGGAACTTCCGTGGGCGAGAATGCAGAACTGGAAGTCTCCGAGGAACCTGATCCTGAGACCACGCTGCCGGGCAAGCGCACCGTGGTGCGAAAGATCTTCGAACCCAACATCTATCTCTACGACTCCTACCCCGGAGGCGTGGGACTAAGCGAGCCGCTCTTTCGCCTGAGTGAATCGTTGCTGGAAAAAACTCACAAGCTGATTTCGGAATGCCCATGCCCCACGGGTTGCCCCTCCTGCGTGGGCCCGGCAGGGAAGATGGGGGAAAAGGGGAAGGAAGTCGCGCTCGAGATATTGCGCCGGATGGTGGCCGCGACTTAGTAGTCACCTTCCTCAGGACGAGCAAAACAATCTCACGCAAAGGCGCAAAGCCGCAAAGTCTTAAATAGGGACGGTCGGACAAAAGATTGTGGCAAATTCAAAGTATCCTGGGATGAGTTCTCGATTAAGGAAAACAAAATGGGACACGAGATGAAGAAACGCTTTGCGCCCTTACGCCTTTGCGTGAGAATGTTCTCTCATGACTGAAAATGAGATTTCGAAACAGATCGTAGATGCAGCTTATAAGATCCACACCGCACTTGGCCCAGGGCTTTTTGAATCAGTTTACGAAACGGTTATGGCTCATGAATTGGCGAATCGAGGCCTGAAAGTGGTGAGACAACAAGCAATCCCGGTCGTCTGGGAAAACATCCATTTGGAAGCGGGGTTCCGCGCCGACCTTATTGTGGAGGACAAAGTCATCATCGAGATCAAGTCAGTTGAGAATTTAGCCCCGGTGCATCGGAAGCAGCTCCTCACATATCTACGATTGACGGGGAGGAAGTTGGGCCTATTGATCAACTTTGATACTGAGCTCATCAAGGATGGAATAGCCCGGGTCGTCAACGGTCTTTAAAATGCAAAACAATCTCACGCAAAGGCGCGAAGGCGCAAAGCGTTACTTGAATTCGGGCCCGGATTTCATTCTGATTTCCCAATGTCGAGGACAGTTCTCAGGATACTTCGAGTACGGCACTATCTCTTACCTGCCGGTCCCTGTTTGAGCTTTGCGCCTCTGCGCCTTTGCGTGACAATGTCTTTCCATGAACCTCGACGAAAAACTTCGTCTCCTCAAGAAAGCCTCGGCGCCTCGCGACCCGGACCGCGAGCTCGAGCAGACCCTGGAATTTTTGCGCCGCATGGATAAGCCGCCTGAGCCGCGCCAGCTTCCCGCGCAGCGGGCGGCCAAAGGCATTGAAGAATACGTGGAAGGGGTGCTCGAGAAGAATGATTTGGGAGAATACTTCATCGCCCGACAGGCGTTCCCTTTTGGCAGGCCTTATGGGAAGCTGCGCATTAGTGACATCTCCGCCGCGGATTTAAGCCCGTTGAATCTCCTGTTCCCCCAAACCCCACTGCCCGCGCCGGAGCGGTTGATCTACCTCGACACCGAGACAACGGGCCTGGCGGGCGGCACCGGCACCTGCGCGTTCCTGATTGGCATCGGCACACTCGAAGGAACTCAATTCGTCGTCAGGCAATTCTTTTTACGGGACTACCCGGAGGAAAAAGCCGTTCTGCACGCACTGGCGGAAATACTGAACTCCTTCGAGGGTCTCGTAACTTACAACGGCAAAACCTTCGATGTACCCTTGCTCGAAACGCGCTACGCACTGGCGCGGCTAAAGTCTCCGTTTGGACGGCTGCTGCACCTTGATGCGCTGCACCCGGCGCGGCGGCTGTGGAGGCTGCGCCTGGAAAGCTGCAAGCTCACCGACCTGGAAAGCGCAGTGCTGGGCATCGAGCGCGAGGGCGATGTTGCCGGCTCTGAAATCCCCGGCATTTACTTTGATTACCTGCGCTCAGGCGATGCGCGCGGCCTGCAACCGGTGTTCTACCACAACGCGCTCGACATCATGACGCTCGCCGCCATCACGGTGGAGTTGGCGCGGGCGATGGGAGACTCCACCACGCTTGACTCTCCCGTGGACCTTTTCAGCCTCAGCCGGATGTTTGAATTCGCAGGTTCAAGGGAACAGTCCGTGGAGACTTGCCAGCAAGCACTAACGCGCGGCTTGCCGGAAGAGATTGAGGCCCGCGCACTACATCAGTTGGCTTTGCAGTACAAGCGGCAGCGCCAACACGAATTGGCAGTTGAAACATGGCGGGAGCTCTCGCGGCGCCCGTCGCCATTGGCGCTCGAAGCCTTTGAGGAATTGGCCATTCATTACGAACACCGCGAGCGCAATCCCCAAACCGCGATGGAATTTACGCTCGCTGCCCTCGAACGCCTACGCGACCAGCCTTTACCCACACCCCACACCGAGCGCTTTACCCACCGACTGGAAAGGCTGCAACGAAAGACCGCCAAGCTCCAAGATGCCATTAAACTTCCGATTACTTAGCACGGATTCCTCACCCTGCCTCACGCGTAGCGCAGACCTCCGCCTTTGAGGTCTGCGGTTCTTACCGAGACTCCCGCTAGCAAACTTGAAAGGGGCACAAGGCCTTGTGCCCCTACAACGGCATTAGCCCGGGTTTCTCACCACATTTTCACTGCATCTGGACGATGAAGGGCGTCATTTCTGATGGGCAAGTTGTCATGTTATTATCACATTGCGAGAAACATAAGTAACCAGCCTTCTTTCAGTATGTTATCAGCTTCAGGCAATGGGAAAAGAGGTCAGACGACTCTTTGTTTTCAGTATGCTACCAGCTTTGGCAAATTTCGGATTTGCTCGGAACAAGGGCAGAATGTCATGAAGAAATCAAGGGCGATTTGAGGCGGGAAAAACATCACGAAGAATACCTTCCTTACTCCGGGAAGCGGGCGACCTCCTACCGATGCCGCGGGCGGGAAAACTGGCGCCGACCCTCACCTTTTCATTCTAGCCTATAATCATCGGCTGTCAAGAAAAAAAGGGGATAGCGCCGGCTCCACGGTTGATGGCCGCTCCCACCTCAAATTTGCGAGTAAGGCGTGGGCGTGAGAATCACGTTCGAAATATTGGAAACGATTTCGAGATCTGTATAGCCCGGCGTTGAACTCAGCTTCTTCCACTCGGGATCAGCGACAAAGGCGGCCCAATTTCGCATGCGCTCCTCCAT
>Ga0181520_10010025_pt1 | contig 12858 bp, 12 predicted proteins | sample PEATcosm2014_Bin_29_FD_132451 | JGI IMG/M metagenome (GOLD analysis project Ga0181520, IMG submission 132451) | Peatland microbial communities from MTU Mesocosm Facility, Houghton, MI, USA - PEATcosm2014_Bin02_30_metaG | ecosystem: Environmental > Terrestrial > Soil > Wetlands > Peat | place...
CACTGGAACCACGCTGTGGCAGCCGGATGCCTAGTGGCCGGGGCCTTCTTCATGTTCCACAGATTTTAAGGGGCCTATGCGCGTAGAATCGCTCGACTCAGCGCGCGCTGGGTATGGCGGTGATCGGACGATTGCCACTGGGAGGATCGACCGGATTGAATTTGCGCGCCAGCTCCGGCGTGGACTGCACGTCCGCAGCGGGCGGATTGTCCGCCTTGGCCACCTCCGCGCCAAAGACGTAGCTCGGCCCGAACATATTGCTGGTGAAGATCACCAGCTTCTTGTCCGGCGAGAAGCGCACATTCGGTTCTTCGCGATAGTTATGGTGCGACATGTTCACCAGGTGCTCCGACCGGAAGGTGCCCGGCTGCCAGAACGTAGGCCCATTCAGCGCACCACCCCCGCCGCGAACCAACTGCGGATGGAAGAGCTCGATCCACTCGCCATCCCTGGCCCTGGCCACCTGGCCAGGATCGCCACCATCGCCGCAGAAGAGGTCGAGGCTTTTAGTCAGGTTGAAGTGAATCGACCAATCGTCTCGCTGCATGTGGTATGCGGTGTGCTGGCCGGTCTTGAGGTTGTAGCCCGCCAGGAAGAAGTCCTCGCCCTTGGGATACTGCCAGTCGTACCAGATTGTCTCACCATCCAGTCCCCAGAACTCGTGGCCCGCGATCTCCATCAACATGGTGCGCGGGTGGATGAGGGTGTTGTGGGTGGCGTCGGTGTGGATCATCCAGATGCGGTCCACCTCCTGCCATGCTCCCTCGTGGCAGTACATCAGCAGCTCTGGGTCGGAGGGCGAGAAGAGGAGATGGTTGATCCAGTCGGTGGAGTGAAGCAACACCTTGAGATCCCCGGGCTTCGCGCCATTCGGGCCAGGCTCGAGACGAAGGGTGAAGAGCACCAGGGGTAGCTTTGCCGCGAGCCTGGCCGCCATCATCTGACCCTTGTTGGCCGGCTGGTAGTGCGGCCCCTGCGCCGCACTGGCGACCCGGTTATCGGCTGCGCCAGCGGGCTGTGCTGGAGCAGGTACAGCAGCCGCGCCATACTCCTTGCCGGTAGGCGGGCCTTCGATGTAGGTACCGGCGACCAGTGTTTCATCCGCGTTGACGCTGACCACGCTCATGCTTGAAGTATTTGGAATCTTGGGAATATCGATGAGTTTTGTGACAGCACCGCTGTTGGTGTCGGCTTTGTATACGGAGGTGGTGCCTGCCTCGTCTGTCGCGGTGTAGAAGACGCTGTTGGTCTTGTGGCCGACAACCATGGTGTGGACCATTCCTGGAGCATTGGCACCGGCTGCGTCCGCGGATTGCGGCGGGTTTGCCACCAACAGTTTGGTCTTCAATGTTGCCATGTCCATCACGTGGATGCCGTCCGGCGCGGTGTAGATCATCTGCTTGTCGTCGGGCGTATAGGCGTTGATGTTGAAGTAGAAGCCGCCGGAGTTTGGCTCGTCGCTGAGCCGCCACACACGGTGGCCCGTGTCCTTATCCACCCAACTGCGCGGTGGGGTGGGAGCGCCAGGCGTGGCCTGCGCCAGGCAGGCGAGTGGGAGCGGCAACAGGGCGAAAGCTAGGGCAAATGCAGTGAGAGGGTGGAGGCGCAGTGAGAGCATCTATTTCAGACGGCTGCACATGGAGAAAAGACGCGAACGGATGGGCCTGGGAGTGAGCCAGGGGGAGGGAGTGATAGGGCTAATCCTAAGATGGACTTGGCGTTGCCGCACCAATGCGCGTAGAAGGGACAGATGGAGATTTTGACCTCGGCGGAGATGAGTGCGGCGGACCGGCGCACGGCGGAGCAGTTCGGCGTACCGCTGGCGGAGTTGATGGAAAACGCAGGACGAGCTGTTGCGGAATTCTGTTTGCAGCGATATCCGGCGGCGGAGCGCGTGTTGGTGCTCTGCGGTAAGGGCAACAACGGCGGCGATGGGTTTGTGGCGGCGCGCGTACTGGCCGAGGCGGGCGTAGATGTCGCTGTACTGCTGCTGGGGCGCGAGGATGAGGTAAAGGGCGAGGCAGCAGCAGCGCTGGCGCGGCTGCGCGCGGAGGCTGCGTCGGTGGCGATCACATGCATACTCGATGAGGCAGCGCTGGCGGCAGCAAGAAATGCAATCGATTCAGCGGACCTGCTCATTGACGCGGTGGTGGGCACAGGATTCAAGCCGCCGCTGCGCGGACTGGCTACAGATTTGCAAGGAATCGTGGCGCGCCTAAAGACCCCGGTAGTTGCTGTCGATCTGCCCGCGGGATGGGATGCCGACTCCACCGCGCGGACCGCGCAGGGAGCATTTCGCACCGATGCGGTGGTCACATTTATCCGGCCCAAGTTGGCCCACGTCTTCGGCAATTTGACCGGCGCGACGTTTGGCCCGATTGCCATCGCGGAGATTGGATCGCCCGCCGAGGCAATTGTCTCGGAGAGCGGATTGACATGGGCAGGCGCGTCGAAATCGATCGCAGAGCAGCCGCGCGATGTGAACTCGAACAAAGGGATGTATGGCCATGTGCTGGTGATCGGCGGAAGTTATGGAACGGCCGGAGCGCCTGCGATGGCATCACTGGCCGCGCTGCGCGCGGGCGCGGGACTGGTGACCGCAGCCGTGCCGAAGAGCATTCTGGAGTTGGTTGCAGGTGTTGCGCCGGAGCTGATGCTTGCGGCACTGCAGGAGGGAACAGGCAACAGGGAACAGGGAACAGAGGGCCGGTGCGATGCAGAGGGTACGGTCTCGCTGGAGGCAATAACGGCGCTGCGGGAGTTGATTAATGCGAAGCGAATCTCAGTTGTGGCCCTGGGGCCGGGGATTTCGACCAGGGGAGAGGCCCCTGAGTTTGTTCGCAGTATTTTTGCGGATTGTACATTGCCGATGGTGATCGATGCCGATGCGCTCAACGCCTTTGCAGGCATGGCCAATCTGCTGGATGGAAGCGGACGCACGGTGGTACTGACGCCGCATCCCGGCGAGATGGCGCGCCTCACCGGCCTGACTATCGCCGAAGTCGAGACGGACCGCATCGGCCTCGCGCGCAGCTTTGCCACCCAGCACAAGCTGACCCTAGTGCTGAAGGGATGGCGCACGCTGATTGCCCATCCTGATGGGCGAATCGCGGTGAATACCAGCGGTAACCCGGCGATGGCAAAGGGAGGCAGCGGAGACATCCTGACCGGAATCATTGCCGCGCTGCTGGCTCAGTTTCCGCACGATGCGGCACGCGCGGTGGAGGCAGCAGTCTATCTGCACGGGCTAGCCGCAGATTTTGCAGCGCACGTCATGGACGAGCACACGGTCCTGGCCACCGACACGCTGGCCCATCTCTCCGATGCCTTTCGCCATCGCGCGAAGGACGCCGACGGATTGACCTGGATCTCAGGGCTGAGCGGCGTGGAGCGAAGCTAATGCGGGAGAAACGGTTCAAGACGCGCTCGGTGGAGGAGACGCTAGAGCTGGGCGGGCGTATCGCAGCGATGCTGCATCCGCCGCTCATCGTGATTCTGCGCGGCGGGGTCGGCGCGGGCAAGACGACGCTGGTGAAAGGCATCGCCGCGGCCCTGGGCGCGGCGGCCGAGGATGAGGTTACCAGCCCAACCTTCACCATCGTCCACGAGTACCAAGGCACCTCTGTCCGGCTCTTTCATCTCGACCTCTATCGCCTGGAGACGGAGGAGCAGATTGCTGTGCTCGGCATCGATGAGATGGCCGGCTATACGGATTCGCTGCTACTCATTGAGTGGGGCGAGCGCTTCGAGAGCATCGTGAAGCACGCCTGCGGCGAGATCTACATGGAGCACGGCGACGGCGACGAGCGTGGCCTGATCGTTCGCCTGAAAGAGTAGTCCTTTACGCGGCGGGGTCGAAGATAGGCCCCTTCGCCCGGCCCGTATAGCGATATATGGCGCATTCCTCGTCGCCGGTGGAGCCATACTCCTTCTGCCGCGCGATGGCTTCCAGGTCCGCTGCGTGGTCCTCCGGTGACATGGGAATGTTGTCCAAAAAAAGTTGCGTGAAGGCTGGGTTGCGATCGATCGCGTTGGCGCACTCAGCGTTGACGTAGAGCATATCCAGCGAGCCGGGTCGATTGGCAAACTGTGTCTCGATGCGACGCAGCAACTGCTTCAGCACCGGCGCCTCGAAGGGGTGGAAGAGAAAGAGCAACGTGGGTGTGTCGGGCAGTTCGTAGTCCAGCGCGTCCTGTTCATAGAGTTCTATAGGGGCGAGGCGAGCGGCGGTCGGATCCTCCCGGTGTGTGCGCGTCCAGTGCTCGACATTCTGCCGCGCGATGGCGGCCATCTCGGGGTTCAGCTCGATGCCGGCCACTTTGCGAAAGCTGTACTCGCTGGCAACCAACACAGCGCGCCCCTTGCCCGCGCCCACGTCGATAAAGGTGTAGCTGTGGATGGGATGCGGCGGCACGCTCTCGCGCCAGTGGCCAATCAGTGCGCGCAGAATGCTGGGCGCTACGCCATAGTACGCAGTGATGTGCTCGTCGTTGGCGTGGCCCGTGACCAGGTGGGTGGCGGGAACCAGGCCGCTGGTGTCGACGCCGTGCATCTGGTCGAAGGGATGGACGGGAAAAGCTGTCCGCTGCAGCAGATCGCGTGCGCGCCGGTTCGCGGGCACAAGGCTCAGCCTCGATGGGGCGGCTTCCGCATTGGATTTCGAGGAACTCATTGCGCGGACTGGGGCCCCTTTCTAAATCGTCGCAAGCTATCGCAGTTGTACAAGATCGTTTTTTCTTGAGAGATGAGATTGGTTGCGTACCTCGATGTTCAGTCGATTGCGGCACTCGGGCGAGATGCGCTCCGGCGTCCATGCGGGCTGCCAGACGAGGGTAACCTCGGTTTTGCTGACACTCTCAAAGGCAGCCAGGCGGTTCTCGATCTGCGCAACGATCTGGCTCTGTGCCTCGCATCCCAGCGTTGTCAAAGTCAGTTGGATTGCTACGCGATAGCGCGCGGGCACGCCCGGAATTCCCGCGCCGGGAGCGTCGCGGTCCAGCGTGAGGGCAACGGCGTAAACCAGGCCGAGATCGACGATATTGCACGGTAGCTCGGGGTCGTAGCAGTCGCGCAGCGCGGTGCGGATAACATCTTCCGTGAGCGGTGCGGTCTGTGCGTTTGCTGAATGCATGGAGTCCTGACTTTGATGATAGCTGCTGGCTGGTTCAAGCATCAGGTACAGACTCGGAGTTAGGATAGTGCCATGAAGATTCTGACCAACGAGACGCGAGGAGGCTTCCAGGGACCGAAGGAGTGGTTTACCGGGGCCGTATGGGCGGATGAGATTGTGGTCGCTCCGCCGCCGGCGCGGATGAAGGCCTTTCGGGTGAGCTTCCAGCCGGGTGCGCGCACGGCCTGGCACACCCATCCGCTGGGGCAGGCGCTGCATGTGCTCAGCGGGGTGGGGTTGGTGCAGAAGAAGGGCGAGCCCGCGCAGACGATCAGTCCGGGAGATACGGTGTGGATTGAGCCGGGCGAGGTACATTGGCACGGCGCTGCGCCAGGACACACCATGGTTCACCTGGCCATGCAGGTGGCCGACGCAGCTGGCGTAGACGTGAACTGGCTGGCCCATGTCAGCGATGAGGAGTATGCGGCGCAGTAAGGGCCGCCACTGGATTAGTCGTAGAGAGGTCCTGGTATTCTCATACGCCGAGTTCTGTGCGGATGGCGTCGGCGATGGCGTTGGCGTGTTGTTGCATCTGCGCCTCGGATTCGGCCTCGATCATGACGCGGGCCAGCGCCTCGGTGCCGGAGTAGCGAATGACGACGCGGCCTGTGTCGGCCAGCGCAGCCTCGGCGGCGGCGATGGCGGCGGCAACCGTGGGGATCGAGTCCAGCGGACGCTTCTCGCGCACAGGCACGTTGACGATGACCTGGGGAAAGTTCTTGAGGTCGGCGGTGAGCTGGGCCAGCGTCTGCCCGCTGCGATGAAGTATGTCCAGCAGCAGCAGCGCGGTGAGCAGGCCGTCACCGGTGGTGCTGCGGCCAGTGAACAGGATGTGGCCGGATTGCTCTCCGCCCAGCGCCGCGCCGGTAGCCAGCATCTGCTCCAGGACGTACTTGTCGCCGACGGACGCACGCAGCATCTTGATCCCCGAGCGCTTGAGCGCAGCTTCCAGGCCCATATTGGACATGGTGGTTGCAACCACCGTGGAGTTAGTAAGCAGTCCGCGTGCAGCCAGGTCGCGGGCGGCAAGCAATAGAACGGCATCACCGTTGACCACGTTGCCGTTTTCATCGGCAAAGAGCGCGCGGTCGGCGTCGCCATCAAATGTAATTCCCATGGTGGCATATTGCTGAACCACCTCGGCGGCGACGGTCTTGGGATAGAGTGCGCCGCAGTTCTCATTAATGTTTCGGCCGTTGGGGCTGGCGTGGGTGAGGATGACCTCGCCACCGCCGAGTTCGGCAAAGAGCTGGGGCGCGATGGCGCTGGCGGCACCGTTGGCGCAGTCAATGACGATGCGATGGCCATCGAGCGAGAGATTGGGAACGGCAGCGAGCAGCGAGTGGATGTACTCGACTCGGTCAGCCTCGTTGATGTGAGGTTCGAGTTTCGAGTTTCGAGTTTCGAGGTTCTTCGACTTCAGGCAGCGGAAGATCTCGGCTTCGATGGCCAGCTCGGTCGCGTCGGGCAGCTTGTATCCGTCCGGGCCGAAGAGCTTGATGCCGTTGTCGACCCAGGGATTGTGGGAGGCAGAGATGACGATTCCGGCGGCAAACTTGTGCGCGCGGGCCAGGAAAGCAACGGCGGGGGTGGGGATGACTCCCGCGCTCTCTACGCTCGCTCCGCCGGCAACGAGTCCTGAGGTCAGCGCTGCGGCAATCCAGCCGGAGGACTCACGCGTGTCCTGCCCAATAAGGACGTGCGGCGAATCGCCCAGGTGATGCGCCAATGCGAGGCCGACTGCATGTATCGTGGTGGGGTCAAGCGGGAACTGGCCGGCGGCGGCGCGAATGCCGTCCGTGCCAAACAGCTTCTTCATTCGGATCTTTCTCCGTATCTATTATCTGCTGTATTAGGGGCGCGTAGCATTGCAACTTTTGAGTCAAGCGTCTGGTTAACCGTGGCTTAAGGTTTCCCCCTGCACCCGATCCCTAACCGCTGGTAAGCCTGCGATACTCCAGGAACATGCGCATACGCCAGTGCAGGATCATGCCGAAGGCTAGAACAAAGAAGAGTGCAGCCGTTTGTTTCACATCGACGAACTTGTCGAGGTAGCTGTGGGCCAGAACGCGAATGGCAGCAAGAACGATCACAACCATGAAAAATGTATTGGAGCGCTGCATCATGATGACATTGCCGTCGCGCACCAGACGCGATGTACGCAGCAATGGATAGGCGAGCAGGGTAGCGCCAAGCAGAAACGCGCACACCGCCCACAGCAACGGAAGGCGGAAGTCCGGGGCCAGGAACATGCAGAATCCGGTGGCCATGCCGAGGGGAGGGATGAGGATTTTTTTCGTTGTGACTGCGCTGCGGCCCTCCTGCACGCGCCAGACAAGGACCCCGGACGCCCCCACAAGAGATGCGAGCAGTGACAATTCGGGAAGTGGCACGCGCAGCAATAATTCGTGAAGGGTCACCAAGGGAACTCTCGAAAGAAGTTGGGTGCAAGGCCCGACGGGTGGTGGAACTCTCTCTCCATTATGCCGGTTTGCACAGCTTTCCGCTGATGCAGGCACGCGTCATGCAGAGCTGGTGGACTTGACCTCGGCGGTGACGGAGCCGTTGGCCAGACGGGCACGGATAGTCTGGCCGGGGTGCGCGTCTGAGGCGTTGCGCAAGAGCTGGCCTGCGTCTGTGTATACCAACGCATAGCCGCGGTTCAGGACCGCGAGTGGCGAGAGCGCCTCGAGTCGGGCGGCGGAGCGGTTTAGCCGAGTACTACGGGCAGCAAGAGAGGTGAGAGCGAGCCGGCTGAGGGATTGGCTGGCGACTTCCAGGCGGCGACGCGCGAGGGCGAGGCGGACGGCTGGGTTGTGGCGTTCCAATCGCGCAGTGAGGGCCGCAAGCTGATTGGCGCGCTCGCGCATGGGGCGATTGGCGACCAGAGCGAGACGATGGCGGAGGTCGTCGAGCCGTTGAGCGCGGCGGCCGATGAGGGCTTGCAACCGGTTTTGTATCTGGTCGATCGATAGCTCCGTGAAGCGCTGCCGCGCAAGCATAATTTGGTATCGGATGGCTCGGCGGACACGTGCATCGAGCGCCGCGACGCGTTCCTCGAGGCCGTGCTGGGCAGCGGTGATGAGCTCGGCTGCGGTCGAAGGCGTGGGAGCGCGCAGGTCGGCGACAAAATCCGCGATGGTGAAGTCGGTCTCGTGGCCGATCGCAGTGACAACCGGTAGCGAGGAGGCCGTAATTGCTCGGGCAAGGGCCTCGTCGTTGAACCCGGCGAGATCTTCCAGCGAACCGCCGCCGCGCGCAATCAGGATGAGATCGACCTGGCCGGAGAGCTTGTTTAGCGGACGTTTGTTGTGCTGGCCCTTCTTGCCATGACTTTGATTGGGTTGGTTTTGATTGAACCATCGGATGCCTGCTGCCACCGAGGCGGCGCATTCGGGGCCCTGCACCGTCGCCGGATAGACCAGCAGGTTCAAGCGAGCGTGGCGGCGGCGAACGATCTTGATGATGTCGTGGAGGACTGCGCCACCGGTGGAGGTGATGACGCCAACCGACCGTGGAAAGGATGGCAATGGGCGCTTGCGGTCGATGTCGAAGAGGCCCTCGGCGAGCAGGCGCGCCTTGAGCTGCTCGTATGCAATTTGCAAAGCACCTGTACCCCTGGGTTCCAGCGTCTCGGCGATGAGCTGGAGCTGGCCTCGCAACTCATAGACCGAGACACGGCCGCGCACCAGCACGGCAAGTCCGTCCTGCGGTTGGATGCGGAGTAGTTGCGCCTGGCGGCGGAAGATCACCACCGGTAGCTGCGCCTCGCCGTCCTTCAGCGTGAAATAAACATGTCCCGAGGGCGCGCTGCGAAAGTTGGATATCTCGCCTACGACCCAGAGGTCGGCGTAGGCGGTCTCAACGTGCTGGCGGAGGTCGTTGACCAAATCGCGGACACTCCACGGCGCAGAGGGGGTGCCGGTTCGTGGTTCGAGGTCTGAGCAATAAGGATCGAGCGACGTGGAATGTTGAGTGTCAATGGCGCGTTTGGGAATAGCGGGCTTCAGCCAGAGACCGGCTAGGGTTCCTTGCCTGCCATCGCCCTCAGACTGGTTCGCCATACCGCTTGAGTCTAGAGCATCGGCGAGTTTAGCGGTAGAGACCGTGGGTATGGATGTAGGCGGCGACGGCTGGGGGAAGCAGTCCGGGGCATGGGTCTCCTGCTTGCAGGCGGCGACGAAGTTCAGTGGCAGAGACGTCCTCGTGGACCGTGGTGAGCAGGTGGACGCGGGCGCGCTGGGCTTGGGTCAGATAGAGCGGCGCGAGTTGGGCTTCGCTCAGGGGGAACTCGGGACGGCTGACTACAATCCACTCGGCAACCGCGAGTAGGCGATCGGGAGAGCGCCAGCGACGCAGATCAAGGAAGCTGTCAGCGCCGGTGAGAACGAACAAGGACGCGCTGGGCAGCTGGTGCGCGAGCACGGCCAGAGTGTCTACTGTGTAATTCGCAGCGCCGTCGGGACGTGGAGCGTCGAGGGCAGAGACGGCGAAGCGAGGATCGGGGAAGTTGCCGGTTGCAACTTGCTTCTCCTCGGTCGCGGACAGTGATGGTGTCCCATCTTCAATCGCAAGGCGGGCCATGGCGAGGCGGTTAGAGTAGGAGACAATGGCCGCTTCGGGCTTCAGGGGCTGGTTGCCGACAGGAGCGAACAGAACGCGGTCGAGCGCGAAAGCGTCTGCCGCGGCACAGGCTAGGCGCAGGTGACCGCGATGGATGGGGTCGAATGTGCCGCCGAAGAAGGCTATCCGCATTCTGTCATGTTAGAGCATTTTCAAAATGGTGGGATGTAGGGATCTAGCAGGATGGGCTTGAGTGTAGTTGCGCAGAGGCAGATGGTGAGTCGTTACCGACGCACCACCCCCCTCAGGACATTCCTCTGAGAAGGGTGGAGCGGTTCGAACGTGCGGCGTCGGTTAGCGCGAACGGAAGACGATGCCGGTGCCGATCTCGAGCGTGTGGTTGCTCTGGTTTGGGCCCGCGCCGCCGTTCCCCATGTAATAGCCGGTAGGATAATTGGCCAGGCTGCCTCCGCTGACTTCCAACACACGCCAGTCGAGATGCTTGTACTTTTTAGAGAGAGGGCGATCGAGACCGACGCTGAATTGATAGATAAAGTCGTTGTTGTAATAGGTACGAAGTGCGTTCCTGGTGTGACCAACGCCGAACCCGCCCTGGGCGTAGGGAGCGGTATTAAACATGTATTTCTGCTTCATGGGCTTCTTTGCAGAGATGCGCAGGCTGAAGATGCCGTCCTGACGATCAATCTGGGACCCGTATACCTGGACCCGGAAGGTGTCTCCGCGACCGTCGACGCCGAAAGCTATGGGGCCGGTCTTGAGCTTGCCGATGAGGGGCAGGCGATTAAAGTCGTAGTAAACGCCGTAGACGGCCCCGTACAGTCCGAGTTTGTCTATGTTCAAGCTGCTCGGAGAGGTCAGGGTGTAGTCCACTCCCTTTTGGGTGAACTGCTGGGCGTCGCCCGTGACATAGACTCCAGTTTGAGCGTGGGCAGCAGCAGATACGAGGGCAACGGAAAGAACAAGAGCTATGGTTCGCAGTTTCATCGGTGTTCCTTTTGCGAGGAGTTTTTAGCGCACCGATGAGCATATAGAAATGGAACGCTAATGTCAGCACATTTTTATAGCGGAAAGATTTGGGGGTCGGAATGGTGGGGCTGACGGTGCGGCTGAGGGGTAATCCTATATAGGCAATAATTAGGGAATGTTGGCCTTCCAAGCGAACAAAAATGAAAGGAACTGGCGGATTTCCCTGGCCGCGCTCCAGGCGGATGGGGGCCCATAGACAGGGCACAGCGTTACGGAATCGGCTCTAGAAGCGGAAGACCAAGCCGGAGCTGAAGCTGATCTGGGTGGACGCGGGGATGTATTGGGTGCCTCCGCCGCCCACGGTCGCGGTGCTGACCGTGGTCACAGAGCCGTATCCGATCTCGACGACGCGGAAATCGATGTGCTTCTGCAAGGTGTAGTCGATGCCGCCGTAGAGGACATAATCGAACTTGCTGACGTGGACGGTGCTGCTGGGGGCCTTGGTGGTGCCCAAGCCGAAGGAGAACTGAGCGTAAGGTTTGATGGGGCGTGTGAAGGGCTTGGCGGAGACGCGTGCGCCCACCAGGAAGCTCCTGAGCATGGCATTGTTGGCGTGCAGGTCGGACTCGCGCACGTCGAACCCGGCAGAGAGAGGGCCGCTCTGGAAGAAGTCATAGTAGCCGCCGAAGTCGTAGCCGTAAAAGACCTGGGAGGTGGAGTTCTGGCCGAGGAAGGCTTGCGGGCCGATGTCTGCGGTCGGGTTGCTGACGCGGATGGCTACGGGGTTGAAGTAGAGGCCGGTCTGGGCATGGGCCGTGACGGTCGCGAAAGCCAGTACTGCGACTGCGGCAATGCTGCGAAACTTCATGGGGAATCCTCAAAAAAAGCGGGATGCTGACACCGCTCCGCAAGCCGGCTTGGCCTGCAACTGCGGCGCACTACCAAGTCTATAGAAAGATTCGACAATAGGCGCAGCATTGCAGGGAGGGGTGGACTATCGCGCTCGGCCGCGGGCGCGCGGCGCGGGCGGCGGGTAGGCGGGCCTGCGCTTGGCGGGCTTACCGGAGACGGGGGTTGGCGAGTTTGGTTCGCCGAGGCCGAATGGGGCGGGACGATGGGCCTCGACCATCTCGGCGATGGCGTACTTGAGCGGCTCGATGCCCTCGCCGGTGACCGAGGAGATGGCATAAAAGGGTAGCTGGCGTCGCTTGGCGAAGGCAGCCAGCTTCTTGAGCTTGGACGGATTGGCGACATCGATCTTGGCGGCAACCAGGATCGTCGGCTCTGCGGCCAGCGCCGGATCGAAGGTGGCCAGCTCGGCGGTGATGACCTTGAAGTCGGCGACCGGGTCGGGACGGTCGTTTCCTCCTGCTGCGGCACTGGACTCGGAGACATCAACCAGGTGGACGATGACCGAGGTCCGCTCGATGTGCTTGAGGAATTGAATACCAAGCCCTGCGCCCTGGTGTGCCCCTTCGATCAGGCCAGGCAGATCAGCCACAGAAAAGGACTGGGTGTGGGGAAATTCGCCGACCTGAACTACGCCGAGTTTGGGCTGTAGCGTGGTGAAGGCGTAGTTGGCCACCTTGGGGCGGGCAGCGGACAGGCGTGAGATCAGTGTGGATTTGCCCACATTGGGGCAGCCGACCAGACCCGCATCGGCAAGCAGGCGAAGCTCCAGGCGGTAGCTGCGCTCCTCTCCGGAGCGGCCCAGCTCGTGTTCGCGCGGGGCCTGGTGGGTGCTGCTGGCGAAGTGCTGATTGCCGCGTCCGCCGCGCCCTCCTCTGGCGATGACGATAGTCTCGCTGGGGCGGCTGAAGTCATGCACCAACTCGCCGGTCGCGTCGTCGTAGAGCAGGGTCCCGACAGGGACATTGAGGGTAAGGTGTTCTCCCGCCGCGCCAGACATGTTGGAGCCCAGGCCGTGGCCTCCGCGCTGCGCCTTGTGCTCCGGGTTGAAGCGGAAGTGGACCAGAGTGTTGTGGGAGAGTGAGGACGATATCAGCACATCGCCGCCGTGGCCTCCATCGCCGCCGGAAGGACCTCCTCGGGGAACGAACTTTTCCCTGCGAAAGGCCATGCAGCCATTGCCGCCGTCTCCGGCCTTGACGCGTATTTTGGCCTCATCGATGAACATA
>Ga0181520_10010026_pt1 | contig 12855 bp, 10 predicted proteins | sample PEATcosm2014_Bin_29_FD_132451 | JGI IMG/M metagenome (GOLD analysis project Ga0181520, IMG submission 132451) | Peatland microbial communities from MTU Mesocosm Facility, Houghton, MI, USA - PEATcosm2014_Bin02_30_metaG | ecosystem: Environmental > Terrestrial > Soil > Wetlands > Peat | place...
ACCGCGTTCTCGATCACCTGGGTGACCTGCTGGTCCATCACGCTCGGCGAGGCGCCCGGGTAGGTCGTCGACACGACGACGAAGGGGAAATTGATCGAGGGAAAGAGGTCGACTCCCAGATTGATGATCGAGATGAGTCCGAATGCGAATATCGCCACGAAGACGCCGATGGCGAAGACGTAGCGTCTTACGGAGAAGCCTACGGCCGGGTTGATCTTCTCGTATATCTTGGCCTGGAGCTCGCGGACCTTGCTCATTTGCTCCCATCCACCGAGGCGACGGGGATCGCCTTGACCGCGGAGCCGTCCATGAGGCCGGGAGGCGGGTTTACGATCACCGCGCTGCCGGGCTCCACGCCCGCGACGGCCGCGCTATCCCCGCTCTCCGCCAGGATGGCGATCGGGCGCTCGACCGCCTTGGAATTCTCGATCACGAAGGCGTAGTTCCTGTCCTCGCTCGTCTGGATCGCCCCGGTCGGAATTATGGTGCCGCTCGCGAGGACGAGGGAGTAGCTCACCGTGCCGACCACCCCGAAGGGGAGGGCCAAGGAGCCCGGGACGTAGGCCACGAAGGGAACGACGCCGTTGACTGGCACGTCCGGGGATCGGCTCAAGGAAAGCCTGCTAGCCTTCCCGTTCAAGGTGAAAACGATCTCGGTGCCGATGGAGAGGCCCCCGGCGTCCGACGGAGGAACCGAGAAATCTATCTCCCGTTCCTGGGACGCGATGACGAAGGCCGGGGCGTCCTGGCCGACGAACTCGCCCGGCATCAGGGTGACGGAGACGATACGTCCCGCGTAGGGCGCCCTGATCGAGGCGTGCGCGAGGTTCAGGCGGGCCTGCTGGAGCGCGTAGTCCGCCTGCTCGACCGACAGCTTGAGCTGGGCGATATCCTGGACGTCGGCCTTTTGGTTCTGGTCGAGGGCCGACTTGGCGGCCTCGAGGTTGGCCTGGGCCGACTGATAGGCGCTGTTCGCCTCGTCGACGTCGGCGTTCGTCGCCCCTCCTTGGGCCAGGAGGGCCTTTTTGGAATCGTAGCTCCTCTGGGCGGCGGATAGGGCCGCCTCGGCGGAGCGGACCTGGAAGTCGAGCCGCGGACTCGCCTGGCTCGTCGTGCCCTGCAGGGTCGATAGGTTGATCTTCGCCGCCTCGAGCGCGGCCTCGGCCGTCTTGGCCGAGAGCTGAAGCTGGCTGTCGTCGAGCTGGACGACGACTCCCCCCTCGGCCACCCAATCCCCCGCCTTCAAGAGGACCCTCGAGACGACCCCGCCCACCTGGCTCGCGACCTGGCTTTGGAGGACGGGTTTCACCGTTCCGGAAGCCTTATGCAGGGCCGCGAGGGGGCCGAAGGCGACGGAAGAGGAGCGGACCGCTATATCGGCTAGCCCGGGACCGGCCTGAGTCGCCGGACCCTTGGCCGAAGGCCCCGGGGAGGCGGCGCCGCGCGAGCAGCCGGCGAGCGCGACGAGGAGCGCGACGATCGCCGCCCCGGCCGGTACGAGCCTCGAATGATTTTCCATGAATCGTCTCCTAATAGCCCATGAGCTCGCGCAGCTGCAGGACGGCAAGCTGGGCGTTCCGCTCCGCGCCCGTGACCGCGGAGCGGGCGTTCGCGTACTCTACCGAGGCGTCGAGCAAGTCCTGATTCTTCACCGTGCCGAAGGCGACCTCGGTCTTCCGGAGCTTGAATCTCAGTTCGGATCTCTCCGCGGCCAGCTTCGCCGTTTCCAGTCGCTGAAGCTGAGTCTGCGCGAGATCGAAGGCCTCCTCGACGTCCGTGGCGATCTTCGCGCGGAGCTGTTCTTCCTGGATCCCGTATTCCTCGTCCTGGATGGAGTTGGCCTTGAGCTGATGGGCGGCGGCCCCGGCGTCGAGGACGGGCAACGAAAGCTTGGCCCCGAGGGTCTCCTGGCCCGCCGTATCCGTTCCCTGGAATTGGTAGATGATATTGACGCCGCCGCTGACGCTGATCGCGGGGAGCGTCTGGCCCTTGATGAGATCCCGATCGATAGTCGCGAGCTTGCGGTTTATCTCGATCTGGCGGATCTCGATCCTCCGGCTCAAGGCCTCGGATACGGCCTCCTCGACGCTCGCGACGGGGACTGCAGGGTCTTTCTCCTCGGCGACGGCAAAGGACGAATCGCGCGACCCGCCGATGATCTGGGCGAGCCTCGATCTCGCGATGCGGAGGGCGTTCTCGGCGTCGCGCTCGTCGATCTCGGCGTTCTTGGCGTTGATTTCCGCGCTCTCCAGGTCTACCTCGTCCGCCAGGCCGCTGTCGAAGGTAGAGCGGATCTGGGCGACGAGGGAATCCTGCTGGTCCCTGGTTTCCCGCTTGGCCGCAAGATCGAGCTGGGAACCGAGCATGACGAAGTAGGCCTGAGACACAGCCGAGACGATGCTCGATTTGCCGGCCTCGGCCGTAAGCTCCTGGCCCTGCAGGGCCAAGAGGCTTTTCCGAGTCGCCGCCCGGGCGATTCCGCCCGGATAGCCGTTCCACACTACTTGATTGAAGCTGAGCCCGGCCGTCCCCGTCGGGCCTGGCGGGAAGTAGGACGCGAACTGGGGAAAAGCCGCCGCGAGGGGGCTCGCGGCTATGTACGGCGTCGAGCTGAGGCTGATGCTCGTCATCGGCGAGGCCAGGGATAATCCCGCCTGGGGGGACTGGGCGAAGCCTACCGCGAGGGAATTCTCCGAAAGCAAGGCGGCATCGCCGAAACCGTTGGTCGCGCTCTCGCCGAGGGAGCCCGAGAGCGCGAACGAGGCCTGGGAGAGGCTCAGGCCGTATTGCTCTCTCGCGATGTCGAGATTCCTCCGCAGGATCCTGCCGTCGGCACCGTCGGCGAGAGCCCGATCCACGCACAGGGCCAGCGTCAGGATCGGGGGACTCTCCTGAGATGAAAGAGACCCGACGGCCAGGGATGCCGCGAGCAGGAAGGACATCAGATGTTTCCGCATCATGATTAAACCTTTTGGAGTTTGAGTTCTGTCCTCAAGAACTGCGCGAAATCCACTATGACTCGCCTGACGGTCGCCCGATCCTCGTCGCTGATCCTGTCGATGAACTTCCTCAATAGCTTCAGGGACTTGAGGTCGATCGCGTCGAGGACCTTCGTCGCGCGATCGGTGAGAGTCAGGAGGACTATCCTTCTGTCGTTCTTGTCCGAGACCCTCTCGACGAAGCCCAGGTTGACCAGCCTGTCGGCTATCCCCGTCACCGCGGCGGGGCTGAGCAGCCGCGATGCGGCGAGCTCGGACATTTTGCACATATGGCCGGAATCCTTGAGCGATTTGAGTATATAGAATTGCAGGAGAGTCAAACCCTCGGAGCCCAGCATCCCGTCCATGGTCCGGACGAAAAGCTCGTGAAGCTCGTATTGCAGGTCGAAGAGCAGGTCGCTCTCGTCGAGGTTCAGTTCCATAATTAAGGCTAATATATGGATACTAAATAGTTAAAGTCCACGATATTTCACGAGTTCTATTATTTTTAGGCTTCATATTCCGGAACCCAGGTAATACAGCCCGAGCAACGCGACGATCATGCGGGACGAATCGTCCATGCCGCCGTCTTCGACGGGGAGATCGGCGCGGCGCGCGGCTTCGCACGCGAGCCAAACCCAGGCGCCGAGGCGCATATCCACCCTTCCGGCCGCCTCGTGGAAATCGCAGGTTACGGCGAGAGGGCCGAAGAGCCGCTCCATGGCCATGCCGTGCACGAGGAGGCAGGCCGCCATCGCGTCCCGTCCGCGCTCGGCCTCGATGGCCCGCCCGAGCTCCTCGATGGCGGCGGCGGTAGCGGAGCCTTCGAGTATCGGCTGGATGCGCAGCTTGAACGAGGCGATGAGGGCGCGGCAGCGGGCCTGGCGACCCGAGCCTTCACCGGTGATGAAGCTGTAGAACTCGCCCGGCCTGCCGAGGATGTTGCCGAGGGCGAGCGAGTACTGCCGCTTGAGCGCCGCATTCCTCGCCTCGACCATGCGGGGGAAGAGCTCCTGAACGGCCTCCAGCACTTCCATCGGGGCGTCGGACTCCTCGGCCCCGGCGGACTTGGTCATCGCCTCGGCGAGAGTCGCGACGACCGAATGCTCGGCTTCGCCGGATAGCGTCGTCGCGAGCGCGGCGCGCGCCGCTTCGCCCCCGAGCTTCCCGAGCGATTCGGCGCAGGCCGCCCTGAGCTCGGGCGAGCCCACGGCGAGGAAGCGGACGAGGGCCGGAACGGCGCGCTCGTCGGCGATTTCGCCCAAAGCCCTCGCGGCCTCGATGCGGATGGGGCTCGAGGAGTCGGAGAGCCGGCTGACCAGGGGCTCGGTCGCGTCCTTCGCGCCTATGCGGCCCAGGGCGAGCGCCGCCTCCCTGCGGACTTCGGCCGAGGGATCGTCGAGCCTGTCTATCACCTCGCGGACCAGGAGCGCGCCTTCCTCGCGGTCTATCCGCCTGAGCGCGCGTGCGACGCGCGGATCGCTCGAATCCCGCGCGAGGACGCCGTGCGAGGCGAAGCTGCGGAAGACGCCGGCCGTCGCGAACTGGGATACGAGTATGCCCACCGGCCTCTCCCGCCCTTCCTTGACGCGCCGGAGGGCGAGCGCGGATACGGCGAGGATGAGGAGGCAGGCCAGCTGTCCCACGTGGAAGCCCCGCATCCTTATGGGCCCGGCATCGAGCCGAAAGCCCTCGAGGGCCTCGTCGAGGAGGCCGCCGCCGAAGGCGCCGAAAGCCGAGACGACGCCGATGATCGTATTGTACCAGCCGATGTAGACGACGCGCCGCTCGGGAGGGGCGAGGGTGAGCATGAGCTGGTTGGACCCTTCCCAGAAGGCCGGCCCGAAGAAGCCGGCCGCGAGGGAGAGGAGGGGCAGGATATAGACGTGGTTGCGCCGAGTGAGGAATACGTAGCCGAGGGTCGAGAGGCCGACGAGGAAGCCCATGAGCACGGCGGGCTTGCGTCCGTAGCGGTCCATCACGAAGCCCCATAGCGGCGCGATGGCGACCCATGTGAGCTGGGAGATCACCGTCATTATGCCGAGCCAGACGATGGGCACTCCGATCGCGTCCGGCGAAGTGACATAGGGAGCCTGGAAGGGGCCCGCGAGGTTCAAGGCGAGCTGGGCGAGGCCGATGACGAACGCATAGCCGAGAAAATTGCGGTCGCGGAGCGGGGCGAGGAAGTCGCCGGGGGTAAAGCTCGGCCGCGCCGCCCGCGGCGGTTCGGGGATGGCCGCGTGGAGGAGGATGTCGACGACCCCGCCGATGGCTCCGACGCCGAAGATCACGACGTAGGCCCAGGAACGCGAAGCCTCAGGGAAGAGATCGAGGAGGACGCTCGCGAGGAAGAACCACGCTACGGTCACGCCCTGGAAGACCGCCGAGCGCCTCAGGAAGAAGCTGCCCCTCGATGCCTCGGGGATTAGGTCGGCCATCCAGGACATCCAGCCGGAGGAGGTGAGGTTCATGGCCGCCCAGGAGACGATCATCGCCGCCGAGACGAGGAGGGCCGCGGGCGCCTTCCCCGCCCCGGCGGCGAAGACTGCGGCCGAGGCGGCTACCGCGAGCCCCGCGAAGCGGTGTATCAGATGCCCCGCCATCCAAAAGCGCTTGCGCCTGGGGAGGAGGGAATACGCGACTATGGATATGAGCTGAAGGACCCCGCTTACCTGCATGAGGCCGAGGAGAAGGCCCAGAGTCTCGGGCGCCACTCCCAGGTGATTGAGCATATATACGTTGAAGATAGGCTGGTTGTTGCAGACCGTGAGGAAGAAGGCGCCCGACCCGCCCGCGACGATGGAATAATTCATCGCGCGGGACAGCTGACGCGGGCCCAGCGATCCTCTGCCTGCCGACTTCGGAGAGCCCGGCATGGCTTTACCATGGCGGCGATTCGAGGGAATAGTCAAGTCGAGGGAATGCCGATCATGCGGGAACGCGACCCTCGACCTTGACCCACTGAGGCGATGCGCAAAGCAGTATGCCTCCGATCGCCAGGAGACAGCCGGCATAGGCCGCCGGTCTCGGCCTCTCGCCCAAGACGAGGGCCGACAAGGCGAAGGACGAGAGCGGCATGAAACCGGAGAAGACGCCTGCCGTCGATACGGGCACTTTTGCGACTCCCGTGAACCAAAGGACATAGGCTAGAGCCGAGGCGAAGAGTCCCTGGTATACGAAGGCGAGTCCCCGGTTCGGGCTTATGGCATTCAGCTCGACCTTCTCTCCCGTAACTAGGGACAGAGTCGCGAGAAGGACTAAGGCGATGGCCATCACCGAGGCGCTGGCTCGCTTTGGTCCTATGGATGCTTCGAGCCTCTTGGACAGGACGTTGAAGGCCGATTCCGAAGCCGCCGCCCCGAGAGCGAGGAAGCATCCGACCAGATGCCGCGAGGCGAAATGGGCGATAGGCGCGACGGTTTCGACTCCGGCTCCCGATTCCAGCGCGACGATCCCGGCCGCGGCTAGGCCTATGCCTAAGGCTGCCCGCAGTCCGATCCTCTCTCGCAGGAACAAGGCCGAGAGGAGGGCTGTGATGACCGGCGTCACGCCGGTCGCGATACCCGCTTCCGAGGCGCTGGTCCTCGAAAGAGCGGCGAGCATCAGGACGCGGAAGAGGGCTACCCCGAAAAAGGCCTGAGCCGCGAAGAAAGGGAGGGCGCGCCTCATCGCTCCGCGTTCGGGGCGAGTCTCGCCCGCGGCCAAGGGGACAAGGACGAGGAGAGCGATGGCCGTTCCTGCCGCTGCGGCGAAGAATACCGGCAATCCGACGAGGAACTTGCCGGCGATGACCGAGGAGCCCGCGAGAACGAAGCCTCCTGCGAGCGAGATATAGGCCCCAAAGCGAGTATCCATCCTTACTCCTCCGCGCATTGGTTGACTTCAAGCCTGGGAGGCCCTACTGTAGCGGCGGAAGCGGCATACTTAAAGAGCCACTATCGTTGATATCTCGTGGGCCACTTCGAGGTTCCCATGCTCGGAATCGTCTTGGAACGTTCTTCCTCGCGGAGCCTGGGCAGCCAGCTCTGCGACCAGCTACGCGCGCGGATATTGTCCGGCGAGCTCGGCGCGGATTCCCGCCTGCCCTCGACTCGCGAGCTCGCCCGCGATCTCGGAATCTCCAGGACTCTCGTCCTCGAAGCCTTCGAGCAGCTCGAGGCAGAGGGGTACATAGAGGGCCTGCGCGGCGCCGGCAGCTTCGTCCGCGCCGGATCGGTCCTGAAGAACGTAGGCGGCTCGGCAAGTACCGCCGGGAGACCGCCCGTCGCGGCCGCCGCCCTCGCTATCGCCCGAGGGCGCGAACGAAGAGTCGATTTCAGGCCCGGCGTGCCCGCGCTCGACATGTTCCCGCGGGAGGCTTGGGCTCGCTCCCTCGCCCTGGCTGTCCGCTCGCTGCCGCGCTCCTCCCTGGGATACGGAGAGGGAGCGGGCTTGGATCGTCTCCGAGAGGCGACGGCGGCCTATCTTTTCCGATCCAAGGGGGTGGTGGCCGAGCCGGAGGACGTCTTCATCACCTCCGGCTGCTCCCAATCCCTGGGCTTGATATCCAGGGCCCTGCTCAGGGGCGCCCTCCTTTGCGGTGGGGGGCGGGCAGTCCTGGAGAACCCCTGTCAACCGGCCCTGAGCGGTCTCCTCAAAAGAGAGGGCGTCGAGGTGGTCGCCGGCCGCGTAGATGCAGAAGGCTTGGACCCTGATTCCCTGCCTCTGGATCGGAGCGCCGTCGCCTTCGTCACGCCTTCCCATCAATATCCGCTAGGTTCCGTCCTCTGCGCCCCGAGGAGGGTCGCCCTCATCGAGTGGGCGCGCGAGACCGATTCGCTCATCGTCGAAGACGATTTCGACGGAGAATTCCGCTATGGAGGCGCCCCCCTCCTTCCTCTCAGGGAATTGGATCCTTCGCGAGTGGTTTACGCGGGCTCGTTCAGCAAGACATTCAGCCCTGCGCTGCGCCTCGGTTACGCGATAGTCCCGCCCTTCCTGCGGGAAACCTGGCGCGCCTATCGCGAGCTCATGGACATCCACAGCTGCGTCTTCACACAGGCCGCCATGGCCTCGATGCTGGAAACCGGGGCCCTCGATCGCCACGTCAGGAGGATGAGAAGGCTCTATTCCGAAAGGCGCTCCGCCCTCCTCCGCGGTATCGAAAGGATTTTCGGTCCCCTCGAAGAAGGCGGATCCGGGATCGAGATCATGGGGGAAGCGGCCGGCCTCCATCTGGCCATTCGCTTCGGAGTCAGGCGACTGCGCGGGAATGTTTTCGACGAGGTTACGGTGTCGCGCATCGCTTCGCAGGGGGCCGTCGTGTACCCCCTCCGGCGATACGCCTTCGAGCCCCTTGCCGACGCCGATAGGACCCTTCTGTTCGGCTACGGCAACCTCTCGGAGGAAGAGATCGAACGCGGCCTCGCGGCCATCGCGCGAGCCCTCGACCCGGGGAATGGGTAATCCGGTAAACAGGCTTATGGGTAACGCGGTATCCATCGACGGATCCTGCCGGTGTGGAAATAAGTTTACGCGGTAGCCTGGAGAAATGGAGTTTTTGTATACGGACGCGAAGCAATACCTCCTCCGTACTTACCCGCGTAGAATATTCCCTAGAATTTGACGGCCGGGGCACCTTTATCTCGAGCTATCCGCATCGCTCGAATTGGCATGATTCTAGCATCTATGCCTCATCCGGCCTTGGTGCCGGATATCATCGTCCAAGGGAGCATGTACATGAAAAAGACGATCGTCGCTTTTCTCGTCGTCCTCATGATCGCGGCCCTCGCAATCCCCACCTTCGCGCAGCCGATCAAGGTTCTCTTCATGCCCGGCGTAACCGATCCCTTCTATTTCACGATGGAGAAGGGAATCAAGGCCGCCGCCGCCAAGGCCGGAGTCGATTTGACGGTCGCCGAGTATCCCAAGGCCTGGGGCCCGGAAAATCAGATTCCCATCCTGCAGGCGATGGTAGCCAAGGACAAGTATGACCTCCTCCTCATCGCGCCGACATCGGCCGACGCCCTCAAGGCGCCGCTGAAGGCGATCTATGACCAGGGTACCGAAATCATAACCGTCGATACCTTCATCGGCGACGGCGATTACTCCAAGCAGAGCGACTATTCCTTCCCCCTCTCCTACATCGGCTCCGACAATCAGCTCGGCGGCAAGCAGATGGCCGAGCAGCTCGCGAAGCTCGTAGGCGAGAAGGGCAAGGTATACTGCCAGGCCACGAATCCCGACGCCTCATCGGTCCAGGACCGCGTGAAGGGCTTCACCGCCGGCGTATCGGAGTTCCCGAACATGATGCTGGTCGGCGTCGAGTGGTGCCTCGACGTCCAGCAGAAGGCCCAGGAGCAGACCCTCGCCGCCCTGCAGATCAACAAGGATATCGTCGGCATCTTCGGCCTCAACGTATTCTCCGCCCAGGGCGCCACCCAAGCCGTCGTGAACGCGGGCCTATCCGGCGCGGTCAAGATGTGCCTCTGGGACGCGACCCTCTCCAATATCGATAACCTGAAGAAGGGCAACGCCGACCTCGTCCTCGCGCAGAAGCCGGGCGAGATGGGCTCCCTCGCGATCGAGTGGGGCGTCAAGTACCTCAAGGACAAGAAGAACGTGAAGGTCCCGAAGAAGGTAATCCCGGGCTTCGAGTTCTTCACTCGCCAGAACGTCAACGACCAGGGCATGCAACAGTACATCTACCAATAACCTTCCCGCGGCGGCGCTGCGACAGGAGCGACAACTATGAATGGCCAAAGCGCCGCCGCCGGGACGGCGGGCGGATTCCTGGAGACGAGGACGGGGCGCGCCCTCGCTTCCAACTGGGCGGCATGCTTCCTCATCCTGATGTTCGCCGTCTTCAGCCTGACGAGCGGCAGCTTCCTATCGGTCGCCAATTTCCAGAACGTCATCCATCTCCAAACTCTCCCCTTCCTCCTCGCGGCGGGAGAGACTTTCGTCATCATCACCGGCGGCATCGATCTTTCGGTCGGCTTCGTCACGGGCCTGGCCTCGGTATGCGCGGCCAAGTCCATTCAAGTCCTCCTCGCGGCCGGGATGACCGCGACCCAGTCGGTCGCCCTCTCCTTGGCCGGAGTCCTCGTACTATCTGCCCTCCCGGGACTCGTCAACGGCCTCGTCATCACGAAGTTCAGGGTGCCGCCCTTCATCGCCACGATGGGCATGTGGGGCATAGCGAACGGCCTGGCGCTCAAGATCAGCAACGGCTTTCCGATGACGGGCCTGCCCGACAAGCTCCCGGAGATAGGCAACGGGTACCTCGTGTATATCCTGCCCGGCCAGTTCGTATCATTCCTCTCGAAGCCCGTGGGATTCGCCAACTCCAGGATCCGGGAGCTCCTTCGGCTCCTGCCATATTCCCTCCCCTTCATACTCCTGGTCCTCGCAATCCTGGCTTTCGCCCTCAAACGGACGAGGTTCGGAAGGCATACTTACGCGATCGGCGGCAATGTCGATGCCGCCGTCCGCTCCGGCATCTCGGTGGACCGCCATCTCGTCGGGGTCTACGTACTTTCCTCCCTCCTCGCGGGAATGGGAGGTATCTTCAATGTCTTTCAGACCGGCATAGGGAACTACACGACCTTCAACGCTCAATACGAGTTCTTCGCCATCGCGGCCGTCGTCATCGGAGGGGCGAGCCTCGCCGGAGGGAAGGGCAGGATCTGGAGCTCCGCCGTCGGCGTCCTCGTCCTGGCATTCCTCGAGAACGGGTTGGCGATATCCGGCGTCCAACCCTTCTACCGATACATCGCGGTCGGCGTGCTCCTCGTCGTCGCCGTCGTCATCGACAAGATCTTCCCCGACTTGAGGTAGGTGCCTGCATGAGCAACGAAACAAAGGCGGACGCGCGGCGGGGAAGGGCGGCCTCGTTCCTGGGCGGCCACTGGATATACCTTTTCCTCGCGCTGGAAATCATCTACTTCAGCCTCCGAACGGGCAGCTTCGCGAGCCTCAACGCCTTGCAGATCCTGCTGTATTACGGGGTGCAGGTATTCCTCCTCTCCATGGCCGAGCTCTTCGTCATCGTCACGGGCGGCATCGACCTGTCGGTGGGCTACGTCCTCGGCTTCGCGTCCATCATCTCCATAAAGCTCATGGAATGGCTGGGACCGCTGGGCCTGGGCGAGCCGCTGACCGTGCTCATAGGCGTCTGCGCGACCCTCGCGGTCGGATTGATCCCCGGCCTGGTAAACGGGTGGCTCGTCGCCTACCTGAAGGTCCCGCCTTTCATAGCGACCTTCGCGATGCTCGGAGTCTGCCACGGAGTCTCCGAGCTCATCATCAACGGCGTCTACGCCATGGGCCTGCCCAAGCTCGCCGCCGACATAGGAAGCGGGCACTTCCTCTACGTCACGAAAGGGGTCCCTCCGTCCTTCTTCTCTCGCCCCGTAGTGGACCGCGGCGTCAAGGTCCTCGAGATAGTGCCCGACATCGTCGTCGTCACGGCCGTCGTCGTCGGCATCTTCGCGTTCGTATTGGCCAGGACCAGGTTCGGGCGCCATGTCTATGCGATAGGCGGCAATATCGACGCCGCCACCCGGTCCGGCATCCCCGTCAAGCGACGTCTCCTCGGCGTGTACGCCCTATCCTCCTTCCTCGCCTCCCTAGCCGGGATCGTCTACGCCTTCATGTACGTCTCCGGCAAGGCGGACGGAGGCGCGAGTCTCCTCCTCGACGCGATAGCGGCAGTCGTAATAGGCGGTGCCTCCCTGTTCGGCGGGACGGGAACGGTCCTGCGGACCATGATAGGGGCCCTGATCCTGGCCGTACTCGATTTAGGCCTCCGCATGGCGGGGACTCCGACTTTCGACAAATACATCATGGTCGGCGTGATTCTCATCTTCGCCGTCGTCATCGAGCGATACATGCCCGAGGCAAGGAAATAGGGGAGGGAAGCGATGGACTATATCCTCGAGACGAGGGGCATCACGAAGCGCTTCGGCGGCCTCACCGCGGTCGATGGCGTGAGCATCGGGCTGCGCGCGGGCGAGGCCCTCGCGGTGCTCGGCGATAACGGGGCGGGCAAATCGACCCTGATCAAGGTGATATCGGGCGTCCACAAGCCCGACGAGGGGGAGATACTGATCGGAGGCAAGCCCGCGCGGATCGAATCGCCGATGGATGCCCTGGCCCACGGCATCGAAACGATCTACCAGGATCTCGCCCTGGCCGAAAACCTCGACGTCGGCGCCAACATCTTTCTCGGGCGCGAGCGGATGAAACGGCGGCTCGGCTTCCTCAAGGTCCTCGACGACGGAGGAATGGCCGACGAAGCTCGCAAGGTCCTCGACAGGCTCGACATCCATATCCCCTCGCTGAGGAGCACGATCCGTACCCTGTCAGGCGGGCAGCGCCAGGCGGTAGCCATCTCGCGCTCGATCTACTGGGACGCGAAGGTGCTGATCATGGACGAGCCCACCGCGGCCCTCGGCGTCGCGGAGCAGAAAAAGGTGTTGAACCTCGTGCGCACCCTCAAGGACCAGGGAATAGGCATCATAATCATCAGTCACCAGATGTACGACGTATTCGAGGTCGCGGACCGGCTCGCCGTCATGCGTCGAGGGCTCCTCGTCGGCGAGCGCGTGGTCAAGGACACGACGGCGGACGAGGTCGTCGGGCTCATCGTCGGATCGGAGACGGTAGGGAAGGAACGTTGAAAGAGGGGAAGGACCTGGGATGGGAGGGAAAATGATGTATACTCGTCGTGAAGATGCCAGCGCCGATAATCGCCTTCCTTCGCCTCCGTGATCTCCGCGCCCTCCGCGTCTTCCCCTTCGTTCGGAGGTTCTTCGCGTGAAGCTGTTTCAGAGGACGCTCTGGTCCTTCGCCGGAGTCATCGCGCTCCAGGCCGCCCTCGCCGGCGCCGCCCTCT
>Ga0181520_10010027_pt1 | contig 12854 bp, 10 predicted proteins | sample PEATcosm2014_Bin_29_FD_132451 | JGI IMG/M metagenome (GOLD analysis project Ga0181520, IMG submission 132451) | Peatland microbial communities from MTU Mesocosm Facility, Houghton, MI, USA - PEATcosm2014_Bin02_30_metaG | ecosystem: Environmental > Terrestrial > Soil > Wetlands > Peat | place...
ATGATGTCGTTGGTGGAGACGAAATCAAAGGGAGTGGATAGGTCCACCTTGGTGAGGGCAGCGGCTTCTTTCGGGGTGAGATCGAAAGGCGGCTGATTGCTGAAGCTGGCCGCGCGATCGTAGAGGCCGTAGAAGGTGGTGAAGGGCGGAGCGATGGTGCCGTTGTAGGGATAGCCCTTAACCGTGCCGTAGCTCAGGCGAAGCGTGAAGGTGGCGTCGGGATAGGCGTCCTTGCCATAGATGAGGAAGCGGGCCTTGCCGAGTTTTTCTCCGGCCGGGGTGAGCACGCTCTCGATGGTGTCTTTCAAGCGGCGTGTGGTTTCGCGGACGATGGGGTCAACGCGGCGCGCGGCCACGATCATGGGATCAGTGGAAGCAGCCACAGCCGCCTCGCCTCCATCGACGAGCGCTTTACGGACTGCGGGATCAGCCAGTTTGGTTCCGTCCACCAGTGCGTCAACGGTCTTGTCTACGTCGCCGCCCTGGAGGATGGCCTGCACGAAGGCGTCATTTTTGCCCAGTTTTTCCTCGGCAAGTTTGAGATCAGTGGACATGTAGAGCTTTTCAGTGGAGGGATAAATCGTGGCCGGGGAGAACATCCGGTAGCGGAGCGAATCAAGACCGGCCTCGTGGAACTGTTCGAGGCGCTCGCCGTCGGGCTTCTTGATTTCAGTCACATACTGAACGATATTGAGTGCGGTGTTAAAGAGCTGGCTATCGGTGCGGTGGAAGAGAACGAACTTGATTTCAGGCTTCACCTTCTCTTCTGCGCTGGCGATGGTGGACCATGCGTCACCGTATTCCTTCTTCCACTCGGGATTAGCATCCACCTTGGCGCGAAAGTCAGCTTCCTCAGCCTTTTTCTTCTCGAGGATGGCGGGGTCTGCCAGCGCCTGGGCACGGCCCTGGTAAACCTTCAAGCCGTTTTGCATGTAAAAGATGGTGCTGCCGACGAGGCGCGCCTGCTCCGGTCCTAGCGCGGCAAAGGCCTGCGCGGAATCAATGCGGCGCTCAATGTACTCCGTGATGGCCGGGCCTCTGACATCGCGCTCGACGAGCAACTGGGCCATGGTGTCGTTTCGCTCGGTGGAACCGGGATTGCCGGAGACAAAGACCAACTCGCCGGGCGCGGCGCCCTTGGCGCTCCAGTGGAGATAGTTGGGAGTGTTCAGCGGCTTGCCGTCTTTGTATACGCGGAGGATTGCCATGTCGAGGTCGTAGCGCGGATAGGTGAAGTTATCCGGATCGCCGCCGAAGAAGGCCGCCTGCTGCTCGGGCGCAAAGACGATGCGCACGTCAGTGTATTTTTCGTATTGATAAAGCCAATACTCGCCACCGTGGTAAAGCGAAACCACGTCGGAGCGGAGGCCGGTCTTTTTGGTGCTCTCGTCTTCGATGGCGGCAATCTCTGCTTCGCGGGCCTTGAGCGCCTTGGCCTCATCAGCAATGCCCTTGGCCGCGCCCTGCACGCGGGCGGTAACGTCTGTCATGCCGACCAGCACGTTCACTTCGAGATCGGGAGATTTCATTTCGGCGTCGAGCGTGGGCGCATAGAAGCCGTCGCGCACATAGTCGTGGTCGGCGGTGGAGTTCTTCTGCAACTGGCCGCGGGCGACATGGTGATTGGTGAGCAGAAGGCCGTCAGAACTGATGAACGAGCCCGATCCGCCGTCGTTGAGGCGCACGCTGGAGAGGCGGACATGGTCGAGCCACTCTTGCGTGGGATGGAAGTTGTACTTGGCCGCCAACTGCTTGAGGGGCGGGTTGTCAAAGGTCCACATGCCTTCTTCGGCGTGAATCACAGATCCCGCGGCGAACAGCAGGGCGGCGGGCAGGATGAGGGAAATGCGAATTTTACGGGAAAACATATTGGGTCCTCATGAAATAGCGAAGTTCGCGGAGTTCGCGGGGTTAGCGGAGTTGATTCATATAGCTCCGCAAACTCCGCCAAGCACGCTCATCCCGCTTCAATTTGGCATTACCAGCACTTGCACTCCGCTGGCGGCGTCCTTCTGGCGGAAGACCTGTTCAGTGGCCTTCTGGAATTGTTCTGGCCGTGCATCCGGAATATCAGTAAAGGTTTGCGGATTGCGATCCGTCAGCGGGAACCAGGAACTCTCGACCTGAACCATAATACGGTGGCCGCGGCGGAAGGTGTGGAAAAGATCAGGCATGGTGAAGTCGATTTCAGTTTGCTTGCCGGGCTCGAGAGGCTCGGGCTTCTCCCAACTGGAACGGAATTTGGCGCGGAAAGGTTCCCCGCGCACCAGTTCCTGGTAGCCGCCCATGTGCACGGGAGGCGCGCCGAGCATGCGCTTGTTGCCGTGCAGGCCGGGGTCGGGGTCCGGGTAGTCGTCGGGATAGACATCGATCAGTTTTACGTCGAAATCGGAATCCGTGGCCGAACTGGCAATCTTGAGCCGGGGCGAGATTGGGCCGGCGACGGTGACATCCTCTTCAAGCGGCTCGGTCTGGTAGACGAGCACGTCGGGCCGGTAGCTGGCAAAACGCTGATCATCAACCATGTAGCGCTGGGGCACGGTGTCTGTGGTGTAGCCGACGAACGGCACCGGATGGTTGGGATCACTCACGTATTCGTCCACGCCGGCGGTTTCGGCGGGCGGATCGAAGCTGAGCTTGCCACCAGCGCGGAAGTAGAGCGTCCTGGGCTGCGCAGCCGGGGGCGGCCATGCATCAAAGCTGTGCCAAACGTTGGTGCCCGTTTCGAATACGACGGCGTGCGGAAAGGTTTTTCCTTTGCCTTTCAGATAGTATTCAAAAAACGGAAACTGGATGTTGACGCGGAAGTACTCGGCTGTCTTGGAGTCGAAATTAATGTCGCCGAGGGTGTCGCCGTCAGTGTGAGCCCATCCGCCATGGACCCACGGTCCCTCGACCAGCGTGGCAGGCGTCTGGGAGTTGAATTTATTGATGGCATAGAAGGTCTTGTAGGGACCGCTCAAATCTTCCGCGTCATACCAGCCGCCGACAACCAGTACAGCGCAGCGCACATTCTTCATGTGGCGCGACAGGTCGCGGGCATTCCAGTAGGCGTCGTATGTGTCGTGATGCGCCTGGTCGTTGAAGAGCCAATTGGAGCCCTTCAGATAAAGCTCGTCGAGGTTGTCGATGTTTCCGGCCTGAAGGTAGAACTGATAACTGTCGGGCGTGCCGAAGTTGAAGGGGACGGTTGGCTTGGGAGTTTGCGGCCCGCTCTGGGGATGGAAGAAGTTGTAAAAACCGAAGTTGGCGCTCAACATGAACGCGCCGCCATGATAAGCGTCGTCGCCCAGGAAGAGGTCAGTCATGGGCGCCTGGGGACTGGCCGCAACCAATGCCGGATGCGAATCGATGATTGAGGCCGAGGTGTAGAAACCGGGGTAGGAGATTCCCCAGATGCCGACTTTGCCGTTGTTGTTGGGGATGTGCTTGAGCAGGTAGTCGATGGTGTCGTGGGTATCGGAGGAGTCGTCCACATCCTGAGGAGATTTTTTGTCGTCGATGTGCGGACGCATCTCAAGATAGTCGCCCTCGCTCATCCAGCGGCCGCGCACATCCTGATAGACGAAGATGTAACCGCTTTTTTCAAACTCCTCGGACGGGCCGAGGTGATGCGGATACTGATCTTCGCCGTAGGGGCCGACGTTATACGGAGTTCGATCCATGAGGAACGGGTAAGGGCCTGCGGCTGCGTCCTTGGGCACATAGACGGCCGTGAAGAGCTGTTTGCCGTCGCGCATGGGAATGCGGAACTCGTACTTGGTGTAGTGGGCGCGGATGTAGTCTTCTTTGGGCGCGTCCGACGCAGGCTGCTGTGCGTAGAGCAAGGCGGTTGCAAAGGCAAGAAGAGCCAGTACGGCAAGGGGAAGGCTTTTTCGTTTGAGCATTTTCGGCAAGAGTCTCCTCGACAACCAGATTACCCCAAGCGGGGAATGTGTTGAGAGGGAGTCCTGTGCCGAGAGAAGCGGAGTTGAGGGTTCTTGCTTTACTCGACGCCGGAATCGGGGTTGTCTTCGTTTTCGCCGGCGACGGAGATGCGCAGGGAGCGAAGAAAGCTAAGATCGTTCGGGGTGAAAGGCAGTTCGGCGGCGTTGTGGCCGACTGGGACTTCGACCTGCTCGGTCTCTTTGGCGGCGAGGTCGTTGAGGGCGACGGTGGCCTCGAGCATCAGCAGGACGTCGAAGCCGTGCCTGCGGATTTCCTGGACTACGCCGGCGATCTTTTCGCTCTCGATGACCGACTCATGGATAGCTTCGCCCAGTTGCTGAATGAGTTCGCGCAGACGGGTCGTCATATTTACCTCCAGTGGTCTCGGCGGACGCGAGGGTTCGCGGCTGCCTCGGCGTGGACTTCTTTACCTTACTTCCGCCGCCGCGCGGGAGCAAGCATGATTTCCCCAAAGACTGCCAGACCGCGGATCTGGGAACCGGCGCTGCTACCATCATAGACGGAATGAGACCTCAAAGTATTGGGCGCGCTCTGGGTATCGGACTGCGGGTTGCAGGGCGGATAGCCGGCGAACGGCTGGCCAGCGGGACCGCGAGCGCCGGAGCCGTGCAGGGAAGCGCAGCCGCTCATGCCGGGCAGACCAAGCACGCGGCGGGAAGAGCCGCAGGACAGGTGACTAAGGGCGTAGCGCGAGGAGTAGGCGGGTTCCTGCGTCCCTTTCGCCGGCTGGGCGCCATATTGTGGCTGGAGGTAACGGGCGCATTCTTCCTTATTTTTGGAATGGTGAGCGCGTCCTTTTTGTGGAAGCACCGAGCGAGCTATGCACAGGGGCCGGACCATCGTGAATTCCTGGCGGCGGCAGCGATGACGGCAGTGTTTTTTTATCTAGGGGTGACTTCGTTCTGGCGGGCGCGGAAAAGGTAGAGGATTAATAGGGGGGAAAGTAATCAACTGACAATAAGAATTAGTAATCATATACGAGTCACATAAGTAACCATACTTATCGTTACTTTACATTAGAGGAGTTTGATAACTCATTGCGCAAGTGCATGAAAGGTCATGCGAGAAGGCCGAGATGTGGGAAAATCCATTGACGTCCGCTCCCGGAATACGTCAAATACTCGGCTCATATGGAGAGTTCTCCCGGACTCCGAAAGTGGGCCTCTAGACTATTGAACTTTATTCTTTTCCTGCCTTGGAGTTGAGCCAGGTCCTAATTGGTGCAGATCTTCGACCCGTGATTTCGGGACGCGACGATAACTGTCTGTGTTTCAGGACAGCCAATACCGCATCAGGTTAGCCGGTGCTTTGGATGCCGCTCCCTTTATGCGCGGCCGAAGAGTCTTAGTTGGGTTGACGCGTTCCTCCTTGGTTTGTTGCGGATTTGAATCAGCCCCGGTTGCTGTCTAGCTTCCAGATCAGCCGCGACCCGAACCCGAGAGCACTTAAGGAGGAAAAGTGAAAACGATTTTAAGACTTGGTGTTTTGTCCATGGCATTACTGGCGCTGGCATCCGGCGCCAGCGCAAGCACGATCACCCTCAACAGCGGCAACGGCAGCGGCAGCAGCGACGCGAACGGCGCGCTGGAATTTCTGGGTACGAGCGCCCTGCCGCTAAACGAGCAAGGCCCCTACCCCACTGCGGCGCTTTCAGCCTCGCTGAGTCCGACAACGCAGAGCAGCTCGCAGACCAGTTATGACACCCTGGCCGCCGGGGTATGGGCGAATGCGATAACCGGCACAAGCTGGGTTGCCAACACATCGTTAGCCGGCCCTGGCTGTGCCGGCAGCCAGTGCGATGCGAACGCGTTCTACTACTACGAGACGACCTTTAATGTGGCTGGCGGGGCGGCGCCCAATTCCGGCAGCATCAGCGCAATGGCAGATGACACAGCTGAGGTTTTGCTGAACGGCGTGATTGTTGTTCCGTTTGGCGCTATTGGCAGCGATTCCCATTGCTCTGATGGCGGACTAAATTGCAGCGCGATCGATACGATTTCGCTTAGCGGCATACCACTGAACGCAGGCACAAACACGCTGGAGATCATTGATGCGCAAACCGGCGGCAGCGCCGCAGGAGTTGATTTTTCAGCCAACTTCACAGATGCGACACAAGTTCCTGAACTTTCATCCCTGGTGCTGCTGGGCACTGGGCTTCTTGGATTGGCGTACGCTCTGTATCGGAAAGGCAGCCTGGATTTGCACGAGTAGTCAGCCTGCCCGTTTTGTACTTTGGAATGAGGCTTGTACCTTTTGTTTCTCGGAATAAGAGGTACGGGCCTCAATTATCAGCACTCTTTCGAATGCCTCTGAATACTTAATACGCAATAGGGGCCAGGCGTATCTGCTACTCTGCCCGAGACATATTTGTCCAGTAACCCATCGCCACGTACGTCGGTAACTAGCCGTTTTGTTACCCTGAAGTGCAGGCCCAGTTATCAAGTGTTAGAGATATGTAAGGGATTTGTAAAAGGTCATGTAAGGGGCCCCAGAACTGGAAAATAGCGCTTGACACTGATTCCCGGATTACCTAATATCGCTACACCATTATTAGAGGTTTCCCCGACTTCGAAAGTGGGCCTCTCGACAACTGGACTTCCCCCTATTCCGGCTTGGGAGTTTTGCTAGTCTTATTGGAGTATTTTTTCGTCCCCTATTTTAGGGACGCGTGCATAGCTGTCTGAATGACGGGAATATGGAGTGCGCCGAGTGATGGGGCACTTCGGGTTCCGCCCTCAGCACGGGAGATCGAAGAGTTTCAATTGGGTTGAAACGTTCTTCGCCGTTTGTTGCGGATGTTGATCAACCCCGGTTGCCGCTTGACGCCCCAGTCAACCGCAGCCCGAACGAGAGAGCGAGTTACGGAGGGTAAGTGAGAACGACTTTGAAAGTTGCAGTTTTGTCAGCAGTGGTTTTAGCCTTGGCATTCGGCGCAAGCGCCAGCACGATCACACTTTACAGCGGTAACGGCACGAGCAGCAGCCATTCGAATGGCGCGCTGGAATATCTGGGAACGAGCCCGCTGAACGCCGGCTATGCGACAAGCCTGGTGGCCCCGACAAGCCCGACAACGGGGAGCACCTCAGGGACCACTTATGACACCTCGGCTGACGGGGTATGGGTACCTGCGATTGCCGGCACGAGCTGGGTTACCAATACATCGGTATCCGGCCCCAACTGCTCCGGCAGCCAATGTGATGCGGATGCGTTTTACTACTACGAGACGAGCTTCAGTGCGACCGGCGGGTCAATGCCCTATAGCGGCAGCATCAGCGTGATGTCCGATGACACGGCGGAAGTTTTATTGAACGGCGTGGTTATCGTTCCTTTCGGCGGGATTGGCAACGATAGCCATTGCTCTGTTGGTGAACCAAATTGCAACGCGATTGATACGATTTCGCTTAGCGGCATACTATTAAATGCCGGTCCGAATACGCTGGAGATTGTTAATGCGCAGACAGGCGGAAGCGGAGCGGGCGTTGATTTCTCAGTGAACCTCACCCAGTCCCCGGAACCTTCGTCCCTATTGTTGCTGGGCACAGGGCTTCTTGGGCTAGCTTTTGGCTTGTTTCGTATGAACAAGGCGAGCGGCTCGGTTCTGAATTCGTAAGAGTTCCGGACTTTCTGTTCGATGAAGTTCAGGAAAGAAATCTCCGCAGTCACCTGAATCTCCAAAGAGGTGGAAGCAGGTGATGGCGGAGCGGTAGTTGCAAGTGGAGCGCATAGCGATTCCGGCGCGAATGTCTTCCCCAGGCATTCGGTATTGTACGGGATTCGCCGAGCAGATTTACAACCAGTTCCCGGCCAGTGGCCTGCACCGGCAAGGGGCGGGAGCAGCACAAGTGCCCGCAAGGGCTTCCCCAGGAGGAAACATGAAATTCGGCAAGCTGGCAGTCGTTGGAGCGGTACTCGCCGCATCCATGTATTTCACAGGAACCGCCCGAGCGGACAGCACTAGCGTCGCTTGGTACCAAAATGCAACTACAACTAACGCGCCTACAGCCGCACAAGTCGCATTGCTAACTCCCACTGCGACATTCACACTGTCCAACGCTGGAAACGTGTTCAATCTTTACTCAGCTAACGATTCGAGTCTCGGTGGCTTTCTGACCACTGGCAGCAATGGCCTATCGAACGGAGACACGGTTACGGGCCTTAGCAGCGGCATCGCCAGTGACAATATCGACGACAGTGTGTTCGTATTCACCGGCACCACGTATTTGGTGAACGGCACAACGTACACATACGAGCATGACGATGGGATGCTTCTCTACGTCGGTGGCACCTTGGAGATCAACGTCCCCGGCCCCACCGCTGCTACTAACACCCCCTTCCTCTGGACAGGCGCAACCGGCACCTACTCGTATCAGATTGACTACGCTGAAGTAGACGGCCCTCCTGCCCAACTGACCCTCAAAGGCTACACGTCCAATGCCGTTCCGGAGCCTTCCTCGCTGTTGCTGTTGGGAACAGGACTTTTCGGTCTGGCTTTCGCCTTGTTCCGGAAGAACGAGCACGCAAGCCTGGATTTGCGGTAGTAGCCAGCCCGGGCGTTTTTGCGGGCAGTAAGTTATGTTTGACAGTTTGCGCTTTCGCCCGAAATTCCACGAACGGATGGGAGCGGGCGAAAGCGTGACGCACGCTTCAAAGGCAGCGCGAAGCGAATCCCGATGTGAATGCCTCTCCCCGGGGGTTCATGCGCCACGGGATTCGTTTAGCAAACAAGGAAACCCCAACCTGCACTTTATCCAGAGGGTTCTAAGGGCAAGGTGCGGAGCAAGAGCCCGCGAGGGCGATCCCAGGAGGTAAAAATGAGAAAGCTTGCATTCGCCATAGCCGCGGTGGCAACGGCCCTTGCGGTCGCTCCAGCGGCTATGGCCGATTCGTGGCAGATGCTTACTGGCAACTCTTCCCCGGTGTCGACCAGTTCAACCAGCATCTCTGCATCCAACCTTGGCACATGGGTGACGACGATTAACGGCGTTGCCACACCGACGCCCACCGTTGGCGACCCCAATCCGTTCACCGCGACTTACACGGAGAGCGTCTACATCGGCGGTCCCGACGCGCTGTGCGCCACCTGCCTGAACTTCGTCTATACCTTGACGAATAGCGCCACCACAGGCACTGATGGCATCGCAAACATTTCCACCACGAACTTCGGTTCATTTAGCGTGGCCGAAGGCAACATTACGCCATCGAGTTTGGACAGCATTTCGACCGGAGACGAACCCCTCGCTGGCACAGTCGATGTGTACCTGAGCACACCTCTCCTGGCGGGCCAAGCACTGGATAGTTTTGTCTTGTTCACCAGCGCGCCAGCCTACACTTTGGGCACGGTAACCTTCCAGGACGGCACTACCGTTAATGCGAGCGCATTGGTGGCCGCCTCTCCTGAACCAAGCAGCCTTCTGCTTTTCGGCACTGGACTTCTGGGCCTCGCATTTGCCCTGTTCCGGAAGAACAAGCCGGTCAGCATGGAATTGCGGTAGCAGGTCAGCCCGAGCATTTTTGCGGGCGGTCCGGCATGTTTAACAGTTCTCGCTTTTGCCCGAAGCTCCGCGAGGAAGTGGAAGCGGGTGCAGGCGTGAAGCAAGTTTCAAAGGAAGAGCGAAGCGAATCCCGATGTGAATGTCACTCCCCAGCAGTTCACGCACGACGGGATTCGTTTAGCAAGCAAGGAACCCCCAGCCTGCATTTAATCCGGCAAGGTCTAAAGCCAAGGTGCAGAAAAAGCGCCCGCGAGGGCGATTACGGGAGGCAAAAATGAGAAAGCTAGCTTTTGGCATAGCCGCATTAGCAACGGTCGTTGCGATCTGCCCGGCGGCTATAGCCGATTCGACTGTGACGCTTGGTCCGACAACTTCGTCGTATCTGTCAACCAGCGTCTCTTCCTCCAACCTTGGCACATGGGTGACGACAATAAACGGCGTTGCTACCCCTTCACCAACCATCGGCGACCCCAACCCATTTATCGCGAGTTACACCGAAAGTGTTTACGAGGGGGGTCCCGACGCGCTGTGCGCCACCTGCCTGAACTTCGTCTACACCTTGACGAATAGCGCCACCACAGGCACTGACGGCATCCTGAACATCTCCACCACCAACTTCGGTCCATTTACCGTGGCCGTAGGCAACCTTTCGCCGTGGGGTACGAACTACCTTGCCGGTGGGGACGAGCCCTTGTCCGGCACGATCGATGTGTACCCCCTAGCACCTCTCATGGCGGGCCAGACATTGGATAGTTATGTCTTGTTCACCAGCGCGCCAGCCTACACTTTGGGCACGATAACCTTCCAGGACGGCACTACCGTTAATGCGAACGCATTGGTGGCCGCTTCTCCCGAACCAAGCAGCCTGCTGCTTCTCGGCACGGGGCTTCTGGGCCTGGCATTTGCCTTGTTCCGGAAGAGCAAGCCGAGCAGCTTCACTCTGCGCTAGTGGGGCCCGTACCTCCTGTTTCTCGAAACAGGAGGTACAGCTTCATTTTTGTTGATTCCCCGTCATTCCCCATGGCGAGGCGACCTGCCGGGAAGCCATATGGCAGTGTGAAGAGAGTCTCGATGCGCGCGCCTTTCCTCCAGGCAGCGCGTGTTTTCCGGGATTCACCGGGAACAGCCTAAACCTACAGCCCCTACCGACCTTTTTCCGAGAGCAACTCGAAGGGTGGGAAAGGCACAAGTTCCCCCAAAGAATTTCCAGGAGGAAGCATGAAAGCACGCATATTTGTTGCGATAGGGACTCTATTGCTATCCGCATCCCTTGCAAGAGCGGGTGCAATTCCTTATCCCAATGTTGGAACACCAATAACGGTTAACACAGATTTGGTCGCGACTCAGAGTTCACCCTTGACCCTCGCGTACTTCTACGGCTTCAGCGCAGCAGACACCGATTACCTCGAGATATGGGACGTCACGCAAGGCGCGTTCCTCACTGTCACCGGTGGCGCCACGGAATTCTTCGATAACCAAACCACTACGCCTGGCGGCAGCTCAGTACTGACCTTGTACGGCGCGACTGCGGGTGACTTGCTGCAACTCGATGTGGTAAACACCGCTTACAACCCTGCGCTCACACTCACATCGGATCCCAAGAATGATCCAGGAGACCCTGGATATAGTCACGCTTATGTCACCGCGTACACCACTTCGGTCAACGGCATACCGGCGCCTGGCGTATTCGTTGGCATGGAAGACTTACCCAGTGGCGTATCCGACTTCGACTACAACGACGACCAGTATGTTCTGACTGGCGTAGCGCAAACTCCGGAGCCAAGCAGCCTGCTGCTTCTCGGCACCGGGCTTCTGGGTCTGGCATTCGCCTTGTTCCGCAAGAACAAGCCAGCCAGCTTCAAACTGCGCTAGTAACGCAGCGGTATGTAATTCCTGTTCGCCTGAAGAAAAGGCGCGTCAACGCGCCTTTTCTTTGATTTCAACAGGATGTTGCCTTGGTTGCCACCGAAACGTTCCTTTGTTCCCCGCAAAGGTGTTGCGGTAAATCCAAAAGAGAGTACGGAGAAAGACCAATGAACGATATGCTTCTTAAGCTTTACGTAACGTTCCAGGACCTGAAGAACCGCGAAGACGGTCAGGATCTGGCTGAGTATGCCTTGGTAGTTGCACTTATCGCTTTAGGCGCGGTTGCCGGCATGAGTGCACTTGCATCGGGCATCAATATCGCCTTCAACACCATCAGCACCACTCTGGCCGAATCGCTATAAATAGCAGCGCCAGGATGTCTAGTTTCAATGCCGTTGCGAGAGTGGCTTAAGCGCCAAGGTTAGTGTAGTGGCGCCCTCTCGCCGGCAAGAACCACACTCCCCTCGGGTCCCAAAAACAAGAGTAGGTCGCCGCGCAGTGTCCGACTGGGCAAGCGCGGTTTTCTGTCTACTTCAGCCGGATCGTCCACGATACGTCCAGGCGCTATCAACGATAAGCAGCTTCGCGCGCTGCGCCGTTTCCAAATCCTGCGATCGAATCATTTAAGTCATAATTTGCATACGCGAGTCCGCGTGCAGGGGCGAGTTTGACCCCGGAGGCGGTGCGTCTCTATCGTTATCAGGGTGCGAAAGCACGACTGAAAGGAAGATCCATGACCGAACTGAGCTCGCCTGTTGCCACTCCGCTGAAGAAGACCGCGCTGAACGCGGCGCATCGTGCATTGAAGGCCAAGATGGTGGATTTTGGCGGCTGGGATATGCCGGTGGAGTATCCAGAAAATGGCGGAGGGCTGATGGCCGAGCACCTTGCGGTGCGGACCAGCGTGGGCTTGTTTGATGTGAGCCACATGGGCGAGGTCTGGTTTCGCGGCCCCGGCGCGCTTGCCGCAGTGCAACATGTGACGATGAACGACGCTTCGCGGTTGAAGGACGGCCAGGCACACTACTCTGCTCTGCTGACGCCGGAGGGATGCTTTGTGGATGATTTGCTGGTGCACCGGGCGGGCGAGAACGATTATCTGCTGGTGGTGAACGCGGGCAACAAGGACAAGGACTATGCATGGATTATGGCCCACGCCGAAACGATGCCGGAGGTACGGATCACGGACGATTCTGCGAGCTACTCGCAACTGGCCGTGCAAGGGCCGCGCGGGTTGGAAACGCTGCAAAAGCTGACGACGGTCGATTTGGCGGCAATCAAGAACTATTGGTTTGCATGGGGCGAAGTAGCCGGCGTGCCCAACGTGCTGATTACGCGCACCGGCTACACGGGTGAGGACGGCTTTGAGATTTATTTCCCCGGAGACGTGGCGACCACGGAAAAACTTTGGAACGCGCTGCTGGATGCGGGCAAGGAGTTTGGGATCCGGCCGTGTGGCCTGGGCGCGCGCAACACCCTGCGGCTGGAGGCGGGGATGCCGCTTTACGGGCACGAGATCACCGACCAGGTGAATGTGTTTGAAGGCGG
>Ga0181520_10010029_pt1 | contig 12850 bp, 9 predicted proteins | sample PEATcosm2014_Bin_29_FD_132451 | JGI IMG/M metagenome (GOLD analysis project Ga0181520, IMG submission 132451) | Peatland microbial communities from MTU Mesocosm Facility, Houghton, MI, USA - PEATcosm2014_Bin02_30_metaG | ecosystem: Environmental > Terrestrial > Soil > Wetlands > Peat | place...
ATCCAATGAGGGGCTGCTTTCCAGGCTCTTGCGAGCCTGGCTAAACTCTTTCGGCCCTTCGGGCCTTTTGGGGCAACGGCCCGTGATTCGCACGCAAGATGTGGGTAAAGCATAGCCGCTTGCAGAAAGGGGCCGGGGGTGAGGTCGCCGTTTCCGTTCGCACCACTATTGCATCTATTCCTTGCCGTTTTTCGCCGTAAATGAGGGGTCTACTATGAGCAAATCGGAGGTCAAAGTCGGAATCCTGGGCTATGGAATCGTCGGTTGCGGCACATACCAGGTCCTGTCCGGGAATGCCGAAGCCATCGCACAGAAGCTAGGGGCCAAACTCACCGTCGCGAAAGTCGCCGACATCGACTGGACTCGCCAACGGGATGTCATGCCGCCGGCTGAGGTCCAGGTCAGCGACGCGCGCGAGGTCATCGACGACCCCGAGATCGACATCGTGATCGAGACCATCGGCGGCACCAGGTTCGCGACGAACTTCGTGCTTGCCGCCATCGACGCGGGCAAGTGTGTCGTCACCTCCAACAAGGAGATGATGGCCAAGCACGGGCAGGAGATCCTCGCCCGCGCCGCTGCCAAGAACGTCGATGTGCAGTTCGAGGGCGCGGTAGGAGGCGTCATCCCGATCATCGCGTCGCTGAAGGAGAGCCTCGTCGCCAGCCGCCTGCAAGAGGTCGTCGGCATCGTCAACGGCACCACGAACTACATCCTCACCCGCATGACGCAAGAGGGCAAGCAGTTCGACGAGGTGCTCAAGCAGGCGCAGGCGCTCGGCTATGCCGAGGCCGACCCCACGGCTGACGTGGAGGGGATCGACGCCGCTAACAAGATCGCGATCCTCACCGCCGTGGCCTTCGGCCTGCGCGCCGATGTGGACCGCGTCTATCGCGAGGGCATCACTCGTGTGTCTGCCGAGGACATCCGCTATGCGGACAAGATGGGCTATGTCATCAAGCTCCTCGCCATCGCCAAGCGCGGCGAAGACGACGAGGTGGAACTGCGCGTCCACCCGGCATTCCTGCCCAAGGCACACCCGCTGGCAAGCGTAAACGGCGTCTTCAACGCCATCTTCGTTCGCGGAGATGCCTGCGATGACGTGATGCTGTACGGTCGCGGCGCGGGTTCATTGCCCACCGGCAGTGCGGTCGCAGGCGATGCGATCAGCTCCGCCCGCAACATCCTCCACGGCGCTGCCGGACGCGTGCCCTGCACCTGCTCGGGATCGGCCAAGATCAAGCCCATCGAAGACGTTGAGACCAGCGTCTGCATCCGTATGAGGGTGGCTGACAAGCCCGGCGTCATGGGGACGATCGCCACCATCTTCGGCCAGGAGGGCGTCAGCATCCAGTCGGTCATCCAGGAAGCGAGCATCAGCGACCAGGTCGCGGAGATCGTCTGGGTCGTGCACAAGAGCCCGGAGAAGCGCCTGCGCAATGCCCTGGCGCGCGTTGAGGCTCTCGACATCGTCGAGTCCATCCCCAGCATCATCCGGGTGGAGGGATAATATGCAAGAAACGGCCGCCCTCGCCCCCAACCATCCGTGGAGAGGCGTTATCGAGGAGTACAAGCAGTACCTGCCCGTGACCGACGCGACCCCGCGGGTGACCCTTCTCGAAGGGGGCACCCCGCTGGTGGAAAGCCAGGTCATCGGCCCGCGCCTCGGCGAGGGCGTCCGGCTCTTTTTCAAGTTCGAGGGGATGAACCCGACCGGCTCGTTCAAGGATCGCGGCATGACCGTCGCGATGTCCAAGGCCATCGAAGAGGGCGCGAAGGTCACGATCTGCGCCTCGACCGGGAACACCTCGGCCGCCGCGGCGGCGTATTCCTCCCGCGCCGGCATCCAGTCGGTCGTGCTCATCCCCGACGGCTACATCGCGCTGGGAAAGCTCGCCCAGGCCCTCGCCTACGGCGCCCGAACGATTGCAGTGCAGGGCGATTTCGACGACTGCCTGCGCCTCGTGCGCGAGGTCTCGGCCGAGTACCCCATCTGCCTCGTCAACTCCCTGAACCCCTATCGCATCGAGGGCCAGAAGACCGCTGCCTTCGAGGTGTGCGATGTCCTGGGCCGCGCGCCCGATTTCCACGCCCTTCCGGTCGGCAACGCGGGCAACATCACCGCATACTGGAAGGGTTACCGGGAGTACGCCGAGCGGGGGATCACCGATTCCCTGCCCCGAATGCTCGGCTTCCAGGCCGAGGGCGCAGCTCCGATCGTGCGGGGCGCAGTCGTCGAAAAGCCGCAGACCATCGCCACCGCGATCCGCATCGGCAACCCGGCGCGCTGGACCGAAGCGCAAGAAGCGGTCGACAACAGCCACGGCGTCATCGACGCAGTCACCGATGAAGAGATTCTGGCCGCATACAAGGAATTGGCTTCCCTGGAAGGCGTCTTCTGCGAGCCGTCTTCCGCGACAGGTCTCGCGGGCCTGAAGAAGCTCTCCGCCGACGGATATTTCGGCAATCAGTCCGTGATCGTCGTCTGCACCCTGACCGGCCACGGCCTAAAAGACCCCGACACGGCGGTGAAACAGGCCGCCACGCCCGAGAAGTGCCCGGCCGACACCTCGGCGCTGGTCGAGATGCTGGGGTTGTAGGCCCGTTCAGGAGTGCCGTGCGGGGCGGCGGCGCCTAACTCGCGATCTGGCAGCCCCCGGCGCTCATTTGCCGTAGCCGTCCCCCTCCCGGCACGGGAGGGGTGCCCCGCGCAGCGGGGCGGGGTGGGGCCGTATGCCGTGGCCGTTCTCCCCTCTCCACGGCGTGGAGAGGGCGACCCGCCTTGGGCGGGTATGGGGGTGAGGTCGCCGTTCCCAGCCCGCTTAACGAGGCCAATCGCCATGTCCTCCATCGCCGAACGCACCATCCTGTCCACCGATCTTCCCGGCGCGGTTTCCCGCCGTTCCGGCAAGGTTCGCGACATCTACGACTACGGCGACGGCCTGCTGATCGTCGCCACCGACCGCATCTCCGCCTTCGACAGCATCATGCCCAACGGCATCCCCGGCAAGGGCAAGGTGCTCACCGGCATCTCGCGCTTTTGGTTCGCAAAGACCGAGCACATCGTGCCGAACCACCTCATCAGCGCCGAAGTGGCCGACTTCCCGGCGGCGACGCACGTTTTCGCCGACATCCTCGCGGGCCGCTCGATGTGGGTGCGCAAGGCCGAGGTCGTTCCCGTGGAATGTGTCGTACGCGGGTATCTCGCCGGTTCGGGCTGGAAGGCCTACCAGCAGACAGGCGAGATCCTCGGCCACAAGCTTCCCTCCGGCCTCGTGATGGCCGACAAGCTTCCGCAGCCGATCTTCACTCCCGCAATCAAGGCCGAAAGCGGGCACGACGAGAACATCTCGGTCGCGAAGATGGGCGAGGTCGTCGGCAAGGAGCTGGCCGAAAGCCTGGAGAACGTCTCGCTGGCGCTCTTCAATTTCGCATCTGAACTGGCCGCTGCGAAGGGCTTCCTGCTCTGCGACACCAAGTTCGAGTTCGGCTTGTACGGGGGCAAGTTGATCCTGGTCGATGAAATCTTCACCCCGGACTCCTCGCGCTGGTGGGAAGCCTCGAGGTGGGAGCCGGGCAAGCCGCAGGAGTCCTTCGACAAGCAATTCGTGCGCGACTACCTCGAAGGTATCGGCTGGGACAAAGAGCCGCCCGCCCCCGAGCTGCCGCCCGAAGTGGTCGCCGAGACCCGGCGCATCTACGAAGAGGCCCTCCGGCGGTTGACCGCGTGAGTGGTCGATTGCCGTTGGCCGTAGTCGTTGGCCGTTTCCCCTCCCTACAAGGGAGGGGACAGCCGCGCGCAGCGCGGCAGGGGTAGGAAGCCGTCGGGCGTCTGCGAAGCGGAAAAGCTGACCCTCACATGCCACGACGAATGAGTGTTACCGCCATCGTCCGGCAAACGATGCACCGGCACGGCATGTTGGCGGCCGATGACCGGGCGCTCGTCGCCGTGTCGGGAGGACAGGATTCCGTCTGCCTGTTGCATCTGCTCCACGCCTTCGCGGTCGAGCGTGGTGGCCCGCAACTCGAAGTGGCGCACCTCAACCACGGCCTGCGGGGGGAGGATTCCGATGCCGATCAGGCGTTTGTTGAATCGACAGCGGCATTGATGGGCCTGCCGATCCACGTTGGGAAGGTCGATGTCGCCTCCCGCTCCCGGCAGAGCAGGACAAGCGTGGAGGTCGCCGGGAGAGCCGCCAGGCAGGCATTCTTCGAAGGAGTTCTTCAGGAACGCGGACTGAACAAGCTCGCCCTCGGCCACACCGCCTCCGACCGCCTCGAAACACTGCTCATGAATGTGTTCAGGGGTTGCGGCCTGCACGGCCTGCGGAGCATTCCGGCTGTCAGCGGGCGGATCGTCCGGCCCTTAATCGGCGTCACCCGGCAGGAGACTGAGGGTTACTGTCGAAAGCATCATCTGGAGTTCCGAACCGACCGCAGCAATCTCGACCCGGAGCATACGCTGCGCAACAAGATCCGGCTGCAGCTTCTTCCGCTCCTGAGGGCGGAATATGCAACCGGAATAGATAACTCGTTGTTAAGACTAGCAGACATCGCGCAAGATGAACTCGAATGGACCGAGCCGCTCGTCGGCGAAGCCCTGCACGAAGCAACCGACGGCGACGGACGTCTCGATGCCCGCGCGATGGACGGTTTGCCAGGGGGACTCGCAAACCGGGTCTCGGAGGAGTATCTCAGGCAGGTGTCCGGCACGGAGGACATCGGCCGGATTCAGGTCGAGCAACTGACAGCCCTGCTCCTGCGGGGACACACCGGCCAGCAGATGCCCTTGCCCGGCGGCTTGACGGCCAGACGTGCCTACGGTCGCGTCGAGGTCGGGCCTGCGGACGGAGAGTCAGCCGGTGCAGCGCGGACGGAATCGATGCTGGCGCGGCGGATCCGGCTGTCGGGGGTCACGCGGATACCGGAACTGGGGATCAGAGTCGAGGCCCGTGAGTCGCCCGTCGATCCGAGCCTGGGTGACGAAGCCCGGCGGGTCGCGGTGTTCGACGCTGATGCCCTCGGCAATCGCCTTTGGGTCCGCACCTGGCGGCCGGGAGACCGCTTCCGGCCCTTGGGCGCACCGGGCTCGCGCAAATTGCAGGACTTCTTCGTTGACGCAAAGGTGCCGCAGCAGGAACGGGCGAGGGTGCCCCTCCTGGTAGGGCCGCAGAATCGGATCGTCTGGGTGGCGGGCTATCGCATAGCGGAAGACGCGAAAGTCAATTCCCAGACGTCTCGTTGTAGGATTGTGTCAATGTTTGTCGAATAGAAGAACGGCCTCTCGCGCTCGCACAGTTGGCGGGCAGACGGGGAGGCTGACAGCGGGTTAGGGGAACGCGTGGCTGGGTGAACTCGGCCCGAGAAGGGGTAACATGGGCAAGCAGAATCCGATCGTCTTCGTCCTGGTGCTACTGACGCTGGGGTACATGATCTACATGATCCCCCGGCTCTCTCAACAGGCGCAGACGACGACGAAAACCTACGATTACTACAGCGACTTTGTCGATGACCTGCAGTCCGGCAAGATCAAGACCGTCACCGTCGTCGCGCGCCAGCGTGCCGAGGGCGAGTTCGCTCCCGGCGCCTTCGCAGGCCAGAAGCGCTCCTTCGACCGCTTCACGGTGAATGTGCCCTCCAGCGAGAACCTGACGGAGACCCTGCGCACGATCGCGCCGGCGGACGTTAAAATCGCCGTCAGCTCGGGGTTGTGGCAGGACAGGCTGATCTCGATTGCCGGCAACATCATCCTGCCGATCGGGCTTCTGGCCTTCGTCTGGCTGTTTTTCATGCGCCAGATGCGGATGGGAAGCGGCCAGGCCTTCAACTTCGGCCGCAGCCAGGCCAAGCTCATGGGCGATAACTTCGACCGTGTGACCTTCGCCGACGTGGCCGGCATGCAGGAAGTCAAGGAGGAACTCAAGGAAGTCGTGGAGTTCCTGCGCCAACCGGAGAAGTTCCGCGTCCTCGGGGCCAAGATCCCCCGTGGCGTCCTGCTGGTCGGCCCTCCGGGTTGCGGCAAGACGCTCCTCGCGCGCGCTGTCGCCGGTGAAGCGGGCGTGGCTTTCTTCTATCTCAGTGGCTCCGACTTCGTCGAGATGTTCGTCGGCGTGGGGGCTTCCAGGGTGCGGGATCTGTTCGAGCAGGCCAAGACTCACCTGCCGGCGATCATCTTCATCGACGAGTTGGATGCCGTCGGCCGCCTTCGTGGCGCGGGCCTCGGCGGCGGGCACGACGAGCGCGAGCAGACGCTCAACGCGCTTCTGGTCGAGATGGACGGCTTCGACCCGAACGCCGACGTCATCATTCTGGCGGCCACGAACCGCCCGGACATCCTCGACCCGGCGTTGCTTCGCCCGGGCCGCTTCGATCGTCGCGTCATCGTCGATAACCCCGACATCAAAGAGCGCGAGGCGATCCTGCAGATCTACGCCAAGGACAAGCCGTTGTCGCCGGATGTGGACGTGAAAGTCCTTGCCCGGCGCACGCCCGGCTTCTCCGGCGCCGACATTGAAAACCTCGTCAACGAGGCCGCATTGCTCGCCGCGCGCCGGGACAAGCAGCGCATCGAGATGGTCGAGTTCGATGAGGCTGTCGAGCGAGTCATCGCCGGCCCGGAGCGTCGCAGCAGGGTCGTGCGCGACAAGGAGCGCCGGGTGATCGCCTATCACGAGGCCGGCCATGCGCTCATCGGCAACATGATCCCCGACTTCCAGGATACTTACAAGGTCACGATTCTCCCTCGGGGAATGGCGCTGGGCTACAGCATCAACCTGCCCGACGACGATAGCTACCTGACGTCCCGGACGGAACTCATCAACCGCATGACCCAGGCCTTGGGCGGCCGCGCCGCCGAGGAGCTGGTCCTCGGCGAGATCACCACCGGGGCTGCAAATGACCTGGAGAAGGTTAGCGAGATCGCTCGCCAGATGGTGACCGAGTTCGGCATGAGCGAGAAGATGGGGCCGATGACCTACGGCAAAAAACATGGCCCGATCTTCCTCGCCCGCGACTTGGCGGAAGAACGCAATTACAGCGAGGAAGTCGCGCGACGCATCGATGAGGAGATACGCGATCTCGTCGAGTCGTGCTACGAGCGCGCCAAGGCCATCCTCTCCCAGCATCGCGACAATCTTGACCGGCTCGTCGAGGTCCTGTTGGAGCGCGAGTCCCTCGACCAAGCCGAGGTCGCATCTCTGGTCAAGTACGGCCGGCTGCCCGACCCGGACGCGGATCCGGCGTCCGAGCCGCCCAGGACCGAGCAGGTGCCGTCCCCGGTGGCGGCGAAAGATAGTCCTCGGCGGCCGAGCATCGTGCCTCCGGTGCTGCCTGAAGCCCAACACCCCTAGTGGAACAGGCACTCGCCGGACACGGCAACACAACGGGCGGGCAGGACTGGGTGACACGAGATGAAGCAGGCGGCTGAACTCGAAGCGATGGCGGAAGCGCACCTTCTTGGCGGCAGGCCCGAAGAGGCCGCCGAGTTGTGCGAACTGCACATCGACGACAGCCCTCCAAGCATCGTGATGCTGCGCATCTTGACGGCTGCCTGCGAGCGGCTGGGCCGCATGGAGCGGGCTTATGAGGTCGCCCTCAAATGGGCCACCCTCGCTCCTTTCGATCCTTACGTGCACTACAAGCTGGGTATGCTGGAGCAGTCCCGGGGGCAGTTTCGCGAGGCCGCGGCCCGGTACGCGCTTGTCCGCAATATCGCGGGCGACGAAACCGAGGTGGGGCGCGCCGCCGGCGATGCGATGCAGACCCTCGACATCGTGCAGTTGCAGCAGATCGGCGCGCTTGCCGAGATCGACGTGGCCTTCCGCAAGCGCCTGCGCCAGGATGTGCAGGCGGCGGTCGAAGAGCGCGGGTTCGTGCTCTCGAACCGCGGGCTGATGACTGTCGCCCACGCCGCAGCCGCAGTCGACGAGCCGCGTGGCAAGCCGCTCGGCGGGACGTATTACCAATGAGGTAAATTGCAGAAGTCGCTACGTCGTCTGTAGGAGCGGTCTCCAGACCGCGATTGCCGTCAATGTGTCGCCACAGCGACATACTCGCGTCACCAGTGATGCTACTTGAGCACAATATGCAGTCCGGTCGCACTCTGGAGAGTGCTCCTACAGACTTCTGCGCTTGCCTCCAGTAGGCCGGATGTGCAAGCGACGGATGCGCGACACAGTGAATGGTACGACGGCCTACCTGAGCCTCGGCAGCAATCTTGGCGACCGGCGCGCCAACCTCGCGCAAGCGGTCGGTTTCCTACAGGCCGCGCCGGAGATCGTTGTATCGGGGGTGTCGTCGCTCTATGAGACCGCGCCTGTGGGCCTCGTCGATCAGTCGGATTTCATGAACCTCGCGCTCGCGCTGCAGTCCTCGTGCGGCGCGAGGCAGCTTCTGGAACTGTGTCTGGGGATTGAGACGCAGATGGGCCGAGAGCGCATCCAGCGTTGGGGGCCGCGCAACATCGACATCGACATTCTCTTGTTCGGCGATCAGCGCATCGGCGAGCCTGATCTGATTGTCCCGCACCCGAGGCTGCTGGAGCGCCAGTTCGTCCTTGTGCCCCTGGCCGAGATCGCTCCGGGCCTGCTTCTGCCCGACGGCCGCACCGCCGCCGAAGCCGCCGATCCAATGACGACAGGGGTGAGGTGCGTCGGCCGGCTGTAGGGCGCAGTGACGGCGTGGCTATTTGCCGTGCCCCCCTTCTTCCGAGGGAGGGGGTCGGAAGCCGTTGCTGTCAGCCGTCCCCCTCCCGGCACGGGAGGGGTGCCCCGCGAAGCGGGTGGGGTAGGGCCGTTCGCCGTTCTCCCCTCTCCACGAGCGGAGAGGGGCCGGGGGTGAGGTTGCCGTTCCGGGGGTGAGGTCGCCGTAACCGCTGAGGACCATCCTCGTGCTCTTCGGAGACACCGAACTCAAACAACGTGCGATCTTCTTCCGCGAGTTGGCTACCCTGGTCGACTCGGGGATGACGCTTGGCCAGGCGGTTTCGACCCTCGAACCGCGGATCATGGCTGGGGACCTGCGCCGCGCAATTCGCGACGCCGGTAAGAAAGTCTCCGACGGCAGACTGTTGTCCGATGTCATGCGCGGCTACCCCGCGCAGTTCAGCCGCCTCGCCGTCGCAATGGTCCAGGCGGGCGAGCGCGGTGGACGTCTCGACACGATGCTCGTGCGCCTCGCGGAATACATGGAGCGCGATGTCAATCTGCGCGCGATGGTGGCCCGCGAGACATTTTACCCGAAGGTGCTGTTGTGCGCGATCTTGTTCATCCCGCTGGCCGCGCAAGTGGCGATCGCGGCGCTGGCCCCGGACCACGGCAACCCGGTACTCATCCTGGTAAAGTGGCTGCTCATCTACGCGGTCTGCATCGGCGGACCGATCGTCGCGATTCGGGCCGCTGTCATCTCCTATGGCAAGACGAAGCAGGGGCGGCAGAATCTCGACCGCCTCAAGCTCAGAGTGCCGCTTCTGGGCAAGGTCATCCACCGCATCGCCATGGCGAAGTTCTGCCGGGCGCTGGCGGCTCTATATGACGCCGGAGTGCCGCTGACCGAGTGCTTGCGTCTGGCAGGAGATTCGGCGGCGAATGCCGGCATCCAGGCCACCGCGCGGCTTGCGGAGCAACCCCTGGAAAAGGGCGAGAAGCTCAGCGCCAGCCTGGCCCGAGCCGGGATGCTCGATGACCTCGTCCTGCGGATGTTGCAGACGGGTGAGGACAGCGGGCACATCGACGAGATGATGGACAAGGTGGCCGACTATTACGAGGCGGAGTCCGAGACGGCGATCAAGCAGATGGGGATGATGGTCGTCCCGATCGCGGTCGTCATCGGCGGCATCGCCGTGTTCGTGATCCTGCTGCGGGCCTACGGCAGCTATTTCGGCAGTCTCATGGGGCAGTGACCGCCGCACACAAGGAAGTTGGAAGCCAATGCCAGGAAGGAAGACAATGCCCATGGCCGTAGTGATCCTGTTGATCGCCATCACCCTTGGCGCTGCCGGGCAGATATACCTGAAGGCGGGAATCGCGAAGCTCGGCGAGCACCCCTCCCCGGTGAAGGTCTTTGCATCGATTGCTACCCCGAGGGTGGCCGCCGGATTCGTCCTCTACGGCTTGAGCTCGCTTTTCTACCTGTTTGCGATCTCCCGCCTCGACCTGTCTTTCGCGTACCCGATGGTTTCGCTGAGCTATGTCATGGTGGCGGCGCTGTCCTATTGGTGCTTCCACGATGTCCCGCCTCCAATGCGTGTGGTTGGCCTGGCGATCATCCTTGCCGGCGTATTCGTGCTTGCTTTCAGCTACAAGCACCCCCCGGCCCCGACGCAGGCCGCCGTTCCGGCAGTCGAGCGGGCCGACATCCCCCGCACCTGAGCCTGCAGTCTGCCGCTCTGCCTCGCTATGGCCGTTCGTCGTTGCCGTCTCCCCACCCCTCCGAGGAAGGGAGAGCGCCCCGCGGTACCCGTGACGGGGCGAGGGGGGTAGGAAGCCGCCCGCCGTTCTCCCCCTCTCCACTCGTGGAGAGGGGGCCGGGGGGTGAGGTTCACCTTCCTCATTCCGCCTTTTGCGTTTGCCTCTCCTGTGCGGTAGAATGTCCCTGACATGAACCCCGGTCGTCGCTGGCCTATTATGACTCTCGTCTACGCGGCCTTCCCAGTGCTCTGGAGCCTGATCTTCTGGGCTGCGGTTTGCAGGGACGGCCGTGTGCCGCTGATGGCCGACTTTCAGGCCCGCATGGCCCCCTGGTCGGCCCACGCGGCGGCTGAAGCCCCCTCGCGCCAGTGGGATTCGCTACTGTGGGACGGCGTCGCCCAGTTCTACCCCTGGCGGCTGTTCCTCCACGAGAGCGCAAAGCAGGGCGAATTGCCCCTGTGGAACCCCAACCAGTTCTGCGGCTATCCTTTCGTCGGCAACGGCCAATCCGCGATCTTCTACCCGCCCAACTGGCTCTACTTCGTCGTCCCCCCGATCCACGGCATGGCGCTGTCGGCCTTCTTGCACAGCGCCCTCGCAGGGCTGTTCACCTTCGGTCTGTGTCGGTGCCTGGGCCTGCGGCCCGAGGCCGGCGCGCTGGCGGGCGTGGCCTTCGCCCTCGGCGGCTTCATGGTCACCTGGGTCGAGCTCCCGACGCTCACCAACTCCGCCACCTGGCTGCCTCTGGCGCTGTGGGGCATCGAGCTGATCCGCCGCGAGCGCAGTCGCTCCGGCGTCGCCGTGCTTGCGACCGCGCTGGGGATGACGCTCCTCGCCGGGCACATGCAGATCGCCGCCTATGTCTGGCTCGCGGCGATGGGCTACGCGGCGCTGCGGCTGTGGACACTCAAGGGGCGCGACACGGCGCTGCACTCCATCGCCCGAATCAAGGCGATGCGCCGAAGACGGGCCGTCGTCATCGAAGATGAGCCCCACATCGCGCGGCTGTTCGAGGTGAATCTGACCCGAGCCGGCTGGAGTGTCACCAAGTGCACACGCGCCGAAGCTCCGGAGCACCTTCGCCTCCGCACCCCCGACACGGCGTTCGTCTTCCTCGGGAGGGCAGACAGGGAGGACGCCGAAGCGTTGGAGCCGGTTCGCGCCGCCGCCCGGCAGTGCGGGGTCAGCCTAGTGGCGGAATCCATCCCGCCCCTGGGGCTGTCTTTCCGGGGCCGCCTCTACGGCTTCCGGTCCGCCGTTCTCCCCGCCTTGGCCCTCGGCCTGTGTCTTGGCGCGGCCCAGCTTCTGCCGACCGTCGAACTAGGCGGCCTCTCGCCCCGTGGCAGCGGCGCGCCGTCCGAGGCCGGATACCAGTTCAACGTCGAGCGCTCTCTGCGGCCCGTCGAACTCGCCACACTGCTCTTCCCGAACCTCCTCGGTACCCCGGCCCAGGGCACCTACCACGGCATCAGCTACAGCGAGCATTGCGGGTTCATCGGCGCTCTCGCCCTGATCCTGGCCGTCGCCGCGATCGCAATCCGCCGCGACAGCGCCACCACCGCCTTCGCCGTCATGGCCGGCATCTGCCTGCTCATCGTCCTGGGGACCCCGCTGGCGCGGGTCATGTACTTCGGCATCCCCAAAATCGGCCTCACCGGCGGCTTCACCCGCCTGCTCAGCGTTTACACGCTCTGCGCGGCGGTGCTCGCTGGCCTCGGCCTGGACCGTCTCTTGCGCGCGATAGAAGGCCCCGGGCCGAAGCGCCTCGCCCTGATGGCGCTGGCCTCGTGGCTCCCGTGGCTGGCGGCGGCGGAAGTCTTCGCCTGGGGCGTTGGCTTCCTGCCCGCCGCGAAAGCCGACCGGGTCTATGCGCAGACCGAACTGACCCGCAAACTGCAAAGCCTGCCTCCGGGCCGGGTCCTGCCGATCACCCGCCGGGAGGACTGGCGGCTGCAGAGCACTCCGACGGCTCTTCTGCCCCCGAATGCCGCGACCGTGTACGGCTTGCGCAGCGTCCAGGGGTACGATTCCCTTTACCCGCAGACCTGGCGCGAGTACGCCGCCCGCGCCGAGCGCGGCGACCCATCGCCCCCGACGAACGGCAACATGATGCTCGTGGAGAAGTGGGCCTCGCCGGAGTGGAACCTCGCGAACTTGCGCTACATCGCCTCGACTGACGCCCTGAACGCCGATTCTCTCAAGCCTCTGGGCGAGTTCGATGACGTGCATGTCTATGAGAACAAGGCGGCGTTCTCTCGTGCCTGGGCCAGCGCCGATCCAGTGGCCGTGATTACCGGCGCGTCCGCGCCCACTCCGGTCACTGTGACCGACCGCGGCCCGAACGCCGTCCACCTCGAAGTTCCGGGCGCTGGCCCGACGACGGTCGTCCTGGCCGACGCGACGACGGTCGTCCTGGCCGACGCGACGACGGTCGTCCTGGCCGA
>Ga0181520_10010030_pt1 | contig 12850 bp, 14 predicted proteins | sample PEATcosm2014_Bin_29_FD_132451 | JGI IMG/M metagenome (GOLD analysis project Ga0181520, IMG submission 132451) | Peatland microbial communities from MTU Mesocosm Facility, Houghton, MI, USA - PEATcosm2014_Bin02_30_metaG | ecosystem: Environmental > Terrestrial > Soil > Wetlands > Peat | place...
AGATCCCAAGAACGTTGTCTACAAAGGGATCTTTTATAAGTTAAGGAGATGAATAACTTTATTTTCATTAATTATATAATATTTTTTCTCTCTGCCAACCTTCTCGTGACTAAGCACACCACGGTCTTCCAGTATATTGATATATTTTGAGAGAATCGACGGCTTCAATGATAGCTTATCGGCCATATGGGAGGATATAGATCCAGATCCTGGCGCATCGATTAAAAGTAATATTGTATCCGTGGACCGCATCTGCTGGAGCAGGGAGGTCTGGTTTTTCTCCGCGACGTTGAGCTTTCCAGATACGAAATAGATCTTTAAATCGCCATCCTTCCGGTAGATTGTCAGCCATTTTTTTCCTCCAAATAATCCAAACTATGAGCCATGGTTGTGCTTAGATTTGTCGGTCTTTGCCAATAGGAGAATCAATAAGCGTGGAGATTTTTTATTTAAATCTTACTAGTCAATAAAAGGCCGGGACCGGGATTCGAACCCAGCTCGAGAGATCCACAGTCTCTCAGGATAACCACTACCCTATCCCGGCGCGCCACCCCACTGACACATTCCAGGCAGATAAAACTTTCCCCGGTAGGCCCTAAATCCCTTTCTTATCCGAGCCCTCTCCAGAAGATACGTCTTCTTCTTCGTACTGGAGAACGGAGATGCTTCCATCGGTATCAAGGTAGGCCTCTCTCACCTTGCTTAGATCATCTATGTCCTTTTCTCTCAAGGATTCCCTGAGATCGCCCAGGGTAGTCATCTCCCTGTCCAGCTCTTTCCAAACGACCTTTCTGTGATTTACCAGCTTTCTGAGCCCGTCTGCAGCCACCTTCCTAAAGGATCTACTCTTGAACTTGCCGTAAGACATCATGTATTGTGGCTATGAGAGTGCCTGCCGAGATCAAGCCCGTAATCAGGGACTGGTCATTGTTAGTCGAGACAGGGGATATGCTCTCGGAGACGATAAGCAGGCGCACAAGATCAAAGGGAGTTAGCTGCCCGAACTGGTGCCTTCCAATAAGCCTGAAAAGTATGAAAAGGAAGGAATATATTTCTGCCGATCTCAGCACAATCTTCCGAGGGAACTTGATAAATAGATAAAAGCCTCGTGAATCATCGTGAATTAGATCGATCGCTATTGTCGTCATCCCTTCTGGGTCCAAGGTAGGTGCTCTCGGTTACCTCCACCACCAGGGATACCAGATCATCCATCTGATTGATATAATAGACAGTCGCCAGGTCCCTTAAGGCTCCCTCGACCTGCTTATCCTTGTGGGCCTCATCTATGCAGAAGAGGATGAGCCTGGCCACCTCAGAAGCTCTCTTGATGTTGTCCCATTCTAGGTAAAAGTTCTGTATCTGAGTATCAGTTATGCAGAGTATGAGACAGCCCGGCCTCTCCTCAACCAACCTCAGTATGACCTCCCCTGGTATGCTGGTCCTTGCGCAGAGGTCCTCCACCAGGACGTCCTCTACAGCACTCAGATCTCTCGTCCATCCCTTGACCAGATACTTCTCGCTGAAGTTTATGGCTGCAACCTCCGCCCCTTCCAGGTGGGCGAACTGGCTGGCCTTGAAGGCGGCCAGGGTGGCCTTGTGGGTCTTGGTGCCCGGATGGTGTCCCTCCATGGATCTGCTGCTGTCCAGGACCACCAGGATGTCAGGGACCTTCTCATCCAGGCCTGTCATGAGGCTGCTCTCCAGGTCCCTCTTGTAGGTGGTGACACCGGGTATCAGCCTGGGGCAGAGGCTCAGGGAGTAGGGGACGTCCATCTCGCTTGGGGGATCGGTGAGCCTCCACTTGGCAGGGCCTGACGGGTACCATCCTACCCTGGCGCTGGATCTCTGCCTCACCTGCACCGAGTAGCTCTGATCCCTGTACCACCTCTTGAGATCGCCGTGGAGACCGAGAACTGCCAGGGCTTTCTCGTACTTCTCTGGCTCCAGGGTGTTGGCCAGGGTAGCCAGAGGCACAGCCTCTGCATTTCCACTCAAAAGCTCCTCGGACCTGACTGGGCCTTTGCCCAGAAGTCCCGGATTTAAGGGCTCCAGCGCCCGGGAGAGCTGCTGGCATTGCCTGGGCCAGAGGCTCTTATCCCTCACTCCAGGTGAAAAGGTCCGGAGGATAAGGCCGACTTCCGGGAAACTGCACCTTGGTAAATTGACCTTCCAGTACTCGGCCAGAAATCCCAGGATAACTTTATCCATCTCCGATATCTCCACCTGGCTGGCTAGCCTTTTCCATCCGAGGAGGACCTTCTCCTCATCCTCGGGGCTCCTCTCCAGACGGAAGGAGTCGGCCACGATATCTGTGAAGATATTTACCATGACCCTAGCAAGGGAGGGCTCCTTCAGCACCTGCATCGCTGATAAGGCAAGATTTCCTGAGGTCTCCAGGGACCTGGGGCAGAAGGTGTAGTGGACTATAAGGTGGTCGAAGAGGTTTTCTAGGTACAGATCGCCCTGGCCTAAGGTATCCTTATCAAGGATTATCCTGTAGTTCTGGAAGGGGAACTGGCCGTCCTCAGAAGGGCCAAGGATAGGCTGGGGGAGCTGAGGCCAGTGCCAGTTGGACCTCGATCTCTCCCAGATCTCCAGGATATGCTCAGGGGGTTCAAGGCTTGGCTTACAGAATCTCTCCGCCGACCGCCCCAGATCCTGCTTCAGGACCGTATCCTCCCTGGGTAAAAATGGTTCCGCCTTTCATCCTCCATCCGGCCCTGGCACCAGCCATCCCCATGACCTTGATCTCTCCGCCGCTCATGAGTAGTCCCAGGTAGTCGCAAGCATTGCCTTTTATCCTCAGGCTTCCCTGGCGCATGAGCCATCCTGCCCTCTCGCCGCAGCTTCCCCGGACGGCGATCCTCCCTCCGGAGTTCCCAAGGCCTGTAAAGTTGCCGCTGCTGCCCAGGATCACGCCCCAGCCACCTTTCATGCACTTGAAGGCGTAATCGCCGCAGGAGTCGGCCACAATTCCCCCTTCGGACATATCCTGGCCCAGGTGGCTTCCGGCCGGGCCTTTGACGAAGATCCTGCCACCGCTCATCCTTTCTCCAAGGTGATTTCCTTCGTTTCCTCCGACCTCCAGGATGAGCACGCCGGATGACATTTGGAATCCGGCAAAATCCCTCCCGGGAAGCCTCAGGGGAACCAGGCTTCTTTCAGAGGCGACGCTGGTAAGGCAGCCCCACAGTTCCATGTACTTTTTGCCGGGATCTGTAGATAGAAGATTGGGAAGTATTCTGTCGTCCACAAGCTCAGCCACCTGATCCTTGGAGGGCCTTGGGCCGAGGCGCTCGGATAGGTCCTCCAGGCCGAAGACCACGTCGCCTTTGTGGGTCTCCAGGTGCCTAGACCTCACCTTTCCCTGATAGGCCTTGTCCATAAAGCCATTTAGGCCCACGCCATCCCCTCCATCATACCTTTCATCAGGCTACCATCCCCATCACATCATCCTCTCCAGTGCAGGCACGTAATCGAGCCTGGCAATGGGATCGTCGTAACTTGACAGCTCCTTTATGGCATCCCTGGGAGATGTCTCACCATCTATCGCCGATGAGTAGAGCATGTTCATCTCGCCCCTCTCATTAAGAGTCCTGTCTATGCTCTTGCCTATTAGATTGGAGACGAAGGCCTTTTTGTCAGCGCCGTAGTAGGGAGGTCGATCGAAGGCTGAACGCAGTGGATTCACCCTGTGCCATATCACATAAGGCGCCACCGATCTCAAGACCTCCACATTGCCGGGGCTAGAGGTCAGATAGGCCATGGCTCTGGTGAAGTCCCTCAGGTCCTGCCTGACGCGGTCGGAGAGGCCCTGATCTACCTGCCAGCAAAGGACCTCTGGGTTGTTGAAGTAGTGGCAACCGTTGCAGAGCCCTTTGCTGGGCTTGGTTCCTGAGAGCTGGGTTTTGTCGAAGCCCGGGGCGCGTTCGCAGAGGGTGAAGTCCCTGAGGAGGGATACTGCCGCCAGCTCCACCTGGCTCTCCAGGGGCTTTGCTGCCGTGTCCCTGCGTAGGGCCTTGAGATCTGAAGGGGAGAACCTGGGCAGCGCCTCTGCCAGATCAAAGACATCCCTCTCCCTCTCAGATATGGATAAACTTCCCAGAAAATCGGGCTGGTTGGCAGGAACGCAAGCCGATATCCTGTCCAGGAGAGCCTCGTCCAGGGGATAGGTGGAGCTGAAGTCGGGGTTCATGGTGGCAAAGTAACAGGTGTCTCCTGGCTCCAAGGTCCTTCCTGCGTAGGAAATCTTCCTCTTCTGCAAAATTTCTAGGAAAATGTTTTGCTTTCCACTGGGAAATCGGTTGAGCTCATTGATCACCTTCCAGTTGGACTTGGCCCAGGGTGTCCACAGGACCTCCAGGCCGCTTCCACCAGGTGATGCCCACTGCCTCGGATCTATGAACCCTATGATCTTCTCCTCGGTCTGTTCTGGGTGGCCTGTGATCATGGCATTCTCCATATCGCCGAAAGGCTGGCCCGTGAAGGAAGCGCCGAGCAGGTTCACCAGGGTGGTCTTGTTGGCGCCAATGCCTCCATAAAGGAGGACTGCCCTGTTTCTGAGACACGCATTGGCCATGGACAGGTAGAGCTGGGCATTAAACCTGCGGCTACCGATCTTTGAATCATTCCTGCCTACATGGAGCCTCAGGTCGTTCAAGGATGAAGCCAGGGAATGGATCATGCTCAGGGGATCCGGCATGGTAGATGGGCTTTCGTCCGTTCTATATAAGATAAACGACGATCCGGAGCGTGTCTATCCTGTTAATGGATTTATATAAAATCGTAGTAGTATTCTCTATGCATAAGCCACAATTCTTAAACCAACCCTAGTCATAGTAGTATTATCAAGAAAGCATGGCACATCTTCTCCAAACCAATTAGTTAGCGCACCAACGAACCTTCGCAGACTGACCTTTTCTTGTACTTCTCTATCATAACTCTTATCCCTTATCCTAGCTCCAAAACCTTTAGGATCTCTTAGGTTTGATTATAAGCAAATAACCTCGGATGATAACCTTATTCAAGAATCTTTTAGAATTGTATTCTCCATCCCCATAAAAGAAACCTTTACCTCTTGGAACTCTTAGCTTTGGTATCATTCTCACTTCAATAGGATATATGGTCTCATCATATCTTGTTATTGCCTGTATTTTAATTCTTTTCTTTTTTATTGGCAAATATCGTATAATCAACAAATGTTTCAGAATATTCCATTTGCTCTAAATTCACTAGAATTCTATTTAGGATCTCTTCGATATGGTTAGACAATTTCTTTTCTCATGAATGTAAAATTGCATGGTCAATTATTTCTCTTAGTGCCCCATGATCCCTTATTTCAGCATATATTAACTAAAATATTTCAAACTATTTTGCGATGGGAGCTTTAATCATCACATTTAGATTATGAACCTTAGGTCTAGGAATATCCATTGGTTCTGGATTTAGCGATAATGAACCATGCACTTCTAAAAGGTGATTGATATCGTAAATCCTTGTATCATAGCGCTTTAACATTTGAAATATACATTATTCTTTGATTTTTTTAAATTAATACTAAATTAACCTTAGTATGTTAGACACACTCCGACGAGCCCTGGGGGAAATAAAGCCAAGGCAGTAAAAGGAGGGATAGCAAAAGTCAGCGATGTAGGAGGGATAACGGTGACCGACTTTTGCCGCGGATCTGTACGTCACTCGTCGAGTATAAACTTTTCGGTTAAGGCGATCGACGTACTTAAAGCCAGTTCTTAGAGCGCTAAACAACTGTTTGAATAAAGCTGACTGATGGAGAAGCTGCTGGTTATAGCTGATGAACTTTAAAGATCAAACCCTAGCTCTCCAGGCCATAATAGGATAGCAAATTAGTGGGGTGGGGCAAAAATCAAAAGCATCAATCCCTCCTATTTCTCTGACTTTTGCCCACCGTTTTTGCGATATTAAACGGATATAGAGCTTTCATTTCATATCAATCAACGTAGTCCCTAAGGCCTTGGATGGTTAGTGAGAACGGAGGGGGTGCAAAAGTCGTGAGAGCGTAGATTTGGCCGACTTTTGCCGGCCGAATATACGTTATGTGACGAATATATGGATTTCGGTTTGGGTGATTACAATGAATAATATGTCCCAGAGATATGGATGTCTGGACCTGGCATATACACCATAGTTGAATATACGATAGTTGAATGTACCTTCTTTTAATCTATGATGGCAGACCGATCTACGGCAGACAGAGATGTCGTGGAAGGGAGCACTGATCCCCCTGAAGATGCTCTGACTTTGTTCGGCTAACCTCAGAACCCTACTGGCTTTAGTCGTGGGAGATACTGATCTCAGATACCACAACCCCCGACTGTGAGCCGGTGATGAAGATCGCCGCAGGCATAGTCACCAACAAAGGCGGCAGGACCAGCCACGCGGCCATAGTCTCCAGGAAGTTCGGCATCCATTCCGTGGTCGGGACTGAGGACGCCACCGAGAGTATTAAGTCAGGTCAGGCGATCATCATAAGCTGCGCCGAAGGCGACGTGGGTTACGCCTACGAGGGCCTTTTGCCTTTCAAGGTGGGCAGGGTGTGAGCTTGACCGACCTTCTCAGGCCCAAGACCGAGATCATGATCAACCTGGGCAACCCCGAGGAGGCATTCTCCACTTCATTCATACCCAACGATGGCGTGGGCATGGCCAGGCGCTGGAGTTCATCGTAGCCAGCGGGATAAAGGTCCATCTCATGGCCCTCATCTATCCAGACCAGGTGAAGGACGACTCGATCAGAAGGCAGATAGAAGCCCTGACCTACGGCTACCGGAGCGGCACCGACTGCTTCATAGAGAAGCTCGCCGAGGAAATAGGGACTATAGCTATCGTCTTCTACCCCAAGCCCGTGGTGGTGAGTACCAGCGATTTCAAGTCCAACGAGTACACCAACCTCATAGGCGGCCAGGACTTCGAGCTGCCTGAAAGCAACCCCATGATCGGCTTCTGCGGAGCCTCACGCTATATCCTCCCCAGATATAGAGAAGCTTTCTCTCTGGAGTGCCAGGCCTTGAAGAAGGTGATGGAGGGCATGGCCCTCATAAATGTGATACCCATGATACCCTTATGCAGGACTGTGGAGGAAGGAATGTCCTGGTGGAGATGGGCAGCTGCGTCCTTATCAGAGACGAGAACGGCCTCCAGGTCTACATCATGTGTGAGATCCCCAACAACGTGATCCTGGTGGACGACTTCTGCCAGCTCCTGGATAGGCATGTCCATAGGCTCCAACGACTTAACCCAGATCACCTTAGAAATCGATAGGGTCTCGGAGCTCCTAGCTAAAGAGTTCAATGAGATGGACCCGGAAGTTCTCAAGATGGTGGCCATGTCCATAGAAGGTACCAAGAGGAACGGAAAGCACAGTGGCCTTTGTGGTCAGGCACCCAGCGATTACCCAGAGTTTGCCGAGTTCCTGGTGAGGGTGGGCATAGACTCCATATCCATCAACTCGGACACGGCGATGAAGACGACCCTCAGGGTCCTGGATGTGGAAAAGGAGATGGGCATTGCTACATCATCGAGATCCATGGCCCCGGCAGGAGGTATGGCCTCAAGCAAGGGTGCGACTTCTGATAGAAAAGGAAGCTTCTCAAGGGGATCATCCTCTGAACGGGGCCAGGGCCGCTGGTCTAGCAATATTATTGAGCCTAAATAGGCTGTTTAAAGAGTTGCCAACCTATAGATCTATACCATAACCCTCAATCCGGCTCTGGATAGGACCTTGTGGATAGAGACGATCAGGGAGGGCTTATCCAACAGCATATCCAACGAAGAGACCTACGCAGGCGGAAAGAGCATCGACGTATCCAAAATCCTAAAGAACTTTGATGTGGACAACACCGCCCTGGGGTTCGTTGGGGGCTTTGCTAGGCAGGGAGCTGGAGGGAAGGCTTCTAAACGATGGTATCAATAGCGATTTCACCCACGTCTCGGGGGAGACCAGGACCAATATCATCCTCCACGAGAGCTCTACTGGAAAGCAGTTGTCCTTCAATGCCCAGGGGCCTGAAGTCCAGCCCAATGAGCTCATACAGCTGGTGGAAACGATTGAGGCCCTGAGAACGCCGGAGATAGTGGCCATAGGAGGTAACCTCCCCCAGGGTGTGAGTCCCGAGATCTACAGGAAAATAATAACCACGGCCAGGAACCTGAAAGCCAGGACGGTTCTGGACGTGGATGGGATCGGCCTCAAGGGCGGCCTCCAGGCCCAGCCCAACATCATAAAGCCCAACATCCACGAGCTTTCAGACCTTGTGGGAAGGGAGCTCGAGGATCTGGATGAGATCCTGGAGGCGGCCAGGGATATCAACAAGAGGGGCGTGGAGATAGTCCTGGTATCCATGGGTGCCAGGGGAATTCTTCTGGTGAATGAGGGTCAAGAATACCTGGCGGTTCCCCCTCAGCACCAGGTGAGGAACACCATTGGAGCCGGAGATTCTTCCGTTGCCGGGTTCATCTTCGGCCTCATCAGCGGAACGAGTCTCCATGTGGCCCTGGCCTACGCAGCGGCCGCGGGAACCGTCATCATCCAGAGCCAGGGGACTGCGCTGTGCCAGAAAAAGGATTTCGAGGAGATACTGCCCCAGATGAAGGTAGAGGCGGTGGGGATATCGAAGAAGGGCAGCAAGGGCTCTTGATCTTCTATCATCACCATCCAAAAGTTCCGGCCAAATGCATCGCAGTTTTGCCCTGGGCTGTCGCCAAGACGGCCAGAGGCTATTTGTGCCAGAAAGAGGGCCTTTTTTTATGAGTTGTCAGATAAAGATAAATGCGATTCCATCGATACCCTAATCATGTTCAATAAAGCCGGCGAAGTCATCGTGCCCCTGGATGTACCAAGAGGGGCCAAGGATGCATATGTGAATAATTATTTTAAACTGACCAAAGGGAGCGGCCGGTTGATGTTCTTTGCATGGGACCAGAAAGTAGAGCACCTAAACGATGGCTTCTATGGCCCGGGCATAGACCCCCAGGATAGCGACCCTGAGCATCTCTTTAAAATCGCCAGCCAGGCGAAGATAGGCGCCTTTGCCACACAGCTTGGGCTCATTTCCAGGTACGGCTCCGATTACCCTGGTGTCCCGTACATCGTCAAGATGAACTCCAAGACTCATCTTACCAAGACAACTCAATCAGATCCCTTTAGCACCGAGTGGTTTGATGTCCAGCAAATCGCTGAGTTCAAGGAGGACTCGGGCCTAAATATCCTAGGAGTGGGCTACACCGTCTTACCCGGGCAGCGAGAATGAGCATGCCATGCTTCACCAGGTAGCCCAGATCGTCTACAATGCCCACAGAAACGGCCTGATTACAATCCTCTGGAGTCTACCCCGGGGCAAGGCGATCAAAGATGAGAAGGGCTATCACTTGACCGTCGGCGTCGCAGGATTAGCTGCGGCTTTCGGAGGCGATTTCGTCAATGTCAACTATCCAAAGAAAGATGGTGTGGAATCAGCCGATGCCTTGAAGGAGGCCGTGGTCGCCGCAGGTAGGACCAAGGTGGTCTGTGCAGGGGGAGAGAGCTGTGATGTTAAGACCTTCCTCCAGCGCCTCTATGACCAGATCTACCTGGGTGGGGTGGCAGGCAATGCTACTGGCAGAAACATTCACCAAAAGCCCCTCCAGGAGGCTGTGAAGTTCTGCAATGCCATCTATGCTATAACCGTTGAGAACACAGGCGTCGAGGAAGCCTGGAAAGTATATTCCAGTGACTGAATGCCCCAATTGGTCCTCCTCAGGCATGGACAGAGCCAGTGGAACCTGGAGAATAGATTCACTGGATGGGAAGATGTCGATCTCTCGGAGAATGGCATGGCTGAGGCCAAAATGGCAGGAATGCTTCTCAAAGCCTGCGACTACACCTTCGACATCGCTTACACATCGGTTCTAAAAAGGGCCATAAGGACCCTCTGGATAGTCCTGGACGAGATGGACCTGATGTGGCTGCCCGTGATAAAATCCTGGAGGCTCAATGAGAGGTGCTACGGCGCCCTACAGGGCAAAAATAAGAATGAGGCCGTGGAGAGGTACGGTGAAGAGCAGGTCCACCGATGGAGGAGAAGCTACCTGGATATGCCTCCCGTCATGATAGAAGAGGACTGCAGGTGCATGGCACAAAATCCCAGATATGAGGGCTTGGAGGAGGCGAAGATTCCCATGACCGAGTCCCTCAAAGATACCCTAGAAAGGATCCTTCCCCACTGGAATGAAGCAATAGCTCCCGATATTGCGGCTGGAAAGAACGTCTTCATTGCTGCCCACGGAAACAGCCTTAGAGCCCTGGTAAAGCACATCGATAACCTCTCGGATGAGGAGATAGAAAAGATAGAGATACCCACGGGAGTTCCCCTGGTATACGAGCTTGGCCGTGACCTAAAGCCCTTAGACCATTTCTACATAAGATCCGAAGAGGACTGCAGAGGACCTAAGGTGCGAAAAACTTAGAGGCAAGGACCATCAAAAAGGTCTCAAAAGGAAGAAGGAGGGCATAGGTAACATATTCAGTTGAACCTTTAACCATTGAGCAGAAGGAAGTGCTTTCCAGAAAATACGCAAGCAGTATCCTATACAAGGTTAAATCTGATATGTACGGCTGCCGCATAAAGCTTCTCATCGCCCTCCATCCCATCAAAGACCGGTGGTAAGAGAACCTTTAATTTGCATCCCAGAGCATCAGATCTCACGGCTGTCTGTACATCATAGGGGACAAGGCCTAGGGAGAGAACAGAGTCCTCTACGATCCCCAGTACAAGACCGCTTTTCTCTTCAACATCGATTACTATGGCTGGATAAAGTCCCTGGCCTTGAGCCTGGGGCATGGTCGGAGTTGCCCTCTTCATAGATGATCTCTATCACCGGCAGCCTCCTGCGCGAACCATGGCTGGGGCTCTCCTGGCCCAGTCATAAGATTACATGGCATTTACAGCCGTCATGTTTCTCGGTATGGCCTATCTATTTCATCGCCAGGGTCTGAGCAGCAATGAGATCGTGGGTGCCGGCGCCCTGCTCCTGGCTATATCAGGTCTAAGCAGCGTCCTTCTCCAGGGTCTGTGGCGCCCCGGCCTGTTGAGAATGCTGCTGGAGGCCGTTCAATCATGCATAGAAGGCCTGGATGTAATGCTTAAGAAGCAGTCGCCTCTGGGTAAGGATTGGGCTGCCACCAACTCAGAGGGTTTCATGAACGCCACTAGGGCCATAGAAGCCAGACCCTCGGGGCTCGTCCACACCGTGAGCCTGGCCATGCTAGCTCACCTGATCAACATAAGCCAGCCTTTACTTTGTATTTTTGGCTTATAGGCCCGCAGATCGATCCCGGATCTCTCCTGGCAGGCTACGCTGTCGGAATTCTTTTATGGGACAACCCCCCCCCCCGGTGCCCCAGGGCATAGGCGTAGTAGAAGGCATTCTGGCTCGGATGTTCATATCTCTGGGCTTGCCCGGAAGCACTGCCACCGTTATAGCCCTGGCCTTTAGAGGCCTGGGTCTCTGGCTGCCTATGTTCCTGGGATTCTTCCTTCTGAAAAAGGTGCGGGTTTAGGCCTTGAAATGAACTTTGTAGAAAAGAAATTTAGATGGTAGTCCCACAGCAAAGGCGGTGGTACTTCAGCGATCACAGGCCACACTGATCTTTCCTGTAAGAGGTGACGTCTTCTCTGCGGGGCTTGTTATAATCGCTTCCCAGGATGTAAGGCCCAGTCTCTGCCCTCATAAGACAGGTGGTCTCCCCAACCTCCTGCCTGGATATCTGCTCCGTGGGGCCGAACATATGTCCCACAGCTCCGGGGTGGAAGTGATACCAGCATACTCTCCTTCGCCGCTGGGCTCTCCTATCTGCTGAGCACCAAGGCTCCCCTACTCTTGAGGTTTCAGGCACAGGCATGCCGGCATAAGCTCCTCTAAGGGTATCTGGTGAGGCAGGGGTTATGCGTCCCTCACCGTACCTGCCCGCCCCGAGCCTGGTTCCGGTGGTCCCGATGGTTCCATAGGTTCCAGCCCCGAAGCTGCACTCCTGGGCATAGTGCGGGGACATGCCCCCTACCATGGCCATATCGCAGCCGCAGCTGGTGAATTCCGGTCCCTGCTGGGATCTAGGCAGCATGGGGGCGGTCTGCTTGCTTGGGGCCCAAGGCTGCCTGTTAGGGTTCCAGAATGGTCCTATTGAGGGAGGCCTCTGATTAGCCTCCCTCTCAGGGCCCTCTTCCCCGAACTCCCCGAGACATCGTCGCTAGTAGGGTAAGCGCCGGTGCCCATGGACATCTGCCTCCCTGTAGTGGGAGCACGGTAGGAGGGCGCCCTAGTGGAGGATTGCGTGGCTGTGCCCAAAAGAGGCCAAGGCTGGCGGTTGGTATCCCAGGAAGGCCCTGGTGAGCCTCGCCTGGCCCGCGCTCTCTCGGTCTCTATCTGGCGCATGCTGCTAGAGTACATTCCCCACTCATAGAGGGGCACAGCTCCGGGGCGTATCATCTCCTTGCCGTAAGGAGTTAACTCGCTTCCCTGTAAGCCCGATCCACCATATGCTAGGTGGGTTCTGCTCTGAGGGAGCCTCTGCATGCTCCTCCGCCTGCCTTGCCAGACGGGCCCAGTCTTTCCTTCACCGGGTTGACAGTAATCCTGAGTGCCGATATCTCCGGCCTGTGGCTGGAATCCCCAAACCCTGGCCACTGACTCCTGCCAGGGAATGTTGTAGCGCTCGCATCTGGGACCGTACCTCGACGATTGGAAGACCTCGCCCCTGGACCTGTCGCTTGGGGCATACCCTCCAACCGCAAAGCTTTGACTGCTCGTGCTGCCATACCCTGCGGTGCCGTATACGC
>Ga0181520_10010034_pt1 | contig 12845 bp, 15 predicted proteins | sample PEATcosm2014_Bin_29_FD_132451 | JGI IMG/M metagenome (GOLD analysis project Ga0181520, IMG submission 132451) | Peatland microbial communities from MTU Mesocosm Facility, Houghton, MI, USA - PEATcosm2014_Bin02_30_metaG | ecosystem: Environmental > Terrestrial > Soil > Wetlands > Peat | place...
CTGGCCAGGCGGCGCTGGAAAACGGTCCTAGCGAGCGCTACGCTGTGCTTTTTCTTACCGCTCGCCTGTGGCAGGAACTCATTGATGTATGCCGTGACAGCCTTGTAGAGGTCGTACTCCTCCCGGTTCAGGCGGAAAGCGACTGTGTGAGCGAAGCGGTCGGGGAAAAGACGGTGCCCGTTCAGGTCCTTGAGGTCTTCTTTGAGCCGGCGAAGTGCCCAGGGACAATCCGGTCCAAGCCGGAGAATGTCTCGGCGTATTTCCCCGGCTTTTTCTGCTAAGCGATGCGGCTCCGGGAAGAGGTCAGGGTCCAGCAGGCGGACGAAGTGCGCGAATCGGTCGTCGTCTCCGTGGTGAGGCGTTGCCGTGAGAAGCACAACGTGGTCGGCCTGGGCAGTCAGTTTCTCGGCGAGTTGATAACGCTTGGTCTTTTCGACCTCGTCTCCGCGGGTAGAAGATTTCTTGGTATAGGCACTGCACTTGTGGGCCTCATCGATGATCACGAGGTCCCATCGCTGCTGCCAGACGCGCTCTCGCACGTCGTCCTGCTTGGCGTAGTCCATCGAAGCCACAACCAAGTTGCTGCGCTGCCAAGGGTTAGTCAACTGCTGCTGGTCCACGGCCGAAAAGATGATGTCAAAGGACTCTCCGAACCAGCGAAGCATCTCGTCTTGCCACTGAATGGTCAGTGGCGAGGGGCAGAGAATGAGGACCCTCTCTATGGCTTCCCGGAGTCTCAACTCCTTGATAAGCAGCCCAGCCATGATCGTTTTGCCGGCGCCGGGGTCATCCGCAAGCAAGAAGCGCAGGCGGGGTTGAGGGAGCATCTTCTCGTAGACCGCCTCGATCTGGTGGGGTAAAGTCCGAATCCCAGAAAGGCTCACGGCGAAGTGAGGATCGTGTGTATAGGCCAGGCGAATCCGGGTTGATTCGATCAAGAGGCGGACTTGGTCTGCGTCGGCTGGAATTATTGCTGTCGCGTCGTTGCCGCCGCTGTCGCCTATGAGGATCTGGGCTTCCTCTTCAGAGATCACGGCCTCGTCAAGGGAGCCATCGGCCAAGCGGACACGGCATTCAAAGCCTCTCCCGAGAGGACGAACGCCTTCAAGCGTCACGGCCTGGTCGAAATGGCCTGGCAGAGCGACCTTCTGCCCGATAGGAAGCCGTGCAGCCTCAATTTCCATAATCGGGCCTTTGCTCCCTTGCCACACTTGTCAATTGCGCGAATTGCCTCCCCATTCCCGTTGCCCACTTTCCGTTCAGAAACATCCCTCGGCTGGCAAATGCTATCCGTCCACTCTAGCAAAATCCCCTTCTCTTGGGCTTCCTGTAACGGGCAGATTCAAATGATTCGTCCGGCCCAGCAGCACCTCAGATGGCACGTACCGGCGTCGCTCTCCACACAGCAGGCAGGTGACCACGATGGACTGAAAGGGGAACTCCAAAACCCCAGCGGGGACATCCCGCGGCACCGTTTGCACGCCACGACAATGTGCGGCGTAGACTTTGTGTAAGGCAAAGAGAGTGACTGATCCGGGAATCGGCATGAAAGACCAAGTTCGGTTGCTTTGTCTGGCCTGTTCTGCACCAGATTTCCACTACTTGTGGAAATGGGGGCGGCTTTCTTAGAAGATTGCAAACGTATCATTACAAATGACTTGTTTCAATCAGGAATGAATGCAACAAGTAACCCCACCTATCCGGATCGGAAATCAACCCTTCAATTTGGCGTACTGCTCCGCTGTCAGGCTCAGGAATACCCCGCCTCTGCCAATCTCGATCGCCTGGTCCAGCGCCTGCCGGCTTTCCAAGTTCGACAACCCGCCGCCCCGCTCAACCAACTCGACCACCTTGTCCGGTGAAGCGAAGTGCAGCTTTCTGGGCAATGGAGTCTTCAAATCCTGTTCCAGGAACTGGCAGTGCCAACCGTAGCGGCATTGGAATGACATATACACACGGTGCTGGGTCTCCTGCCTGGTCATGTGTCCACGATAGGCGAATAATAGGCGAATCTCAATATGCAATTGGCCCCTTGACATCTCGCATTCTGTCTGCTATATCGTTAGTCATGCAATCGCACGACCGCACGATTGCATGACCATGGAGGGCAACATGAGCAGGCCAACTATCGCGGAACTCGAAGCAATTCTGGACCGTGAGGAGGAAGTGGAGATTGAAATCCTGCCGAACGGCGAGGTCCGAGCCAAAAACCAATCCAACTTCGCCGAAACGGGTGGACGCAAGCCTTTGACCATGCGTGAAGATCTGGGCGGAGAGTATGCAAAGGGCTAGGAGACGAAACCATGGATATTAGGCGCATCCAGGTGGAGGTTGCCCAGGCAGCAACATATTTCGCTGTTGTGGAGGCCCATCCCACCGCAGACGGCGGGGTCTACGTAAAGGCCCTGCTGCAAACTCCGATGAAGAATAGTTACATAGCCACCATCACGTTTCCGAACTACCCGAATCAGATGCCGAAGGTCTGGATCACCAAGCCGGTCCTGCCGAATAGTCGGCACCGGTACAACGACGGTACGATCTGCTATTTGCACCCGAATATGTGGAATCCAGGACGCCACGATCTAACTTTCGTGCTGAAGCGTGCGGCGAAGTGGCTGAACAAGTATGAGGTCTGGCGCAACAATGGCCATTGGCCAGGAGCGGAGTTGATGCACTAATGCACTATGACTTTGCACTTCTTTCAATGACCGAATTGCGCAATGGTCCTGGTGAGATTCTGGATCGGGTAACGCGCGGCGAATCGTTCGTCATCGAGCGCAACGGTCGTCGTACTGCCTGCCTCGTTCCGTTATCCGTCTTCTTTCCGGATATCCCTCCTGCGCGCATCGCGGACGAGATTAAGGAACTTGAAGATCACGAGGAGGAGCAGCGCATCACGATTACTGAGGATCGCGAATTGGCGTTCCGTTTTCCATTGAAGCTGGCGGATGATACCGCCGTCGATCTGACGGTCATGCTACCGCACGGCTATCCAAACAGCTGCCCCCGTGTGTACGCGTCTCCGATCCGCGAAGATGCACCCCACCGGTGGAAGGACGGCGCGCTGTGCATGTACGGAGTGATGAGCGGATGGAATCCTGGCAAGCACACCGTCTTCTCCACGCTGGGTCTCGCACGGCAATGGCTTCGGCATTACGACCAATGGCAGCAAACCGGCCAGTGGCCCAAGCTGGAAGGGAGTATCGAATGAACGATGATAACCGGCTGTTCGCGCGCATCGCGCCTCTCTTTGATGTAGGCATCCTGAGCGAGGCCAGCGTCCTTGTCGCCGGCTGCGGATCAGGCGGCAGCCAGGTTGCGCTGCAGCTGGCGATGTCCGGCATCCGCAATTTCTTCCTGCTCGACAGGGATGAACTTGAGGCGGAGAATGTCATTCGCCATGCCTGCGGTCTGCGTTATGTGGGTCAGGACAAGATCGATGCGCTGGCTGATGTCCTGCTCGACCGCAACCCGGCAATTAACATCAACGGGTACAAAGAAGACATCATGACGTATGCCGGCCTGGCGGAGCTGGTGAAGCTAAGCACCGTCGTCCTCCTGGCCACAGACAACGAACCGACGCGATACCTGCTGAACCAGCTGTGCGTGGAAACCCAGACCCCTTTCGTTGTGGGCAAGGTTTTCACCCGTGGCATCGGCGGAGAAGTTTTCTCCTATCGTCCCGGCGAGGGCGGCTGTCTGGCATGCCTCGAACGGACGCTAGAGCGCAGCCAATACCGCGAGGGCATCCGGGAGATCGACCTAGTATCTGAGGAAGAACGGGAGAAGTTTTACGGCATGGAGATCAGCGAAATCAAGGACTCGCCAGGCCTGAACGTAGATATCTCCTTCATCACCAGCTTCCATACCCGGTTTGCGCTCGATGCCATCGCACGGACGCTCCCGGAGCGACCGAAGCATTTGCCGGAGATTCAGGAGAACTACATAGTCTGGGGTAACCGGCCGACGCATCCCTTCACAAAGCATTTCCAGCTGCAGCGGATAACACTGGCTCCTCAGGAAGGCTGCCTGGTATGTGGAAAGCGGGAAACCGAATGAAGATTCACGCGACGAGGAACGTCAGCCTGATCCTGCCGGAAGATGCGCTCCGGGTCATCTTCGACGAATGCGACGGCTTTGACCGGGATGAGACCGGAGGCCGCGTCGTCGGCACCTTCGAGAACCACGGCGGCAAGCTCACGTTGCGTATCACCGGGATGATCGAATCCGGGCCGAGGGCGAGCCGCTCGCCTGTCAGCTTCTTCCAAGACGGCGAACATCAGGAACGCATTTTCCGTCAGATTGAGCACAGCCACCCGGACACCGAACATCTAGGTAACTGGCACACTCACCATGTCAACGGCTTGGCCACGCTCAGCACCGGAGACATCACAACTTACCGTAAAACGGTCAATCACCCAAACCAGAACACCCCGTTCTTCTATGCGCTGCTCGTCGTTGCAAAGCACAACGCCACGAATCCCCTCAAGCGCTACAGCATCAAGCACTTCCTCTTCCTTCGTGACGATGAGAATGTGTATGAAATTCCTCAGCGCGACGTTGAAATCGTCAATGCGCCCTTGGTCTGGCCCGCTGTAACCACACACAGCCGTGCCGCTGAGCGGCATCCACATGCTGACAGACACGCGGCGCCAGACCAGCTCGGAGTAAACCCGGAGCGCGTCTTGGATCGCGACATTATCGGTGATTTCTATGCAGGCATTCGTTCCTTCAGCTCCCCGAAGCTTGGTCTCTATTGGCGCGGACCGGTCGAACTTGTGGACGGCTCGAAAGTGCAGATTGTTCTCGTGGAAGACCGTTCTTCAAGCAAACCGACTTATTCCGTAGTCTTGCGAGAACCCGGCAGCGCCCTGGGCGTGGTCGCAGAAGAATTGGCGAACATGGAGTTCTCCTCCGCCCGTGCGGCGCTGATCACGACGGAGCGCAACTGCAACCGAGTCCTTTATGAGCAACAGGCCCACTTACATCAGGCTGGGTCTTCACGCTGAAAGGGGAGAGTGAAATGGATGTCTTCACGCTTTATGCTGGCCAAGGTTCCTTAGCTGCAGTTCGCGCAGGGGACGAGGCGATCATCGTCGATGCACATATGCCTGACTGCGAAGATGTTACGCAGGAGCAGATCGAAAGAAGCCTCGATTCCTACTTGGCAAAGAAAAAGGTCAGGGGCCTGATTCTCACCGGTCTGGACAAGGATCACGCCTGTCCCGCGGGCGTCGAGTCGATCCTCTCAAAATACCAGCCTGACTGGGTGATGTATCCGACCTATTACAAGGACACAGAGACGGCCTCGGAGGTGTTTCGCATCATCGTGAAGCACGAAAAGCGTCGCGAAAAGACGGCTTACCCTCTGAAGCGCAAGTCCGTACGCGTCGATAAGGTCGATTCGCGGATTCTACCGGGGTTGGCGACATGCTTCACACTGGAACTGTTCTCGCCTCATATGGATGACATGGACAGCTCGAACAACAGCAGCATTGTCATTAAGCTGACCGGACTCGATCAGGCAGGTTTCAGTTACTTGATCACGGGCGATACCGAAACGGCACGATGGGACAGCATAAATCGCTTCTTTGGAAAGCATCTGGCTTCCGACGTGATGGCGGCTTCCCATCACGGCGCACGCACCGGCCTGAACCCCGCTACACTTCTCCTTGTCAATCCAAACACAGTGCTCATTAGTGCTGGCGTAGACAATTCCTACGGTCACCCGGACGGATCTGCGATAAAGGTCTATGGAAAGGTTGCCAAGCATGTATTCTCCACTACCTCGGAGGATGGAATGTGTTTACTTACTCGTCGTCTCGGTGTCGACTTCGATACGCAGCTCGTTCAGCACTTTGCTCCTCTTACTGCGAGATCCTAGTGGACGACTTCTAACATGATGCAGCCAAGTCCATGACTTCGGCTTCGGCGCGCAGCGTCCGGGTGAGTGCTATGAATTTGGATGATTTGATTGCGAAAGTCAAAGATCCGTACGAGAGGCCAGCCCGCCTTTACCCGGCGCTCCTTGCTCTGATGCCCTTGCTTGTAATGGTCATGCTTCTATACGGTTCAAAGGCAACGGCTCTGACAGGTGCTGTGACCGTGGCAGTCTCGTGCGGCGGTTTGTACCTGACAACGAATCTCTGTCGTGAATTGGGGAAGCGTTTAGAAGACAAGCTTTACCTGAAATGGGGTGGTAAGCCTACAACTCAGTTGCTCCGCCATCGAGACAACACCATTGAGGCAGTGACCAAGCGCAGGTACCATTCCTTTCTAGCTGCCAAACTCAACGAAGCGTTTCCAGACAAAGATCAAGAAGCGAACGATCCTCACGGTGCGGATGAGGTCTACCAGTCCGGAGTTCGATGGCTTCTCAGCCACACTCGGCCGGACGGCGGGAAGAATTTCGACTTGATCTTCAAAGAGCTCGTGGCCTACGGTTTCCGCCGTAACGCGCTCGGCATGAAACCCATCGGTATGATTGTTGCGATTGGCTCTTTCGTCTGGGTTCTGGCATCGGAGGGTGTGGTCTTTAACTCTAGCCGCGCCTCCATCGACGTAATGGCACTATCGCGAATGCCGGACTCCGCAACCGCCTCGTTGGTTATTTCAGCCGCAATGGTTTTGGCCTGGATGTTTTTCTTCACGAAGACCAGTGCGCGTTCCGCTGCATTTACCTACGCAGAAACGCTTCTGCGCGCCTGCGATTCTATGTAAAGGGGAAGAATCCGATGCCCTCTGTCCATTTACTGAACGTCTCGCCTGGCGACTGCTCGATCATTCGCCAGGCCAGCGGGCGAACGACCGTGATTGATATTTGCGATGGGAATATCGAAGAGGACGATCCGCTAACAAAGGCTATGAAGGCGGCGGCGTTCGGGCTGCGCCCACGCGGCAATTTTGGGATGTCCGAGTATCCGACGAACCCCGTTAGATACGCCAAGAGCCTGGGTATAGAAAGCATCTTTCGCTTCATACTGACACACCCTGACATGGATCACATGGACGGACTTGACGCTCTCGCGAGTCAATTCCGTATCTATAACTTCTGGGACACAGGTACGCGCCGGGATGAGCCGGACTTCGGTGAAGGGAGCCCGTTTTGGAAGGAGGATTGGGACCGCTACGTTGAGATGCGAGATGGAAGAGAAGAAGGCGTTTCGACAGTCATCCGCCAGGCAGGTCTGCGCTTCGCGTTCGCGAACAAGAAAGAGAACAACCAGGTCGGCGGCGACGGCCTTTATATTCTGGCCCCGGACGCGAAACTAGCCGTGGAAGCCAGCGACGGCGGCGATATTAACGACGGCTCCTACGTCCTCCTGTACCGAAGTGTTGGCGGGCGAGTTCTGCTTCCAGGAGACGCGCACGATAACACTTGGGATTACGTCCTCAAAGAATATGCTTCCGATGTGGCGAACTGTTCGTTCATGTTGGCGCCGCACCACGGCCGAGACTCAAACCGATCCTACGATTTCCTGGACCACATCCAGCCAAAAGTCACGCTCATCGGATGCGCGCCTTCGGAGCACATTGACTACGACCAGTGGAGAAGGCGTGGACTCGAGTACATAACGAGCAACCAGACGGGAAACCTGGTACTCGAAATCTTCGATGGCCAAATCGACGTCTACATCGAAAATGAATCTTTCGCAGCAGCTAGGGGGTGCGACGTCGCAGTGAGGAATTCGCAGGGGTATGTTTTTCTGTACTCAATATTGCCAACTGAGGAATAAGGGATGGTGACACATGCAAGCCCCGACCGATGTTGCTCAATGCATTATTGCCATGCAAGAATTGCTTTCAAAAGCCGATGACCCCAAGATCCCGCTCAATGAGCAGGAGTTTTTCGAACTCCGTCTCGATGACTCAACCGACATCTGTCGGCCCGGTTTCATCGTGAAGCAGGCGCAAGCCCTGTGGAGCGAGATCTACCGGCAGATTATGTGAGATGAGTTTGAATCGGAGCGATTGCCGACTTTCGAAGAAGCCAAAGAGAGGTATGAGGCTCGGAGGCTTGCGCTGTTTCAGAAGGGATTCATCCACTCGGATATGGACCTTATCTGAAAATGTAGCCTTGAAAGTATGGAGAGGGGTTGATTTTGGAATAGCAAGACTGCGTAGCGATTCCTGAAGGCTGAAGACAAATAAGTAGAAGCCCGGAATACTGAATTGCTGGAGATGTCGGGATGACTAGCTTTATGTCGGAGCACACAGTGGAGTTCTACTTGGTTCCGCGCTTTAGGGCTCTCCTTAACACTCGCTACTCGCGTGTCCTTCCATTCTTTTATTGGAAAACGCGTGAGGGCGGCGTCTTATCGCACAGAGATGATTTCCCCGCGCTGGTCACGGCGTGTGCCATGTTTCCTCGTCGTCCAAAAGTGCATGGGGAACAAATTGAAATGACGGTGAATGAAGAAGTCAATCTGATGTCGGAACATTTACGAGAGGCTGGAATTCCGACTTTTCTCGGTTTTCCCCGCGTTAATTCGCTATCAGAATTTGCAACCGATTTTGAATGCCTCTGGTTTTCGCCGAATTCAAAAGAAATCCGATATACCTACCATGAAATCCCTCCAGGCAAGGGAACAACAGAACATTCCGCTCTATTCGGCCTCTTCAAAAATGAGAAGACAATCCATGAATACATTGATGCCAATGCGAAACAGCAAACGTGGGGAAACCTTTTGGATGTACTTTTCGATGTCCATAGCAAGATTAGCCAGGAGGATATAATCACAAGCCGATTTCGGTTCGGGCCACCTTATAAACCAGTGTATTTCCTAATGTGGTGAGACCTGAATCACGCCGCAGTAAGATGACAGAGCTACCAAGACCGCTGGAGCTGTTGTCCACGTGCAGCCCTGAACCGCGTCAGCGCCGCTCTGTTTACGTCAAGAAAAGGAAAGAAGTCGCGATCTTGGCCAGAAATTCCCTCCCGTCTAAGCACTTGCAGCAATAATTCGGCAGCATCAAGCGTCCGTAACAGGTAGTCGTAGGCATCGACAAACGAGGTCTGGGGAATCTGCAGTGCCTCTGCCCTAAGGCACGTCAAATAATGACGGAACGCATCCTGTTCGCCCCAGTTCACTGTCGATGGGGGTAGTCCTTGGAAGAGAGGATCAGCATACTTGGAGCCGAGGGCAGGATCTGGCCGCATGAGATTCAGAAGGCCAGCGGTCAAGGCGATGTCGAGAAACGGAAGCTTGTACTCGGAAAGGGTTTGTGGGCAGTAGTACCACGTGGCACGTCTTGATATCTCTTCTTCCGTTGGGGTGAAAAACTTGTCAGGTGGGAAAGCGCGCACGTTTAGCCATGTACCAGCAGCAATGGCGTCTACCCTCGCTGCAGCCAGACAAAGCATCTGATGATTCGAGTAGCCGACCACAACACTCTTTCCGAGTAACCTTAGGCCGGATGCGAGAATCAGCAGGTTCGCTACCCAAACGGGATTGTCCACAAGGTAAGCGCCTGGCGTTTCCGCAACCAGGTAAAAGCCGGTAAGATTCGTCCAGTTGCGAGCACGTTCGATCAAGTTCTCAATTTGGATCTCATCGAGCATTACCGCGCTCGAAAGCGCAATCGTGATCAGGATCGGTTCGGCCCCAAAATGGTTGGGGGCCTCGTCGATGATGGCTTCACATGCCGAAAAATACTCATCGTTGACCGCACTAGCCAAAGGTGCGGGCAGGATGTGACGTTCAATACCGAGGGAGCGGCCGAGGTCGGCCAATGCGGCTAGAAGCTCCGCAGTTCGTATTCCACCCAAAAAGACCTCGTTGGGGTATTGGCTAATAACTCCCCAATAAGTGTGCTTCGTCAGTCGGTAGTGGTCGGCCTTAGTCGAAAAGCACTGAGGATCAAGTAGCGGTTCCGCGCCAGTTTTCTTGATATCGGCAGCGACCTTTTTGAGTTGTGGCTCAGTAAGGTCTCTTGGGCTCAATATTGCAGCTCCGCTCTTCCACGCCGAGAGCAGTTCTCGCGTATGAGCCATCATTCCGTGTCCGAACTGGAGGAACATTTGCATGACGTTATCTCCGATGATAATGGCTCCCGTCTGAGAGTCGTAGGGATAGCAGATACCTCCACCATGCTGTACAAGAACGTCCACGCTTTGCCTATTGAACCGGAGGGTTAATTGCTTGGTAAATCGGTTCAAACGCTGCGCGTGCTTCGGCAGCCGTTTGCGGCCTCCTGCTCGGAAAGCGCTGCACGAGCCAAGCAATGAACGTGCTCAGTTCACCGTTTGCGTCACCGGAAATTGTCAATCGCGGCAGTTCCTGTGCGCTCATCTTCTGCATCAGATCGTGAATGTCTTGAACCCCTTGCCTCCATGGACTGAACCCGCAAAGGGATTCGTAGAGGATTGTTCCAATCGCGAATAGGTCAGCCCGAATATCGATTGGCGCTCTCATTAAGCGCATTTGTTCGATTGGCGCGTATCCCAGCGTTCCTACACCATGCCCCGTGGGTGTAATCGAAGTAAGGTCCAGGTGTTTTACGAGGCCAAAATCCAAAATCCAGAAGTTTCCGCTCGCATCTTGGATGATATTTGCCGGCTTCAGATCTCGATGTACCAAGTCGGCAGTCTCACAATCCACTGCAACATTGAGGAGAATATTTGCAAGGTTCACAACAGGCTGGATGGCCTGAACGGGCTGTGCTTGGAGGAGTGTCGCATAGGTCTGTCCTTCAATGAACTGCTCGACCAGAAAGACGCGCTCTACGCCTTCCAGTGTGACTATTCCTGATTCGATCACTTCAGGAACAAACTGGCAGTGCAGTTTCGATACAGCAGCCATTTCTCGGTCAATCCGCTCCTGATCATCAGCGACGCGATGAAAGAGCTTGATGGCGACCCGACGTTGCCCCTGAAAAGCGCTGACTACCTCCTTCTGACCTGAGGGCACAACGATGGCCTGGAAGTTGGAGTAGTTGGGAAACAGGGTCGCAAGTTCCGCCAAATTCATAATGATCGCCCTTTCCTGAGCGCCCATTCGTTGAACAGCCAGGACCCATAAGAAGTTGGGATCTGAAACACCTTCGGCGCAACGACTTGATTGACCTCGTTATCATCGAAGATCAAAACTCCGACCCCTAATTCTGTGGCCCGCTGCGAAATTTGATCAATGGATCTGCTGGGGGGAATCAGGATGAAGCTGTGAGAGGCAAACCAGCGGTTTGCCGCAGCCTGTTCCAAGGCTTTCGACCAATTGCTGATCTTCGCTTCAATCGCAAAGATGTGCTTTACAGCAAAGCTGCGAGAGAGCCTTCCTGGTGCGATCTTACCAACACGGAGTGAAATAAGACCTGCATCTCTCAGATCTGTCGCCAAGCGCAGCAATTCGCGCTGTGGCATCCGCACTCGAAATGCGAGTTCCTCAATTGTGGTGCTGGATACAGTGTGGAGTCCGTGAAGTATCCGAATATGGGCCGCGGTAAGGCGGAGGCGATCCGGCGTCAGCTCTGGCCGTTTCTTGGACATGTACACCGCAACCACATCGGGCAATCCGGTCGGCATCTGTGGTTCATGGAAAAACACAGCAGGTAATTGGCCCCGCAAGAAGAACTCTGTTTTCAGCGCAGCCCGGATCAGTCGAGTTTCTGGTCCTGGCCGAGCGATCCTCTTCCGAACATGGATGACACGTTTCGCCGCAGCATTTGCATTGAGAGATTGCTGGATCGCAGCTTTCATGACGCGGCCTCTTCCATTTCCGATCGTGCTGCCACTTGCGAAGACACACTTGTGACAGATTTTTTGGACGTTCGAGAGTCTAATCCAAGCGGGCGATCAACGTCTTCGACAAGAAAGACAATCCGTTTTCCCAAAACTCCAGCGGCCCGCGCAATTGTTTCAAGTGAGACTGCGATATTCTCCGGATCCAGTAAACGTGCGAGTTGAGATCGACTCGTCTGCAACTCTTGAGCCAGCGCCTGCTTGGTTTTCTGTCGCTCAATGATGGCCTCGTTCAGATACCGAACGATGACCTTCTTCGCAGCGATTGCGTGTGCCCGACCCCAGCCATCGTTATGCTTCCGATTCCCAGCCTGTTTTGTCATGCGCATTTGTCCTCACTAGGAGCGACCACATAAGAACGTTATCCGGATCGACAGCCCATCACCTTGGCTTCCTTCTGGATGATTGTACCGCATACGGTACGGCCAGGAAAATGCCTCCAGAGAACCGAAGAGCCCCCCCGGCCAGTAGAGCTATGCGGTCTGGGGCTTGGTTTTCCCTGAGAGGTGTGTTGACGAATTCCTTGCGCGCTGCCTCGGGCCGCTACGCTGAACAAGCGGCCCTGAGGATGCTCTCCTCGGGGCCGTTTTGCGTCCGTTGTCTGGGTGCATGCTAGAATCGCGCTCTATGGCAAACGTCAGTGGTCCACAGCCCGATGTGAAGTTCTGCCCTTCCTGTACGGCTGAACTGCGTAACCTTCCGAGGAGTGAGATGAAATGGAAGGGGAAAAAGGCCGATGGGACAATCTCTCAGCACACCCACACCTATGCGTGCACCGCACCCAAATGCGGGAAGAAGTTCGAGATCAATCAAGACCAGTAAACTAAGGGCGTTTTGGTGCATGTTTTGGTGCATGTTCGTACCCGGATTCTGTTCTGGTTGGTGCATCATCGTGCAATCTTTGCCGATGGTCTATGTGTTGCAAATAAAGGAGATGTGCGGATTATTGCGCGAGTGTGCAGAACCATGCAATGTGTCGTAAAATGGACTCATAATCCCTTGGTTCGGGGTTCGAATCCCTGCAGGCCCACCACCAACTCTTCAGGTGTCTAAAGACCCTTGCTCCCTCCTCAAGAAGAAGCAAAGACCGGTCACAACTCTCCTATTC
>Ga0181520_10010035_pt1 | contig 12844 bp, 6 predicted proteins | sample PEATcosm2014_Bin_29_FD_132451 | JGI IMG/M metagenome (GOLD analysis project Ga0181520, IMG submission 132451) | Peatland microbial communities from MTU Mesocosm Facility, Houghton, MI, USA - PEATcosm2014_Bin02_30_metaG | ecosystem: Environmental > Terrestrial > Soil > Wetlands > Peat | place...
ACCCGGACGATTTTGGGTGCTCGCGGTGATTCTGAGCGGCATGGTGCTTGCCATGAGCGGGTGCAAACAGCTGGAAGCGCGCGACCAGTTGAACAAGGGAGTAGACGCCTATAAGGCCTCGCACTACGATGAAGCGATCGAGCACTTCCAGAAGGCCATGGAACTCGATCCCAATCTGTCGATGGCGAAAACTTATTTAGGCTCCGCGCTGGAACAGAATGTGGTGCCGCAGTTAGACACGCCGGATAACGTGCAGACCGCGATGAAGGCGATCACCATCTTTCAGGAGGCTCTCAACCAAAAGCCCGACGACGTCAACAGCATGAAGCAGATCGCCGGTTTGTATTACGAGATCAAGAAGGTCGACGACGCCAAGGCGTGGCAATTAAAGGTGCTCGCGATCGATCCCAAGGATCCCGATGCCGCCTACTGGATCGGCATGATCGACTGGACCAAGGCGCACCAGAACAAGCTGAATGCGCTGCAGGCCGCCGGCCTGAACGACGACGGTAAAGGCAACGTGAAGGCGCCCAAGAAGGTGATGGAGCCGCTGGCGCAGGAAAATGCCCCGCTGGTCGACGAAGGCCTGAAGTACCTGACCATGGCCGTCGACAATAAGTCCAACTACGACCAGGCCATGCAGATGCTGAACCTGATCTACCGCAACAAGGCCGACGTGGACTACGGCAATCCGCAGTTGGTGGCAGAGGACCTGGCCAAGGCCGAGGACTGGACCCACAAGGCGATGGACATGCGCAAGGCCAACGAGGAAAAGAAGGGTCAGACTCCGGGCGGCATCACCATGGGCAACAGCCAATAATTGCCGCATGCTCTCGAAAGATCGCCAAACGGCCTTCGCACTGCGCGGAGGCCGTTTTTCTTTACCCCGCGACTTTTCATCTTCGAGGTGAACTTTGATCAAGACTGAACGCACCGCTTCAGCGGTTCCAGAGTTGCCCTACCCAGGATCCGGGCTGCCAAGTGGCGTTTTCCTTAAGAAAACGCCACCTTTACCCAAAGCGTATAGAGCACTTAAACTCTGGAACCGCTTTGGCATCGCATGCATCGCTGCCTGCCTCCCGTTCTGCGCCGTTTCTGCGGGAGCGCAATCTCCAGCCGGAGCCGCGCCTCATCCCGCCGCCATGCAAACCGTACCATCGCCCGCAGGTTTCACGGCGCACAACGATCGCGAATCGCTCGAGGTTGCGGTTTGCGGCGATGCGCTTATCCACGTCACGTCGCGGCCCGTGGGGGCCCCGGCTACCGCCGAATCGCAACCCCCCGAATCACAGCCCCCCGAAGCGAAGCCTTGGATGCTTGCCAAATCCGACGCCTGCCCCGGCGCACCCTTCCAATTCAGCCACGCGAACGGCGTCTCTACCCTCACCACATCCCGCCTTGCCGTCACGTTGTCCGATCGCGATGGCAACCTTACCATCAAAACTCTCGATGGCGAGACTCTGGTGCGGGAAAGAGGCAATCTTCCGCGCACCTATCTGCCTTCACAGGCCGCGGGTCTCTACCACATCGAGGACCGCTTCAGCCCCGATGCTACTGAAGCGTTGTACGGGCTCGGCCAGCACCAGAGCGGCATGTTCAACTACCGCGGCAGCGTCGTCGAACTCGGCCAGAACAACACCGACATCGCCATCCCGCTGTTGGTTTCGAGCAAAGGCTACGCCATCCTCTGGAACACCGCCTCCTTCAGCTACGTCGACAACCGCTTTCCCCTGGAGCTGAACCTGGAGTCGATGGCCGCGCCGCAAATTGACTACTACGTTCTCTACGGCCCGCAGATGGACGCCATCCTCCATCAATACCGCTCCATGACTGGGCACGCGCCGCTGTTCCCGGAGTGGGCTTACGGCCTCTTCCAATCCAAAGACCGTTACAAGACGCAGCCTGAAATCCTCTCCATCGCGGCCGAATACCGTTCCCGGCACATTCCCATGGACGCGATCGTGCAGGACTGGTACTGGTGGAGGGAAGGCGGCAAAGGCGACCCCGTGTTCAACTCCGGCTACACCGATATTCCCGCCGAGTTGAAGACCCTCCACGACGAGCACGTGCACGCCATGATCTCGGCCTGGGCCATGATGGATGCGACCGCCGAAAACTTGAAACAGATCGTCGCGAAGGGATTCGATGTCCCCGGCGCGCAGATCTACGATCCTTCCAACCCCGCCGCCGCGGACTTTTTCTGGAGTCAGTTTGTGGGCAAACTCTTTGCCCAGGGGTGGGACGCATTCTGGCTCGACAGCTCCGAGCCCGAAGAGGCATGGCCGTACGTCGGCGACGCCATCCTGCGCAATAAACAGCTCCACATCGGCCCCGGCCTCGAATACACCAACGTCTTTCCCCTCCTGCACACCGGCGACGTCCAGGAGCGCTGGAAGCAGGCCAATCCGGACAAGCGCGTCTTTCTGCTCACCCGCTCGGCCTTTATGGGCCAGCAGCGCAACGGGGCCGCGGTATGGTCCGGCGATGTGTACAGCAGCTGGTGGGCGCTGCGCCGCCAGGTGCCGGCGGGGCTCAACTTCGCGCTCTCCGGTTATCCCTACTGGACGACGGACATCGGCGGCTACCATCCGCTGTTTGCCGGCCAGTCCGGCCAACCCGCTTATCAGGAGCTTTACGCGCGCTGGTTCGAGTACGGCGCCTTTTGCCCCGTCTTCCGCACGCACGGCCATCGCGATGCCAACGAGCTATGGACCTACGACAAGGTCTTTCCCGCGCTGCTCGCCGTCGACCGCTTGCGCTACCGGCTCCTGCCCTACGTCTATTCGCTGGCGTGGAAGGTTACGAGCGAGGACTACACCATTCAGCGCCCTCTGGTGATGGACTTCCGCCAGGATCCCGCCACCTGGGAGATCGGCGACCAGTTTCTGTTCGGGCCTGCGATTCTGGTCAGCCCCGTCGTCACCGAGCACGCCACCTCTCGTTCGGTGTATCTCCCCTCCGGAGCCGGCTGGTACGACTTCTGGACCGGTGAGCGCACCGCGGGCGGCGATACCGTCACTGTTCCAGCCCCGCTCGACCGCATCCCACTCACCGTCCGCGCAGGATCTATCCTGCCGCTCGGCCCGGTCATTGAATACGCCGGCCAGGCCACGGATCCCATCGAGCTGCGCGTCTATCCCGGAGCCGATGCCGACTTCACGCTCTACGAAGACGAAGGCGATAGTTACCGTTACGAGCGCGGCGCGCACTCGACCATCCCGATCCATTGGAGCGACGCGACACGCACGCTCACATTCGGCGCGCGCCAGGGCAGTTATCCCGGCATGGCTGCCGGTCACACCTTCAACGTGGTGAAGGTTTCTGCCGGGCACGGCGTGGGAGGGGATACGACCGCAGCGCCGGATAAGACGATCCAGTACAGCGGCGCGAGCGTTGACGTCCGGTTCTGAGCGATTCGGCAGGTGCTTGTGCGGGCGTGGACGCACGCACGACAGCCGGTCTCCCACCCCAAGAAACCAAGACCGCTTCTTGGGGACTCCGGTCTGAAGACCGGCGCTACGATCCATGTTGCTTGAAACGCCTTATTGCGCGCCCTTCTTCAGGATCTCCTCGGCGAAGTAGTTGCGCACGCGCGCGCCGTCCTGGAGTGTTTCCAGATATGCGGTCTGCAACAATTGCTTCTGGCTGTCGTGCAGCGACTGGTGAATGACCTGCTGCACGCGGGGATCGTTCAGCTCGCGCTGGCCTGCCGGTTCGCGCGCGAGCAGCCGGTAAATGGCAAAGGCGGCGATCTTGTGCGCCGTGTCATACTCGGGAACTACATCGGTAAACTGCCCCGGCTTCAGATTGCCGATCGCAGCGTACACCGCGGGATCGGACTTCAGTTGCGATTCGCGTACAAAGCCCATGTCGCCGCCATTCGGCGCCGTATTGGGATCTTCCGAAACGCTCGCCGCCACGGTCGCGAAATCCACTCCGCTCACGAGCTGCGCGTGCGCGGCATCGATGCGCCGTTTGGCTTCGGCCTCGCCGCCCGGCTTGCCCGGCATGTTGCCGTTGGGTGGCGTGGGCATGGTTGTGACAACGATCTGCGCCAGGTGATATTGCGGCTCGATCAGGTCGAAGTCCGCCTTGTGCGCCGCATAAAACGCCGCAATCTGCGCATCGGTGATATTGATCTTCGACTCGATCTCTTTATTGATGAGCTTGGTTTCGGTCAATTGCCGCCGAATGTCGCGCTTCAGGTCGTCCAGCGACATGTTGCGCTGCTTGAGCAGGTTGTAGAACTGATCCTCGGTGTACGGAGCCTTGATCTCCGTCAGCTTGGCGTTTACGTCCTCATCGCTGGCGGTCAGGTTCAGCTTGGCTGCCGTCTGCTGCAGAACCTCGGCCTGGATCATTTTCTGCAGAACATTGAGGCGCAGGATGTCCGCCTCCTGGTCCGACGGCTTCTGGGGGTTGTCTCCCAGCTGGATCTGGTAATTCCGTTCCAGTTCCGCGCGCGCAACTTCCTTGCCGTTCACTGTGGCTACCACATCGGCTGAAGGCGAGCGATGGCATCCGGCAACGACGGGGAAAAGGGCGCCGCTGAAGAGCAGTAGTGCAGCAACATGAGAACGCGCAGGAAAACCGAATGAGACTTGCAAACTGATCTCTCCTATGGGGCTCCCCAAAAAACCCCGGCAATCAAGGATAAATCCCTTCACCGGCCGGGCGGTAGCCCTATTTGTTACTGGCCGCCGCCCTGGCCGACAGGCGGCGTGGCAGGGGGTTCCTGGCCCACAGAGCGCAGGGCGCGGTCGATGACCATCCAAAGCTGGTCCACGGGCACGGCGCCGCCGTTCACCTTTTCGCCATTCACGTAGACCGCGGGCGTTCCGTCAATCCCTAAAGCGTCGGCCAGCTTTACTGAGACTTTGATCTGGGTCTCGTCCTGCTTGGCCATGCAGGCATCGAGCGCGGTTTCGTCCAGTTTGCTCACCGTGGCTTCCTGCCGTGCAATACGGTCCAGCGCGGCAAAGCTCTTGCTCGGGTCGCGCTCGTCGCCGGACACTTCCTGTCCGTGGGCATGCAGGTAGTCCACGTACTGCCAGTACACGGCGCCGCTCTGTGCGGCCAGGCAGTTGGCGTCCACGGCGGCGTGCATGGCCCAGGGATGCAGGTCCGTGAGCGGGTCGTCCTTGTAGACGTACCGCACCAGGTTCTTGTAGTGGTCCATGGTCACCGGAAACAGCTCCTGCTGCATGCGCGCGCAATAAGGGCATTCCAGGTCGTCGAAGTTCACCACCGTCACCTTGGCGGCCGGATTGCCGCGGATGGGACGTCCCGCAAGGGGGATGGCATCCGCGGGGTCCTTCGTCAGGTCCATTGAATCCATGTGGATGAGCTTGGTGCTGTCATCCGAAATCAGAAAGTCGAACTCCTGCGCCTTGCCGTTGTGCGTGATGCTGATGGGCAGCGTCTCGTAGCCTGTAAATTGGCTGGGTTTGCGAGCGCCAATGTTCAACGTAACGTCCGCGGGCAGGTCGAACTGCGAGCGAACCAAAACCTCGATGCGGCGATTGAGCGCGGGATCGGGCGCAGAAGGCGGGGCGATTTGTGCTTTACACCCAGCGGTCAGGCCTAGAAGGAGCATTCCGGCTAAAAAACGAGCATTTACCAAATTGATTTCCCCTCAGGAAAGGATACCGCAAGGCAGGGACTAAGGGACTAAGGGACTCGGGACTAAGTGACCGGAAACCCACGGCAGCCTCGAATATCCAGCCTGATAGCGCAATAGTGCGGGGGCGGATCTGCCGCATTCAGAATCTTCCTCAAAATCGGCGGCCAGTCGAGGCCTTAGTCCCTTAACCCTTAGTCCCTCAGACCCTTAGTCCCTGTCTTTAATACGCCGGCGGCAGCGTGGGATCGCGGAACACGGAGTTGGCGCGGCGAATGTCGCCCACGGCTCCGAAGTTGGCCAGGGTGAAGCTGTAGAGCCACTGGGTCTCGTCGCGGCTCGTCGAGCCCACCGTGCCCAGCTCGAAACGCCGGTAGCCGAGGGTCAGGCCGCAGCAGTTCCAGTTGTACACCGCCTGCACGCCTCCGTACTGCACTGAGTGCTGCACAAAGTCGTAGCCGCCGTTCACTGCCATGTTGAACCCGTTTCCGCTGGGCTTGCCGAATTCGAGGAAAGGCTGCACCTGCTGGCTCTTGAGTGTAGAGAAAGTGGCGGGAGAGGAGGGCGTGGCGCCGTTCATCTCCTGGTCGTCCACGGCGTTCAGCAGCGCGTGCCCGATTCCCAGTGTAGTGCGGCCAAAGCTGTAGCCGGCGAAGACGTTGTCCGCGGCCAGTTGACCGGCGATGGTGTCATACGCCAGGTCCCACTGGATGCGCAGGTTGTCGATGGCCTCGAAGCGGATGCGCGAAGTGATCGGCGCAATGTTGCGCGCCGAGGTCAGGAACGTGGGCGCCATCAGGTCCAGCGTGGCATCGAACACATTGCGCCGGCCCGGAATGAGCGCTCCGCCAAAGTTCGGATCGATAAAGTACTCCTGCGCGATTTCCCAGGTCGCCCACTCGCGCGGCGCGCTGGGGCAGACGGCCGTGTTCTGCGAATCGGCTGTGGCATCGGCTTCGTCGCCGGCTTGCTTATCGTTCGTGCCGCACGGGTTCAAGCCCTCGGGCCGCAGGTAAAATCGCTGCGTCAGGGAGAAGCCGGCCTCATTCACGTTGCTGGCAATGTCGGTGGTATCGAACAGGAGTACATTTTGGGCTTGCGTGCCGATTCCACCCACATACCGGTAATTCAGTTCCGGCTCGATCACGTGGCGCAGCTCCCGATGCCAGAAGGGAAGCTCGTAGTCCCGTTCCAGCGCAGGCGGACGTATGTCGATCGATGCCTCCAGGTCCGCCCGGTTGAGAGGGCTGTGGCTGATCACGGGCGTGGCGAATTGGCCGGTGAGCCTGGGCGTCTGGCTGATGGTGTACGCGGTTTCACGCAGTGCAACTTCAGGCAGGAAGCTCCAACCCGCCGCTGAGAGCGGCATGGAAAGATGCGGATAGAAGTCCACTCGTCCCACGTTGCGTGAGTGGAAGAAAGGCTCGGAGCGGTTCAGATAGCCGATCGACGATCCCAGCCCCCAATAGAGCAGCCCACTGCCAAGTGGCCGGTCCAGCACGTCGTACCGCACCAGAGGCAAACGCAGAATCCTTACTTCGTTGCCGTTGTTGGTGCTGGCGAAGGACTCAAACCGGTCAAGCCAGACGGACGGCATCATACCGCGGTGGTTATGGGTGAACACAACGTCGCTCGCCACCTGGGAGCTGATGGCTTGCGAATAGTTGTCGTCGAAGACCAGCCGGTAGACGTAGCTCGACAGGTATTCCATGGAGCCGGCAGCACGCGTGTTGGGAGAAAAATCCTTGCGCCCCAGCACGTTCACATCGACTCCACCCTGGTTCACCAGCTCGTAGCCGGTGGGATGAGCCGTCGATACGGTCACTGGTTCTTCAACGCCACGGTCGAGCAGCGCGTTCCAACGCGCGGTCAGATGGTCGAGGCCCGGGCCTTTGTAGCGGAAATCGCCGTTGGGCGCCCAGCCGCGCTTGCTGAAGTACTCCGCGCCCACCACCATATCCATGCTGCGGTTGATCGCCCAGTACACCTGCTCGCCCAGCGTGTAGCCGCGAATCGACGATCCGTTGCTGATCACCGGCGTCAGCAGTCCGCTCACCCGGCCCGTGTCGTTTGCCGGATGGTGCAGATAGGGCAGGTAGAAGATCGGCATGCCGAGAAACTCGAAGAAGGCATTCGATGTCGATGCTTTTTCGTTGTCCAGATCGATGGAGTGCGCGATGATCCGCCAGTCGGGGTGGGGAAGCCGGCAATTGGTCATGGAGCCGTCGACGATACTGTAGCGGCCCTCGCCCGTCTGCAGCAGCACCCGGCCTGAAAACAGCAGCGGGTTCGGGATCGAGTACACCACCGTGTGCCCCATGGCATGCACGCCCTGCGACCCGTTCACATTGTAGAAACGCGCGGTATGCATGTTGAGCCGCATGTCGCCATGCGAGGCGTTGATGAGCACGTCATTGGGCCCGCCGGTAAGCTGCAGATGGCCGTCGGCTTCGAGCTCCGTAGTCGCCCGGTTGTAAGTCACGCTGTCGGCGCGAATCACGTAATCGCGGTAGTGGACCACCACGTCGCCGGTCAGGGTCAGCGTATCGCCGGCCCACTCCTGGTGTTTCGCCTCCCATTCCACGGGAGTTCCGGTTTCCGGCGCCGGTTCCGGCACGGCTTGCGGCACCAGTTCCTGGCCGGGGTCGTCGGGCAGATCGTCGCGCAGATCGCCGGCCAGCTCACCCGGTGGCCCGTTGGTTGGGTCTGCCGCAGCGGGCAAGCCAGTGGGCAAACCAGGGCTTTCAGCGCCGCCCGTCAGCCGTTGCGCTAGAGGTGCCGCATTGGTCAACACTTGAGGGGCCTGTGCGCCCAGTTGCAGGTGACAGGCGGCCAGCAGCGTGATACATACTAAATAACGAGGACGCATCCCTGACTCAAACCGGTGTAAGGCTCAGCATAGCAAAGCCGGCTGCATACGATGGGACGCACTCCTCGCGCTCTGGTAACTGTAAAAGCCGGGTTGACCGCAAGGTCACAATCCAATTTGACCGCAAGGTCACGATCCCATTGACCGCACGGTCACAAACCCACTCGCATGGGCGCCCGCCTCTGTCCGCGATCCTCTTTCCTTGGTTGTTTAGCAACGTCTGCGTTGACCCGCTTCCGGGTCTCGGCGCGGACCACATCATGCGCGCGAGCCGGGAACGCGGCCCGTCGCAGCAGAAGGGATCGAGGAGCGTTGAGCACATCACTTCAAACCGCTGTTCTTTTTCCCGAGTGGAAGCAGGAAGTCAATCGCCGCGTAGCGGCCCACTTGAGGAGCAAGGCGCCATCGTCAAGCGAAACTGCCGCACCCGCTGAAAACCGGCACGCGCGCGGCAGCCGGGCTGCCCAGGCCGCCGCGCGGGTGGCCGCGCGTTACGCCAATGTCCCCAGCTACAGCGAAATGCTCACCCGCGAGGCTCGCGCCGCAGTGCATGCCGCTAAGGCCGCCTCCAAAGCCGCACAGCAGGCGCAGGCCGCCTTTCAGTACGTTCTCGACGGCCTTGAAGCTGCGACCTCTGCCGAGCCCGGCTGGGAGCCCGAGCCCATCGCCGAGCGCCACGCCGCGCCCGTGGTGGTCCAGTCGCCGCAAAAGCGGCCGCAGCGGCCCCAGATCCAGCGGCAAACGGCAATTACCCCGGCCGTCGCTCCAAGCTGGGAGCTGGAAGCCGACGCGCAACTGGATGAGACCGCGTCTTACGAAGCTCTGCCTCGTTCCAATCGCCCGTCCATCACAGAGGCACATCTGGGCGAGCCTGGCGAATCGGTTCAACCTATTTACGCCAACCTGATCGAGTTCCCGCGGGAGATGATTGCGACCCGCAGGGTGCGTCCGCGTCGCGCGGAAGGCCCCCTGGCCGAGGCGGGATCAGCGCCCCAGTTGAGCATCTTTGAAGTCGATCCGGCCGCCATCTCCATCCAGCCCGCGCCAGCCACCATGGACCCGCCGGTCGCGCCGGAATGGATGCGTCCCGAATGGCCGGCCATGACCCTGGAGGCATCGCCTCCATCCATGACCCTGGAGGCGCAGCCTCCATTGATGAATTTCGCGGCGCAGCCTCCGACCCTGGACTTCGCAGTGCAGCCGCGGGAGCAGATCGTCGACGAGTTCCTTGAGGAGCCCGCGTCCAAGCCTGGGCTCGAGATCGAGCCTGCGCCGATGAGCCGGCGCCTGCTGGCAGCTTTCGTCGATTGCACGTTGATCGCCGCCGCGCTGGTGGCCGCTGCCATGCTGGCTGCATCCAACGTCAGCGAACTGCCGGGCGTGCGCGCGGTGGAGTTCGGCGCCGCGGTCGCGCTTCTGGCCATCGGCGTCGCCTATCACACGTGCTTTATGACCCTGGCCCGGGCCACGCCCGGCATGAAGTACGCCGGCATCGAGATCAACACGTTCTCGGGTTATACCACCAGCCGCGGGCAACGCTGCGGGCGCCTGCTGGCAATGCTGCTGTCGGTCTTGCCGCTTGGCCTGGGCGTGGTGTGGGCGCTGTTCGACGACGGCCACCTCACGTGGCACGATCGGCTGTCACGCACCTATCTGCGGAAGCGGTGAGATAGCCGTGCCGGAGCGCGCGGTTTTCGCCAATCCGCAAAAACGGTCCACTGGCGGTAAGACGCGTCGTCGCCGTACAAAGAGCGAGTGATTGTGTGAGTAACTCCCGGACGGTGCGGGTCTGGAGGCCCGCACGACAGCCGGACTGGAGTCCGGCGCTACTAATCCCTAATCCCGACTCCCTGTCTTACCGCCCGCAGCGCGCTCACGCCCGCGCCAATCCTCATCCAGCCGCCCCTGTATGGTTCCTGCGCCAGCGAGTGAGTCTCTGCGCTCTCGCACGAAAAAGCTAAAAGCCAGGAGCTAGAAGCTAGCAGCTCGTTTCTACTCCGTCTGATACTTGTGCAATCGCCCCAGTCCATTGAACGCGGCCACTTTGTAACACTCCGCCAGCGTGGGGTAGTTGAAGACGGTGTCGATGAAATAGTCCATGGCGCCGTCGAGCGTCATCACCGCCTGGCCGATGTGCACCAGCTCGCTGGCGTCCTCGCCGATAATATGCACGCCCAGCAGCTTACGCGTGTCGCGATGAAAAATCAGCTTGAGCCGCCCCGTGGTGTCGCCGCGAATCTGCCCGCGCGCCACCTCGCGGTAATAGGCCATGCCAACTTCGTAAGGAACGTCTTCACCCGTCAACTGCTCCTCGGTTTTGCCGATGAAACTGATTTCCGGAATCGTATAAATGCCGTATGGGTAAAAACTGGGATTGGAAGACGCCGCATGGTCGTTGAACGCGTGCGATGCTGCGATGCGCCCCTGCTCCATGGACACCGAGGCCAGCGAAGGAAAGCCCACCACGTCGCCCGCCGCATAAATGTGCTCCACCTTGGTCTGGTAGTGCTCGTTGACGGCGATGCGGCCGCGTTTGTCGGCTTCGAGGCCGGCGGCGGCCAGGTTCAGGTCGTCCACATTCCCCTGCCGGCCGACCGCATACAGCAGCGCGTCGCCTGAAACCTTCTTCTTGCTCTCCAGGTTGGCTACGACCGTGCCCGGAGTCGGCTCCTCCACACTTTCCACTTCCTCGCCCAGGCGCATGGTCACGCGCATGTCGCGCAGGTGGTAGCTGAGCGCCTCGATAATCTCCTGATCGGCAAACTCCAGCAGCCGGTTGCGCTTTTCGATCAGTGTGACGCGCACTCCCAGCACGGCGAACATGCAGGCGTATTCCACGCCCACCACGCCGCCGCCTACCACAATCAACGACCTGGGCAGAGCCTCCAGGCCCAGAATCTGGTCGCTGTTGATGATGGTCTTGCCGTTTACCGGCACTTTGTCTGACACGGCCGGTTTGGTGCCCACGGCAATGATGATGCGGTCGGCCTCCAGCGTGGAATCGGTCTGTGCACCTTCCACGCGGACCTGGTGGGGATCGATGAAGCGGGCAATTCCGTGCACCACGTCGATACCGTTGCGCGAGAGCTGCGCTTCGGTCACGTCGACTTCCGTTTTAATTACCGCCTGCACCCGGAAGGCCAGGTCCGTCATGGTGATTTTTTCCTTCACCCGGTAGCTCACGCCGTACACCGAGCGGTAGTTGTAGCCGGAGAGATGCAGCACCGCCTCGCGCATGGTTTTGGAGGGGATGGTGCCGGTGTTGATGCACACGCCGCCCACCACCTCGCGAGCCTCCACCACGGCCACGCGTTTGCCCATCTTGGCAGCGGCCACGGCGGCCCTTTGGCCCGCGGGCCCGGAACCGATAACGACCAGGTCGTACTTTACCGCGCTCATGCCTTTTTCTCTCCTGGATTGGATGCGCAGATCAGTTCACAGTTCGTAATTCACAGTCCGCGGTGTTGCCGCAAGCTTCCGGCCAGGTACTGTGAACTGCGAACGATGAACTGCTTTTACAGCAGTCGCGCGGCGTGACGCAAAGAGGCCGCGCGCTCCGCCATGCCGGCCGCAACTCCAGAATAACTGTACACGCGGTCTGCGAAAGGGAATGCGTATAGGAAATGAATAGAGAACGAAGCGTGATAGCGCGAGGCGGAGGCCATTTCTGGAGCAGGCCCCAGCCTTCAGGATTCGGGCGGGTAGCCCCGGCAAGCAATTTGCAGCTCACTCGCCGGGGCCGCAGATTTGGGTTCCCGCCCCACTCGATCCTTCATTAAACGACGCTCGGATTACACCTGCACAGTAGCCTTCAGGATTTGGGCGGGATGCCCCGGCCGTGAATTCTTAGGTTCACTAACCGGGGCCGCAGATCCAGGTTCCCGCCCCACTCGATCCTTCCCCGCACAATCCTTCATCGAAAGGCGCTCGCGTTACACCTGCGCGGCACGCAAACTTTGCGATACGGCTGCCCGCGCGCCTCCCGAGAATTTTCCGCCGCTCTGTGTCTCCCCCTCCAGCTGGAACTGCCGGATCATTGCGTCCAGTTCGGCAGCCAGGGAAGACAGGTTCTTCAGTGCCTCCACAGCCTCTTCGGCGGAATGCGTGTTTTCCAGGGCCAGCTGCGAAATCTGTCCCGCGGACTCTGAAATCTCTCCGGCAGCCGAGGTCTGTTCCGTGGCCGCGGTGGCGATCAGGTGAATCTGTTGCTCCACCTGCTTTGAGGTCGTGATGGTCGTTTCCAGGCTTTGCCGGGCCTTCGACGTCTCCTCCATACCGCTTTCCACGGCCGTGCGGCTTTCGGCCATCACCTGCAAGGTGTCTCGCGTCTCCTCCTGGATGCTGCGAATGGTTCC
>Ga0181520_10010036_pt1 | contig 12843 bp, 9 predicted proteins | sample PEATcosm2014_Bin_29_FD_132451 | JGI IMG/M metagenome (GOLD analysis project Ga0181520, IMG submission 132451) | Peatland microbial communities from MTU Mesocosm Facility, Houghton, MI, USA - PEATcosm2014_Bin02_30_metaG | ecosystem: Environmental > Terrestrial > Soil > Wetlands > Peat | place...
GGCCTTCGACCCACTCCATCCAACCGCTCCGCGTGATGTGGGTGCCGGTGTGGGTGGCATCTAAGGCCAAAAAATAAGCCCTTGCAAGTCAGTTACTTGCAAGGACTTTTGGCGGAGAGTGGGTCATTCTTACCGCTATTTCCGTGCGTATCTAGGAATGTCAAACGCCTTGAATTTACTGGCGTTCTTAGGAGTTGGCGCTCTCAACTAGGATCATTGCGTTCCCCAAAATCTCGCTCTAGAGTGTAGGTACGGTGGCGGGTACCTTTTTAGATTTTCTTAGAGATGAGAGATGAAAATTGGGAACTGGACGGAACAAGCTTAGTGCAAGAAAGGTCCTGGAGGCAACCAAGCCGGGCTGGCTCCTGGATGGCGGGGGCCTGTATCTTCAGATCGCAAAGCGGGCCCCGGCCAAGGCCGGGGAGAAGAGCCGCAAGCCCGCCGAGGCGGTCAACAAGTCCTGGTGCTTCCGGTACCGTGAACGGATCACCGGCAAGCGGATCATGCTGGGCCTGGGCTCTCTTTTGGATCTGTCCCTGGCCGAAGCCAGGGAAAAGGCCGCCGAGTTGCGGAGGATGCTGATCGACGGGAAGGACCCCAAGGCCGAGCGTGTCCGGAAGCGGGCCGAAGTGATGGCCGAGGCTGCCAGCATGATCACCTTCGACCAGGCCGCCGAGAGGTGCATCGCCGACAAGCGCCCCGGCTGGAAGAACGAGAAGCACGCCGAACAGTGGACCAGCACCCTGGCCACCTACGCTTCACCGATCCTGGGCAGCCTGCCAGTTGCCTCCGTCGACCTGGCGCTGGTCCGGAAGGTGCTTGATCCGATCTGGACCACCAAGAATGAGACTGCCAGCCGTGTACGCCAGCGATTGGAGTCGGTCCTAGCCTGGGCCACCGTCAGCGGCTATCGAAAGGGCGACAACCCAGCCCGGTGGCGAGGTCACCTGGACCATCTGTTGCCCAAACCCAGCAAGGTTCAGACCAAGGAGCACTTCCCAGCCCTGCCCTACGTCGAACTGGGAGACTTCATCATCGCCCTCCGTTCCCACAAAGGGTTGGCGGCCCTGGCCATGGAGTTCGCGATTCTCACCGCAGCCCGGACCAGCGAGGTGACCGGCGCCAAGTGGGAGGAGTTCGACTTGAAGAAGGCCTTTTGGACAGTGCCACCGGAGCGCATGAAGGCCTCCAAAGAGCACATCGTTCCACTGTCGCCCCGTACGGTCGAGATCATCCAGCAGTTGGCGGGGACCAAGCTCGGACCCTATGTCTTCCCCGGAGCCAAAGCGGGCGCACACCTATCCAACATGGCCATGGCCAAGATCCTCAGGATCATGCACCGCACAGATATCACCGTGCATGGCTTCCGTTCGACCTTCAGGGATTGGGCCGGCGAGCAGACCAACTTTCCGCGGGAACTCATCGAACATGCGCTCGCACACAAATTGAAGGACAAGGCCGAAGCCGCCTACGCGCGATCCACCATGCCAGAACGGCGCCGGGGACTTATGGAGGACTGGGCAGACTACTGCAACGCCCCAAAAGCTCAGTCGACGGCGGCCGTGTCGATGCGGGAAGCAACATAAAGCCCGAGCAATTAAGAGAGATGTTAAGCGACATGGAAACTGCCCCCCCCGCTTTTGCTTGACGCTGGCCGGGTCGCACCCCAGCAGGCCGCCCTGCACTTCGGCCTTGAAACGGGGGCAGATACGTCCCTCGTCCATCCCCGGGTGGGCGTACCGGCCGGAAGAGGATGAATAGGCAAGAGGAGCAAAGGCCGGACGGCAGGCAGCTGGGGTGAAACGAAATCCGGAGGCACAATGGACCTCGTGTCACGGCGAACGCCAAGGCAGGACCATTGTCGACGACTAGAATTCCACCCATCGACGCCGAATTGGCCTCCAGCCTGGTGGCGGCGCAGTTCCCGCGCTGGCAGCACCTTCCGGTTCAGCCTGTGGCCCGTAGCGGTTGGGACAACCGGACTTTCCACCTCGGCCCGCGACTGCTGGTGCGGCTTCCCAGTGCGGCCTGCTACGCCGCCCAGGCCGAAAAGGAGCACCGCTGGCTGCCCAGGCTCGCCCCTGCCCTGCCTCTCCCGGTCCCGCAGCCCCTGGCATTAGGCGAGCCGGCGCTGGGCTATCCCTGGCATTGGACTATCAACCGATGGCTTCCGGGCCAGGACGCAACCAGGGCCCCCATCGGCGACCTGGCCCAGTTCGCCGCCGGCCTCGCCGGGTTCCTCGCCGCCTTGCACCGGATCGACCCAACTGGAGGTCCGAAGGCAGGGCCAGACTCGTTTCATCGCGGGGGCCGGCTTGACGTCTATGACGCCCAGGTCCGCCAAGCCCTCGAGGACCTGGATGGCAAGCTGGACGTCGGGGCCGCCCGCAGCATCTGGGAAGCCGCCCTGGCCACCACCTGGCTGGGACCGCCGATCTGGGTGCATGGGGACATCGCGCCCGGCAACCTGCTGGTGCGGAAAGGGCGCCTGAGTGCCGTCATCGATTTCGGCCAGCTGGCCGTTGGCGATCCTGCCTGTGACTTGGCCATCGCTTGGGCTTTCTTCCATTCCGAATGCCGAGTGGCGTTCCGGGACAGACTTTCGATGGATCCCGGGACCTGGGCGCGGGCCCGGGGCTGGGCCCTGTGGAAGGCCCTGATCGTTCTGGCGCAGCTTCCGGGGACGAATGCCCATGGTATCGGCGCCTCCGTGCGGGTGCTAGCCGAGTTGATGGCCGACTCTGGGCTGGAGGGGTAGGACCGAAACCGCTCCGAATCATGGCCGCCCGGAATGGGCCGATGACGTCTCTCACGCTCAGACGTTGTGTCGATTGATAGCTATCGCTCGCACGCCCGCCAAGGTAGACTCTCGGAATTCCCCATCTCAAGGAATCCCTAATGTCACCAAGCTCGGCCGAACAGGTGGAAGCATTTAAGGCGCTTCTCCGCAAGTTGATGAAGGGCTACCAGTTCGACGTCATGGGTTTGTGGATGATGGATGGCACGCGACGGCCACTGCCGAAGGAATCCAGTGTGGTCGGCAAGGTCCTGGAACTGAGCGTGAAGGAATATCTGTTCGCCAAGCTTATGCGGGTACCAAATCTTCATTTCGCGGATGGTGGGGAACGTTCCTACCCCGACTTGACCTTCCATGGGGATGCCTTGGATGGTCAAAGGTTCGCGGTGGATGTGAAGTGTACACGGCGGGACAAGACGGGGAAAAGAACAGAATCCCGCATCGCTATTGCTACCTTCGACGCCGACTACTTCCGATACCCCGAGGTCAAGGCCGCGAACATCATGGCCCCCTACGGTTCATACGGCGCACACTTGGCCCTGATCGCCGCCTACGACTACGACGGTGCCACGGCTAAGGATGTTGAGATCGTTGTCGCCGAGAAATGGCGCATTGCGACACGGCAGAAAGCAAGCGGCACCCGCTGCTACGTGGCGGCATCATCCACTTTGGCCGACCTTCGGGCGGAACGTGGGGAATTTAGCTCGGAAGCTGAATTCCAGGACTACTGGCGAGCCCAGCCCATTGGCCCCAAGAAGAGCACTCCACTTCCCGCGGTCATCTGACCTTACCCGACCCGCTTGGAGGCTTGGTGGCCTTTTCCTGTTCCGGGATGCGCCGAATGGTCCCCAATCAGTGTGTAAAATTTCTTGGGGACCTTTTTTGGAGACTCTGGCGGCGGCACTGGTAGCAACGGGGTCGGCGCCAGGGTTGGCACCAAGGGCACCTTACCGCCCAGGAACTGGTTGCTGATGGCTCTGGCCAGGACTTCGGCCAAGGCCGATGGCACGGCATTGCCGATTTGCTTCTGGGCCATCGCGATATTGCCCAGAACTTCAAAGTCGTCAGGAAACGTTTGGATTCGGCATAGCTCCCGCATGGACAGCCGCCGGGAACCCCAATGGAAGGGTCCGATGGCCGGCCCCGGTTGGGCCTGCAGGGTCCATGATGGAAGACCTTTGGCTAGCTTGAGTAGGAACGACCAATAGCGGCGTCGCCAGCCAAACAAGGCCAATCCGCCGCCACGCTCGGTGTGGAAGAGATAGTTTTCCCCCTCGGGGATTGTCGCCAACAGGTCGGCCCATTTACCACGAACCTTTAGGGCAGGGTCGAGGTCCACAGGAAGGCCCCCGATGGCGTCCCAGGTAGTCGCGTAGGGCAGCAAACCCTTGGCGCCCTGCTCCGCGTGTGTAGCGGCCGGAAATCGGAAGGGCGTCCCTTCCCGTGAAGCGACCAGGAAGACCCGCTCGCGGAGTTGAGGAACTCCGAACCAGGCGGCGTTCAGTTTCATCAACCGGATGTCGTAATTGACGCCGCGTTCCCGATTGATCACCGCCACAGTGCGCTCAATCAGGTCCAGGCCTTCGTTTTTGCCCCTATAGGCCAACCCGGGGACGTTCTCCAGCAGGAAGGCCTTCGGCAGCGTGTCCCGCAGCACCCGCAAATATGCACCCAAGGTCCCGGAGCGGGGGTCGTCCAGGCGTTTGGTATCGCCTGAGGCCCAGAACCCGCTTTTGCTGAACGGCTGGCACGGGGGACCGCCGATCAGGATGTCCGCTTCGCCTTCCTTCATGCGCGCGGTCGCCAGGAGTTCAGCGCTGGTGATGCCGTGGATGTCCCGGTCCAGGATCGGCCAGTCCCGGTTGTGTTTCAGGGTCGCGACGGCGTCCTTGTCGATTTCGACCGCCACCCGGGTATCGAAACCGGCGGCCTCGAACCCAAGGTCCAGCCCGCCAGCCCCAGTGTAAAGGCTAATCGCCTTTTTTTTTGCCTTCAACGCCAACTCCTAGTCGCTAAGGTGGTGACACACATTGCTAGAGCCCTTTCATAGAAGCTGTCGGAACAAATGAAAAAGGTGGATTGACAATAGATTGTTCTTATTCAAAATGGGGCTGCGCCTCTTCTGCCGGCAAGCCGAAGCATCTCAAAGTCGTTGATTCCAATACTGACCCAGTTACTAATTAAGTCAGATAGGTCCTTATTAACGCGCTCTTGTCGCATATCTCCAATCCACAGAAACTCCTTTCCCGAAGGTTCAGTTGAGATCATCTTGAATGCACCAATGGAATCATCAAATACTCCACAGACCCTTTGCTCGCTTGGATCCGGTGAAAAAATAAATGTGACCAGATCGGGCTCTTTCTTGTCAAAGAATAGCGGCTGATCTTGTCCAGTCGGATCCGTAACCACTAAGCTTGTAAGTCCTTTTGGTTCAAGAGAATTAGCAATAAAAATAAATTTCTTTGGCTCGACAAGCCTGACCGTGGAACAAGCCGGGGTTAAACATATAAAATATCTAGCCTCTGAGCCTTGACCTGCTGCCGTCGAATACAATATGGTCCCTGTGGTCAAACAGGGTTTCCATTTTTCATTTATTGCATGCCGATTCTTTCCGAAAGATTCCCGAACCAGCCCAACCAACCGGGCAAAATTTCTTCTCGCATCTTGGGCCGAGGAAGTTCCAACAGAAAGCGCATCGCAAAGTTTAATGCGTTCGCATTCTTCAAAATATTTTTTCGTCCCCTGATCGTTTGTGATCTTATTGTCTTTAACGCCAAATTTGACCAGATTTGCCAAAAACGATGCATCAACTATACCATTCTTGGTCGTAATGTCCTTTTTTAATGGAGCCTTCCTGTCCAACAGCCAATGTTCAACCGCGTTGTTTCCTAGAAATTCTTCAGAAATCTTTTCATATTCAATAGCAGCCTGACATTCTGCAACAAAAAGCGCACTCACAATTGCCTCTGCGTCTTCTTTAGGATAGGTGATCAGATGATTGGCTATGTATGCTGAATCCATATCCGAACAGAAGCGGGTTATCATGTGGTGGGCGTTGGAACGAATTGAGCCCAAAGCAGCTAAAGCAAAAGTTGGCAGAATGCCATCTGCAAGAGTTGCAAATTCCTTTAATAATGTTTCTGGCAAGTCGGCCGGCAAAACTTCTTTCTTGTTGAGAACAATGAGCAGACATCTCTCTGATTTAGAAATCAAACGGGAACCAGTGGGGTCAATATCAACCAGGGAAATGCCACCTTCCCGAAGCGCAGCTTTCGCATCATCCAATATGCCCCGATCAACAGATTGCCCTGTGTAAACGCAGATCAAACGAAGGTGTCCATTATCCTGAGAGTCCAGTCTGGCAATTTCTTTTAAAAGGTCCGAGGCAAAAACCGAATTGCCATCTCGCAAGAACCAGTCAAAAACAACCATATCTGAAAGTCGAGAGGCATTTAAAATCCTTTGCTGAACAATAGGAAGTTCAGCTTCAGGGCCTCCGGGATCTGGCAGAACAAACGCACAGGCAATACCTTTATCGGCAAAGGAATTAGAGATAGTCCTAATGTCAAGGTCATCCGAGGCATCGCCAAGCCTGATTGTAATCGGAGCAGCAAGTTCTTCTGCCGCCTCACCGCCCAAATTACCCATCCCATCATCTTGTGGCTCATCCATAGCCATTTGGCCTTGCCCAGCCTTATCTTCAAAATCCGGCATCGCGGGTCTATCATCAATTACTGTCACATTCTTTACAAAGGAGCGAACTGCCCTCAACCTGTGATCCAGCCATCGAGTACCCGGATCCATAGAAGGTCCAGGACTAGAAGGAGAGGATGCAGGGACAACATTTTCAACCAGCATTCTCTTCCTCCAACTTAAAAATCCTAAAGACTGGGTTCTCGTCTCGCCCCGTTGCAACCAATTCGATCCCAAAGCCCTCACGATGCAGCGCCTCACGGCTCACCGCAAGCCCCATACCACGGCCGCCAGGCTTGGTCGTTTCCCCGAATTCAAAAATCCGTTCTTTTAGCTTCGCTTCGATGCCTGGGCCAGAATTGGAAATAAGAAAATCACCATCCTTGGAATCCAAAAGGATCCAATTTTCTTTTCCGGAGCGAGAGGCTACCCAATATATTGCGTTGTCAACGATGTTTATAAAGGTACTAATTATTGCCGATGATTTACATTGGATCGTTTCAGCTCTAAATGCTTTTGTGGCGAGAAGGTTAATAGAATCGGTATGAAGTGGATCATCAAATACCCTTCGAACGGTATTTAAAATTTCTTCGCCAGAAATCTCAATAGCTGCATTATTTAATTTTCTTCCCAATGGATCTAATGCACGGAGATAACCATCTAAATGGTCAAAATGGGTTTTCAGCTGGCGATATAGAGAAGCCAATTTGGGATTTTTTTCGACCCAATTTTTTAGGCTGATCATTGAGGCACGGAAACCTCTGGATGCCCGTTCAAATTCATGTTGCAAAATGCCTACTGCAATTCCGAGCTGAGCAAACTCAGCATAAAATTGTAGCTGTTCTTCAACAGTTTGATTTCGTTGTTCTAATGCAGCAAAACGATCATCCGTTGTTTCAAGTTCTCCTACACTTTCTGCAATTTCTAACATTTGCCTTTGAATGGAGCCAAAGAGTGAACTTTCACGCTGGCGAATTTCTTCTAGCTTCTTATCGGCATTTATTCTTAACGATTCGATCTGACTCGGATTTGCTGCCGAGCTGCGAACAAATTCATCGACAACCTGCTCAATATCCATACGAATTTTGGCAAATTGTTCCTGAAGGGTGTCTCTAATAGCCTGGTTGGATGTCTCGTTGGCAGTCAATGCATCTCGACGAAGGTTCATTAACTCCTTTATGATTGCCTCGCACTGTTTATTGATCATGTGTGTTGCTACTTCATTACGCCGTCCACCGCTTCCCAAGTCCATTCCGGTTTGTTCTATTTCAGTAATTATTTCACTTTCGAAAGGCTGGACAACCTCGTTCCGCAGCTTCTGCGCGAACCCCTGGTATGCATTCCAATCTCTCTCCAGCGTTTTTGTTAGGGACAAGCCCCGAGGCAAGGCAATGTAGATTTGGTTATTAAGTTGCCTAATTGAAGCTCGTGCCTCAATTTCAATTGAGCGAAGCGCACTAGCAGCTTCGCCTGAATCAGAATTTGCCCTAATATTATTAAGACTTTGGGTCACCTTGCCTTTTATTTCGTTTGCACGAATTTCAAATGTCCTGTTTTCCCAACAATCAAAAAATATTTTTAATTTTTCAGCAAACTCACTTCTCCGGCCATCTGCCTTTTTCTTTTGTTTCTCAAGAAGTTCAAATTGTCTCTTTAGAATTCCTTTCATCTCATTAAATACAGCACCTTGAGCTGCGTTTTCACGGAAAAATTCTATGGCGAATTGCTGGAACAGGTTACTTAGAATTGACTGCAAATCCCGGTATGCTTGGTTCTCCCGAAAGCCTTCTCGGCCGGCCTTTTCGCTAAGGCTCTCATTAGCTTTGTGCGTAAGTGCGACATATCCGAAACCCCTGCGATAGGAGAAGAACCAATCCTTGAACGACTTATTCCTTCTTAACTCGATATCAAGAAAATCGTAGTCGGAATTCCCATAGGGTAAGACCCTGATTCCATCGCGGTATATGTATAGCCCGCCAATCCTATCAAGCTTATCTTTTAATTGATCCCATTGACCGAGTTCAAGCGTGGTTTCGTTTCTATTGCCTTGAATATAGGCATATTTAAAATCGAATGGCCCACACCGAGATAGCCGCCCCTTGCCACTCTGCCAACTACACACAAAATCGTGAACCTTACCATAAACGTTAACCTTCCCAACGAATTGTCCAAAATCATTTATCTGACCTTCAAAATGATGATCAGCAACCGCGTAGTCACTTGGGGTAAAAAATTGGGCCGGGCCAATCAACTGTTTCATTCCTTCTATTCTGTGGTCTCTAAATTCCAACAAAATAACGGGCACTGGTGAACTCATTGAATTTGAAAAACCAAGGAGACTTCTCTCAAGTTTTGTGGCTCCCTTTTCCACACCGCTATCTATGTCATCATCCAATTCTTCTCCAACAGGCAACAAAATAAAATGCGTTCCGCAGCCATTTTCCCTCAATGAAAGTGGGTTTTCTGAATTCGCATTTAAGCTTTTATCTAATTTATCGGGAGCAATTTCCCTTATTAGATTCAGCTTATTAATCAGTTCTTGTTTGATGCCAGGGTCTAAGACCTTACCAATTTTTTCAATGTTGTTTTGAACCAAATCAGCCATCTTGCAGATGTCTTCTCTACTCGGAAGTTCTTCCCCATCAAACTGTTGCACAGGTATCTCAATATCCGAAATATCGATCCCCGGCTGCTCAAAGAGACCCCAATGCACCAAGGACACCGTCAGTGGATGAATCCCATCCTTCCGTGCGGCCCTGGTTAGCATAAGCGTTATTGGTGCAATGACAGCAATCGCAAGCCTGCCTATACCCTTCTCCCCCATGATGGCCCGGCGAGGGAGGCACTTTGGCCCAGTCCAGCTTTCCGAATCAGCCTTCTTGTTAGCATCCAGCCTGCTTTCAGTTCCGAGTGTCAGCCAGCGATCCTCAACATCCTCCAGAGTCATCCCATATCCATCATCCCGAAGGACAAGGACACGGGTGCGCCGGAAGAAATCAACCTCAGCGCGCTCAGCATAGGCGTCGTGCGCATTCTTGAAAAGTTCATGGATTGCAGTCGGTATACCTGCAATCTGCTGCCTTCCCAGCATGTCCACTGCACGCGCCCGCACCTTAAGCTTAGTCACGGTTCATTCCCACTCTCTGTCAAGCCTGTTGTTGAACTATACACCTCTTGAGCACCCAGAAAACCTTTCCGAACTGCTGTCGCAATACCCATTTTCACAAATAATCAGGGCAAGCCAAGAAGCCAATGTGTCGAATATACACTACAAATTGTGTCAACTTAATCCATACAATAATCCACTAATACTCGCAAGCAAATGCCGCCATTATGCTCTCACCTATGGTGCACATCATTTGCGGAGGGACGGCGTTACCAATTTGCATTGCTATCTGTTTTGGAACGCCAATAAATTTATAATCATCCGGGAATGATTGCAACCGCGCAGCTTCTCGAAGAGTAATAGCTCGGTTTTGCACCGGATGGGCATATCTTCCCCTCGTAATGTCTGTACATCCAGTTGTAAGCGTCGGTGCCACATCGTCCCATTTCATACGGCTATAAGTATCCGAAAATGAATTCGGGCGATTTGACTTGTGACATGCCAATTGCAGCCTTGCTGGAAGGCTTTTCCGTCCCCCACCGTCATGAGGTATTTGTTTTAACCGGTCGATATTAATGGCCGAATGTTTTCTTGCAAAGTGCATCGGATCTGGCAACTGGCAGCTAAAACCAATGGATGGAACAGGGAGATCTCCAATTGCCTGCCTCACCGTGACCTTTTCCTTAGATGCAATGTTAATTGCAACATCAATATTAAGGCCCTTTGTTGCAATCATTATCATTCTATTCCTGCGTTGAGCGACGCCTAAGCTTCCCGCATCTAGGCACATTGGGTTTGAGACATCATAGCCAAAATTGCGAAGGGCTTTTGTAAATCGCTTGAATACCGATTTTTTACCAAGTCCCGGCACGTTCTCTAAAAAAACAACCTTCGGGTTCAGAATCTCTACAAAAGGCAATGCTGAGAGGACCAACCTACTTCGATCATCTCTTATGGATCGGTTCCTATTTTGTCTACTGAACGGCTGACATGGTGCACAGATTGCTACCAGCCCTATATCATTTTTTTTCAGTTTACGAATTTCTTCCGGGTTCATTTTTGTGATATCCCGTTCGTACAGCATCACTTCCGGATGATTTTCTCTATAAGTAGCACATGCTGGCTGGTTAAAATCTAGGGCTGCGACGACTTTGAAACCGGAATCTTTCAAGCCCTGGGTGACACCACCGGAGCCACAAAACAGGTCGATTGCGGTCGGCTGAGGAAACGGCAAGGTACACCCTATAGGAAACAGGCAACGGTATGGATGGCCTTTAGGGAAACTACCCCATTACCACAATAAGAGCAAGTGGATGCTGCGAACCTGCTCAAGGTCACCAGGGGGTTCCCTCCTGAGGCGTAGCTCAATCACACAGATGAAGACCCGAGGGCAGCCCCCAACTGCGCCGCCAGAATCCTACCCCCTTGATCAACTAGCGCAATCTGTCCCGATTATCATGATGTCATGGCCGGCAAAGGGAAACTCAAACCCACGGATCCCGGGTTCCGAAGCTGGAATCTAGCCCAAGTAAGATCAAAGGACACCAAGCCAGAATGGATCGTTCGAAGACTCCTCTATCACCATGGCTACCGCTACAGGCTGCACATTAGGGATCTGCCCGGCTGCCCGGATTTAGTTTTCCCATCAAAAAAGAAGGTCATCATGGTCCATGGCTGCTTTTGGCATGGACATACGTGCAAAAACGCCTCAATACCCAAAACCAATTCAGATTTCTGGACACAAAAATTGCGACAAAACGTTGAAAGAGACAATAGAAATATCATTAAATTGAATGCACTCGGCTGGGAAATTTTGGTAATTTGGGAATGCGAACTCAAGGACGATTATCTTATCGATCGTCTGAAAAAGTTCTTGAATTAAGCCATATTATTAATATATTCTCGTTTAATTTGATTTATATTTTACTTTTTACTTTTTCGATTGAAATATTTTATTAATGCTACTATTTTAGCATTTTTATATTGTTGATATAAAAATCATTATAATTGATATTAGCAATGGTATGACCCATATTAATAGCAATGTCCAACACCCAAGTGACAAACCTTTCGCTCTGAATTTCGACCATGCCGGACCAAATTTATCAACAACAATTTCCGCATTTTCATTGAATGAACTCAGTAAACACACCATCAAAATTTTTATATATTTTAATCTCATTGGGTGTTTTTTATCATTACATAACACTATGGATAAAATTTTTAAGCCAGCCCGTGCCCCACTTCCCTCCACGACTACGTATTTTAGTTGATGCCAAAACCCCATTGTATATATCCTTAATTACCATATTGACATATATCTATTTACTCAGTTTGCCAATCACGTAAGACACCTGAGCACCCGGCATACTCAAAGTCAACGGGGTCGCAGAGTACAGAAATTGATTCCCATCCACGACCAGGAAGGTTCCTCGATCATTTGCGCCAGGATCACTTCGAAAGGTAACCACAGCTCCCTGTTCCATGAGCAGACGCGGCAGGCGGGCCCCTTCGGCATCGCATCCGGGCCCTAAAGGTAGATCCACCGTCACCGAAGCCTTCCGTTGAATGGCCAGGACCAACTCATTGCTGGCAGGAACCAGCGTCAATCGCTCGGTCCGCAGGTAAACGCTGGTCCGTGCTTCCCGGATCAAGCGCAGCATGGCTTGATCCCTCCCCGCTTGGGAAACGACGAGGACGGAGGCCTTCGTCCCTGCCTCCATGTGAGTGCGGCACCAATCCGCCGCGCTCCAAAGGCAGAGCGCCCCCACGGCAAACCAGGCCTGCGGGTTCATCCCCGACTCCCGGCGGCAGCGTCGGATTCAGGGGCCCCCAAGCTCTCCTTGGGCCACTCCAGTTCCACCAATTGGATGGATCGCAAAAAGGTATGGCTGGGCCGCTGAGGAAAGGTCCAGTCCCGCACCCAAGGGTTCCACTTGGCCAGCCTCCGCGCTTGGTATTCCATCCCACCCCGTTCGCTGACCATTACGCCTGGCTTGAGGATCTCGATCACCTCCGTAACCCTCCGTTTGCCGTCCTCCTCGTCCAGGGCTTGGTAAAACACCACGTCGATGGCCTCGCCCACCATTTCCGCGACCGCAGCGCTAGTGAGCCCCCCGACCGGCGCCATCTGGGCAAGGAGCTGCAACTGCCGAAGCGCAGACAGGGCGTCGTTGCAGTGAATGGTCCCGAAGCCGCCCCCATGCCCGCTGCTCAGGGCCCGGATCAGGAAGAACGCCTCGTCCCC